>ERZ1370068.9570-contig-8339_pt1 | contig 33434 bp, 52 predicted proteins | sample MGYA00561227_ERZ1370068 | MGnify/ENA primary metagenome ERZ1370068 (study PRJEB38410, sample SAMEA6850437) | metagenome | study: Metagenomic assessment of the ecological functions of the soil: analysis of the soil microbiota associated with the...
AGGTTACGTATTGCTCACCGGGTTCCCGTCCACATACACGTAGTCGCCGTCATTGATCCCGCGGTCTTTCGCCGCCTGCGGGTTGATGTGCAACTGGTGCTCGCCCACCCCGGCGTCCGTTTATCCATGCGGTACGGATCCCCGAAGTTCGACTCGTAGATCTGCACCCAATCGTTCACGGACCATTGACTGTGCACCCGATGCCGGGTCTTCGGCGTGACGCAGTAGAACTGGTAGCCCTTCTCCCACAACGGGTTCGCATGCCGCTTGATTTCCTGCCACGGCAGCTTGATGTTCCGCACCGTTTTGTCGTCATGGTGCTGCGCCGTGATCGGAATCCCGTAGTCATCCGGCCGGACATACGGGTTGGTGGTCATGATCGCATTCGGCAGATACGGGGTCGCTTCCGTCCCCTCCCGGTGCGAAATGAAGTTCTCGCCGTATTCGATCGCCTCCGGTCTCGGTCCGGTAATTCTCGTACCGCCCGGTCCGCGTCCACATGGGCTTCGACTCGTTGGTCTCTTCCCAGAACGGCGTGCGCGGATAGGTCCGCACCATGACCATCCAGCCCTTTTCCGACTTCAGCATGACATCGGCGCTGTAGCCGTAGAAGGTGCTCGAGGCATCGAGCATCCGCTGCGCATAGACGTCGACGCGGTTCTCGTAGACGAACTTGAAGTAGTCTCGCATCCGCTGTATCGCCGGTCATGCTCCGACAACTTGGCCGCGACCCCGGCGAAGGTATCGAGGTCGTTCCGGGTGTCGTCAGAGGGCCGGATCCCGCCCTTCCAGATCTGCACCCAGGGATTCGACACCGTGCACCGTCATTTCGGGATAGGTGAACTCCATCCAGGAGTTCGCGGCGAAGGCGATGTCGTTGTGGTTGACGTCCGAGGTCATCTCGATGTCCTGACAGATCAGGGTCTCGATGTTCGGATCCACGTTGCGCACCATGTCATAGTGGTGCTTGGCGTTGTTGAGCACGTTCACGTTGACCACCCAGCGGAACTTGCTCGGGGTCGGCATGTGCGTCTTGCCCGTGAACACCTTGCGCCCGTATTTCGGCGTGCTGACGATCAGGGCGGTGTCGCCGTGGTTCCAATAGCCGACCTCTTCGCCGTAGTAATACGACCGCGTCTTGATTTCCTTGCCGTGCGCGTTCGGATCCAGCGTGATGTGGAACGGATCCTCCCCGTATGCACCGCAAGCCCTGCGCCCGGACCAGGGCGTGGCCGTCCATGTTCCCGCCTTGTAGTTGCCGGACCAGGTATGCTGCCCGGTGCCGAACTTCCCCACGTTGCCCGTGACGATGAGCACCATCGCGGCGCCGCGGGCGTTAATGGTTTGATGGAAGTAGTGATTCAGGTCCCTTCGCCGTTATGAATCGGCGGCGGGCTTGATCGAGCCTGAATCCCGCGCCCACCGGACCAGGCAGATCCTTCGGCGTCCGGCAGATCTGATGGCAGGTATCCAGGTCGTAATCCTGGAAGTGCACCGAGTACAGCTGCCAGACCGGCATCGCATCGACTTCGCGCCCATTGAGCAGTTTCACCCGGTAGGTCCCGGTGAGGGCGGCATCAATGCCGCTCGCTCTGATAGTGCCAGCCGACCTGCTCCCGGTGGAGCGGCACCGCCTGCTTCTTGTTCAGGTCCCACACCATCATCCCCCGAGCCGCTGCACCTGCTCGGGCGTCAAGGACTGCACCCGCCCCGAGTAGCTCTTGGAGAAGTCCGGGAACTGGTACTCGGCCACCACGTCGCGCGGATCCAGGAACTGCAAGGTATCCGTGCGGACGAGGCACCGGCGAATCGGTATAGCCCTTCAGGAAGTCCACGTCGTGCATGTTCTCATCGACGATGAATCTTCATGGCGCCCAAGAAAATGGCGCCGTCCGACGCGGGCCGCAGCGGCATCCAGTAGTCGGCCCGATAGGCGGTCGGGGTTATACTCGGGCGTGATGACCACGCACCCGGGCCCCCGTTCGATACACTCCAACTTCCAGTGCGCTTCCGGCATCTTGTTCTCGACGAAGTTCTTGCCCCAGCTGGTGTTCAGCTTGAGAAGCGCATGTCGGAGAGGTCGATGTCGGACCCCTGGGCCCCGCACCACCAAGGGTGGGCCGGGTTCTGGTCGCCGTGCCAGGTATAGTTCGACCAGTAGCGCCCCCCTGGGCCTGCTCCGGGCTGACCTTCCGAATCCAGGTGTCCAGCAGCGCGTTGACGCCCCCGTTCATGCGGGTGTTGCCCATCTTGCCGAGGATGCCGAGGACCGGCATGCCGGCGCGATGCTTGAACGTAGCGGGTGCCGGCCCCCTTCATCATCTCGATCATTTCCGGCGCATACCCCTGCTCCCGGAGCCGCCGGGCCCCGGCCTCCCCGCTGTACCGCGTGGCGATGATGATCATGGCCTTGGCCGCATAGGTGAAGGCCGTATCCCACGACACCCGCAGCATATCATCGAGGAAGCGGCTGTCGAACTTATACTTGCGCTTCGTCTCCGGCGTGAACTCCGGCGAGCCCGCGTCCATCCACTCCTTCCAGCCCTTGCGCATCAACGGGCCCCTTCAAGCCGATAGGGGCCGTACACGCGGCGGTGGAAGGTGAACCCCTTCAAGCACATGCGCGGGTTGTGGGCAAAGGTCCCGCGGTTGCCGTAGAGGTCTTCATAGGTCTGGTGATCGTAGTTCTGTTCCACCCGCATCACGACGCCGTTGCGGACGAAGGCCCGACGCGGCAGGCGTGCGCGTGTCGTTCGGCAAGCACACCCACGTAAAGGACGAATCGTACCGATACTGGTCGTGATAGACCCGCTCCCAGGACCGATCCGGATAGTCCCCCAACGGGTTCCCGACTTCGATGACCGGCTGGAGCGCGGTCAACGCCAGCACCTGGTCCGCCACCGCCACTGCGGCGACCGTCCCCGCCGTGACTTTTAAAACTGCCTCCGTGACAAAAACATGGGGCCCCTCCCTGGTCAGTTTGCAATTGCTGCCCATGAGACCCTACTCCTCACCAAAGGACATTCTTGGTAGTGGGTCCGGTTGAACTCAGCTCTGCCCACGCATGTACATTTCAAAATGGGTTTTGGGTTTTTTATAGCGCACGGAGCTCAGCTGAAAGCTGTTCCCTATTGATCACTTCCTGCTTTTTCCTCACTTCCTCACAGATGGTCAGCGGTGAATTTCAGCTGACATGTTAGAGCACATTGTCGCCACCTCAGCTGTTCAAAAACTTTTCTACCTTCAGCAAGGGGTTGTCCTGAAATGAGCCGCGGTCAAGAATCGAAATGTAAAATTCAACTTCTGCATACTTCGCTCGAATCAATCTCTTAAAACCAACTCCGTGCAGGAGCAAGTTGCGTCTAGGATACAAAGGAGATGAACAGGGCATGAAGCGGTGATGAAGAAATCTTCATGAAGAACTCATCATGGGGTTCTCAGATCGCTGCGAACCTAAATTATGCTCGCTCAACTTGGTGCTTCTCGGCGAGAAGCGGCTCACACCGTCGAGGGGACGTTTGCGCGCCTGCCCATCGCAAAGAGCGGCGCGATCTACGCCGACAATCGCACACTGTTTTGGCATCCGCTCGTCCTCGGCATCAGATTAACGGCGACGAATACCCCCCAACTGAAACTGGACAAATGCAAGAGCCCCTCATCTAGACCGGGGAGACCACTGATCGGCACTTTCTCAACAATAGCCTTCTCTCGGCGTTATGGCGTAGAACCTCCGGTTGAAGTGAAGTGCTCCCCTGCACCGCATACCACAGGAGGGCGCCGTGAAGAACCTCGAAATAACCATAGTAGAATAGACAATTATTACTAGGCATACGCCCATTCAGTATTGCGACTGCGCACCGCTGCGACGTAACGGCGAGGGTATACAGAAAATTGCGCGGATGCTCGGCATTAGAAACTGTGCCCATCAGCCAATCGTGAGCGCCATGTGAGCTGCAAGTCGAGGAGACACCCTACTACCGTCACACTCGAAACGAGACGGCAGAGAAAGAAAATGGCCGATCGATTGACTTGCCCCTTATAAAACCAAGCCGGATCGAGGGTTAAGATTTCGACCGGCGAAAGGAGGCGGCATGGCACGAAATCGGTATACGGCGGGAGAGATCATCGGACAGTTACGTACCGTCGAAATCGAACTGACCAAAGGGCCTGCGGTGGTCGAGGCTTGTCGCGAGCGGGAGACTGCAGAACAGACCTACTATCGGTGGGAGCAAGAATATGGCGGGCTGCGGGTCGATCAAACCAACGGTTCGGCACCTACGACCGAAAAAGTTCAATGGCTTTGGAAAATGTCTTGGCATATCATTACCGAACAACCTCGGATACGATGACGCTTGCTCAGCTGTATGCCTTTGCTCGGGGAATTTATGGAGGAGTTCGGTGTTCACGCCCGCCATAGAAAGTTGCCCGCCCAGGTATATGGCGCTGCTCCAACTCCGAGAAGTCATCAGCCTGCCTCGCGACCTTCCTACGCTTGTCCACGAGCGCGACGGCTTCATTCAGTCACCGACTTCATCCAACTCACTCCGCACGACACCAATAATAGACCTTATGGGTCTGGGGGTTACTCGAAGGAGGAGAAGAAAATGACCCATGAAGAACAAAACGAAAATCGCGTCCGCGCATTCTACAAAGCTACTGTTCCAGGACATCGCGAGCCACTGCGAGGTCTCCAAGCGCCACAGGTTGTTTACGATTTGCCAGAAGGGATGCCCATCGGAGGCGGCCACTTCGAGGGCCTCGAGGACGTGCTTGAGCGCTTTCTCACCGACTTCTATGGAGCTTTTGACGTTCGCTTCGTCGCTGAAGAGTTCATCACTGCGGGCGAGCATGTCGTCGCGATCGGTCGTATCGAAGGAAAGACCCGAAAAGCTGCCGTACCCGTCAATGTGCCCTTCGTCCACGTCTGGACAGTCCGCGACGGATATCTTCAACGACTGCGTGGTTTCACCGACACAGCACTGTTAACCCAAGCACTGGCGAAGGACTGAACTACTCCTCCTTCGGCAAATTCCTTCGAAAATCGAGGAGACTTTGAATGTACAGAGGCCGAGACACTCGGTAACACCACAGTCGGACGGATAGGCATTCACCACCGGCGCTCTACTTCTCAAAATCGAGGCAGCATATGACTTTTTAGAGAATGCCAAGGGGCTACATTCATTCTGCCGGTTCGAACAAGGAGGTCGTGATGCATATGATGGGGCACATCGGGTTCATGGGATTGGGGATCGCGTTAGTGGGCTGTCTCGGTGGAGCGCCAGTTTTCGCCGCGGAGAAGCCGACTGAGACGGTCAGAAGATTATGATTACGTCTCCCACGGACGGGGATAAGGTCAGCGACAGCTTTGAGCTGAAATACGAGGTAACCAAGGCTGAGCAGGTCGGACATGTCCACGTGTTCGTGGACAATGAGTATCAGAGGGTTTTCACGGAACGTTTAAGGGCTTGAGTAGAGGGGAGCACCAGATTACCGTGAAAACTACCAGCAAGGATCACTCAACTGTCACGGCCAGCCATACCATCATGGTCGACGTGCAATGACTCTGCGATCAGCCATCTTTAAGCCACCAGGCTGGTCGGCTGTCACCTCAGGGAGCATGAGCCGTAGGTCTGGTGACCTGCCCCCTAAACGAATCCAGATCCCATGTTAGGGTCGGGCCGAGGAGAGCTGCATGCCACGTCTGCGTCACACCGTCGAACAGATCCTCGCCAAATTACGTGAAGCCGAAATCGCCCTGACGGTGAGTGACAGTCCGTGCCTCACACCAATTCATGTCCTTTACCAAGGAATGCAAGACACCCGGAGATGTTGCATGCGTGAACAAACCACATACTACCTGGAACTGCTGACAAAAGGCCTTGGACGCTACAACAAGAGCACCAAATGCAATATCGCCATTGTTGGGGCTGGGATGGCAGGCTTAGTTGCCGCCTGGCTGCTTCAGAGAGCAGGCCTACACGTTCGGCTATATGAAGCGAGCCAACGAGTGGTGGGAGAGTGAGAACGCTCAGGGAGGGGTTTTCGAGCGGGCTCTATGCCGAAGCTGGGGCAATGCGCATTCCTGCACCACACAAACTGACTCTGCATTTATGCAAAACGTTTGGCTTGCAGCTGACAGAGTTCATCCAGAACAACTCAAAAGCCCTCATTTATATAAACGGAGAACGACGACGCAGGTCAGACTATCTCAAAGGCAAGCGTAACTTTGGCCGTCCCTACTCCCCCAACAAAACTGCCGGAAGATATTGTTGAGAAGGTCTTGAACCCTCTCACGCAATTCTACAAAGACAAGGCTCGATGGATCCAGCTAGACAAGATTTCCTGGGGTGAGTATCTCCATGCGTTTGTCCATGGTTCCAGAAACCCAATTACCGAGGGCAACATCCCGAAGGATCTGAAATTGACACATGGTGACATTGACCTCATAGGGTTTGTTTTTGAGCAGCAGAGTTCCGTGCCTCACTTCTAGAAGCAGTCCGCGACCATATGGTTATGGGGTCAGGGACGAAATATCAGATACTGGGCGGAATGGATCTCCTACCACGCAGCTTTATTAGCCCCACTTCTGCTAGACAGACGAGCCTTGTTGACTCGGTCCGATACCATGCACGCGTGACACAGGTAAACAGAGAACGGCCAGGGAAGGAGTATCAGATTAGCTCAGAACATACCCTCACAAAATTGCCCCTTCCTGACGAAACAGCTGATCATGTAATTCTGGCTGCACCTTTTTCGGCTCTGACTCATGTCAGATTTGGCCATAACGTCCTACCACCTGAGCGGCTTCACGCGATCAGAAACCTTCACTATGAAAATGCCACCAAAATAGTCTTAGAATTCTCAAGGCGGTTTTGGGAAAAAGATAAACAGATATACGGCGGTCGCAGCATTACCGATCTACCAATACGTTGGACGTACTATCCATCAATCGGCCAAAACCCTGTCAACTCAGATCGCGGGCTACTTCTGCCAGCTATACATGGGGTGACGACAGCCTACGGTGGGGCTCACTCAATGAATCCGATCGTATTCGATTTGCCTTACGTGACGTCGCGGACCTGCACAACATGAAGCAAGACGAATGCGAAAAGCTTCTCGTGGGGGAATGAGTCATAGCTGGGCCGAAGATGAGTACACATTTGGTGCCTTCGCGCTTTTCGAGCCATATCAAGAAAAAGAGCTTTTTGAAAATGTGTGGAAATGCCATGATCGTATCCATTTTGCTGGGGAGCATACCTCGCTTAAGCACGCGTGGATCGAAGGAGCCGTTGAATCAGGAATCAGGGCGGCGAGAGAAGTATTTAAGGAGGCCTCCGCATGAACTTCCATGTCATCAGGAACAAACCATCGCCGTGTCATTCACCGGCAAGGTGTCCCGGGCGCCATTTTTCTGCTCCAGGATCGTGAGCGTGTGACGCAACAAATCCACGTGGGACCATTGCAACGTCAGTATCTCCCCCGTCGCATCCCCGTATGGAGGCGCGAACACGACGATCTCCTGGAGCCAGGGTGGAGAAGCAGCAAGCAACCGCTGCTCTTCCTCCGGCGTCAACCAGCGTTTGATGCCATTGCGGACCTTCTCCTTGGCGATCCGGAGCACGGGATTGTCGGTGACCCATTCCCATTCCATCATCGCGAACTTGTAGGTGGCCTAACAACTGGAGGCAAGTCGGTGGCCAGCCCAGCTAGGCCATTGAAATTGAACGGCTACCCCTCCAGCCCGCTGATACCCAATTAGTGGGACGAACGGACAAGCCTCCGTCACAATATGTTGTGCCCCGCTTAAATTGTGGACAGGTTGCTAGTCAGCTGGATGCAGGAACCCCGCTGAATTTATTCAAGCCCCATAGCTGTAGAAGACAGCCGAAGGTCTCTCACCAGAGTCACAAATGAGTGTGCCTGGACGTCTCTTAAGAAGTGCGGACTCGAAACGGGCTGAACTCTTTGCAGAAAGGATAGTTTTCAATATTCAACAAACTGTCCACAAATTAAGTGGGGCAGTGCAACCAATGTTTGGGAACACTGGACTCCTGTCGAAAGGAATATGACAAAATATTCCTTGGCCGCTCTACAACGCAAGAATGGTATAAGTATAACCCGCTAGCTGCATAGCAGGACGTGAAAGAACCAATGGGGATCGGTCAGATCATGACAGATACCCACACCATTACTATGGAGGTTTGCCATGTATACCAGCGGCCTGAGTGTCTGAGGATGCACATTAAACAGATCTGACTTTCGATTTCGGTGAACGAATAGGAGGAAAGAACATGGCAAATCAAACGTATGAAAGCCCGCAGTAACGCCTCGACCAGCGACGCGAGCGTCGCGACAGTCGACATGAAGCTCGAGATCGTCGTCATCCCCGTCTCGGATGTCGACCGCGCCAAAGAGTTCTACGGTGGGAAGCTCGGGTGGCGCCTCGACGCCGACTACGACAACGGTAAAGACTTCCGCGTGATCCAGTTTACACCGCCCGGCTCCGGGTGCTCGGTCATCTTCGGCAAGAACATCACCGCGGCGGCACCCGGCTCCGCCCAGGGCCTGTACTTGATCGTCTCCGACATCGAGGCCGCCCGCAAAGAGCTGCTTGGTCGCGGCATCCAGATCAGCCAGGTGTTCCACGACGCCGGCGGTGTGTACGCTGGTACGGACGAACCCTACCTGTTTGGGCGCCTCCGGGTCAGCGGTCCGGATCCCGAGCATCGCAGCTACCGCTCGTTCGCCTCGTTCCATGATCCGGATGGCAACGGCTGGCTGTTCCAGGAGCTCACAACGCGGCTGCCCGGTCGCATCGACTCCACGACGACGACCTTTGCATCGGCGAACGATCTGGCGAGCGCGTTTCGGCGTGCAGAAGCTGCCCACGGACAGCACGAAAAGCGCATTGGGGCGGCGCGACGAGAACTGGCCCGACTGGTACGCCGCGTACATGGTGGCGGAGCAGGCTGGGACGGAGCTGCCGACGTAAGCGACTACGACGTGATCGTCATCGGCGCGCGGCGAGCACTGCGCCGGCGCGCTCGCCGAAGGTGGCCTGCGATCTTCCTTAAAGGAGGTGCCTCGTGTCGCGACAATTCGATGCCATCATCATCGGGACCGGCCAGGCAGGCCCGTCTTTGGCTGCGCGGTTTGCGGCCGCGGGCATGACAGTCGCCATTATTGAACGTCACAAGTTTGGTGGCACCTGTGTGAATACGGGATGTATCCCGACAAAGACGCTCGTTGCCAGCGCGTACGCGGCCCATGTTGCCCGCCGAGGCGCCGAATATGGTTTTGCTGTCAATGGCGATGTGCGCGTCGACATGAAACGTGTGAAAGCACGCAAGGATGAAGTTTCCGGACGGTCGAACAGAGGTGTGGAGGAATGGCTGCGAGGACTGACAAACTGTACGGTCATCCAAGGCCATGCCCGCTTTCAGTCGTCCCACACTGTCGCGGTCAACGATGAAGTCCTGCAAGCCGACAAAATTTTCATCAACGTTGGCGGACGCGCCTCTGTTCCCGCGATGCCGGGGATTCAGGATGTCCCATTTCTCACAAACTCATCGATGATGGATGTCGACTTCTTGCCGGAGCATCTCGTCATCGTCGGCGGAAGTTATATCGGATTGGAATTCGGTCAGATGTATCGCCGCTTCGGGAGCGAAGTCACGATCGTCGAGATGGGACCGCGCCTGATTGGGCGTGAAGACGAAGATATTTCCGAAGCCGTGCGCCAAATTTTGGAGGCAGAGGGGATACAGATTCGGTTGAATGCGAAATGTATATCATTGGCGAAGCGCGACAGCCGTATCGCCGTCGGCATCCGATGCGACGAAGGTCCGCCGGAAGTATTAGGTACTCATGTTCTTCTAGCGGTGGGACGTACTCCCAACACGCACGACCTGGGTCTCGACCGGGCCGGGGTTGCGACCGACGAACGCGGCTACATCATCGTTGACGATCAACTGCAAACGAACGTGCCCGGCGTCTGGGCCCTGGGTGACTGCAACGGCCGCGGCGCCTTTACGCATACTTCTTACAACGATTACGAGATCGTTGCGGACAATCTCCTGAACGGAGACCACCGCCGCGTGTCAGACCGAATCCAGACGTACGCGTTGTTTACAGATCCGCCGCTAGGCCGATGCGGCATGACAGACGCCGAAATACGGAAGTCTGGGCGTGCTGCACTCGCGACGAAACATCCGATGAGCCGAGTGAGCCGGGCTGTTGAGAAGGGAGAAACTCACGGCTTCATCAAAGTCGCTGTTGATGCTGACACAAAACAGATTCTAAGTGCGGCGATCCTTGGTACCGGAGGCGATGAAGTCGTTCACGTTTTGCTGGACGCCATGTATGCGAAGGCGCCGTATACGGTAGTACAGCGCGCAATGCATATTCATCCGACGGTTGCGGAATTTCTCCCCACCGTCTTATCCAAACTGGAACCCTTTGCGTAGGAGGCAGTAATCGGCGGTCGACACGGTGAGAAGGGCATCACAATCAAACCGATTGTCCGTGTCGGGCCCAAGGGAGTGCAACTCGATGATCGCTAAGACGACCACGACCACTCATCTCGCGCAAATGCTGGCTCAAGCTCGCGCAGCCACCGATGCCTTATTTGGCATGGTTCGGCCTGAAGCCTTCTATGACCGACCGGTCCCCGAGCGCCACCGGACGATCTTCTACTTCGGTCATCTCGAGGCGTTTGACTGGAATCTCGTGAGCCAAGCAGCAGGGGTTCCGTCATTCCATCCGGAATTCGATCGCCTCTTCGCGTTCGGGATTGATCCGGAACCAGGGCAGTCACCAGCAGGACACGCGCTCGGATTGGCCGGAGAAAGCAGAAGTCCAACGGTATAAGATACGCGCCCGACAGGCCGTAGATGATCTCTCGAACCAGGTATCGGAGCAGTTACTCTCTGTTGCGCTCGAGCACCGGCTGATGCATGCCGAGACATTTGCCTATCTCCTCCATCACCTGACAACCTCGCAAAAGGATATTCCTCCGTTCGAGCCACTGGCCACCGACCCCAACTCCCGTTCATACGCTCATTGAAATTTCTGGCGGCGACGGTGACCTTAGGCCAACGACGGGCACACCTCGATGGCCAATATCCATTCGGATGGGACAACGAATTTGATGGCCATGAGGTTTCTGTCTCTGCGTTTGCCATGAGTAAGTATAAGGTCACGAATGGAGATGTATCTCGAATTCGTTCGCGCCGGTGCGAGGCCTCCGCACTTCTGGACGTGGAGCGAGGGCCAGTGGCGGTGGCGAGCCATGTCGGGAGCAGTGCCGTTACCGATGGATTGGCCGGTCTATGTCACCCATGAGGAGGCGAGCGCCTTTGCAGCCTGGACCGGAAAGAGACTGCCCACCGAAGCGGAGTTCCATCGGGCAGCATATGGGACGCCGAATGGCGAAGAAGAACGAACCTATCCATGGGGCGATGACGCGCCGGATCCCCGACGGGGAAACTTCAACGGGACCCGATGGGATCCTATTCCCGTGACCGCGACCCCGCTTGGAGACAGCGCATTCGGAATTTCCCAACTGGTCGGCAACGGATGGGAGTGGACTTCGACGGTCTTCCAGCCTTTTCCCGGATTCCAGCCCCTCTCGTGTTATCCCGGATACTCAGCGCGCTTCTTCGATGGCGACCATTATGTGCTCAAGGGGCGTCCTCGCGGACCGACGCCGGTTTGCTGCGCCGATCATTTCGCAACTGGTTCCGGCCCAACTACCCGTATGTCTATGCCGGATTTCGCTGTGTGGAGGACTAACATGATGCGCTCACAGACTGGACAAGCCGACACCGTCCAGGGAGTTCGCCGTCGCAGTGGGCGACAGCCTCAGGAAGGTGGGCCAACGCGAACTACCCTCGATGTACCTGTACGATGAGCTGGGAACCGCGCTGTTTGAAGCGATCACCCTGCTACCCGAATATGGGCTGACCCGTGCCGAGGAGCGCCTCCTCCGCCGCCATGCCGGAGACATGCTCGAACATCTTCCACCTCCCGTGGCAGTGGTCGAGCTGGGGAGTGGCAGCGGCCGAAAGACTCGCTGGATATTGGAAGCGCTCGCCGATCGAGAGCCGGTGGCCTATTTCCCCATCGACATATCCGCTGCGGCCCTCATCAAATGCCACCAAGAACTGGGAAACGTCGGCGCAATCAGCATCGTCGGACTGGAGAAATCGTATCTGGAAGGACTTCAGGAAGCAGCGGCTCGTCGCCGGCCGAATCAGGCACTCCTGGTATTGTTTCTGGGAAGCACCATCGGCAATTTTGATCCACCGGCAGCAGAGATGTTTCTGCGCGACATCCGTCGGCATCTAAAGCCCGGCGACGCCCTTCTGCTGGGAGCTGATGTGGAGAAATCGGTCCATGACATGCTGCTGGCCTACGATGACCCGGCTGGAGTGACCGCCGCCTTCAATCTCAATCTGCTTGCCCGGATCAATCGGGAACTCGAGGGAGACTTTGCTCTAGGACACTTCGAACACCACGTCCGGTATCAAGAAATGGACTGTCGCATCGAAATGCACCTGCGCTCGACACGGAGGCAGACCGTGTCGATTCGGGCCGCGGACTTCACCTGTATCTTCAGAGAAGGGGAAACGATCTGGACGGAAGCCTGCCACAAATTTCGCGTCGAGGAGATTCCTGGCATCGCTCGACGCACGGGATTCCTGTGCGAAGCGCAATGGATCGATACCGAATGGGCGTTTGCCGAGAACCTTCTGATCGCCGATTAGCGAAGCAGCCCGGCGTCCCGAAGGAACTGCTCGGCCACCTCACGGACAGGGCGATGGGCAGCGTCCACCTGATAGTTCAACTTGCGCATGGTCAGGTCGGTGAACAGTCCAGCCAGTTCGGTGAGCGCTTGCCGCAAGGGAGGGTTGGCCTCAAGACTTTCGCTCCGCACGGCCAAGGCACAGTCGTACGGAGGGAAATAACGCTTGTCATCCCTGAGAACCAGCACATCCAGAACCGACAACTGGCCATCGGTGGCATTCCCGGCCACCATGCTGACTTCTTGTTGTTCGAGTGCCTTGTACAGCAATCCGAGGTCCATGGTCTTAGGGGATCCCAGGATGGGAAGATTATAGGTCTTCAGTAACCCGGCCAGTCCATCCGACCGCTGCTGAAATTCATATCCTACACCGAGGTTCCAGCCCGGAGAATACTGCGCCGCCTCGCTCAAGGTCGCAGTCTTGCTTTTCCGAGCGTCTTCTCCACGGATCACCATCGCGAATGTATTATTGAAGCCTAGTGGATCCATCCATTCCACGCCGAACCGCGCCTGATATTCGGCTCGGACGAGGGCCATTGCAGCAGCCGGATCATGGGCGGGCGGTAACTTTCAAGATTGCCGTCAGCGCGGTCCCCGTGTACTCAGGATAGAGGTCGATGTCCCCGCTCACGAGCGCCTGATGCACCAACAGGGTCCCGCCCAGGTTGAGTTGGCGATCAACGTGGCGGCCAAGCCGATGTTCCAGATGCTGCGCCACGATCTCGCCGAGGATCACTTGCTCGGTGAAATTCTTCGAGCCGACCGTGATCGGTCGTTCCTTGGTGCAGCCGACGATCCTGCTCGCCCACAACCCGACGATCAAACAGGCGACAATTTGTGTTCGACCCATTCGAGCCCTCGATCGGCCGCCAATGCGATCAAGGCAGCCGGAACCGCGCCGGCCAGAAGCAGCGTCGTATCGACGGATGCCAGGCCGCGGAAAATAAAAACACCGAGCCCACCGCCGCCAATGGCCGCGGCAATCGTCGCCGTCCCGATCGTCGTCACCGTCGCGATCCGCAGGCCGGCCAGAATCGTCCTGGTCGCCAGCGGAAGTTCGACCTCCCAGAGGAGCTGCCGTCCCGTCATGCCCATCGCGATCGCCGACTCACGCACGCCGGGCTCCACGTTCAGAATGCCGGTGAGAGTATTCCGAAGAATCGGCAGGAGCGCATACAGCACGAGTGCGACAATTGCCGTGTGCTTGCCGATCCCGCCGAGAAAGGGAAGAGGAATCAGAAACCCGAAGAGCGCCAGACTCGGCACGGTTTGCATAATATTCGCAAACCCCAGCACCCACCGTTGAAGGAAGGTGCGCCGGGTGAGCAGAATGCCCGCCGGAATGGCCAGCGCGGCGGCAATCGTCATGGAGAGGCTTACCAGGAATAGGTGTTCGAGCGTCAAATCCAGAATGTCACGCGCCAACCCGGAAGACATCAGATCGTCTCCTTCCACTTCTCCTCGAGGCACGTATGAAAGGCCTGCACTTCCTGGTCGTGGGCCGTGAGAAACTCGGAGCGTTCACCCAGAAAGACCAACCGCCCATTGTGAAGAACCCCGATGCGGGTGCCGAGCAACAACGCTTCCCGGACATCATGGGTGACGAGCAGAGCCGTCTTGTTGAGCCGATCTCGCAGGTCGAGGAACTGCTGCTGCAGTTCCACACGGGTCACTGGATCAAGCGCGCCAAAGGGTTCGTCCAACAGCAACAACGGCGGATCTGCTGCGAGTGCGCGGGCGACCCCCACCCGCTGACGTTGGCCGCCGGACAGCTCGCGGGGATAGCGCGTGGCGAACTGCGCCGGAAGAAGCCCGACCTGAGTCAGGAGATGCGTGCGACGCGGGCATCGATGTCGCCGGGCTGCCAACCCTCCAGACGAGGAACCAGTCCGACATTGGCGGCCACAGTGAAATGCGGAAAGAGGCCCGCATCCTGGATCACGTACCCGATCCGACGCCTCAGCCGGATCAGATCCCAGGCGGTCGTGGGTATCCCCTCGATCAAGACATCACCGGCGCTTGGCAGGAGCAAGCCATTCACCATTTTCAAGGCGGTAGTCTTGCCCGACCCACTACGACCCAGGAGCACCAGGGTCTCTCCGGCTTCGACATCGAAACTGAGATCGTACAGAATATCTTTCTGACCGATGCGAGCTGAAACCTGTCGGAAGGAGACAAGAGGACTCATGCGCTCAACCGGAGGCCAGGTATTCGTGAACGAACTGCACCGCCATCGCCCCTCCCCCACCGCAGAGGCCACGCGCTTGGTGGAGCCGAGCCGCACGTCGCCCTGCGGCGAAGACGCCGGGACGGCTGGTCTCGAGCAGGAACGGCTCCCGGTCGGCGGTCCAGTACGGCGAGGCTGACACCAGTCGGCCAGTCTTTATGAAACCCTTGGAGTCGGTCTCTATCTCAGCGGGTAGCCAATCGGTGCAGGGATCGCGCCGATGAAGGTAAAGACGGCCGACGTTCGGACCGTTCGCGTCTCGCCAGTGCGGTGGTTCTTGATTTCGACGACCTCCAATCGCTGGTCTCCTAGCATGCGGTAAATCTCCGCGTCGGGCAGCACCTCGATGTTGTCAGCGCCCTCGATGCGGTCCACCAGATAGCTGGACATACTTTTACGCAGGTCGCCATTACGGAGGAGCAAGAGCACGTGCAGGCGTCTGTTCTGAAAGAAACATGCACGGCTTGTCCGGCGGAGTTGCCTCCGCCGACCACAATGACCTCCGAGCCGCGGCAGAGCTGCAGCTTCCGTCGGGGTGGCGGCGTAGTAGACGCCCAAGCCCTCGAACTGTTCTGCGCCTTGGGACGTCCAATTTTCGATAGTTGGCTCCCGTCGCGATCAACACGCATCGAGTCGAGACATGCTCGCCATCGTCGAACCAGAGGACGCGCTTGTCGTTCTCGAAGTCCAAGCGCGCAACCTGGGAGGGGACGAGAACTGGGCGCCGAATTTCTGGGCTTGCAAAATGGCGCGGTTCGCAAGGTCGGTGCCGGAGATGCCGGTCGGGAAGCCGAGGTAGTTCTCGATCTTGGAGGAAGTACCGGCCTGTCCGCCCGGGGCGGTCGCGTCGATCACGGCGGTGGCCAGCCCTTCCGACGATGCGTACACGGCCGCAGCCAGCCCCGCCGGACCGCCACCGACGATCACCAAGTCATAGACCCGTTGTGTCAGCGGCCGTCTGACTCCGATGAGGTCGGCCAATGCCCGCGTCGATGGATTCCGCAGCAACGGCTCGGATCCGAAGACGACCACCGGCGTGTCGGCCTCGCTGAGGCCGAAGCTCCGCAGCAGTTCGCCCACCTGAGGGTCATGATCCACATCGATCCAGGTGAACGGGACCTGGTTCCTGGCGAGGAAGTCACGAATGCGGAAGGTGTCGCGCGAGGAGCCGGCCCCGAGTACTCGGAGTCCTGAAAGTCCGACGCCACCAGCAGCTCGCGCCGCGCAATAAACGCCGCGCAGGAGCAGCTCGCCGAGTGCCGGCCGCTCGCCCATGATGCGCCTGATGTCACTGGGCGCGATCTCGAAGACCTCGGTGTCGCCACGGGCCACCGCACTGATCAGCGCAGGCCGGCCGGTCACCAAACTGACGTCGCCGCCGAACGCGTGGACTTCGTGCAGGGTGACCGTCTTGGGCTCGCCGCTCGAGTGCTCCACGATCTCCACTGCGCCGCGCTCGACGACGAAGAATTTGTAGGCACGATGCGCCCTGCCTTAAACAGGTAGCTCCGCCGTCGCGCAAGGCCCGACGCGTGCCGAACTTGGCCAGCGTGGCGACTTGGACGTCGTCGAGGGTGGGGAAAGCGACCCTGTGCAAGTCTTGGTCGGCCATGTCTCCACCTCCTGTCGGGGGCAACGAACCTGCCTCACTACCGCAAAAACGGCGCAACACGCTTCGGCACGTCCAGATCTATTTGATCGACGTAACACCAGGCCCACCGTTCACCGGGTTCGAAAGAGGCCATCACCGGATGGGTCGTGTGCGCGAAATGTTTCGTGGCATGGCCATTGGGCGAGCTGTCACAACAGCCGACATGACCGCAGGTCAGGCAGAGACGGAGATGCACCCAGGACGATCCAAGCTTCAGGCATTCTTCACATCCTTGAGTGCGAGCGGGAACGGGCTTAAGAGCGGTCACGTGTGGACAGGTCATAACGCACCTCCCTGAGTGAAGAGCCACCGCACCGTCGTGGGGCACCGATGCACAGCTGTTGCTCACGATAAAACGGGCAGACGCTCATGCTATCAAACGGTCAGCTAGACTTTCCATGCCCTTGCGTATGTACCACTGGGGAGGGTAGTGTTTCAGCCAGAACTCTTCAGTAATTGAGCAATTGTAACCAGCTACCTTCTATCTAGTATCATCAGAGCCATGACTGATACAGCTCTTCCGATCACGCTGACACTTGCCTCCGGTGTAGAGCGGATATTTCCGACGCTGACGCCTGCTCAGGTTCAGCGGATCGCTGTGCATGGCCAAGTGCGTTCGATCCGAGCTGGAGAGGTGCTCTTCGAGGCGGGGGAACATGTCGTGCCGTTCTTCGTCGTCACGGCAGGTCGGCTCGAGATAGTCCTGCCATCCGGCACGACCGAGAGGCTCGTCACGGTTTTTGGACCCGGTCAGTTCACCGGCGAAGTCAACATGCTATCGGGCCGTCCCGTGCTTGTCCGATCGCGCGCCAGTGAGGCGGGTGAAGTGATTGAGCTGGATCGCGAACACTTGGTGGCCCTGGTGCAGACCGACAGCGAGATTGGCGAGATCATCATGCGGGCATTCATTACCCGCAGAGTCGAGTTGATTGCGCAGGGGCTCGGAGATGTCGTCGTCGTCGGGTCGAATCATTGCTCTGGTACACTCCGCGTGAAAGAATTCCTGACGCGCAACAGCCATCCATACACCTATATCGATCTTGACCGTGACGCCGATGTTCAGGGTCTGCTGGACCAGTTTCACGTGACCGCTGCGGATGTGCCGGTGGTGATCTGCCGTAGCGACGTGGTGCTGCGGAATCCGACCATTCAGCAGATTGCCGACTGCCTCGGCTTTAACAAACCCATCGACCAAACCCAGATACGCGACGTGGTCATCGTCGGCGCCGGACCAGCGGGACTCGCAGCCGCCGTGTACGGCGCATCGGAAGGCCTGGATGTTCTTGTACTGGAGACGAACGCGCCGGGAGGACAGGCCGGCTCCAGCTCGAAGATCGAAAATTATCTTGGTTTTCCGACTGGCATCTCGGGTCAAGATCTCGCGGGGCGGGCCTATGCGCAGGCGCAGAAATTCGGCGCACAAATGGTTATCACGAAGGGGGCGAAACATCTCGCGTGCGATCGCAAGCCCTACACCATTGGCATCGACGACAGTCTGCGCGTGCCGGCACGCACCATCATCATCGCAACCGGGGCCGCCTATCGGAAACCGCCCATCGGGAACTTATCACAGTTTGAAGGCACGGGTGTGTACTACGCCGCAACATTTATGGAAGGACAGATGTGCCGCGGTGAAGAGGTGGTTGTGGTGGGAGGTGGGAACTCAGCCGGCCAAGCGGCAGTCTTCCTCGCGCAGGCGAGCAAGCGTGTGCATATGCTCGTGCGATCGAGCGGGCTGGCGGAGACCATGTCGCGCTATTTGATTCGCCGCATTGAACAGAATCCAGCCATCGTCCTCAGTGCCAATACCGAAATCGTGGCTCTGGAAGGACATCATCATCTCGAACGAGTGAGCTGGCGCGACCATCAGTCCGGCAGCACCGAAACCCACGACATAAGACACGTCTTTCTCATGACCGGTGCCGTTCCCAACACACAGTGGCTCGTCGGGTGCGTCGCGCTCGATGCCGACGGGTTCATCAAGACGGGACCCAATCTGTCACAGGAGGATCTGGCGACCGCGCATTGGCCGCTCACCAGGGCTCCCCATCTCCTCGAAACCTGTCTGCCCGGCGTGTTCGCGGTCGGCGACGTCCGGAGCGGCAATATCAAACGGGTCGCCTCCGCAGTGGGCGAGGGGTCGATCGCTGTGTCCTTCGTGCATCAGGCGCTTCACGAATAGAATAAAGACAACGATGGCTGGAAGGAACCTGTGTGCATATTAGTGCCATGACAACCGTGAAACACGCAGAACTGCTGCCCAACGATGAGTGCGTAAAGATCCATTCATTTGGGCACCACGTCAAGTCGTCTCGGTTAGCGTCGAAACTTCGACAACTCTCGAAGCTTCCAACGGGAAATCCTTTTCACGCCACGCGTCGATTCCTCCGGCAAGAGGCCGGACTCTGGTGATCCCCTTACTCCGCAGCATCAATGCCATCTTGGCAGCGGTGGCTTCATTCGGGCAAGCGCAGAAGAGGATCACATCTTTGTGTCGCGGAATTTCATGGTGCCGCTGCTCCAGTTCTTCTGCCGTCATGCGGAGCGCGCCTCGAATCGTATAGGGATCGGCTTCGTGATCCAGCGCGCCCCGCAAATCCACCACCAGATGCTCATGACCATTATCCATCATCTGTTTCACCTCCTCCGCCGTGATGCGGGCGATCCGCAATTCGCGCAGAAGAAGCTGCCGATGAATGTACTTGTACATGATGTAGGCGGCAATCCCGACGCCGAAAATAGAGGCCAGCCATAAGCCCAGACGCTCGGCCTCTTCCGCAATGCGTTCGATTTGGTCGCTGAGCAGATAACCGGGAATGATAAACGCGAGGGTCCAGAGAACCGCACCCAGCCCGTTGAAGAGGAGAAACCGCTGCATGCTTATTCGGAACAATCCGGCGAGCGCCGGCGCTAGAGTACTCAATCCTGGAATGAACTTGGCCAAGACGAGTGATCTCACGCCATGCCGGGTAAAGAAATTCTCTGTGCGTCGGACGCAGGAATCCGGCTCCAGCGAGACCCTGCACAAGAGGTTCAACGCGCGTCTGCCCCGTCGGCGCCCCAGCTCATACCAGAATAGATCGCCAGCCATACAGGCGATGACGGAGAGGACGATAACTCCCGTGAGATCTATCTTTCCGGCACCGGCCAGGGCCCCGGCCACAAGTAAGATTGGAACGGCAGGCAAGGGCAATCCGATTTGTTCCGCAAAGACCACGGCAAAGACCAGGATCTCTCCATATTGAGAAACGAACGCACTGACTTGATTCATGGCGAATGTCCGATTGTTCTCCGGTGTCTTAAGACATGGCATTATGTTGGCTTGTGTGTTGCGCGGACAAGAATAGAAAAGAGAGGGAGGCGCAATGCCACGGACATATGCAAGCCAGCTGTGAGAGAGTTAGCGCAGAAGGATCACACCATGCGACAGGAGGCTTGTCAATGTCGGCGGATACAGAATCACTGCTCGAAATGACAAGCACGTGCGATCAGGAGGTCAAAGATGCCCAAATTTTCGTCCCAACGAATTACGATGTCAGAGCCACGAATTGAGCCATCGAGTTGAAGTTATGGCGATGCTAGGGGCTTTAATGATGGTGACAGCAAGGCATTGGCTGGAACAATTTCTCCGTTACATCGAAGCAAGAACGAGTAGGCACCGAACTTGTGTAGGTGGGGCTGGTGCTGTCATGATGCTCGATTGCGTGACGTGCAAAGTGGATTAGATGGTCCGCGAGCATCCCCTAAGCTTGCTCCTCGGTGCCGGCGCCTTCCTGGTCTACGCGCGCCTCGCTGAAGTTCAGGATGATGTGCCCGCTGTTCTCCTGGGCCTCTACCTGGCGACCTGGTCATTTATCTTAGCCGTCGGCGGCGGAACACTTCTCTTAGGATGGCGGCTGTGGAAATGGCATCATACGCGGACCGCACATGCGCTTCGGCCATGTTGAAAATCTGCCAGCCGAAGGAGGGACTAAAGGCGGCGGAAGACTGTATGGATTTCTGGGACGACACTATGACGGATCCAGCCTGACCTGATCAGCAAACACCGCACTCCATAAGTCCATCCACTCATAACATACCGTCGTGATGGGCCGGCTCTCGACTCACCTCAGGAGCCTGATCCATCAAGTCGAACCGGAACTTAGAATCTCGCTGACTACGAGTCCCGACGAAGACCTACCTCAGGACGCTCAGCAAGAGAAATCATGAGCGAAAGGTGAGGATTCGTGACGGCATACGTCATCATGAATCATACCGTAACAAACGGGCAGCGTGATGTTTTCATGATCCATGGGAAGTATGGCGTACTCGGCGGTTACCGGGAAGAGGAAGCTGGAGCGGGCATCTTCCGCCACCTGCTGCAGATTTCTCGTTCCAAATCGACGAGCACGAGACGTACCGCTTGGCTGAGACCTCCGGCAAGGGCATCTGGAGATCGATCGGCGAGAGGCACCTCCTTGTGGTAAGTCCGGCGGAAGATCACCTGCCATTCGTTGAGTCTATCTAGGAGAAGAAGCTCGATCCCGAAGATCGCCTTGGGTGATTGCGCGAGCCTGTAATCTCCATAAAATTCCGCCACGCTGCCTTCCAGGAGATGGGTCGGCTCAATGTGATCGGTCCCCACTAGGACAAATCGAAACCGTCCCGATTTCGAAAGCCAATCATGGAACTGTCGCGTCAACAACAGGCTCGGCGAGACGAACCACTCGTCGTAGAAGTCGTTTTCGTACTGCAACTCCCCGATACGGTACACCATAGCTCGGCCCACCGAATAGGGGCGAAACGCGAAACTTCCTGATCTTGAGCACTATGGGGGACTCCGAAGCAGGCTCCCGACTCTCTGACAGAGACATCCAATACGAACGACCGTTTCTCCTGATAGCTCTTATTGAGGCAAGCAGCCACCGCAAGCAGCAAGGTTGCAAGACACACCAGCTTACACATCGAGATCAGGTTTTCACTGTCTTCCCATTTGTTTCCGAGGCGGCGGCTCGCCAGAGAACCTGCGAAGGATACGCTTCGATGGTCTTGGTGAGATTGCGGAGATCCTCGGAGACCAACTGTGGATTCTCCGGGACGTCATCGACCGTTTCACCCTTCTCGGCCAGCAGCGTATCTATGCGGTGCGACAGTTTGGTTAAGGCGGGCAACGAGACCGGGCAATTGAGTCATGGCTGCCCGCATGTCGCTTAGCCGTGCGTAACTCAGGTCGGCGGCTGTCCGGCGAAAATCTTCCATCGCTACCCCCGAATCGTGAGCGTCTTAGGTAAGGTGGGGATTATCGAGCACCCGACGGGCGTCCTGAAGCGTCTCTCGCAACTCCACAAGAAGCTGGCTCGCGTCGGTCCCTAAGTGCTCCGCCTGCGCGTCCTTTACCACCTGCGTGACCGACGTCAGCAGGGTATCGAGGTCTTTGGTAATTTTCTCGATGTCCACCTGTTCGAGTTTCCTGGTAATCGACCGCAAGTCAGCCCCGAGCTCCGTGATGGTGCTCGGAGCCGAGGAATGTACGGCGTCTTCGGTGTCAGGCGATTTCCATTGGAGGATAGCGCTCAGGATCGACGAACTCCGACTCGATGTAGAGCACGCCGGTGATGCCCTGTGACGCTAATCAGCGCCAGCCAGCACTCGACGGCCTTCCTCATCCGCATTTCTTCGTCTGTTTCCGGAAAATGGGCTGCCACGCTCAGACGGACAGACATCCGCTACAACGACCACGCCTTTGTAGGGCAATAAACCGACCTCCGGGTTGAAGGCAATGTTGTACTCTTCCCTGGCGAGGCGAATCGATTCCACCCGCCCCATCCGGACACCACGGAGCCTCACCGGCGCGCCGATTTCAAGCCCCTGGACCGATTCGTTGAAATACGTTTCCACCATCGTCACTCTCTCGAACCATTTGCCGCCTCCCAGGACAATGATGCCGACGACGGCCAGGATGGTTTGCTCCGATTACGAAAAGACCGATCTTGAAGTAGTGGGCCTGCTGCCTCATGACACACCATGTGGCGATTGCCGCTCTGGGTTCAGACACCGTGGCAGCGGCTTCACGATTGAAGAATGCCCGCACGCAAGGATTCTCCGAATGATCCCGCAGCGCTTTCGGCTTCCCCTGCGCAATGATCTTTTTCGTGTGCTCGTCCAACATGATCACCCGGTCGGCGATCGTCTCGATACTCGGGAGTTCGTGCGTCACGACGACGAACGTGATCTTGAGGTTCCTGGCGAGGCTCACAATCAGCTGATCCAATTCGGCCGACGTGATGGGATCGAGTCCCGCCGAGGGCTCATCAGGAAGAGGATCCGAGGGTCCAGCGCCATGGCGCGGGCGATCGCCGCACGCTTTCTCATCCCGCCGCTAATCTCATCCGGCAGCTTGTAGGCCGCAGAGCCCAGTTCGACCAATTGCAACTTCATGAGGGCGATCGTATCGATGGCGTCGTCCGGCAAGTCGGTGTACTCCTCCAGCGGCAACCGCACGTTTTCCAGTCAAATTCATCGACCCGAATAGCGCCCCTCTTGATACATCACGCCGATCTTGATCAGGAGCTCCAGCCGCTCCTGGCCCTCCGCCGTCACGATGTCCTCACCCTCGATCGAGGATTGATCCGCGCATCGGTCGATGCAACCCGATCATCTGTTTCAGCAACGTGCTCTTTGCCGGACCCGGATCTGCCGAGGATCACGAACACCTCGCCCGGGTAGACGTCGAACGAGAGATCGTCGAGCAGGACCGTGCCGTTGTATGCCGCGGTCACGTGCGTGACCTGTATGATCGGCGTCCGGTCGGACTGTTCCATGCCGCCTCCCTCAGATGCCGAGATAGTAAAAGATCACCGCGAACACCCCGTCGACGATCGTAATCAATACGAGGCCGCTCACCACTGCCCTGGTAGAGGACTCCCCCACTGCGCTGGCCCCGCTTTTTGTCTGAAGACCGCGCAGGCAACCGATCGCCGCCACGACGATCCCGAAGACGAACGACTTGCCGAGCCCACCGATCATGTCGCCGACGGTCACGGCGGACTCCACCTGAATTATGTAGGTCACGAGCGGAAATCCCAGCGACGGCATGACGACTGCTCCGCCGATGAGCCCGAATACACCGGCCCAACAGCGAGCAGCGGCGTCATGGCCACTGCGGCGATCACCAGGGCACGACCAGAAATCCGACCGGTTCCAACCCCATTGTCGTGAGGGCGTCGAGTTCCTCGGTTACTTTCATCGTCCCCAGTTCGGCAGCGAAGGCGGAACCGGAACGTCCGGCCAGGATGATCGCGGTCAACAGCGGACCAAGTTCACGCAGCATGGAGAGGCCGATCAAATTGGCGACGTAGAGGTCCGCTCCGAATTGGCGCATCGGGATGGCGGATTGAAAGGCCATGATGAGTCCCAGAGAAATCCCAGAAGCGCGACGATCGGCAGCGCATTGACTCCCGCAAGTTCGGCGGTCAACAACGCGTCCCTCCACCGAACGAGGCCCGGATGCCGAAGCGCTCGTCCCAAAGCGGCGCAGAGTTCGCCCACGAATGCGATCAAGTCCACGATGTCGTTCCCCAGCATGACGGTCGCACGACCGATCTGTTCCACCGGCGAGGCCGCCGGCGCAGCCGGTTCCGGGTTCTGGCCTTCCGACCGTTCGTACAAGTCGAGCAGCGCCTGATAGGCGGGATCAAGAGATCGGATTTCGTAGGTTCCATGTCGACGGCTCTGACGGCGGCAAAGTTCCGCAGTAGGGCCGCCCCGGCTCCGTCGCAATAGGTCAGCCGCGCCGCATCGATAATCAAGCGGCGCGGATTCGCCTGTTGGAGAATACGCAGGGCAGTTCGCCAGGCCTGGCCAGTCGTGTTGGAATCCAGCGGACCGATGATCGGAAAAGACGAGTCCGTCTTCCGAGTGGTGGTGTGCGTGAAGAACGCCCTGTGCCGTCGCTGCAGATCTCATCGAAGACCGACCTTCCCTCGGACACTGGGGAAGGGAATTTTACGGGAGACTTTGTCGGCGATTCAACTAGAGAAGGAGCGATGCTGGTCAGCCGCAGGCTTCCCTTCTAGCGCCTGCAGTCTCCTGCTGAATTTCTCCTGTTCATTCCTAATCCTTTCCAACGCGGCTCCGTATCCCTCAGGAAAATTCCTCGTCGCCAGCTGGATCAGGGCTGCACTTCCAAGATCACTTCCAGTTCGACCGGGGTGCCGAGCGGAAGGCTTGCGACGCCATACACCAAGCGGCAAGGGTTCTTGTCTTTTCCGAAGACGTCTTGCAGCAACTCCGAAGCGGCGTCAGCGACTTTCGGCTGATCGCGGACATCTCCCGAAGTGGCCACCGACACGCCGAGCCGGACGATCCGCGTCACTTTGTCGAGCGATCCCAAATGCTGCCTCGCGACAGCGAGGACGTTGAGCGCCGCGAGGTGAGCCGCCTTGCGCCCCGCTTCCACATCGAGCTCCGCGCCGACGCGCCCAACGAATTTCGCCGCGTGGCCTTCCGTGGGAAGCATCCCGGTCAGAAAAGCAGATTGCCCGTCTGCACCGCTTCCACATAGATGCCAAACGGCTCAGGCGGCGCCGGGAGCTTGATGCCGAGCTTGGCGAGACGGTCCTCGGCGGTTGTTGAGTTTGTGGTCATGACGAAAGCTCCCTTCAATTACCAGCGGCCGAAATGAGCGCCGCCATCGACGTACAGGATGTCACCCGTGACCGTCGCGGCGTCGGTCAGGTACATGACCGCGTCCGTGATGTCCTTGACCGTCGAAGGCCGACCCATCGGCGACAGGCTCTCCATCACGTCCTTCGGAGTCTCCCGGTGAAGCGGCGTGTAGACGACGCCGGGCGCGACGGCGTTCACGCGGATGCCGTCTTTCGCGTACTCCATCGCCAGGTGCTGGGTGATCGTTTCAAGACCGCCTTTGGTGATCATCGGCACCGCCGCCGTGACGCCCCGGATCGGGTTGCGAGCAAGGGCCGCCGTGATCGTGACGATGCTCCCGCCGGTCTTCTGCGCTAACATTTGCTTGATGGAGAGTTGGGTGACGTACAGGAAGCCCTCGACGTTCGTCGAGACGAGCGACTTGAAGTCCTCGGCCGTGTAGTCCGTGAACGGCTTGGTGAAGAAGATGCCGGCGTTATTGACCAGTGCGTCGATCGACTTGAAGCGAGACAGCGCCGTCTCGACGATCTTGGCGGCAGTTGCCGGCTCGCCGATGTGGCCGTCCACCAGAGCGACGTGGTCGGAAGCCGCGACCTCGGTGGATTGGGTCACCTTCCGGGAATTGGCAACGACGTTGAAACCCCGTTCGACAAACCCTTTCACGATTCCCGCGCCGATCCCCTGCGAAGCTCCGGTCACGATGGCTGTCTTCCGTGGGCCGCTCATGGTTGTTTACCTCGAAAACGTCTTGTCACTAGAAAACAGTTCGCTGGTCAAGCGGATCAGAAATCCGCATCCAGCACGATGCGGTAACGGGCCTTGCCTGATTCAAGTCGGGCGAAGGCCTCGTTGATCTTGCTCATCGGGAAGTGCTCGGTCTGCGGCGCGACATTGTGCCGTGAAGCAAAGTCGAGCATCGTCTCGATCGCCACCGGCGAGCCGGTCGGCGAACCCGAGACGCTACGCTGCTGCAGGATGAGCGAGAATGCCGCGACCGGGATCGGTTCCAGCACGGCACCGACGACGTGCAACCGGCCGTTCGGCGCGAGCGTGCCGATCATCGCGTCCCAATCGAGCTTCACGTTGACGGTGCTGATCAGGAGGTCGAAGCTGCCGCCGAGTTTCTTGATCGCCGCCGAGTCTTTGCTCGAGACGACGTGGTTCGCCCCGAAACCTTTGGCCTCATCGAACTTGCTCTCGCTCGACGTGAACGCCGTCACGTCGCAGCCGTATGCGGCGGCGAACTTCACGGCCATGTGCCCCAACCCGCCGATGCCGATGATGCCTACCCGGTCGGTCGGCTTGGCGTACATCGCCAGCGGCGCGAAGACGGTGATGCCCCCGCACAGGAGCGGCCCGGCTTCGGCGAAGTTCAGCTTTTCCGGCAGCGGGATGGCCCAGGCCCAGTGCGAGCGGATGTGGGTCGCGAACCCGCCGCGATGACCGACGATGGTCGGTTGCACTTGCGGGCAAAGGTGATGGCTTCCCGACATGCACTGGTGACAGTGCATGCAGCTACCCGAGTTCCAGCCGACGCCGACGCGCTGTCCGACCTTGAGTCCCTTGGCATTCGGACCGACGGCCGTGACCCGACCGATGACCTCGTGGCCGAGAATCGCGGGGTACTGCGAAATGCCCCAGTCATTGTTCAAGACGGAGAGATCGGAGTGACACAAACCGCAGTGTTCGACAGCGACTTCAACGTCCTCGGCCCCGAGCGGTCCGAGATCAACGGTTTCGAGCACCATCGGCTGTTTCGCCGCCTTCGCGACCCAGGCCTGATACTTCATCGCATCTCCTCTTCTGACACTCGGGTCGGATTGGGCGGCGGAAGGAGGCGCCGACTGTTTCTGCTTCACTCCGCTGGCTGACTTGGTGCGGGTTTGTGTTGGAGTGGACATGGGTATTCCTTTCTGCGGATGAGAGCGTATGCAGAGATCGCCCTTGCCGCGTTGAGTCATGGTGTTCATGAGTTATCTCTCTACATAAGAAGACCTCTTTGCTGCTCTGATCTGATCGGATGCGATGTACCGATACCGCGCGCCGTCGTGAAGCCCTGCTCGCGCGTGCTCTTGTCGCCCTAAAGGCATATCTCATCCCTCCTCATTCTTGGTTGAGCATTACATTCGTTGGGCTTGTCTGCAAAACAGGGGTCACCCTCTACTTCTTCGTACAGCGAAGGTCTGCCTTCTGAATCTCTGCGATCTTCTCGATCATCGAACGGGATAGAGACACAGCCGTGCCCCTTTTCACAGACAGAAATCAAACCTCGCCGCTGGCTGATGACAACTTAAACAGGTGACGCCTTTGCGAAAGATTGACAACATGCTCTCCTCGATCCTTGATCTTGGTCCCTTCCTTGGAGACATCCAGAAAGAAAAACTCCCAACCATTCGTGTTGGGAAACTTCTCACGCGGATGCTTCACCATGGCTTCAAACGGAATAAGCTGTAGGATGGTGCCAACCGGATACTGCTTGTCCGGTACGCTGTCTCTGAAGATACGCATCGCCTCTTTCAACTTCGCTGGATCAGAGTGCTTAAAGTACGTATTTCTGACCTTTGGCCAGTCCAGGATGCAGCCAAACGTTTGCTCAGAAACCGTGATATCTTGAGCCGACGCACTGTAGAGCATCGATAAGCCAAGCCCAGCCACAAGGACGCTGCGCGTAAGGACACACGCAGAGAATCGGCACATGAGCGCGATGAACTGACGCATGTGGTTTACTCGCTTCCTTGGCCTTCCATGTAAAGTCTCTCTCATGGTGCGCCTCTGATTTACCTCTTCCCTCTCGCTCCAGCTGGTCGTTTGTCGTCGCACCCGGAATTGCACTGCACCCACACCCTAGACCGGATTGACCGAGGGCTCGTTACTTACACTTGGGCGTCGTTGGCTGGGGCATATTCTCCACGTCACCTGGTTTGTAGTGCATCTTTCCTCCTCCATGGGCTCCATGTTCCCCCTGGTGCTCCATCTCGAATTCGGCGACTGCCACATGCTTCAGCCAATAGCCTTCCTCGCCTTTCGCGCCGTGCATGGAGGTATCTCCAGTGGCAGGCGTGTGGGTCCGATGAAAATGGTTATAGCCTGTCTTCCCACGATCAGGCTGCGATTCGGCACAAAACCGGCCTTTGATGCCTGCACCTACGAACTGCAATACCGCAGTAGGATCGCTCACTGGTTTGTCGAACATCATAAACTGCACCCGGCCATTGCGTTCATCAAACCACAGATGGTTGGGTGGTTGGGGTGTACAGGCACAAACGTATACGCTTTTACGAGCACCGGACCGATATTGTTGGCGACCTCTGGCGAGGGAGCCGTTCCTTCTCCAGCATGACTGCTGCTGAACCATACGCTGCCGAGAAAACCTACCAAAATGACACTCATGATCCAGATCTTGGTGGCCATCGCACACCTCCCTAGTAATGTTGTAGGTGATCTGTCATGATCTGACCAAACCCTACTGGTTCTTCCAGGTCCTGCCGTGTAGCTACCGGGTTATACTTTATACTATGGTTGCGTTGTAGAGCGGGCGAGAATCCTTGGTGTCATATTTCCGGCGACGGGATTCCAGTCTTCCCGCATGATGACGGCTTGTTAGGAACAGGCGGAAGGATACGTCAAAGCCCTAGAATCATTGACTTCATGTCGTTTTAAAGGATCGTGCCACAGGGGGTTCCCGTCTTAAACAGGCATTTCCTACTCGCGGGCCATCCTCAAATCGCGCATATTGATTGAACAATTCCGCAGATGGATTCCTATCTGTGCTGTGCGTGTGCCTGTGGGAGGCGCACACGAAGTACTTGAATGGTCAAGGGCGAGTATCGGGCCTATTCACGAACACATCACAAGCATGGAACAGATAAAGGATGAAGTTAGAGGAGGTGGAGGAGGGGCAGCGAATGATTTAGGACATGTTGAATGGTTCCAAGCCTGCGTGTTTCGGCACAAGAGACATGCTTAGCCGAGCAACATGCTGGTAGCCTTGTGGTAGCAGGCACTCCTAAGATTTTGTTTTGTTAGGCGATTGTAAAGAACAGCGAACTTACAAACCGCAGGTCGCCGCTCTGAAGAGGCGTTGTATAATGCTTCGCCTTATCGATATACCATGCAACAAGGCATGGAAAAGTACATTTTGCCGTCTTCGACGAGACGGGGATGACCAGCCGGGAGTTTTTGTACCACCTACCATGTTAGTCCTCAGCTCGCAAGCTGGATAGTTTCGGGAGCGGGTGGCTGGCCCCCGAGACTGCTGTGTGGACGGACCGTGTTGTAGTGAATCCTCCAGCGTTCGATGATGATCTGGGCTTCTTTCAGCGTGTAGAACAGTTCCCCGTTGAGAAGCTGATCGCGCATCTTGCCGTTAAATGATTCGCAGTAGCCGTTCTCCCAGGGGAGCCTGGCTCGATATAGAGCGGCGTCACCTGCAGCGCGGTCAGCCATTGTCTGAGCTTGCGCGCGATGAACTCCGGCCCATTATCCGACCGAATATGCATCGGGATTCCGTGACGCAGGAACAGATCAGCCAGGATCAACAGCACGTCTTGCGAGCGGATTCGTCTGGCCACCACCGAAGCCAGACACTCTCTGGTGTACTCGTCGAGAATATTAAGAATCCGCAAGGGCCGGCCATCGTGCGTCCGATCCGCTACGAAGTCATACGACCAGACGTGATGGCGGTAGGCAGGCCGCAGTCGGAGGCATGACCCATCGGCACGCCAGAGTCGGGCTCGCTTCGGCTGCTTCGAGGGCACTTGGAGGCCTTCTTCACGCCAAATCGTATACACGCCATCTCTCCCCACATCCCAACCCTCGCGTCGTACGAGATCTGTCACCGTACGGTAGCCATACCGCCCGTACGCTTTGGCCAGGGCGAGGATTCGCTCGCGCAACCGCTCGCGATCGGGATGCGGTTGCGGCACGTACCGATAGGCGGACCGGAACTGGCCGATTGCCCGACATGCCCTGCGCTCCGACACACGGAGCACGCTGACGGCGTGCTCCACGGCTTCGCGCCGGCGGGCCGGGCTTAGAAGTTTCCCGCGGCCACCTCTTTCAAGATCGACAGATCGAGCGCTTGATCAGCGACAATCCGCTTGAGGCGTAGATTCTCCTGCTCCAGCCCCTTCAGCCGCTTGGCTTGATCCACGCGCAGCCCGCCGTATTCCTTCTTCCAGCGATAGTAGGTTTGCTCGGTGATCCCGAGCTTCCGGCAGGAGTCGAGCACGGCCAGGCCTTTGCCGGTGTCGAGCTCAACCGTTCGCAGATGTTGAATAATCTCTTCGGGCGTATACCGTTTCTTGGGCATGACCCTGACCTCCCTGGTTGCGGTCCAGTCTAACATTCACCCTGGACCAAATTTGCCCGGGCAGGTCAGTTTCTGTGGGGTTAGGTTGTCTGAGGTTGGGCTATCGGAGACCTAAACGCGCAGGTCGTCCGCCCACAAAACCATAAAGCTTTTAGCCACCATTTCTAGGACTTTCGACATGCAAGCACTAAATCCCCACGTTCTTAAATCAGACTGGTTACGAGAAGATTTCTCAGGTGCCGGCGGTAGGCGCGAACACGATCAAAAATTATCAGCGCCCGTAGCCTGAGTCAGGCAACCGCGCTTTCCTTTCTCTGAATGGGGATACTGTAATAGGGTTCGAAGACTCCAAGGCCCCGGTCAAGCTCCAGGGTCTCCTCATAGCCGCTCGCGGTGGGAGTCAGCACTTTCGAGCGGCCACAGCGGACAGGTGGTGCGGCACGCGATCCGCAAACATGAGCCGCCTCTCTTCAATGACGATGTGAAACTCGTGAATCATTCCCCCGTCCGTGTACGCGCGGCTCACGAGTGCACCAGTCTCTTCGTCCGGACCGAGGATAATAAAGGCCTGATGCCGATCCCACGAGCCATCCGTCCGTCGGTACGTGGCAGCCATCCGAAGACTCAGAAAGCGCCCGCCAGCCTCCCAACATCCGACGACCTCCTTTTGAATGGATCGTTGCTCCAGAGGCAACTCCACCGTGCCTTCGAAATGTCCCAACAGGAACCGGACGGATTCGAGCGCTGCACTGGGCTTAACCGGCTCATGGATCGGGATCGTAACGGAACGGCTGTGCCGTTCCCGCATCGACGAGCAAGGTCTTCGCATCAGCCGCTCGTTGAGTAAAATCCAACACCGCTTTCCATTCCCGACGGCGGACGAACTGGGCAAATAGTTCACATCCGTGACCCACACGCAGCAACGCCACCGGCGCTTGCTTGCAGGGCCCTTGGCAAGCCGTGGGTGAAATCCGACAGCCGATACGTTCAGCCTCATACTGCAACGCGTGGGAGGTGGCCTCGAAACGTCTCCGTTGCTGACAAGGCTCCCCGTCACAAAGAAAGAAGTGGGCGTCCCCTTGAGCAAAGTGCCGTTTTGCACGCTCCAACGAGGCATCGAAATCCATCGAGGTGTGCGCGATCGCGTTGGACTCGACATAACGCCGAAGATCCGACACCGTCTCGTCCGTACAGACACCCAGACTCCTGACGACTAGTGCAAGGGTGAGACGATCGAGCGACGACGTGTCGGATTGACTAACCGATTGCTCTGACATACGGCCTCCTTCTGAACTTGGAGATTGCTGGTACTACACGCCTGATGGCATAGCATCAGTGCCACATCGGCCTGATTAGATGAAAATCAGTGAAGCTGGTCGTCACTGAGGACTGCCAGGAAGTCGTTCGCCGTCATCGAATGTGTGCGATGACAAGAAACTGGTCGATCTACTTGTTCGCTTCGTCTGGAGTCATCTGCAGCTCCAGTTCGCCCGGCTCTAGAATTCCGCATTGTTCGAGTATGGCAATCAGTGCCATGGTATAGCGCTCGTAGTAGTCCCACCTGGCTTTCCCATCACAGGCACAAGCATCCTTTTCCCAAGCCGCGATGCTGCTAATCAGATTCTGCCTGAAATCCTCCCACTCGAAATGACCCTGCTTGGACAACGCCAGTGCCATCCCGAACACCGTGCGTTGCCATGCTTCGCTAAAGAACAGCTTTCCCTCACTGCGCGGTGGCGAGTCAGGTTGTCCGAGCATCTGTGTCGCGGCATATTCTTCGAATCGTGTAAACATCGAATGCCTTAGGTGGCTGGCGGAGCAGGCACCAGCGCGACGCCCATCATGGCTTCCGGTGTGACTAGTGCCGCGAGTTGTGCTTCGTTCAGCTGTTCAGTGTTCGCCGGCCGTTCAGGAATGACAAACCAGCGGATCTGAGCGCTGCTGTCCCAGACCCTCACTTCTTTCTCTGCCGGAATCGGCACACCGAACTCACGCAGCACGGCGTGCGGTTCACGTACACCGCGCGAGCGGAACACCGGATCTTTGTACCAATAGGGGGAGGCCCAACACCGGCCACGGATAGCACGAGCAGAGAGTACAGATGATCAAGTTGTGCACAGACTCGCTGTTGGCCACGGCCTTCATATGCTCGCCTTCTGCGCCAGTCATGCCTGGAAATTGAAGTTCAGCAATGGCCTTCGGCGTATCCTCCAGCAAGCGACGTTTGTAGGCTGGGTCAACCCACGCTCGCGCCACGATCCGGGCACCGTTAAACGGACCAGCCACGGTTTCGAAATGGCTCAGCACCGCATCGACGGAATCACTACCGAGCACGCCCTTTTTAATGAGCAGGGCCTCCAGTGCGCGTACCTTGGCCGCGCTGGCGGCTTCGCGGTTCTCATCGTAATCAAAGAGTGCGGCCATGAACGGTCCCTCACGTGACGTCAGTGAGTAGGCTTTAAGTAGGCTTCGAACAGGTCGGCATAAATGACGGTATTCGGTTCGCTCTTGTCTACGCCCCAGATGTCCGATGCGTGAAACGACACACAATAGACATGCTGAGGCCCGGCCAAACCGTCCGGTCCCGTCGACACAAAGTATTCGAACGCGCCTGCATACACTTCGGTGATGGTGCCCTTTTGTTGCGTAAAAAGCCTGGCAGTCGGGTGTGATCGGCGGCTTCTGGATCGGCTACGTAGACAGTATCGCCGACGGTAAAGTGAGCCGGAGCCACTGGTGTCCGCAGACCGGAGTCGCCATGATGGAGGTATCGAACCACCTGTTCCTTGAGTGG
>ERZ1370068.529-contig-10481_pt1 | contig 33429 bp, 55 predicted proteins | sample MGYA00561227_ERZ1370068 | MGnify/ENA primary metagenome ERZ1370068 (study PRJEB38410, sample SAMEA6850437) | metagenome | study: Metagenomic assessment of the ecological functions of the soil: analysis of the soil microbiota associated with the...
ATTGTACTTCGTTCAGTTACGTATTGCTGGTGACACTGCTGGCCGGTAACGCGGGCGCGATTGGCGCCATCCCAGCCGCCAACGCCAACTCGCTGACCGGACTTGCCACGCTGCGGCCGGACGTCGTTGGACCGATAACCATCGCGCCGACGGCGGCAGCCGGCGTGATCGGCGTGCAGTGGTTCTCGGGCGCGGTTTGTGACCCGCGACCCGGCGGCACTTGCCCGGCGGGTACGGCGGTGATCTTGCCGGTCGCGTTTGTCGGTGGCAAGACGATCTACCACTTTGGTAGCATCGGACGAAACACCGTCATCGGTCCGACCTTCAACAACACCGACTTCTCCGTTACCAAGCGGACGGAGTTTGGCGAAAACAAGGTGATCGAGTTTCGGGCGGAAGTCTTCGACATCTTCAACCACGCAAACTTCGGTCAGCCGGGACGCACGGCGCAAGTGGGCAGCACCGCGTTTGGCGTGATCACCAACACACGCTTCCCGACCGGCGACTCGGGATCGTCCAGACAAATCCAGTTTGCCTTGAAATTCAAGTTTTGAGTTGAACTGAATTGGATGTCAGCAAGGCGCACCGATCAGCCAGTGGTCGGTGCGTTTTGCGTTAACGCAGGATTATGTGATGTACGTTTAGGGGGCACCGCCTGCCGTCTCAACCGGCGCCTCCGTGCGGTCTGGCGATTGACTTCATGACGTCTGCCGCAGCGGCTCCTGCCGTGTGAAGGCGATTGTTTAGTCGGCGGAAGCGGCCCCGGCGGCGCTCGTCGCCGGTTGCAGGTGATGAAGTTCGCTGGCGTCGATCAGATTGAGACCTTTCTCGCGCACGTTCTTGAATCCGGGCACAATCTCTCTTTCAAACGGCTGCATGCCGTTGAAGTCTCGCTTGTGGCCGGTGAAGTCGAGATAGAGATGCTTGCGCGTGAAGCGGTCCGGCACGCCAGCGAAACGCGCAATCGGATACTTGATGACGTCGCCAAACAATTTCTTCCCCATCTTGCTGTAATAGATCGGCACGCCGAGTGAAAACTTCGCGTTTACCCTGCCGCCGCCTTTCCAGAATTCGAGGTTGTAGCGCCAGCAGGTAGAAGAAAAACTCCCACTGCAGGTCAGTCATCTCAATCAGCTTTGCGCTGTTCTTTCTTCTGCATGCGTGTGTCTTCCAGCGGCACGAAGAACGTCGGCACAAACGTGCCCTTGGCGTTGCGCAAGTCGTAAAGCAGATCGAGCGACTGCTTCGTGTCGTCCTCGGTTTCGCCGGGCAAGCCCAGAATGAAGGTGCACATCGGAAAGATGTTGTGCCGGTTCAGAGTGTCCATGCCCTTCAGGACGACGTCGCGCCACTGATGAGCTCTGTAGGGATACGCCTTCCCTTTCATGTAAATATCGAAGAGCCGCGCGCTGCCGGTCTCCAGCCCGATGATCGGATCGGCGGCGCGTTTGTCCGGATGCGTGGAACTCTTATGCTGAACGTGGGAATAGGGAACAATCAACGGCGCCAGGCGCTCGACGATGGATGGGTCTTTGACGACCGGGGCCATCGTGATATGCGAAGTTTGAATGAGCTTGATGCCGGGCACGCTGACTATGCCTTTGAAGAGTCTCTCCAGCGCGGGCACGTTGGTTTCAAAGTTTGGCAACTGCTCGTAGAGAAACATGTCCTCGGATGCCAGCAGCACACTGTCCGCGCCTTCTCGTGCATTCACCCTGACGCTTTCGAGAATGTGTTCCAGCGGAAACGAGCGCCCCACTTTCGTTGCCGGTCCACAAAACTGGCAACCGCGTCCACAGCCTCGCGTGATCTCAACCACGCCGAAAGTTGAACGGTGACGGACGACCGGAATCTCTTCGACCGTTGCCTGCTGGTCCTTGGGCACCTTGATGATTCTTGGCAGCGACGGGTCACCCTGCATGATGCGCGCGAAGAGTTCGTTGAAAACGCGTTCGATCTCGCCGTCGATTAAGTAATCGATCTTGAACTCGTCGAGCCGGTTTGCCTTTTCCAATTGCCAGGCGCCGGGACCGCCGACCACGATCTTCGGCTGATACTTTTTGACGACGGGATGGGTGACGATTTTCAGGAACTCAGCCGCGTTTAGCGGCATCAGGTTTTCGCCAAAGAGCTTCGCGTAGATGTCGGTGGCGTAAGAGATGCCCAGCGGGTTGTGCGCGTGAATGGCCAGCACCTTCGTCTCCGGCCCAACAAACTTCTCAAGATTATCGCAGTAGCAGGTAACCACGTCCTCATCCGCGTATTCGCGCAGCAACAATGTCTCGACCATGCGCAGGCCATTGGGCACAAACTTGGCGCGGCCGTCCGGCCACGACTCGTTTGCAAACGAAACTTTATTGAAGAGGGTGTTGCTGAGTTTGACGGGAACAGCCGCCGACATCATCTGTTGCCAGACGCTGTGTTTCCATTCGCTCGACTCTGTGGACGAAGCGGTTAAGACGATCAGAGGTGAAGACCATTTTGGGGAAGAGCCTCCTCAGAAAATTGCAGAACTTCAGTTAGTCCGTCAGTGAGACGCGTTACAACTGCTGCTGTCAAGCCTAATCCAAGCAAAGTGGTCGGATTCTAGCACTGTCATTTGGGGTTGCCAAGAATGGTGTTGTGTTGAGGTGAACGGTCAGTGGGCCGATTAGGAAGGCCCCCTTTTTCTAAAGGTGGGCTACTGTCCGTTGCTATGTGTGCGCCACCTAACACAAAGGTCGCGCGCCGCTTCCGGCCCAGGTGGGAAATTGAAAACTCAGTCCCGACGCCAGCAGCCGGCTGGGAACGACGCGCCGGCTCTTCAGCATGAGTTCCGTTTCGCTGCGAAGCACGAAAGCCCCCAGCTCCAGCATCCAGTGAGCTGACGGCAGACCAAACGGCATGCCCCAGGCTGTTCGCAGGTTCCGCATGAACTCCGAGTTGGGCAAAGGATTCGGTGCGGCGAGATTAACCGGGCCGGCGAGTTCTTCGTGCTGAATTAGCCAGTCGACAGTACGTACAAAATCCTGGTCATGTATCCACGAGACAAACTCTTGCCGTCGCCGAAGCGGCCGCCAAGTCCAAATCGCACCAATTTCAGAAACATATCGAATGGGCCATTGCGGCTGGGACTCATTACGATTGCCGAACGCATCAGTACCTTGCGAGTGAGCGGCGTCGCGGCGGCGTTAAGTTCGCGTTCCCACTTTTTTACAACATCAATACTGAAGCGCCAGGTGTCCGGCGCGTTCTGTTCTGACCCGCCGATGATTCCTGGTGGCTTCGTCGTTCGGAGCGTCGTAACGATGCGCATAGAGCGTGGCGGTGCTGGCTTGTAACCAAACGCGCGGCGCGTTGGTCAGTCTCGGCAATCGCCTGTCCGACGATGCGAGTTGATTTCACGCGCGAGTCGATAATGATCCGGCGATTCGCTGCCGTGTAACGACAGTTCACGCTCTGGCCGGCGAGATTGATGATCGCGTCAGCGCCTTCAAATTCCGTGGTCCATGGCCCCAGCGTTTCACCGTCCCACGCCACGCTACGCCATGGCCGTGTGTTGCTTTGCGATTCTACTGAGCACCACGACTTCAGTCGCCACGCTCGTGAAACGCGCGCGCCAGAATCGTGCCCACCTGCCCTGAACCGCCGGGTAATACTATCTTCATACTTTCACCGTACAGGCCCGGCAGCCAACGGGAGGCGCCGATGATCCGCCGAGCCGATGAGCGCCACCAAGCATGCCGAAGGCGCCACCTGCGATCCAGCAATACAAGACATTGAAGCTCCAAGCCCCAAACCAGGGACCAAGAAACCCCAGGTTCAGAACGGTCCACCGACTCCAACTATGCTGCCGAAGAGAATACCGATCCATACTCGATTGATCGTCCGCAGGTTGCGCACCACGATGGCAAATAAGGCGGCTGGCATGAGAAGGGATATCGCGAAAAAGAATGTCCATGGGACAAAAGCAGTCAAGTCACCGGTGCCAAATCCGTTGTTCAAAACAAGTAAGATCCTGGCTGTCAGATACGAACCGGCAAAACAAATCGCCGAGGCAACCGCAAGGGCAACTATCGTGGTAAGCAGCCGCTTAGGTGTTCACACCAACCGCCTTCCTATTCAGCGTTCGGTTCGACTTCTGCCGCTTCGAAATCGCGTAGTTCAGTTACAAGTTTCAAAGCTCGTTTTCGCACTGGCCGCATTAGCGGGTTGCTCGCCAGCGAAATAAGACTTGTCCAGAAGGTCAACCGTCTGGTCAATCAACCGGTAAGTCCGCGCGCATTTGCGCGACGTGTCGTGAATCCAAAACAAAATGATCCCCATGTGGTAAAGCCAAAGCAGGTAAGGCAGCTCCGCGCGCAGGTCGTCCGGGACGCGGGCCTTCTGAGCCGGCCACCAAATCCTGGAAGAGCTTGATGCTGTCGCGTCGCACCGGCGCCGCGGCATGCGCGAATGGATTCAAAGGGCTGTGAGGATCGGCGGCTGTTTGGAAGAGCACGCCGGCAAATTCATGATACGGCTCAAGCGTTTCTATCTTGAGCCGTATCACGGCCAGCAACCGCCCCTTCAAAGACGACTCCTTTTCCAGCGCCGGCAGTGAGGCGTGTAAGTGGTCCTCATGCGTGCGATGGTAGAACGCCTGGATGAGGTGGTCCTTCGAGCCGAAGTAGTGATAGGCATTGCCGAGCGACACCCCGGCCTTTTCGGCAATCGCGCGCATGGTGGTGTTTTCATAGCCGCGCTCGTGAAGCATTTCCAAAGCGGTGCTCAGAATGAGCGACTTGGTCTGTTCACCTTTTGCCGTCTTGGTCGCGGATTTCCTGGCAGACTTCATTTCGTTACCTCGACAGATGAGCAGCGCGGCTAATCTGGTACCGGTGCTGCGAGATCAGCGAAACAATTCGCCGCGTGCTGGGCAACAACTCGGGCGTGGCGAGCCGGTAGGACCACTCGCGATACCGGCAAAGCGCCCACAGAACCATGAGCCATGCTTTCGGGCCGTAGTACACCGCGCCCTGGTCGCTGATAACCGTCAGGTCCTTCAGTGTTGGCGTGTGGTCCAGGTTGGGAAAGCGCCGGTGTGCTTCGTCAGACTTGGCCGCCACCATAATCAAGGGCACCAACTTGGGTTGCCCTTCGAGCCATTCGCGCACTCTCAAGCACAACCCGCAAAGTGGATCGTAGAGCACGATTAGGCTTGACATGGCTCAGACCTCCCCTACCGCGGTAAAGGCATCAGGCCCGATCGGCGGCGGAGAGTGGCGCAGTGTGGCGCGGCGACGCATGCGGCTGAAGATGAAGAGATTGAAGAAGTGCATGCCGCCCAGCACGAGCAGCACCATCCCCACCTTCACTGATAACGCCTCAATCCCCTCCTGGGTGGTGCTCAGGTTGTAACCAAGCTTGAGCGCCAGGCAGACGTAACCGAGATTGATCAGGTAGAAGCCGACTACCAGCAGGTGATTTACCGAATCCGCGAGCGGCTCGTTACCATGAAATACATCGACCAGAAACACGCGGCCATTCTTGTGCAGGGTGTGGGCGACCCAAATGGTCAGGCCAATGCTTATTGCCAGGTAGACCAGGTAAGTGATTGTAACCGTCATGACGGCCTCCTTTTCCGAACGTCGCTCGAAATTGAACGCGTTCAACTGCACGATACGCCGCGACAAGACAGGCTGTCAAGAGATTTCTTGAACTCGTTCAAAAATAGTTGGGAGTGGCGGAGAGGAGACTGCGGTAGTTACCCGATGGCCCTGATGACCCTGCTTGCTATTGCCTCGACGCTCTCGCTTTGATCGACTGGAATCCTCGTGTCCGCGAGTTCATAAACTCCGCGACGTGCGACGTAGAGCGCTTCGGCCTGCTCCGCGCGAGCGCGCCAGCGGCCGGACCTCATTCCCGACAGCAATCCGCTGCCAGCACAACTCAAAAGGTGGGTCCAGCCAAACCGTGAAACCGCCGTGCTCCGCGATCAGTTGCCGATTCTCCGGAACAGTCCAGGCGCCGCCCCCACCGCAACGACCGTGGCGGAACTACCGAACGCTTCCCGCAAGACTTCGAGGAGGGCTTCGGTTTCGATCCTGCGAAACGCCGTTTCGCCGTCCTGCTCGATAATCTCGGTGGGACTGCGTCGCTCGCGTTCGGTTATCCACGAATCCAAATCGACGGCGCGACAGGCGAGCCGGCGCGCCAGTTCATTGCCCACGGTCGTCTTGCCGGAGCCCATGAACCCAACGATGACGATCGTGTGCTTACCTTTCAACAACTGACTCCAACCGTTCGAAGAACTCAGGAAAAGAGACCGCCACACACTCGCTGCCTGCTATTCGCGATTCGCCCTCTGCCAGGAGCGCCGCCACGCTAAACGCCATCGCTATCCGATGATCCCCGTATGCATCGAGTTGGGCCCTTTCAGACGCACCACGCCGCCAACCTCGAGCCCATCGTCATATTCCTCAACCTCAGCGCCCATCGCCCGGAGGTTCTGCGCAGTGGCGGCAATCCGATCCGTTTCCTTGTAGCGAAGTTCGCGCGCATCCCGAATACACAGACCGCCCGGCACCTGAGTTCCTACCACCGCCAGCAACGGCAGTTCGTCGATCAGCGCCGCCGTCACTTGTCCGTTGATCGTCAACGGCGATACGCCGTCGGTCGGACCAAGCGCATCTGTTCCCTGAATCCGGATCGTGCCCAGGGGTTCGTTGCAATCTACCTGCGCTTCGGTGATTTCAATCTTCGCGCCCAGCGAGCGGAGTGTTTCGAGGAATTGAATGCGAGTAGGGTTCAGACCAACGGCAGGAATCGCCAACTCGGAACCAGGCAAAAGAGCGGCAGCCGCGATGAAAAAGGCCGCCGAAGAAAAATCACCGGGCACCCGCACTTCGCAACCGCTGAAGGTGGCTGGCCCAACCACGGTGCAGGTTCGCGTCTGCGAAATTTCGTCTCCTGTAATCTCAATCGCCGCCCCAAACCACTGCAACAAGCGCTCAGTGTGGTCACGCGTGGCTACTCGCCTTTCAATCACTTCAGTCCGTCCATCCGCCAACAAGCCGGCGAGGCAGAACGCAGGTCTTAACCTGAGCGCTGGCGACCGGCAGTTCATAACTGATTGGCTTGAGCGGCCGCCCTTCTATGCGCAAAGGCGGCTGCCCCGCGTTCGCAGCGATGCGCGCGCCCATCAGTTCAAGCGGCTCGATGATTCTTTCATCGGACGCGCCTGCAGTGAATGGTCGCCGGTGAGAATGGTGGCAAGGTTCTGACCCGCCAGTATCCCGGCGAGCATGCGCATGGTAGAACCGCTATTGCCACAGTCAAGCGCATCAGCAGGCGCCGTTAAGTTCCCGTTAACCTCGAGACTCAGATCGTTACCGTCCCGTTTGATGAAAACTCCAAGCTGACGAAGGCACGCCAGCGTGGAACCGCAGTCCTGGCTGGTAGAAAAGTTTGCGACGTGAGATTTGCCCCTGGCCAATGAGGCAATCAGGGCGGCCCGGTGAGAAATAGATTTGTCTCCAGGTAGACTAACTGTCCCTTTGATTCTTCGCGCTGGACCTGGCTTCATAGGGCCATCTTACCTCGTTTGCGTACCTTTGCGTCTCTCTTCGCGAACCTCGCGGTTTTCCGTCGTTGCTTTTACCGCAAAGGACGCACAGCGAAACATAAAGAGCGCGAAGAAACCGCGCGAGCCCTGCGAGACTGACTTTCTTGACACGCGACATGCCCGCGTGTTACACCCTCGAACTCCCATAGCTTTTGGAGTTCAAGAAAGCCGAGAACCCTGCAGCAGGGCTCCCCGGATCGGCTATGTCTTCAATTGTGACACCAGATGTGACCGTAGAGACGAATGAACTCAAATTCCCGAGCCACGTCGAGGCGGTTGCCGAGGCCGCTGCGGCAGTTTCTGAATTCTTAAACCGACTGGGAATCGGGGAAGATGTCGCTTTCGGAGTAGACTTGGCAGTCCGCGAGGCGGTGACGAATGCGGTGGTTCATGGGAATAAACTCGACGAGGCGAAAGTCGTCGAAGTGAAACTACGCAACACTGCCGACGCTTTTGAAATCAGCGTGCACGACCAGGGATCGGGATTCAACCCAAACGATGTTCCCGACCCAACCAAAGACGAGAACCTTTTGAAAAACTCGGGGCGTGGTATTTTTTCATGCGAAACTTCATGGATGAAGTTGATTGGTCAGCAGGGCCAACCGGCGGAACTACCGTGCGCATGGTTAAGAAACTATAAGCATTCCTATTACGATTGCGTTCTATCACCCGCCACAACGCTAATGACCGACCGTCGGCAGAAAAACAAACTTTCAGCAGCGCAAGTCTTCAAAGGAGATTGCAGACAATGGCAGAGCTAAACATTTCGGAGCGTCAGGTGGGTGACGTGACCATACTGGATATGGATGGCAAGATCACGATCGGCGAAGGCAGCGTCGCCCTGCGCACGGCGATTCGTCGCCTGCTTGAAGAGGGCAAGAAAAGATCCTCCTGAACCTCGCTAAGGTCGGCTACATCGATTCGAGTGGTATCGGCGAGTTGGTTTCCAGTTACACAGCGATTGGCAAAGAGGAGGGTGGTCAATTGAAACTTCTGAACCTCACCCAAAAACTGGAAGACTTGTTGACAATCACGAAACTCCTGACGGTGTTTGACGTTTATGAGAGCGAAGAAGAGGCGCTTAACAATTTCAAGTAGTCAGCCGGGCCTGACAAACTTTTTGTTTGTCGAAGTTTTGATGGCGGCAAACTGACGTTTGTCGAACACTTCCAAGGAGACTAATGATGGCAGAACTCGATGTTAGCAAACGACAAGCAGGAGATGTCACGATTCTGGATTTGACTGGCTCGGTCAGAATGGGTGAAGGCGCCGTCTCTCTCCGTAACTCGATACGCGGTCTTATCGACGAGGGGAATAAGAAAATTCTGCTTAACCTCGGCCACGTGAAGAATATCGATTCGAGCGGGATCGGCGGAACTGATCGCAAACTACACCACTATTAGTCGCGACGGTGGCCAACTCAAACTCCTGAATCTTACTGAGAAGATCCAGAACCTGCTGGTCATCACCAAGCTCCTGACCGTGTTCGATTCATTCGATAACGAAGTAGAAGCGCTGAATAGCTTTAAATAACGGTGAATAGTGAAAGGTGACAGGGAAGAGTTGCTGCTCGTCACTCTTCACCTTTACTCTTCACCTTTCACTTTTCACTGCTTTTAGATGTTTCGCACTACCTTTCCGCCGTTTGCTCGCGTTGGACGATCCGCCAGAGCGAACGGCGCTTGCTTTTCAATTGGAGTTTTCATTGCCTTCTCGCCGTTCCTCGGCCTGCATACGATCCTCGCTACTTTGGTCGCGTTTCTTTTTCGGTTCAACAAGATCGCCGTCTATGGCGGCACCTTCCTCAACAATCCCTTTCTGACGCTGGTTCCGATTATCATTGCTTCTTATGCGATTGGCGCGTTTGTATTGGGACGGCCGCTGCGAATTCCCGATGCCGGCGTCGCCCTGCTCCGGGAGCCACACCTCCTGACCGCCGGTTACTATCGTCTGCTGTTTCGCGAAAGCTGGGACATTGTTTGGCCTTTCACGATCGGCGGGATGCTGCTGTCGGTGATTTGTTCGCTTATTGCTTATCCGGTAACATCGTCGCTGTTGCGGGCCCGCCGGCGCAATAAGCCAAACGTAAGGAAGGATGCACTGTCCGGCTTCCCGCCAAAGTGAGTGAGCCCCTTACGGTCGGGCTGCCCGCTGGCATCTGTTTCGCCTGCGCCGTGCATCTCTAACATTCCAGAGAACTCCGCAACACCAAGCCGAAACGATCAATCAATATCGCGAGATTTATGAAGAAGACTATTCTACTAACAATTCTTTTGGCGTTTACCAGCACAATTGCTTATTCGCAAACCAAGCCGACGGCAGGCCAGTCTCGCCCTGCCCCAGTTCCAGCTGCTTCGCCGCAGCCAACCGGTGTGCAGCAACGGCAACCTGCAAGCTTCAATATTTCGGAATACGGCGTCAGCTTCCAGACCGAGCCGCGCCTGATAATAATGATGGCGGCCCTCGATGCCGCCGGTTTCGATCCAACTCCGTCAGGGGTGAACCTTCAGTCTTCCGCGCGCAAGTCAGAAAAGATCTCGCCGACCTGGATCCGGATCTGCGCAGCCGTCTACGCACATTTTACGAACGCAACAAGCTGCCGGCTCCGGCCACTGCTGCCGATCAGGCAGCGCGCTATGTTTCGCTCGCCTTCGCTCTTGGTCCACCGCCCACGCTGGAGGCGCCGGAACGTTCTGAAGAGCTGCCCACCAGCCTGCTTGAAGTGCTCGACTTCGCGCCGCTCGTGCGCGAGTTCTACCGCCGCTCGCGGATTCAGGAAAGTCTGGTCAGTTACACCCGAGCGTACCAATCAGAAGGCGATCGGCTGCGCGTGCCTACAGCGGAGATGGTGCGCTCGGTGCTCTCGTATTTGCACACCCGTCCGATCACAATTTCCCAGGAGCGTGTGCGCATCAAGCCGCCAACCGCCGGTAAGAAGAAGCCTACTGAAACAACATATACGACTCGTGATCGGGAGCGACACTTTTTTATCGTTCCTGATCTGCTCGGGGCTCCGGGTGCGATTAACTTCCGGGTGATTGGCGATGAATACTATGCGGTTCTTCCCGAAGGAACGGACCCCAGTTCTTCCGAGCTGCGTCGCGGCTATTTGCAATTCACCATTGACCCGCTGGTGCTGAGATTCAATCGCGAGATTGCGGCCCGTCGCGATCCGATCAAGCTAATTATCGCCGAGAGAGAAAAAGCGGGAGCTACGGTAAGCCCGGACATTTTCCTGGCCGTCTCGCGCTCTCTGGTCGCGGCCGCCGATGCCCGCTACGAAGAAGCAAGGCGACTCGGAAATTCTCAATCTCGATGCGCGAGCGCGACTGGCAGCGGCGAAGGATGACGCGTCGCGTCAGGCAATTACCAGCGGATTGCAAACCGCAACGAGGGCGGCGGAGGACGAGACCGTCGCGCGTCTGGCGGAAGACTACGAACGTGGCGCCGTGCTCGCGTTCTATTTCGCTGACCAGTTGAAAGGAATCGAGAGTTCTGGTTTTGACGTCGCTGGTTTTTTCGCGGACATGGTTGAGTCGTTTGACCCGGCCCGTGAAGGCCGGCGGTTGACCGACAATGCGGAGGCTCGCCAGCGCGGGTTGGCCGCCAGGCAGGCGCGACTCTCAGCCCGCCGCGTTGAGGTCGACGTGCCCGTCTACACCGAAGCCGAGGCAGCGAGGGCTGCAGCGCTGGTGAAAAAGCTTGGCGAAATTGAGCAGACGCTCCGCCAGAAGGACTACGAAAACGCTGAGTTGCGGCTGAAGGATTTGCTCAGGGAGTACTCGCGTGAGCCGCGCGTCTTTTTCGCGCTCGGGCAAACGGCGAGCCTGGCGGCGGCCGATGCAACTGACGAAGAAGTGCAGGCTGAGCGGCTGAAGCGCGCGTTAACCAACTATCGATTCGCGGTCGAAGCTTCGTCTCCCGAGACGGATCGCGCGCTGCTATCGCGCGCGCACGAGGCGATGGGAAGAATCTACGCGTTCCTCGAAAACAACAGCGAAGCCGCTAAGGAGTTTGACGAAACTATAAGGATGGGAGAAGTTCCGGGAGGGGCTTACAAAGACGCCCTCGAAGGCAAGAAGAAAATAACCCAGCCGTAAAAAAGGGTAACAGGGGAAAGGGGTAACGGGGAAGTCCGTTACCCTTTTCCCTTTTCCCCTTTCCCCTGTTCCCTATTCCCCTGTTCCCCTATTTCCCGTTGACCTATATCGGCTGTTCGGTTCCGGCTCGGATGACACGCACTTTCGGTGCCTTGATCTTGCCGGGAACGACGACGTTGATCTCCGGGGTTGACGGCAGATCGACTCGCGGGACGCGAATAGTCATCTCCGGAATCGATCCGAGTTCCACGCGCGGAATGACTATGGTTCGTACCCCGCCCTGCGGCGCCGCTCCCGGTTTCGGAGTCGGATTCGCTTTCGGCGTCACCGTCACACTGCGCTGGCTCTTGTTACCGATGACGGTCAACGTGACATCGCCTTCCTTCTTCTTGTTGATGCCGCGCGCCAGGTCGCCGGCGCCGTCAATCTTTTCGCCGTCGATCGCCGTGATGACATCGCCGGCTTTCAATCCGGCTTTCGCTGCCGGCGAGTCGTCGCCAACGGAAGTAACGAGCACCCCTGGCCATCGGCGATGCCAAAATAGTCGGCCAACTGCTTGGTCAGTTGCATGGTGCTAATGCCGATACGCCGATGGTTGCCGAGAGCGAAGATCATTCCGTTTTCGCCCGGTCCAACCTGCCAGTTAAAACCGTGGCCGTTCGGAAAATCGCCGTGAAATTCTTTCAGCTTGTCGAGTTCTTTCAGGCCCTTCAGATCTTCCGGACCGAACCCATCGACTTCAAACCGCCCGAATGAATTCATCGACTCGCTGCGCTTTGCAATCGTAACCGCCACTTCCTGTTCACTGCCGCCGCGGCTGATGCCGAGCTTCACCGTTTGATCGGGCGCAACCTCCGAGACGAGCCGAGTGAGTTTGCGGACGCTGGTAACACTATCGCCCTCGAACCTCACAATCACATCGTCCTTCCTCAGACCAGCCTTTTCCGCGGGGCTGTCTTTAACGACCTGCGTGATGCCCACACCGCGGACCTCGCGCATGCCGTAACGGGCCATGTTTTCCTTGTTAATGTTTTCCGCCTGGACGCCAAGAAAACTGCCGCCGCCAATAAACATCGTGAACGCGCCGGGTGGCGTGTCCAGATCGTATGGCGGTATCCGCGACGACCGGCGAGCCGGCGGGGCCGGGGCGGCCGGCGGCGTGGCCGGGGCGGCTTGCTGAGCGAGCGCAATTCCGGCGGTTAGGAGTAGGAGATTCCAAGATAAAGGGCATTCTTAAGCTTCATGACAGAGAGAGTCCTCCGGATAGATTTTGGGAGTTACACGCGCGCGGCAGGGCTAGGTTCCACAAAATAACCAGGACGCCAGTGCCGAATAGATTTTCCATATATCATTTGACACTCTCATTTGTCATTGCGCGTCCAGTCTCGAAGCACAGTCCTCAAGATGAACCGGAGGTTTTCAGACTAAGCGGCGCGGTTTTCAGATGACAAATGAAATGTCAATGAGATATGGAAAAATCTGGTCTTCGGGGCGTTCTGGTGATTAGTGCCCCGAGATCGGCCGGTAGACTTCCTTTCCCGTCAGCAAACTCAACCGCAATCTTTCCCTTCCGAGTGCGCCAGATCAAGGTGCAGCCACCGCCTCAGAAACGGCGAGAAACTGATGCACGTCGTCAGCGCCGGGAAACATCTGCTGTGCAATCTCCCAGGCGCTGCCGCCAGTTTTAGGAAGGAGACGGATGACTTCCGTCTGCCGTTCCCTGATGGCGCGAAAATAGCGATTGAACAATTCCTCGAAGTCGTGCACCGGGTCGCCGTGGCCGCCATGCACGAGCGTGGGCGCAAACGTCCGCAGTCGGGCGAGGCTGACCAGGTACTCGGCGAGCGAGGCAAAACGTTTTGCGGGATCGACGGGGTCAGGTGAAAGGATCGGATTTGGAGTGATGCGCTTGAGCACGCAGTCGCCGGCGATCACGGTGCGGTCCGCTTCGCGCACAAACGAACAAGAGCCGGGCGTGTGTCCCGGCGTGTGCACAATCTCGCAGCGTGCCGCTCTCAAACTCGAGCTCCGCTTCGTCGCGCAGCTCGCCGTATTCTTCCGGCTCGAATGAGTCGGCATACTGTCGCACACCTTCGTACATCCGCCGCATGGTTTCGATCTCCTGGGGCGGCACCCCGGCGCGCACCAGCAGCGTGCGATGTTCTTCGTATTCCAGCCGGCCGATGCGATGCCCGGTCTCCCACGCGTGCACCAGCACCTCGGCGTCCTTAGCTTCGTCACGAACGCTGCGAGCAAGTCCGCAATGATCTTCGTGCGCGTGCGTGAGCACAATGCGACGAATATCGGAGACACGCAGGCGCGCCTTCCGCAGTCCTTCATGGAGCGCGTCATTCGCTTCTTTGGTCTTGGGACCGGTGTCGATGAGCGTTATCGGATCTTCCGCGATCAGATAAACGTTGACTGGGCCAATGTAGAACGGCGTGGGCAGCGAGATGGGAATGATGCGCATGGAATCAGAGGGTAACAGGACAGGGAAAAGGGAAGGGGAAAGGGTAAAGGACAAGAACGAATCTTCCCTTTACCCTTGCCCTTTCCCCCTTTTACCCCGACGTTTTAGTAGACGTACTTGTTCGCTTCGATCATCACATCGGCGATGCGTTGCCGCGCGGCAATGGTGTTTACCGGCGTCAGCTTGGTGAAGCGCCTGAGCGCCGCCAAAAGCGTGCGCAGTTCGTCACCCTCCGACATTCCGGCGAGCGTATTCTTCGCCCGCGCCTCAACCCGCTCAACCGCATCGTTGCAAAAGACGCGGGTCATATCGATGTAGCGCGCCGCCGCTGCTTCGCCCTGCACCGCCGCAAGCTTTTGCGCGCGCAGAATCGCCGACTCCATCGCGTAAGCGTCCATGATGATGTCGGCGATGCCAATCAGTATTTCCTGCTGGTCCCCGAGTTTCATCATGTACTTTTGCGCGGCCGTGCCGAGCGTCATCAGCCCGACCTTCTTGGCGTTCTTAGCAAGCTTCGTTTCCGCGGCGAGCAATTCGTCGTCGTCGTCGAAACCTAAAATCTGCGGAGTCAGTATTTCGTCCATCAACGCCTTAGCCGCCGGCAGCAACGCCAGTTGACCGCTCAACGCGCTCTTCATCAGCCGGCCGGGAATCAACATGCGGTTGATTTCGTTGGTGCCTTCAAAGATACGATTGATTCGCGAGTCGCGATAGGCACGTTCGGCCGGATAGTCGGCGGAATAGCCGTAGCCGCCGTAAATCTGGACCATCTCGTCGGCCAGGAAGTCGCAGTATTCAGATAGCGCGACTTTGATGATCGAACACTCCGCCGAATACTCTTCGATGGCGCGCATCTTCGCGTTGGGATCGGTCGTGTCGCCAATCGCGTCTTCAATCATCCCCAGCGTGCGATAAATCATCGCCTCGCCTACCCAGGTGCGAATCGCCATCTCGCCCAGCTTGGATTTGATCGCGCCAAACGACGAGATCGACTTGCCAAACTGCTGGCGCTCGTTCGCGTAGCGAATGGACTCGTGCAATATCAACTTCATCCCACCGATGCACATGGCGCCGAGTTTGAAGCGGCCGATGTTCAGGGTGTTGAAAGCGATTTTGTGCCCTTTGCCAACCTCACCCAGCAGATTCTCCACCGGCGCCTTGGCATCCGCGAGCACGAGCGGTGTCGTGCTGGAACCCTTGATGCCCATCTTGTGCTCTTCAGCACCCGGCGTCAGGCCCTTCCTGCCGTTCGACAATGAATCGCGGTGAATTTGTCGCCGTCAACTTTCGCAAACACGATAAAGATGTCGGCAAAGCCGCCGTTGGTAATGAACATCTTCTCGCCGTTGAGAATGTAATGCGTGCCGTCGTCGCTCAGACGCGCGGTCGCTTTGGCTGCCATTGCGTCAGAGCCGGAGCCGGCTTCAGTCAACGCGTAGGCGGTGATGATTTCGCCGGAAGCGATCTTCGGCAGATACTTCTCTTTCGCGGCTTCTGTCCCGAAATAAATGATCGGCAACAGCCCGATACCGCTCTCCGCGCCGAGTGTGGTCGCAAAGGAGGCACAGCGCCCGATGTTCTCGCCGACCAGCGCGCCGCTCGTCTGATCGAGACCGAGTCCGCCGTATTCTTCCGGAATGTTGGCGCCGATCAAGCCGAGTTCAGCAGCTTTCTTACCAGCTCGCGCGCGAGTTTCCAGTCATGCTTTTCGAGCTCGTCGATGTGCGGGATGACTTCGTTGTCAATAAACTGGCGCGTGGTCTCGGCGATCATGCGATGTTCTTCGGTGAAATCTTCCGGGGTAAAGATTTCGGCGGTGGTGCGGTCCTCGATCAAAAACGCGCCACCCTGGACTACCCGCTTTTTTCGACTACGGCTGACATAGTTCTCCTTGTTCCTTTGGTCAGTCTGTACTAAACTGTACGTTGACCTTGTACGGATTCAAGACAGTAGAGCCAAGGTCCTCAAGACCATGCCTTACCGCTCTACGCGCCTGCACTAAGTTCAGATCCTTTCAAATATTCCCGCGGCGCCCATGCCGCCGCCAACGCACATCGTTACCATCCCGTAACGACCGTTGCGGCGTTCGAGCTCGCGCAAAATGCTCGCGGTTAACTTGGCGCCGGTGCAACCCAACGGGTGACCCAGCGCGATGGCGCCGCCATTAACGTTCACCTTATCGATGTCGAGACCCAAAGTCTTGATGACTGCCAGCGACTGCGCGGCAAACGCTTCGTTTAGTTCAATCACATCGATATCATCAAGCGTCAAGCCGGCTAACTTCAAAACTTTGGGGATCGCAAACACCGGCCCGATGCCCATCTCTTCGGGCGGACAACCGGCAGTCGCGTAAGCAACGAAGCGCGCCATCGGTTTGACTCCGAGGCTTTCCGCTTTCTCCGCCGACATCACCACTGCCGCGGCCGCGCCGTCCGACATTTGCGAAGCGTTGCCCGCGGTTATCGTACCCTTCACGTTGAATGCCGGCTTGAGTTTTGCGAGCCCTTCGATCGTGCTGTCGCGGCGCACACCCTCATCCACATCAAATACAACTTCACGCGTCTGCTTGCGACCCTTTTCGTCAAGCTCCTCAAACGTCACGTTCAGCGGCACAGTTTCGTCCTTAAACTTGTCCGCATCAAGCGCCGCCGCCGCTCGCCGGTGCGAGCGCAACGCAAACTCATCCTGCTCCTCGCGACTGACGTTGAACTTGCGCGCAACATTCTCGGTCGCCAGGCCCATGTTCAGATAAAAATCCGGGTAGTGCTCGACCAAATACGGATTCGGACGAATGATGTGGCCGCCCATCGGAATCATCGACATCGTTTCCAGTCCGCCGGCCACCTGCAACTTCCGCGCTTCCGGTTCTGATGCGATCGGCAGCGATGGCTATCGACTGCAGGCCCGAAGAACAGAAACGGTTGATGGTCATGGCGCTGGTCTCAACCGGCAGCCCGGCGCGAATCGCAGCCGCGCGCGCGACGTTCATGCCCTGCTCAGCTTCCGGCATCGCGCAGCCCATGATCACATCTTCAATCTCCGCTGCCTCAGCCCCGGCACGCGCGCCAGCGCCTCTTTAATAACCGCGCCGCCCATTTCATCAGGCCGCGTGTTTCGCAAAGTTCCCTTCGGAGCTTTGCCGACTGCCGTCCGAACTGCTGATACGATTACTGCTTCTTTCATAGTTTTGAGTCCACAGTCCAAGTCCAAAGTCCAAAGTCCGCTGGTCCAAATTGACTTTGGACTTTGGACTTTGGACTAGTTCCTCAATGGCTTTCCGGTCTTTAACATGGCGGCAAGCCGCTCTTGCGTTTTACGCAGTGCCGGCCAACGACAGAAACGCCTCGCGTTCCAGATCGAGCAGATACTGCTCCGAGACGCGCGTCTGGTGATTCAAATCGCCGCCCGTCAGAATCCGCGCCAGCTTCTCGCCAATCAGCGCGTCGTGATCGGAAATGTAACCCGCGCGCTTCATCTGATGAATTCCCAAGTTTCAACGTCGCCAAAGCCGGCATTGCCCAGCGCGAGAATGTCCGTGCGCGGTTGCGGCTGCACATAGCCGCTCGCCGCCAGCGCCAGCACTTCCTTCTTGGCGTCAGCAATCAGGCGATCGCTATTCATCGAAATCGTATCGTCGTCAGCCAGGAACCCAAGCGTGCGCGCTTCCTGCGGCAGACGTCGCCACTTTCGCCAGCGCAATCGTTTCAAACGCTCGCTTCACAAACGGAAACGGATCGGCGTCATCAACATTCTTCGGAATCGAATCGAGCGTGCGCACGCAGCAGCTCCTTCGTCCCGCCCCCGGCGGGAATAATCCCGACGCCGACTTCCACCAGGCCGATGTAAGTTTCCGCCGCGGCGCGTACCCGGTCGCCGTGCAACACCATTTCGCAGCCGCCGCCAAACACCATGTTGAACGGCGCCACCACGACCGGCTTCGGCGAATAACGCAGGACTCATGGTGGACGCCTGAAACGCTCGGCCCATCATGTCGAGCTCGTCCCAGTTTTCTTCCTGCGCTTCCATCAGCATCAACATGATGTTGGCGCCCACGCAGAAGTTCTGCTCCTGGTTCCCGACCACCAGGCCGAGCGAAATTCTTCTCCACTTCGGCAAGCGACTGCTTCAACATCTGCAGGGTGTCGCCGCCGATCGCATTCATCTTTGAGTGAAACTCCAGGCAAGCCACGCCGTCGCCGATGTCGACGAGCGACGCGCCCGAGTTTTTCTTGATCACTCCGGTGCGATCTTTGACTGACTTGAGAATGATCACGCCCGGCTGGTCCGCAAGCGGCAGGTATTGCCCGGTAGCAAAGTCGAAATAAAACTGCTGACCATCGTGCTTTCTTGTAGAACGACTTGGCGCCCGCATCCAGCAACTTCTGCACGTTCGCCGGAATCGTTTGCCCTTCTTCCTTCATCCGGGCCACGGATTTCTCGACGCCAATCGCATCCCACGTCTCAAACACGCCCAACTCCCAGTTGAAGCCCCAGCGCATGGCGCGATCGATTTCGACTATCGTGTCGGCAATCTCCGGAATGCGATTGGCGGCGTAACGAAACGTGCGCGACATCGTCTTCCAAAGAAACGCGCCCACGCGATCCTTGCCCCAGACAAGCGTCTTGATGCGCTCGGGCAAGTCGTCGATGTTCTTTGCCATCTCGAGCGCCGGCAGTTTCACCTTCTGAACGGGCCTGTATTCGAGGGTCAGATGATCTAAGGCCCAGATCTCTTTTGCACCGCCTTCACCCGGCTGCCGGCGGTAGAAGCCGCCCTTCGTCTTGTTCCCGAGAATCCCCTTCCCAATCATCGCCGCCAGAAATTCCGGCGCTTTGAAAACGTCCGCGCTCGTCATCTTCGGGCAAGCGCTTCGTAAAGGTTCTTGACGACGTGACCAAAAACATCCAGGCCGACAAGATCAAACGTTCTAAAGGTGGCGCTCTTTGGCCGGCCCACAATCTGTCCCGTGATCCTGATCAACCTCTTCGATTGCGTAGCCGTCCTCGAGCATCGTCTTGATCGTTACCATCGCCCCAAACGTGCCGATGCGGTTGGCGATGAAGTTGGGCCGGTCTTTCGCCGGAACGACTCCCTTGCCGAGGCGCCCGATCGAGAAAACCGTAGAGAAAGCACGAGACTTCCGGCTTGGTCCATTCGGTGCGAATTATTTCGACGAGGTGGAGGTAACGTGGCGGGTTGAAGAAGTGAACGCCGAGAAAGTGTGCCTGAAATCATCTGAACGCCCGGCGGCCAACTGTGCTATCGGAATGCCGCTCGTGTTTGAACCGACGATAGAGCCTGGCTTCCGGTGCTGCTTCGACCCTTTCGTACAGGCTCCGTTTGATTTCGAGGTTTTCAACGACGGCTTCGATAATCAGATCGACCGTCTTTGAGTTTCTGCGAGATCGTCGTCGAAGTTGCCCACGCTGACCAGCGACGCGTTTTCCGGCACGAAGAACGCCGCCGGTTTCGCTTTCTTCGCCGCCTCGAGTCCGTTCTGCGCGATGCGATTGCGCACCGCCCGATTTGCTTCTGCGACTCCAGCGTCAAACCCCTCGCCTGCTTCTTCGGCGGTCAATTCGCGCGGGACAATGTCGAGCAGGATGGTCGGCACACCGGCGTTCGCCAGGTGCGCGGCAATCTGCGCCCCCATCGTCCCCGCCCCCAAAACTGCAGCTTTTTCAATCCTCATTGCTTTGCAGGTGCAACAGGCAAATCTCGCCCGTCAATTCGGTTTCTCTAACCAGATTAGAACGCCCTTTCTGTGGGGTCATAATACTGAATGAGTATTCATTCAGGCAAGTCTTGGCGCACGCGGCGGGGATTTTCACCTAACGATAATAGCTGAGCGAGATTGACCGCAACAACACACTTACATACGAGGAGGAGGGTCGGTTCCCACTTGGGCCTGCCCTTCGAGGCTTGCTCAATGTTCACTCGCGTTACGGCCTGCTCGCTCGCTGATCTCTCCTTTTCAGAGACCTTTTACATCGGAGGCTTCAGCCCTTCGTCGCCTCCACGTCTGCTGACTGCTACCGCTGGAGCGAAAGGTGCCGGATGGGTCTATACTCTTACTCAGGTTCTGTGCCTTTTCATCCCCGCACTGAATTATCCGGGTTAAGCTGCTGGAAAGGACCAGGCTCAAAGCTCCTTGGGCTTAGGAGCCATCAATCAACTGCGGTGATCTGAGGAGTCATCAGAGCGTGCGTAGTGACACTCGTGAAGTCACCGGCTGGCACAGCCCAGATCCACAAATTCTGCAAGGAGTTGGAAGAAAGACTCCAGCGCGTCCAATCAGTTTTTCTCCGAATCGACCGACGACCAATCGCTTAGGCGCCAACTATCGTTTCCAGCACGATTTTAAAAGCCTTGAAGCGCCAGAATGTAGCTGATAGGGACGAGCATTGAACCATGCGGGCTCGCATTTCACCATCTTCCACGAAGATCGATTCGCCCTTACCTGCAATCTTTGACACGCGCCGATCCTCCTGGGCTTGGTCTGTTTCTTAGTCTACAACGCGAACCTGCGGCAGATCGGCTCAGGGGACACAATGCCCGCTCGATATCTGCCGCTGATTCTCTGGCATAACGGCACGCTCGATCTCGACGCGAACGCGCGTCTGGTTGCGCATGGCCATTCGATGACTGCAGACCGCAGAATCGGCCAGCGGGCGCTGACGGTAAAGTCACCTACTTCGAGCCGTGGGCCTATTGGATGGTCCGCACTCGCGAGCATCAGCTCGCTTCCTTGTATCCCGTGGTGACGCCGTTGCTCGTGGCTCCACTCTATGCTCCCGCGGTTATCTGGCTCAACAGCACACGGTTGGGAGCAGCCGCAGATTGATCGAGTGGCGGAATTCATGGAGAAGATCTCGGCGTCGTTTCTTGCCTCGATCGCAAGTGTCACTTATGTATCTGGTGCTGCGTCGCGACGGCGTTCGGTGGAGCCTCCCGCTCGCCATCGCGTTCGCCTTCGGGACCAATACATGGATGATCTCCAGCCAGGCACTTTGGCAGCACGGGACTGGAGAACTACTGATCGGCCTGGCATTGCTGCTGGTCGTTGCCACTGGCTCACCCATGCGCACTGCGCTACTCGGCGCCGTTTGTGTTTTGATGGCGGCAAATCGCCCGCCTGACGGGCTGATTGCCGGTGCGATCGTACTCTTCACTGTTTGGAGCCGCAGGCGCAACGCCTTGTGGCTTCTCGCCGGCGCCGCTGTTCCGCTGGCGGCACTGCTCTACTACAACCTCGACTTTATCGGCCACGTTGCCGGTGGATACGCTCTAGCAAAGGGCGCGCAATAAAGACTTCTTCCAACTGAACTGGTCAGGAGTGGCTGGCTTGCTGGTTAGCCCGACGCGCGGCCTGCTCGTCTTTTGCCCTTTCCTCGTCTTCGTTCCGCGTGGGGCTGATTCAGCGCTTGCGAACATCAGGCTCGAAAGGTCTCGCCGTGGCGCTGAGTGTTGCCGGTAGCTGCCCAGTTCTTACTTTACTCGCAGGCAGACTGGCGCGCCGGAGTGTCGTGGGGTCCGCGTTGGCTAACCGACCTTTTGCCGATTCTGATGTGGATGCTCGCGCCGGCTCCGCTCATCCTGCGCCCGCTGACACGCGGCCTGCTCATCCTGGCGATGGCGGCGTCGGTCGGCGTGCAGACGATAGGGGCTTTCTGGTACACGAAGGCGAGTGACGCACACATCTTCGCTGGAAATCCCGCATCCATGCGCGCTGCGTGGAATCCCCGCAATGTTCCGTTCCTCACCGAACTGCGTCATCCACGTCCGCGCGGCGATCTTCAGTGCGACGCGAGCGGCTCGATCGATCGTGTGGGACAGACACTGCTTCACGGCGCCGGAGAGCTTCCTGGTTCTGGAACCTGGAGCGGCGCTCGAAGGATGGGCGCTTACCTGCGGACGCGCGCCTGCTCAAACTGTTGGTGTTGATAGACGGGGTGATGATCGGCTCGACCAGGACTTTCTACCGCGACTGGACGTCGATGCAACCGCAACGACACTATCTCGCCACTCGGGCTGGCGCGTATCTGCTAACACGCAGGGCGTTTCACCGGGTGAGCACGTACTTCAGCTCGCTGTTGACATCGAGCCAGGAAGCGACATCCGTATCGTTCGTGAACAGCGCGTATTCGTGATCGCACAGCAAGCCTGCCGAAGAGATCGCCACGATGCCACCAGAAGCCAGCGTCGGGGCCTGAGTTGGATGCGATGGCAGCGCGCGCGGCGTCGATGTTGCGGGAACGGCAGGCAGAGTACGGCTTTTGGCTCACCTCGTATACGAACGAACTTCGTTACGAAGCTCCGCAAGCAGGAAATGAACACGTTCCTGACTTCAATGCTGGTGGACTTGCTCGCGCCGATTGCACGCCAACGAAGTCTCGACGATGTGGTGGAGCGTGGACGACGGCATCTCGCGGCACAGATCGAAAGCGACGGATTAGTGCGCTATCATGGCTTGCCAGACGGACCCACAATTGGCACGCTGGGAGCTGTCATTACTCCGGACGCTGACGACACTGCTTTAGTGTGGAGAATCGCTGGCCGCGGCGCTGTTGACCCGAGACTGCAACCGATGCTGGAAGAGCTTGCTCGCTATCGCGACGCGAGGGGCTTATACCGCACCTGGCTTGCCCCACAAAAGAAGTATCAGAATCTGGATCCCGGACGTGATCCTAATCCGACTGACATCACTATCCAGATGCACGTTTATTTGATGTTGCACGAACTTGATCCGCCTGCCGCGCAGAACCTTTGCAATGCTGCTCCAACGCTCGTCTGCGGACGGGGATCTCTGGACTTACTACGCCAAAGCTCCACTGGTGCCTTACCTCCGCAGCGTCGAACTACAGCAGCTTGGTTGCGCAATTCCGCCGCCAACGGAGCGGCTGGCGCTGCCGGCTGCGGGACAGGAAATCTGGAGTGAGGCGGTGTACCGGCTGGCTGACAGTGATCGGCCGTCACCGCAGCCCGCGAACGAGCGACAGGCGATTGTCAATCTGCTGGCGCGCATTGGCGAGCGACGACTTTGCCCAGCTTCGTCGCTCGCCGCCACTGCTCTACCATAACGATCTGAGCGCGACCGTAAAACGATTTTACTGGTCCGAAGATTTTGGTTACGCACTGTGGCTCCGGCTTTACGAAGCAGCGCGTCACGAAACTGGAGAGGTTCATCAACCATCGCCATGACTTCGCCATCGACTTTTCGGCATTACGCGCGAGTCATGCAACACTTCGCGTCCACTCGAGCGCTGGAGGTGCTTGCGCTTCAAGCCTCGCCGATTCTCGGTATGTTTCCTCGGTGGCTTCAGTCTCGAACGGTCCGGTGTGATCCGGCTGGTTTACTACTCGCTCGGCAGCCTTGCGCTCACGGCCCACGTCTTTGTCTTCAATGATTGGGCTGGGCACAGCAGCGATATTCGTGATCCGCGGCGGGCGACACTCGTATTCTGCTCGGCGGGGTATTAGCAGTGCGTGAAGTCGCGCGCGTTGCGACCGCTCTCCTCATCTTGGCGAATCTCGCCTTCGCGGCCATCGGCAGGTCGGCCATACTGCTTGGCGCCGGGATCGCAGTCCTGAGCCTTCTGTACTCAGTGTTCGCCGAGTTTCGGCAAGAGCACGCCAATCGCCGCGTCGATCAATCACCTGCTCGGAGGCGCACTGCACTTCTTGCTTGGTTACACTTCATTCCGTCCCCTCGATGCGACGCGGTCTCATGATCAGTCTCTTCTTTGGTTTGGTGTTTGCCGCCGGTCACCTTAACCAGGAGGTACGCGACTATGAGGGTGATCTTCTCAACGGGATTCGCACTAGTGCCGTCGTGTTCGGTTGTCGGCGAACGTTTCTCGCGAGCCTGTTCACCTTTACGGCCGCGTACGCAATACTCGGTGACTTAGCCGCGCTTGGCATCCTCCCAAGGCTTCTGCTTGGGTGCACCGTCCTGTGGTTTTTGCATGTCGCGTGGTCTTTGCGAGCGCTTCAGCATGGATTGGGATTCGAGACCGCCGTTTGGATGCAACGACGGTATCGACTACTTTTCGCGTTCATCGGGCTCGCGATGCTAGTCTCCAGTACCAGGTGGTTCGTGACGTAAGTTGTGAAGTGGAAGCGACGAGCGTGCGTCCGCGCGAAACAAGCGACGCTGTCCGGAAGTTGGCCAGCCGTTTTGGGCCAGATGAAGGTTTCGGTTCTTCGTTGTGAACCTCAAATGAATTTACGGATGGCTGGCTTCCAAATCTTGACGGTTGGTTTCAGCAAGGAATTCACATAACGACCGGCGTCACCGACCTCGCGCCCTTTGTTGCGTTTGTGAGTAACACTCCGTTACACTGATGATGAGCGTTACTTATCATGTCGACCAAAACACCGACCTCCGGCCAGGAGTGGATTCTCCTCATTCATCAGTTGCCTCCCAAGCCTACCAACTTGCGGGTGCGGATCTGGCGCAAGTTGCAGAAGCTCGGCGCGGTGGCCATCAAGAATTCTGTCTACGTTCTGCCGGCATCGGAAAAGGCCCATGAAGACTTTCAGTGGTTGAAGCAGGAAATTGAATCAGCTAGTGGCGAGGTTTCGGTTTTCGCGCCGGGTCAGTCGAAGGCGCGACCGATGACGAGATCATTGCCGCCTTCCGCAAGGCGCGGGACGAAGAGTTCGCAACCCTCGCCGCGCAATTCGACGGGTTGACCGGAGCAATTCGGGAACAGGCTCGCGGTAAGCATCTTTCCGCTGGCCGGCTCTCCGCTTATGAAACCGAGATCGACAAACTACATGCCGAGCTTGAGCGCATCGCTGCCAATGACTTCTTTGGGGCGAGAGGCCGAGCGGTCGCCGTTAGCGCTTATGAACGTTGCCAGAGAGCGATTGGCGCCGCTCAGGGTCCGACGGCGAAAGCTGCGAAGTCACAACGGCAAGGCGCAACTCTGGACCCTGCGAAGTACCAGGGTCAGCGTTGGGTCACGCGCCGAAATCTGCACGTAGACCGACTCGCTTCTGCCTGGCTTATCAAACAGTTCATCGACAAGCGTCCTCGCTTTTACTTCGTTGCTGAAGGGGAAAAGGTTGAGGGCGCGATTCCCTTCGACACTTTTGGCGCCGAGTTCTCCCATCGCGGCGAAGACTGCACTTTCGAAACCATGCTGAAGCAATTCGGTCTGTGGGAAAGCAAAGGTCTACGCGAGATTGCGGAGATCGTCCACGATATCGATCTGAGGGATGACAAGTTTCACCGGTTGGAGGCAGCGGGACTAAACGCAATCATTGACGGGCTGAGCAAAGTGTGGCGAGACGATCGCAAGCTGCTGCAACAAATGGGGACTATTTTTGATGGACTTTATGAGTCGTTCAACCGGCAAGGGGAAAAGCAGAGTAGTGGCAAAAGGGTTTGCGCAAGCAGACCAGAAAGCGATGACCCCGAATCAGGGTTAATCAATGAGCCACGCGGAAGAAACCAAGCAGACGAAAAACGAAGAAGCCGAAGGCGACGGTCATCAGATGCCTTCCTGGCGCGAAGTCTTCCTCTACTTCCTCATGCTTGGCTTCATCAACATTGGCGGACCGGTGGCGCAAATCACCATGATGTACAACCACATGGTGGAGCGGCGTCATTGGCTTTCGGAAGATCGGTTCGTAAAGATCATGGCGTTCTGCCACATGCTACCCGGTCCCGAGGCCCTGCAACTGGCCATCTATGTTGGTTATTTGAAGCGCAAACTTGTCGGCGGGATACTGGCGGGTCTCACTTTCATCCTGCCGGGCGCTTTAGTAATGATCGCGCTGAGCTGGTTGTATGTGACCTACGGAGTCTCCCGCAAGTGAACAACGTACTCTACGTTTTGAAACCAGCAGTGCTTGGCATTATCGGCGCAGGCATTCTCAAACTTGGTCGAGCATCTATTAGAAACTTTTCCTGGCAGCGCTGCTGATGGGCGCATTCATCGGGGTGCGCTTCGCGGGTATCAACTTCCTCTTGATCCTGATTCTAGCCGGACTCATCAATCTATTGATCGTTCAAGGAGCGCCCACCAGCTGGAGTAGACGGGCGACTTTGCCGACCATGATCGGTGTTCTGATCGCATTGCCATTTGCCGACTCGCGCTGGTTTCAAATGGCGTGGTTGTTCTTCAAAACTGGTTTGTTCAGCTTTGGAGGTGCGTACGCCTCGATCGTGTTCCTTGAACGTGGAGCGGTGCAACAGCACCACTGGTTAACGAGCAGTCAGTTGCTTGATGGTGTGGCTCTCAGCGTCGCTACTCCGGGGCCATTCATGCTGTTTACCACTTTTGCGGGTTACCTGACCGGCGGCCTGGCGGGAGCACTCCTCGCGACGTTCTTCGTCTTTCTGCCGTCGTTCGTATTTGTTCTTAGTGGCGCTCGGTACATCGAAAGGGTGCGCCACAATCGTTGGATACAAGCGTTTCTGGCGGGCGCCAGTGCCGCCGTCGTCGGAGTAATCGTGGTCGTGACTCTCGATCTCATTCCTTCGGCGCTGGTCGATCTGCCGACGATCGCGATAGCGCTGACAGCGTTTGTGGTGATTGTGGTCTTAAAGGTTGACGTAGCCAAGGTGGCGCTTGGCGCCATCGCTGGCGGGTGTCTGTACGCTGCCGCGCGCGCATTGCTCTAGACGCGCATTGCTCTAGAAAGGTGGAGGAAGCGGAAATGGATCGTAAACGTGTTCTGCTAATCAGCAATTCGACTCTTTACGGAAGCGGCTATCTCGATCATGCCGAGTCAGAGATTCGGGAGTTTCTCGACAATGTAGGCGAGGTTCTCTTCGTCCCGTACGCTCTCTATGACCGCGACGCTTATGCCGCGACGGCGCGAGAGCGTTTTCAAAAGATGGGTTACAGACTAACCTCGATCCACACGGCTGCTGATGCTCAGGAAGCCGTGAATGATGCCGAGGCAGTTTTCATCGGTGGCGGCAATACGTTTCGACTCCTCAAGGCACTCTACGACGCGGACATTCTACAAACGATCCGGCGCAGAGTATCAGCAGGCATTCCCTACATCGGATCGAGCGCCGGCGCAAACGTCGCTGGTCCAACAATCAAGACTACCAAGGACATGCCAATCGTGCAGCTGCCGTCATTCGCTGCGCTTGGTCTGGTTCCATTTCAGATTAGTCCGCACTTCCTCGATCCCGATCCAAATTCAACGCACATGGGAGAAACACAGGAAGAGCGGATCATCGCAATTCCTGAAGAGAACGACCACGCCGGTTGCCGGACTGCGTGAAGGCGCCGTGGTGAGGGCCGAACACGGCTCGCTCACTCTGAAGGGATCTACCGGGGCGCGGATTTTCCGCAAAGGACGTGAGCCGGTTGAAACCAGGCCGGGAGAAACGCTGGACCACCTGTTTCAATAGAACCTGGGAGTCACGATGAAACCTGAGGGAACATTGTTGCTGACCGGTCGTGAGGTCGCAGCACTGCTTTCAATTGAAGAATGTATGGCAGGCGGTCGAGCATGCCTTCAAACTATATGGGGAAGGCAAGACTCCGGCACCGGGAATCTTAGGAGTCCACGCTCGAGACGGCGGCTTTCATATCAAGGCTGGCTTGCTCGATTTAGATCGTTCGTACTTTGCGGCGAAGTGCAATGCAAACTTTCCGGAGAATGGTAAACGATTCGGGCCGCCCACGATTCAGGGAGTCGTTGTCTTGTGTGACGGAGAGGTGGTTATCCACTAGCGCTAATGGACTCAATCGAAATCACCATTCAACGCACTGGAGCAGCAACCGGGGTGGCAGCCAGGCACCTGGCCAAACCAGATTCCAGGACAATTATGATCTTCGGTTGCGGCAATCAGGGACGCGCATCGCTGCGGGCGCTTACCAGGGTTCTTCCGATCAAAGAGGCCTGGGCTCTACGACCGAGATCAGAACCGGGCCAGGCACTTCGCGACAGAACTTGCTGCGGAGCTGCAGATTCAGGTGGAAGCGGTCGAACATTTTCAAACCGCGGTAAGTAAGAGTGATGTCTGCGTTACCTGTACGCCATCCAAGGTACCGTTTCTAGGAGCGACTTCGATTGCGCCGGGCACGTTCATTGCGGCGGTGGGAGCAGACAATCCTGAGAAGCAGGAGTTGGAGCCGACTATCTTAAGCCGGAACAAGGTCGTGACTGATCTGCTCGAACAATGCGCCACGATTGGAGAACTCCATCATGCAATCGATGCCCGATTGATGACCCGCGAGGATGTGCATTGCGAGCTGGGCGAAGTGATAGCGGGAACCAGAACGGGTCGCACTTCGAATGACGAGATCATTATCTTTGATTCGACCGGAATGGCGCTGCAAGATCGTTGTGACAGCGGCAGCGGTGTACGAGAAAGCTGTTGCCGAAGGTGTAGGCAGAAGAATCGATTTTGCAAATTGATGGTCTTCGTGATCGAGAGTGGAGGAGTTGGAGGCTGGATCATGAACGCGTTGCTGACTGATCAAGTGCGCTTGCTGATACTAATCGGGTCGTGTGGACTCTTGTGGTCGGTGGAATCTATCGTCCCGCTCTATCGATATCAGCACAGTCGAGTGCGTCATGCGCTGCCGAATGTCGCCCTCACGTTGATGTTGGTTCTGACAAATCTGGCGTTGTCGTTTTTTTCAGCTTACCTGGCTGCCTTCACGGTTCATTACGGCGTCGGGATCTTCTTCCTTTGTATCCGCCGGTATGGTTTCGAGCAGCTTTTGGCGTATTGGTTTTGGACCTCTTCGCTTATTTCGCGCACGTCCTGCTGCACAAATCCTGGCTGGGGTGGCAGTTTCATCGGGTGCATCATTCGGAAAGCGCAGTTGACGTGACAACTGCTTTTCGTCAGCATCCCGGCGAAACCGTTTGGCGAACACTTTGGCAGCTGGCTGCAATTCTCATTTTCGGCATTCCCCTTTGCGGTTGTTGTCATCTATCTGATTCTCTCCGCTTTGAACGCGCAGATGGAGCACGCCAATATCAAAATGAATGAGAATCTCGATCGACTTCTTAAGGCTGGTGATTGTCACGCCTCACATGCACAAGGTGCATCATTCGCGTGACCAGAGAGAAACCGATTCGAACTATTCAAACATCTTTTCTTTTGGGACAGACTCTTTGGAAGCTACACATCAGAAGTAGACTTTCAGAGACTGCGCCTGGGACTCGATGGGTTCGATGCCAGTGATAGAACAAACGCTGCGCGGGCTCTTGAAAATGCCGTTTGTGAACTACAAGCGCGTCTAACGCGCCCCGTGCAATCCCCACAGCAGAGCGCTGAACAACGACGAATCCAGCACCTTTCCGTGGCTCCACGACAATTGGCAACTCATACCTGACCCGCGGTGAGGAGTGCGCCATCACCTTGCTGCCGCTGGTTCTGTTCATCAGTGCTGACATGTTCGTTCGCCTCCCGTAACCTGTCGATACTGACGCCGAATCCTCAATCCTGAAGTGCGAACCATGCTCACAATCTGCGACCGTATGAACTCGACTCGGCTGGGCCTGGTTGCCCTGCTCCCGCTCAGGCGCATTTTGAGCGGGAGCATAGGGTGGCTTATCCCCAGGTTCATGAGGGAGACCACTCAAGTGCCATTCAGGTGATATTCAGAAACGAGCAAGTGCCTCAATGGTCCAGCGTCGCAGAGCATTCCCAGAGGTGCCTGTCAATACTGACAGTTACCGAACTTTTCAAACACCGCTACACTTTTGAGCAAACCAACATCGGTCGTTTTGGTCGCTAGCCGCCCAGGGAAACCTTGCTGAGCTAAACCTTGCTGGCTTGAACCCTGCTGACTGAACGCGGGAATTCAAAAGCCCAGCAAAGCCCACTAGAAAGAGAGTCAGGCGAGATGAGAAAGACGAAGAAATCAAAAGCACGAGTCGTCAATGAACCTGTCAGACAGACCGGGCGACTCCGGACCCGGCTGATTGCTGCGCGCCATTGGCTGCCTGGTGTTAGCCGGTTCCGCTTTACGCGATAAGCCGCTCACAAGGCGGATTGCGCGACCGCCAGCAACACACGCGCCGGACTCGACCCTGCGATAGCGGTATCGGCTCTCGGCCCGTTCGGCCCACCACACGCACGCCAGCGAACCGGTGAACGAGCCAGCGCTTGATGCGGCCGAGACCGCGCCTCCCGTGATCAATAGCGAAGCGGCCCCGGCTGATGCGCCCGGCGGAATGGTCTGGATTCCCGGCGGCGAATTTTCGATGGGCTGCGAAGATGCAGGAGATGCGCGATGCCCGGCCTTTCATCGCGTGGCAGTGGACGGCTTCTGGATGGACCGGACAGAAGGTGACCGAACGAAGAGTTTGCGCGCTTCGTCAAAGCCACCGGCTACGTGACAGTCGCCAGAGCGCCAACTTGATCCGAAAGACTTTCCCGGCGTACCGGCTGAGAATCTGGTGCCTGGCTCGGCGAGTCTTCACGCCAGCCAAGACAGACACACTCAAGAATCACTATCAACTGGTGGCGCTACATCGCGGGCGCCAGCTGGCAGCATCCAGACGGACCTGAGAGCGATCTGCAGGGCAAAGGAAAAACATCCGGTGGTCCATATCGCCTACCAGGATGCCGAAGCGTATGCGAAGTGGGCCGGTAAGCGTCTGCCGACAGAAGCTGAGTTCGAATTCGCCGCGCGCGGTGGCTTGGATCGCAAGCGGTTCGTCTGGGGTGATGATTTCAAGCCGGGGGCAAATTCCAGGCGAACACTTTTCAGGGACACTTCCTGGAAAGAACACCGGCGCGGACGGCTTCGTCGGCACGGCGCCGGTCGGAACGTTCACCTCAACGGCTTTGGACTGTTTGACATGGCCGGCAACGTTTGGGAGTGGACGTCCGATTGGTACCGAGCCGGCTACTACCAGACGCTCGCAGCCACGCATCAGGTCACACGCAACCGCAGGGACCATCGGCTGACAGCCTCGACCCGTCCGAGCCCGCCGCCAGGAAGCGCGTGCACAGTGGCGGGTCGTTTCTCTGTACCGACGAATATTGCGCGCGCTACATGCCCGGAGCGCGCGGCAAAGGCGGAAAGCCTGATATCAGGGCGGGCAACCTGGGATTTCGCTGCTGCGCGACCTGCGCAGTAAATCGTGATTGATACGTCAGTTTAATCAGATTCCACTGGGTCGCACAGCTGACACGAAGCGCGTCAGGACATGCTAACAACCAACATGAGGAGAGGGATCAAAATGAGAAATCAACGAATGCGGTCTAAGTTCCACAGGTCGTTATGAGGATTGGGCGGCATTTGTTGTCCTGATCGCCGTGGCGGCCTGGTTGGCAATTGGCAAGAGTGGGGTTGCGCCGGCGAACGCCGAGGGAGCGAAGGCTGCCGCAGGGCTCAAAACCAAAACATCGTCTTCATCGTGGCTGACGACATCGGCATTTGGAATATCGGCGCTTACTCACCGCGGCTTGATGGCGGCGCGGACGCCGAACCTGGACAAGATTGCCGCCGAAGGCATGCTGTTCACTGACTACTACGCCGAGGCAAGTTGCACTGCCGGCCGCGCAAACTTTATCACCGGCGAACTGCCGATCCGCACCGGCATGACTACTGTTGGTCAGGCTGGCGCCCCGACCGGTCTACCGGCGCAGGCGGTGACCATTGCGACGGCGCTTGCAGATCTCGTGGGCCAGCCGGGCCAGTTTGGCAAGAACCACCTTGGCGACAAGAATGAGTTTCTGCCGACCGTTCACGGCTTCGACGAATTTTTGGCTACCTTATCACCTCGACGCGATGGAAGACCCGTGTCATCCCGGCCTATCCGCAGGAACTAATAAACCAGGTCGGCCGCGCAACATGGTCCACAGTTGGTCGACATCTCCGGACGATTCGACCGTTGACCCGCGCTGGGGCAAAGTCGGCAAACAGAAGATCGAAGACGCCGGACAGCTCTGCCCGAAGCGGATGGAAACGGTTGACGACGAAATTCAGGCCAACGCGTTTCAAGTTTCTCGACAAGCCGAAGGCCGACAACAAGCCGTTCTTCCTTTGGCTGAATCCGACGCGCATGCATCATCGTCACACACCTTTCGCCAAAGTATGAGGCGCTGCGGACACTCGAAGAATGGCTGGACCATCTCCGAAGCCGGCATGGCGCAGCTCGACGACATCGTCGGCGCCACGATGCAGAAGCTTAAAGACCTGGGCGTGGACGAGAACACCATCGTCGTATTTACCACCGACAACGGCACCGAAGTCTTCACCTGGCCCGATGGCGGACAGACGCCTTTTGCGCAATCCAAAGGCACTGTGATGGAGGGCGGGTTCAGAGCCCCGGCCATGATTCGCTGGCCCGGGCACGTCCCGGCAGGCACAGGTGGAAAACGGACATCATCTCTGGCATCGGACTGGTTCCCGACCCTGTTGACCGCCGCCGGCAACCCGAACATCACCGAGCAATTGCTCAAGGGGTGAGTCTCGACGGCACGACCTACAAGGTCCATCTCGATGGCTATGACCAGACCGACCGATGATCACTGGTAGAGGTCCGTCGAACCGCCATGAGATCTTCTACTTCGGTGAAAGCTCACTGGGCGCCATCCGCATCGACGATTTCAAGTATCGCTTCATCGACCAGCCGGCGGCTGGCTGGGTGAGAAGACCACGTGGATGTTCCCCACCTGACCAACCTTCGTCTCGATCCTTTCGAGCGCGCGGGCCGGCCGAATCAGCTACACGGAAAGAGGGGTCGCCAGAACTACGTCAGCTTGGTTCCAGTGTGAGTTCACGGCGCTTCGTGTTCGTCCAGCAGCAGGTTGAGAAGCTGGCAATAATCGGCTATCGAGTATCCGCCGATGCAGAGAGGCGCGAGCTTTAACACTCCGATGCGGTCAAGGCACGAGATCGAAGCGGCCCAGGAAAGCGGCCAGCGCTGTAAAGGGAAGTTCGTGCCACTTTCCACGGACGGGAGGTTCGAACGGCAAACTGACAAAGGTTGCATTCACCGGAGGCCGTACTCTGTCCACGCGCGGCTGGCGGTGCGGCCTGACGCCTCAATAAGACCTGGCCTGTCGAAAGACCGTGGTCGCCGATCAGGATCGAATTGGTGGGCTTAGATGAAAGATACTTTTGGCGTTAACTGCAATCGTCTCGAAGGGATTTTTGGCATAGGGCTTTTGCTTATTTCGCAGTAATCGTTATCTCGATCGTACGCTGCCTACCCCCAGGAAACCCGCAGAGCGGATTATTTGCCGCTCGTCTTTGCGGCGCAGCAATCATTGCCATAGCGATCTGTTGCTGGAAAGCACGCGGCTTTGAAAGCCGTCAAGCTGCCATCG
>ERZ1370068.6304-contig-5296_pt1 | contig 33424 bp, 60 predicted proteins | sample MGYA00561227_ERZ1370068 | MGnify/ENA primary metagenome ERZ1370068 (study PRJEB38410, sample SAMEA6850437) | metagenome | study: Metagenomic assessment of the ecological functions of the soil: analysis of the soil microbiota associated with the...
TTACGTATTGCTGATCTCGTCTCAGCTGGACGTCGCGCCGCAGTAGGGCAAGCCTGGCACGCGCGATCATGAACCCAAGCTTCGACCCCCTCGACCACGAGCCGCGGATTCTCATTGTGGACGACGAGCCCCACAACAGACAGCTGCTGGAAGTGATGCTTGCGCCGGAAGGGCATGCTTCTCCAGACGGCGAGGAGCGGCGGGGAAGCGCTCGCCATGGTGGCCGGTCAACTGCCCCGACCTCATTCTCCTCGACGTCATGATGCCGGGGATGGACGGGTATGAGGTGGCGGAGACGATCAAACGGAACCCCGCAACGCGCAACATCTCCGATCATCATGGTCACGGCCCTCGACGATCGCGACGCGAGGGTGCGGGGACTCAACGCCGGCGCCGAGGAGTTCCTCAGCAAGCCCGTGGATCGTGCCGAGCTGTGCGTGCGGGTGAGGAACCTGTTGCGCCTCAAGGTCTACGGCGACCACCACGATCAAAGTACAGCCAGTTGCTGGAAACCGAGGTGAGCTCGCGCACGGCGGCACTGGTCGAGAGCGAGCGGCGGACGAATCTGGCCCTGGATGCCGGGCGCATGGGCACGTTCGAGCTCGATCTGGCGACTGCATACCCTCGTCCGATCGCTCAGGCACGACCAGATATTCGGCTACGCCTCGCTGCAGAGCGAGTGGAACACGAGGAGTCTTTTTGCGTGTGTCCTGCCCGAAGACCTGCCCATGGCTCAACTGGCCGTCCCGGCGAGGCGTCACGCGACCGACGGGTTCAGCCTGGGTGCCGGATCCGCTGGCCGGACGCGTCCGAGCACCGGATTAGCGCGCTGGGCAGGGTCGATCGCGACGTCCACGGCCATCCCTGTCAGGCTCCTGGGCGTCGTCATGGACGTCACGGGATCGCAAGACGGCCGAGGCCGACCCTGCGAGCGGCGAAGGACGCGCGCCGAGGCCGCCAACCGGGCCAAGAGCGAGTTCCTGGCGAACATGAGCCACGAGATCCGCACGCCGATGAACGGCGTCATCGGCATGACCGAGCTCGCGCTCGACACCGAGCTCGACGCCCGAGCAGCGCGAGTATCTCGAGACGGTCAAGTCGTCGGCCGATGTCGCTGCTCGACCATCATCAACGACATCCTCGACTTCTCCAAGATCGAGGCGCGGCAAGCTCGACGCTCGACCCGATCGACTTCGACGCCTCGCGACGCTGTCGAGAGACGCTGCGAACGCGGTGGTCGCTGCGGGCGCACCAGAAGGGGCCTCGAGCTGATCGTGCGATGTCGACGCGGCGTCCCGCAGATGCTGTCGCGGCGATCCCGGTACGGCTGCGGCAGGTGCTCGTCAACCTGCTGGGCAACGCCATCAAGTTCACCGAGCAGCGGCGAGGTCGTTCTTCGCGTGACGAGCGAGCGGCGCCACGCGAGACGTCGTCGCTGCACTTCTCGGTCAGCGACACCGGCGTCGGCATCCCGCGGACGAAGCAGCCGCCGATCTTCGAGCCGTTCAGCGCAGGCCGACGGCTCGACGACGCGCGCGCTACGGCGGCACCGGCCTCGGCCTGACCATCTCGTCGAACGCTCGTCACAGCTGATGGGCGGACGCATCTGGGTCGAGAGCGAGCCGGGCAGCGGCAGCACCTTCCACTTCACCGCGATCTTCGACGCGTTGGCGGGCGCCGTGCCGTGGCGGCGCGCCTCGACCGCGGTCGATCTGCGAAATCTGCCGCGTCCTCATCGTGGACGACAACGCGACGAACCGGCGCGCTCCTCGGAGAGATCGCCGTCGGCTGGCGCATGATTCCGACGCTGGACGCGCTGCGCTTCGTCGAGGCGCTCGCCGCGTTGCGCGAGGCACAGCGAGCCGGCAGGCCCTTCGAGCTCGTGCTGCACGATTTGCAGATGCCGTCATGCGGACGGCTTCACCTGGCGCAGGCCGATCAGCAAGACCGGCGCTCGCCGGGGCCACCATCGTGATGCTCACCTCGGCTGGCCAACCGGGTGATGCGGCACGGTGCCGGGAAGTGCGGCATCGCCGCCTATCTCTCAAACCCGTCAAGCGCTCGGAACTGCGCGCCGCGCATCCTGCTGGCATTGGTTCTTCAGACCGCTGAACGGGATCGGCCGATGCTGGTCACGCGCCACTTCCTCGCGGAGACGCGCAGCACCGCTCCGCATTCTCCTGGTCGAGGACAACACGGTCAACCAGTTGGTGGCCAAGCGTCTGCTCGAGAAGCGCGGGCACTCGGTGCGTCGTGGCGAAAGACGGGCGCGAGACGCGCTGGCGATCCTCGATGAGTCGAAATGGGTCGGGTTCGGCTGTGTGCTCATGGACGTTCAGATGCCGGAGCATGGACGGCCTTCGAGTGCACCGGCCATCATTCGCGAGCGTGAACGCATCACGGGGCGCCGACTCCCCGATTATCGCGATGACGGCCCATGCGACGAAGGGGGATGAAGACACGTTGCCGGGCCGCAGGAATGGACGCGTGCGTGTCGAAGCCCTTTCAGCCCGGATGAGGTCTTCGACATCATCGAGCGTCATCTTCGCGGCTTCGAGCATCCACCCGCTTCAGCGTTCATCTCCGAACGTGTCGTCCTCCTCCCTCGCAGTCGCGCCGGAATGACATCATGCCCAATACCCACGGACCCTGGCCGGTATTTGCCTTGGCGGACCGCGTGAGCTCCAGCCGGCCCGGAGGATCGTGACGGCCCGAACGTGCTGCGGGGCCTGGACATTCCCGAGCACCGCACACGCGTCCTGATCGTGGACGATCGAACGCCAGAACAGACAGTTGCTGGAGGTCATGCTCACGCCGGAAGGCTATCTGCCTCGAGACCGCCGGGGCGGCGAGGAAGCGCTCGGCAGCGTCGCGCGGCACCCCCGATCTCGTCCTGCTCGACGTCATGATGCCCGGCATGGATGGGTAGCGGGGTCACGGCCGCGATCAGAGGGCCGCGCACTAGAGCATTCCCATCATCCTGGTCACGCGCGCTCGACGATCGCAACGCCACGGATGAGGGGCTGGACGCTGGGGCCGAGGATTTTCTCACCAAGCCGGTGCGGATCGCGCCGAGCTTTGTATGCGGGTGCGCAACCTGTTGCGCCTCAAGGCCTGGGCGACTCTTTACGACAAATACGGGCAGATGCTGGAAGGCGAGGTGGGCTCGCGAACGGCCGATCTCATCGAGAGCGAACGTCTCTACTGGACGGCGTTCGACGCGGCGCCAATCGGGATCGTGCACTGCCGGGCTGCGGATCGGGCGATGGCTGCGCATCGATCGGCGGCTGTGCGATCTGACTGGGGCAGTGCGCGTGCGAGGAGCTAGGCAGACGTCAATGTCGTTCACGACCTGCTGCAGCTGGAGGGAAAGCTCCGGCGGCGAGGCCGATTCGATCCGGCAGATGGCCGGCCGGAACACTGGACCGCTACCTGATCGATGAGAAACGGTATCGCCGCGCGACGGCAGCCTCGTGTGGGCTAGGGTCAACGTCCGCCCATCGCGACGCCACGGGCCGGCCCCAGTACTTCATCTCGGTGATCGACATCGACCGAACGCAGACGCTCGAAGCCCAGGTCCAGCAGGCATCCAAGATGGACGCGACGGCACACCGGCGTCCGGCGTGGCCCATGATTTCAACAAACTCCGGCTGATTGCGGCTTATTCTCGGCTTCGCCGTAATGGTAAACCGCGACCGCGCGGATGTCGCCCTTCTGGCTGCCCAGCACGCGAAGGATCTCGGCGAAATCGTCAAGGCGGCGCAGCGTTAACATGGTTCTCACTCAAACAACTGCTCGCGGTCAGTCGTCAACAGGCGCTGAACACGGCGCCAGGCTCGATGTGAACGGCTCATCACGGAGATGACTGGCATGCTCGGCCGCTTGATCGGCGCGCACATCGAGATTGCGCTCGTCCTGGCGCCCGATCTCCCGCTGGTGCTCGCGGATCGCGGTCAACTGGAGCAGGTGGTCATGAATCTGTGGTCAACGCGAGAGACGCCATGCCTGATGGCGGGATCGTGACGATTGAAACGGCGGACATCGAGCTCGAGAGCTCTTCCTTTCACGAGGAGACGATCAACCGGGACATTACCTGATGGTGGCCGTCATCGATACTGGACGGGATGTCCAAAGAAACCCAACGTCACCTGTTCGAGCCGTTCTTCACGACCAAGGAGTCCGGGAAGCGCACCGGCCTTGGCCTGTCCATGACCTACGGACGTCAAACAGAGTAAGGGCCACATCTGGTGCACGCGAGGCCGGCCCGGGAACGACCTTCAAGGTCTACACTGCCGATTCCGAAGCAAGAGGTTTCTACTGCAGCCGGCGAGCGCGGTGAAGGTCACCGCCCCCGTGGAGAACGGCATCGGAGACCGTGCTGCCTCGTCGAGGACGCAGGCCGGCGTCGCCTGCCCTCGAAACGCATCCTGGAAAATGCGGTTGCCATCAGAGTGCTGCGAAGCCGTGAACGGGGACGCACCGCCGAGAGACTATTCGCCGGGCTTGCGCGATTCGATCGATCTGGTGGCGAACACGGCGCTGGTCATGCGCGGGCTGCGGCGGGCCGGAGCTCCTCAGATCGGCTGCGTCGCTCCTGGAACCAGCGCTCAAGTCCCTGACATACGTCAGCCACACGGAGAAAACGACCCGATTCAGGGCAGGAATCAGGGCGAACGCCGTTCGTCCAGAAGCGCCTTCACGGCCGCGGAAGCTCGTGCCGCGCAAGGTGCGCGAGGAGCGCTGGATCGATGAGGCCTCCTCCCTCGTCGGAGGCCGATGACGCCGGCACCGACTGCACGGATCAACGACGCACGCGGTGCGCTCGCCGGCTTCCGCGGCGGGAACGAATCGGCGATCGCGAGCCGATCCTGCGGCGGCGGGCCGGCTGCCGCAGCAGCTGCGGCTCGCCGATCGGACGCTGCCCCGTTCCTGGCACCGTCGTCCCGCAGGCTGCACGCTACTCATGTTTCACGCAGGGACTCTGAACGGTCCCTGGCGTACACCAGGAGCCCGGTCCAGAACTCCAACGCGTGATCGAAGCAGACCTCCTCCTCCGGGCAGGAGACGATCTCGCATCGTGGCTGGCTGCCCGCAATAAGCTCAACCGCATCTTGCCGGTCAGGGATAGAACGGCGGGACCCGAGCTCGTGCGCACCAGCCTGAACCACCCCTCCGGGGAGCTCCTCGCCCCGACTTTCCGACAAAGCCGTCTCATTCATTCTTGAAGCGTCGCTCTTCTGGCCCGGGCGGCGATCCGCGGGCAGCACGTCCATACCACGCGGGAATAACTGGGCGTGAGCTCGCTGACTTGCCGTCGAGCGCCCGCAGTTCAGACGGGGAAAGGCGCGCAGTCGATCGACTCCCAGGTTGTCCCCGAGCTGCGCGCGGGCGCCCTGTGCGCGCCGATGACGACACTGGTCACGACGCTCTGTGCCGGCACCGCAGCGGGAAGTGCAACCTGGGCGACACCGCCCTGTGCGCCGAGGCAAATGGGCCGGATCGCGTCGGCAATGGCGTACGACCTGCTCGCCTGTCGATCGGCGGAAAGTCGAAAGTCGTGCGTCGCGCTGAGCGGCGTCCCCGGCGCGATCGTCCCTCGTCAAACTTGCCCGACAAGGGAGCCACCGGCGAGCAAAGTGGGCTCCGCACCGGCGGCCCCGGCCCCTGATCACTTCGGCAAAGGGAATGGTCTCGCGCTCGCGAGGTCTCCGGCCGGCGAGCGAGTAGAACGACTGCGTGCGCTCGAAGCGCTTCGAGCCGCTTCCTCGCGCGCGAGATCGCATGAGCGCTTTCCATCAGCTGCCACGCCGGCGGGTTCGAGCATCCCAGTCGTGAAGCGGACCTCGCCGCGCGCGCGCGAGATCGTCCAGCGTCCGGGGAAGGGTGTCCTCGAGGCCAGTCAACTCGTCGCATCGATGAATCTGGGTACAGATCGATGCTAGTGGTGCCGAGCCGCTTGAGGCTGTCCTCGACCCCGGCGGTGATGGGAGGCGCGAGAGGCCCACCTGGTTGGGACCTTTCCCATCCGCTCCTGCACCTTCTGTCGCCAGCACGACCTCATGGCGCCGGCCTGCGGATCGCCTTCCCTGACCATCAACATCGACTCACCGGCCGAATACACGCGTCGGCGGTGTCGATGAAGTTGATGCCGGCGTCGAGCGCACCGCCGACGATCGCGTTCACAGCAGGCTGGTCCAGGCCGCCAATGACTTCCCACATCTGTCCGCGGCCGCCGAACGTCATGCTGCCCAGGCAGGCCAGATGACGAACACTCCGGTGTCCGCCAGCACGCGATATTTCATGATGACGGCTTCAGCTCCAGCGTAGATGGCACTCGACGGCGGCCTTGACGCGCTCGAGATGCCCTTGTATTTCGGCGTCAGGGTCGATCGACGCCGCCGCGTCGCCGACACTCTTCCCCGCCTTGAATCGCGCCCCGAACCGCGGCGAGCAGGTCGCTGGTGAAGCGTTGATACTCCTCGAGCTCTCTTCCAGGTCGTCACCGGCATGTGGCCCGGGATCACCGTGTCGACACCCTTTGATGCCCGCCAGCACCTTCGCGATCGTCTGCGGGTGGGCGACGCCGCTCCCGCCGTTGTTCCGATCGTAAAGCGGCGCGTCCTTCCACGCGAACATGTCGCCGGCGTGCAGGACCCGCAACGCGGGAAAGCACGACGAACGCATCGCCGTTGGTGTGACCCGGCGCCGAAGTAGTGCAGGTCGATGCGGTCCTTGCCGCTGCCGATCGACATCCGGTCCTTGAACGTCTTCTTCGGCAGGAATTTCGCGTTGTCGCCTTTGAAGGCATCCATCTTCGCCATGTTCGCGGCGGTGTTCTCGTGCGTGACGGAGTCGACGGTTGCCCCGAAGAAACCGTTGTTTCCGGTATGGTCGCTGCGTGTGCGTATTGATGATGGTGGTGATCGGCTTGCTGGTCACCGTCTTGACCTTTGTCGAGGAGCGCCTGTCCCCAACCGGCGAGCTTCGTATCTACCAGGACGACACCTCCGTCGGTCACGAAGACGGGCGCGACGTTGCCGCCGCTGAAGGTCGCCGGGTTGCCTGGAGTCGAGCTGGTCAGGACATACAGGTTGTCCTTCAGCTTCTCGATGTCGATGACTTTCGGCCCGGTGGCTGGGCTCGCGGCCTGCTGGCCATCACTTGCCATCGAGAGCGCCCACCACGATCACCGCGCCGAGCACTACGCATCGCCTCAGGTGGCCTCGTCTCATGTGATCCCTCCCCCGTTTGAGTTCCAGAGTTCAATTCAGGAGCCTGAATGCCAGTCGGATTGGTCCCATCTCTAGGTGTGGTGCGCTTCACGAAGGCGGACGGTGTCAGCGCCTGCGGCGTAAGCCGCGCCTGACGCACGGCCCCCTTGAAATGAATTCACGCGATTAGAGCCGGGCACCGATCGCTGCGCGCTTCCCGGTCCCTGAGGCGTGTAGCGAATCGCCGCTTTCCCTGGAGCTCGCCGTTCACTAGCTCCGATACTCGGCGCCGTCGCACCACTGCGCGACGTGATACCACCGGCCCAGCGGATTGCCGCTTGGTGCCTGGAACATCAACGCGTGGCTGTATCCGGGACCGTTGACGAAGGCGTCCAGTGCCACTCAGATCCAACGACCCGCAGCTCGAAGAGGAAGCGCGGATTTGCATCCACGCGCGTCTTCGGGTCGATCGTGTCGTGACCTGTCCAGATCTTGCCGTCGCGCTCCGCCAGGTCGAAACCACCGCTGCTCGAAGTCGCCACCGTCGGGGCGGACAACTGGCTTCGAACGTGAATGTCTTCGCGCCGGCGAGCGGTGGTTGTCGATGAACAGCGCATCATGGAGCACCGTCGAACTGCACGGCCTTCCGGATCGGCGTCTCGATCACTCGTCGGATTTCCTCGAGCCTGGTGCGGGATGTCCGCCGATTCGATCGAGTCGATCGAAGGTCCACGTGACCGGAGTCCGGGGCGCCCGGCGAGCCCGCGTGCCGGCGCCGGACACAGCCAGAGCGACGCCACGGAGGCGGCAATCGACACCTTCACGAGGGACATTCGTCTCGGTGCTCGGGTCGTGGCCATCGCGGAAGTGCGATTATATCCCGTGCTAAACTCACCGCGTTTACCCTGCGAAACCGCCATGCTGGAGGGCCTCCATGCGCGTCGCGCGCGAACCAGTCGGTGCGACCGCGGTCTGGGTGCGTTCTCGCCGGCCGTCGCGACAGCAGAGCAATACCAGAGCTCCAGGCCGATCACCGAGATTGCAACCTTGCCAAACCCCGAGCGGCCGGTAGGAACCAGCGCATGATCTGGAGGATGTCGAGGGTGACGACGTGGCAGCGCTGGGTGCGACGCAACCGCAGGGCCTCTGGATCACGGAAGCGATCTTCCAGATCCACCTCTCTGACGGGCATTGGCGTCGGCCTCACATTCTGGTCGTTTCCGTCACCGGCAGCATTCTCGTCCACAGCGGTGACCTCTATCGATGGGCGACTCCCCGCCACCGCTCGCGATCGTGCCGGCAGGACCGCTGCTGTCACGGACGATCAGTTGAAGGAAGCGGCCCGGCGCGCATCATCCCGGTTATCACGTCACCCGCATCGTCGGGTTCAACAGCGCACAGGCGGCCGCCGAAGTCTCGCTGGCGGGTGAGGCCCCGCGAAACGGCGGCTGTTCCATCCCTATACGGGACAGGATCTGCGCGACTCGGTGCCGTTCCGTATTCGCCTGGGTGTCGGGTCTGGTCGATTTGCACTACAACAACCTGCTCCTCGGGAGGGCCACGGGGCGGATCCTGAACAGGGTCGGCGCCGTCCTCAGCCTCGCCTCGGGCTGACGGGGCTCGTCATCTGGTGGCCCGGTATGCAGGAGCGGCGCCGCAGCCTGGCGCTCCATCGACGCGTCGGCTGGAAGCGCGTCGAACTGGGATCTCCACAGCGCGGTCGGGTGGTGGTCGTTCGGCTTTCGTGCTGCTCTTCGGTATCACCGGGGTGTATCTGAGTTTCACGCCGACATTCACACACTTGTTGAACATGGTCGAGACCGCGAGGCCGGCGCGAATAACATGGGGTCAGCGCCACGTCGATTGGCTGATATGTATTGGCTGGCGCATGCTGCCACATTTCGGCCGGTTCGGAGGATGGAAGACCGAGATCCCGGCTGGGCGATGTTCGGATTGGCCCCGGCGGTCCCGCGGTTCACGGCGAGCCGGCGTCGTGATGTGGTGGAGATCGCGCCGTAGTGGCTCCTCCGACTGCCGCAACTCACCGCGCTGAAACACAGATCCGAATCGGCCACTGCCGCAGCGAGTTCCGGCCGCGCGCGAGCCCGTCCCTTCCGGTTCGCCGATTTCGAGCCGAAGGAGTTAAGAAAGGACTGTCCGACTCGACCGCGGACAACTAGACTGTCGCATATGTTCCTGCACGCCCGAATCAGGCGCGATCCCCTTGGGGGTCGTCGCACAATTGGGAGGATGGCATGGCACTGCAGATTGAAGCAGCGTGGCTCCCGACTTCGAAGCGGACACGACCGAGGGCCACATCAAGCTTTCACGAGTGGCTCGGCGATTCCTGGGGCGTGCTGTTCTCGCATCCGAAGGACTTCACGCCCGTATGCACGACGGAACTCGGCTACATGGCGAAGCTGAAGCCCGAGTTCGACAAGCGCAACACGAAGATCATCGGCCTCAGCGTCGATCCGGTCGAGAACCACAAGAAGTGGTCGAACGACATCAAGGAGACGCAGGGCCACGCGCCGAACTACCCGATGATCGGCGACACCGACGCTCTCGATCTCCAAGGCGTACGGGCATGCTGCCGGCCAGTCACCGAGGGCATCGAGCGAAGGCCGGACCGCCGTCGACGAACCAGACCGTGCGCAACGGTCTTCGTCGTCGGGCCCGACAAGAAGGTCAAGCTGATCATCAGCTACCCGATGACGACGGGCCGGAACTTCGACGAGGTGCTGCGCGTGATCGACTCGCTGCAGCTCACGGCGAAGCACAAGGTGTCGACGCCGGTGAACTGGAAGCAGGGCGAAGACGTCATCATCGCCGGCTCGGTCTCCGACGACGACGCGAAGAAGATCTATCCGGAGGGTTGGCGGGCGCCGCGGCCGTATCTCCGCATCGTGCCGCAGCCCGGCCGCTGAAGAGTTGCAAGAAGGGTCGAGACGATGAAGACACGCGTGGTTGTGCTCGGCGCGGGATTCGGAGGCCTCGAGCTGACGACGATTCTTTCGGATGCCTTCGGCGATGCCATCGACATCGTGCTCATCGACAAGAGACGATGCGTTCGTCTTCGGCTTCTCGAAGCTCGACGTGATGTTCGGGCGGCAGATGCCGGCCGAGGTGCGCCATCCGTACCGCGACATCGTCAAGCCGGGCGTGCGATTTCTGCAGTCCACGGTGCGGTCGATCGATCCGGACGCCCGGCGCGTGGTGACCGACGCTGGAACGTTCGAAGCGGAGTATGCTGGTGGTCGCGCTCGGCGCCGACCTCGATCCGGCCGGCCACTCCGGGGCTGGTGGAAGGCGGCAACGAGTTCTACACGGTTGCGGGAGCCTTCGCGCTGCGCGACGTGCTCCCGCGATTCGAGCAGGGCGCGGCCATCGTCGGCGTGACAGGGAAGTCGTTCAAGTGTCCTCCCGCTCCGAGCGAGACGGCGCTGCTGCTGCACGATTACCTCACCGCTCGCGGGCGACGCGAGGCTACCGAAATCTCACGTGGTGATGCCGCTTCGGCACGCCCATTCCCCCGTCACCTGACACGTCGCAGGCGATTCTCGCCGCCTTCGCGGAACGCGGTATCCGATTCGTGAAGGAAAGCCTCGTGAAGGCCCTCGACACCGGCCGCGGAAAGTGGCCGTGCTGAGCGACGGGACCGAGATGCCGTACGAGCTGTTTCTCGGCGTGCCGGTGCATCGCGTGCCGGCAGGTTGTCGTCGAGTCCGGGCTTGCCGCCGATGCCTATGGCTGGGTGCCGGTGAACAAGAAAACGCTCGAAACGAACTTTCCCGGTGTCTACGCGGTGGGCGACGTGAACGGCGTGGGCACGCCTAAGGCGGGTGTCTTCGCCGAAGGCGCGGCGCGCGTCGTGGCGGCCGCGATCATCGCGCAGCTCCGTGGAGGGCCGTCACCGGAGGCTTACAAGGGAGATGGCTCCTGCTATGTGGAGTTCGGCCACGGCCAGGTCGGAACGCGTTGACGTGGACTTTCTGAGCGGCCCAAAACCTGATGGGCACCTTCCACGGAGCCATCCGAGGCACTCGTCGCAGAGAAAGCCCATTTCGGATCGAGCCGGCTCCAGCGCTGGTTCGGACAACCGCCGCCGTAATTTGGGCAAGTCGAACGTGGGTGAGTCTGCCTTGGGGGATCGATATGGCGAAGGTATATCTCATCAGTTGCCGTGACGCCGGTGTTGATTGCGACTTTCAGGCCCGGGGTTCAAGCCTGGACGAGGTCATGCAACTCTGTGCCGACCACGGTGCCCAGGAACACAACATGAAGGCGTTTGGCCCTGAGCTGTATAGCGAAGATGCGACGGTTGTGTGAAGACCCTGGAGGAAGGGACATCAGGACCGACGAGCTGAAGCGTCTAATGCGGACGGAGTAGCCGGGGTGCTCCACCCACACCGCGAGCCCGAGGTTACGATGATCCTGAAGCAGTTCTACCTGCAGTGTCTCGCGCACGCCTCGTATCTGGTCGGCGACACCGGCGACGCAGACAGCGCGCCGTCGTCGACCCGCAGCGCGACGTCGAGCAATACCTGGCCTTTGCCCGCGAACACGGCCTCCGGATCGCGCACGTCTTCCTCACGCACTTCCACGCCGATTTCATCGCCGGCCACCTCGAGCTGCGCGAGCGGACCGGCGCGACCATCTATCTCGGGCGCCGCGGCGAAGGCGGAGTATCGCTTCACGCCTCTTCATGACGGCGATGTCGTCGAATTCGGCCGGGTCCGCCTGACGGCGCTCGAAACGCCCGGTCACACGGCCGAGTCGATTTCCATCCTTGTCTACGACCTCGATCAAGAGCGCGACCGATCCGCAGGCGGTTCTGACCGGCGACACGTTGTTCGTCGGCGACGTCGGGCGTCCGGACCTGCGGGTGGCGCTCGGCTGGTCTGCCGCCGACCTGGGCGGGATGCTGTATGACTCGCTGCGGACCAGGCTCCTGCCGCTTGCCGGACGCCAGCCTCGTCTACCCCGCCCACGGCGCCGGCTCGCTCTGCGGCAAGGCGCTGAGCAAGGAGACCGTTTTCGACGATCGGCGAGCAGCGGCGCTCCAACTACGCGCTGCAGCCGATGAGCAAGGCGGCCTTCATCGAGCTCGTCACCGCGGATCAACCTGACGCGCCGCCCTACTTCACGTACGACGCGGTGCTGAACAGCCAGGAGCACCCGACGCTCGACGAAACGCTCGCGCGCGAGGTGAGTCCGCTCAGCGCTCGATCGCGTGCTGGCGCTGCAGTCGGGTGGCGCGCAGATTCTGGACGTGCGAGACCCGGCGGAGTTTGCGGCCGCGCACCTCGCCGGGAGCATCAATATCGGTCTCGGCGGTCAGTACGCCACGTGGGCCGGCACGGTGCTGAGCCGCGAGCAGCCGATCGTGATCATCGCGGATCCCGGGCGCGAGAGCGAGGCGGCGATGCGGCTGGGACGGATCGGCTTCGATCAGGTCGTGGGCTATCTCCAGGACGGTCTCGAAGCATCGAATCGCGGCCGGCGGTTGACGACATCGACCGAGCGCGTCAGCGCGCAGGTGGCCGCCGAACGCATGGCCGCCGGACCGCGCGACGCGTGCGCCCCTCATGCTCGACGTGCGCGCGCCCTGGCGAGCGAGAGCAGAAACGTATCCGCGGGAGCGTCGGCATGCCGCTCAATCATCTCGGCGAACGGCTGTCGGAACTGCCGACGGATCGCCCGATCCTCGTGTACTGCGCGGGCGGCTACCGCTCGTCGATCGCCGCAAGCCTCCTGCGCGTCACGGGTTCCGGCAGGTGAGCGAGATTGCGGGCGGCATCGCGGCGTGGGAAGCGGCGAAGCTGCCGATGGAGACAGGTGCGCGAGGTGTGCTCGGCAGCTTCTTACTTCGGCCGGCCCTTGAATCCCTGTGAGCATCTCGATCTTGAGGATGGCGCCCCGCGCGGTGATGTAAAGCGTCTTCTTGTCCGGACCAGCAAAGGCGGAGGTTCTGTGGGTTTCTGGAAACCGGAATCGTGCCCAGGAGTTTGCCTTTGCGGACTGAAGACTTGAATGCCGGGCGGCCGTCGTCGCGTAAAGACGTTCCTCGCTGTCGATGGTGATGCCGTCCCCTCCGAACCGCTGATCGGGGAAGGCCTTCGGGTCGCCGGTTGATGAAGGCGTACTGGCGAAGACGCGGCGGTTGCGCAGCGTGCCGTCAGGCTGTACTCGAACGCCAGCAGGTATTGCCGCCGTCCGTTTTGAGGTCGGCATCCGTCAGCGCTTCGCGGGGCGTTCTTCCCTGTGTGGTGACGCACAGGGTTTTTTCGTCGCGGCTGAGGATGACCCCGTTCAGCCGATCGGTTTCTGTCTGAACCTTGACGCACGTGCCATCGGGACGGCCGTAAAGAGACGAAGCCATCCTGATCGGTGAAATTACACGCCGCCCTTCTTGTCGGCAACCACATCGTTGGCTTCGGGCATCGGCTTGCCGTCGCAGGTATCGACGAGCACCTTCTCGCTGCCCGGGGATACACCACGGCGATCCTCGTCGACGCCTTGTCTTTGTCCAGCGTAATCAGGCGGCCCTTCGAGTCGAACGTCATGGCCTGCGCACCGTTACGTCCGACGCCGATGCCCTGCGTGAGGAACGTCGAGGCGTTGCCGCCCCGGTCGATCTTGACAATGGCCTTGTCGGGAAAGTTCCAGAAAATGAGGCTGCCGTCAGGCAGCGGGACGGGGCCGTCGGTGGCCCTGAATCCCTGCTTGACGACCTCGACTTTCGTGCCGCCTTTGACGACGCCTGGAATATCGGGCGCGACCGTCTCGAGTCGCCGGCGCCTGCGGCGCTGGAACCGGCGCAGGCTGCCCCTGAGCCGCGGCGTGCGTCTGTCCGGCGAACGGCCACGACACACAGAAGACACAGCTGGGTAACGGTGCCCGACGGTCGGCTTCGCGTGCGACCTGTCGCTCGGATCATTTTCCCACCAGGTGCGGAATGTCTTTTCGTTTCCAGGCAGACGTAGTCGAGCAACTCGGTATCGAGCATGAGGTCCTGATTGAACTTCACCGTCCATGGCGCGCGTTGTAAGCTTTCGGATCGTCAACCGTGAGGCTCGATTTCGAGCCTCCCGTAATTCACGCGGCGGATCCGTTCGGTCAACTTGGCGGCATCGGTCATCGGGCTGCCATTATGGTCGAGCCAAAGGCCATCCCGGAACCCGTTGGACTCCACGACGAGCGTGTCGCCGACCCATTTGCCCGACGAGTAGCCATTCCACGTCGGCTGCGGATCGACCGGCAGCGGCCGCCCGTCGGTGAATATCTGCCGGTACGTCGTGTTCCGCTCGTTAGATGATGAGAACAGCTCCGGGATCTGGACAATCTTTCTCATCAAGAGATCGGTGTGCATCTTGACGACACCTGTCGGCAGACAATGCGTCTGGGGATCGTCTTTTCCGTATTGCTCCGTCCGCGCCCTGACGGCTTCAGCCGGCCCACGGTAGATAGGGGAGGCCGCCCTTGAGGCTCCAGCCAATGTTCGAAAATTCCTGCGACGCCAGCATGTCCTGGCAGCCTTCAGGCTGGACAGGATCGGTTCCTCTTCCATGTTCCAGATGCCGGAGAGATCCGGTTTGCCGTCAGGCGTCTTCGGCGCAGGGCGCGGCCATGTTCGGCTTGCCGCGCGGGCGTTCATGGGAACTCCGACGCTCGGGTAGTGCAGCCACTGCGCGGCAAGAGGCACGGGCATCGCGCAGAACAACACCACCGCGGCCGCCGTCATGACGATCGAGCCGCGGCACGCTGTGTATCCCGTGGAGATGGTTGTCCAACTCGAGCCTCCCTTCTGGCCGATATCTACTTCCCACTTTTCACTTTTAACTTCTAACTTTTCACTTTTTATTGGGATCCTCGCCCGGGCCCTGACTGGAGGCGGCAAATAATCGCTGACCGGTGCTGGCCAGCGTCACGACTCTGGCGTTGGCCAGGTTGGTGCCGTTCTTGGCCCGGCCACCCTCGACGGTGACCACATCGCCAATTTTCAACGCATCCGCGTCCAGCCGGCCCTCGCATGAGCCCGTTGATGCTCCCCATCTCCCAGCGCCCAGTTCGCCACGTGCACCCGACTCATCCCTTGACGTCCAGATAGAAGCTGACGCGTGCGGGTTCATCCACTCAACTTTCGTTACCGCCCCCGTCAGCTTGACGGGCTTGTTCCGCGTCGAACTCCGCGGCAAACGAGTGGTGCGCCTGCACTGGCCGGCCAGCCGCGATCAAGGCGAAGCCAGCCACACAGGCCATCAACCTGATTGTCGTCATCACATATCCTCCTGAAGAGAACCCGCCCCGCTATTCTACCGATCTTCCATGCGGCTCTGCCATGCGGCGCCGCGCCTGATCAGCCAGCCAGGGCTCTCCCTCGAGCTCCAGCAGAACACTGGCCGGTTGAGGGCACGGCCGTAATTTCCATTGCGCGACCCATTTCCTGCGGGTGTATAAACGCTGTACATCACCCAGCGGTCGGTTACGACCTTGAGGAGGGCTGATGTGCATGCGTAGATTTCTCGGCTTCGCGTGCTACTCGCTGTAATGCCCTTCGCGGCCATCGCAGTAGCTGGGGCGCAATATCGCGCCGCCGACGCCGCCAGGACAGCCCGCGTGGGCGTATGGAATATCGACTCCGCCTCCGCCAGGACGCCGGCCCCGCCGCCCGCTTCCGAGGTACAAGACGATCTTACCAGCTGCCCGGCACCACGACAGAACGTTCCTGCGATCGCAGATTAGCGATCCGTTCGGTCCAGCCGATTGGTATCCCAACGACCATCCGCACCGATGCCGGATATCGTGGCGCACGGCCGTAAGATGGGCGCGACCGTGAACGACTCCATCCGCGCCTGTGGGCTGTGCCATCATGCCCAGCGGGAAGGGCCGCCTGGAAAATTCGAGCGTGTCGGGTCTGCCCGTCTCTATTTTCATCCAGCAGATGCACGATTTCAAGAACGGCCTGGAACAAGCTCGGAGACCGCGGAAGGCGAATTCCGTCATCATGGCCAAGATCGAGAAGGACATGACGGAAGAGAGAGATCAAGACGGCTGCCGAGATACTTCGCGGCGATCCGAGTGGACGGGCCGCTGTATCAGGGTCGTTGAGGGGAATCACGGTCCCGAAATTTCGTGTGTCGTGAACGGCGTCAACTTCGTTCTCGAGGGCGCCGAGGCGGGGACGGAACCGATCGGTCAGCGCATCATCGAGATGCCGGGCATCAGCGAGCACTTCGAAGTCCTGCGGGATCCACGAGCGACGGGTTCGTGGCGTACGTTCCGGCTGGCAGCCATCAAGAAGGGGCGAAGCGCTGGTCAAGACGGGCGGAAACGGGAAGACCAGTAGCCTGCGGCGCCTCTGCCACGGGCAGGACCTGCCCTGGGCGCTGGGCCCGGTGCGCTCCGCCAGCGGGGACGTTCTGCCCAGCATGCTCGCCCGGCAGATGTGGGACGTGAAGCAGGGGCACCCTGCAAGGGCGAATGAGGCTCAGCCGATGAAGCCGGTCGTGCAAAACCTGACCAACGAGGAGCATGGTGAACATTCTGGCGTGCCGACGATACACGCCCGGTCAGCGGCAGCTCGACCGGAGGACTAGACATCGCCATCGCTATCGTCGCGGCGTGAGCGCGCTGTCCATGCGTTTGAGGATTGCACGCATCCGCGACAAGCGCCTTCAATCCACTACACCTATAACATGTCTCAGAGGAGGGCCAGTGCCGTTCTGCGCCACGTCGTTGTCAGGGCCGCCTTCACGTCGGCCCTCGTAGTCATCTGCTTGCTCTTCGGAGCGGTCGCGTGCGCCAAACCAATCCGTATCGGGAGATTGCGGGTTGGGCGAAGGCTCCCAGGGACGGCCGTGGGGCGCGATGGCGTCGGTCGATGTCGATCGCCAGGGCAACATCTGGGTCCTCGAGCGGTGCGGCGCGAACAGCTGCATCGGTTCCACACTAGGTCCTGTCCTGAAATTCGATCCCGTCCGGCAAGCTGCTGACCAGTTTCGGCGCCGGCGTCTTCGCGTTTCCTCACTGGGATCCACGTGGACCGGGACGGCAACGTCGTGGGCGACCGATGCCGCCGGGCAAGGCGGCAAAGGCCACATCGTCGTGAAGTTCAGCCCGCAAGGAAGGTCCTGCTGACGCTGGGCAAGGCGGGCGTCGCCGGGAGCGGGCCGGACACGCTGAACGAGCCGGCGGCAGTCGTGACCGCGCCGAACGGCGACATCTTCGTCGCGGACGGACACGGCGTCAACTCCAACGTGCGCATTGCGAAGTTCTCGAAGGACGGGAAGTTCATCAAGGCCTGGGGCAGGAAGGGGACCGGGCGCGGCGAGTTCGATGGGCCTCACGCGATTGCCATCGATTCGAAAGGGCGGATGTTCGTCGGCGACCGGCCGAACAACCGCATCCAGATCTTCGATCAGGAGGGCGAAGTTCCTCGACGAGTGGCGGCAGTTCGGCCGGCCGAGCGGGATCTTCATCGACAAGAACGACACGATGTATGTCGGCCGATCATCGCCAGTCGAGACGTGAAGCTGAACAAGGGCTTCAAGCAGGGCATTTACGTCGGCAGCGCCAGGGACGGCAAGGTCACGGTCTTTATCCCCCACCGAGCAGCCGAAGACCGACGACGAAGATACGTTCGCGGCATAGAAGGCGCCGCCGCAGACGGACGGGGCAACGTCTACGGCGCGGAAACCCTGGCGGGCAGAAGAGGGCGCGCAAGTTCGTGAAGAGCTAGCCGGATCTTCCTGGCGTCAAACGGAGTTGTCCGAGGCGATCCAATGGATAGGCGCGATTTCCTGATCATGGCCGGTGCGGCCGCTGCGTCTTCGGCGCTGGTTCCATCGCCGGCGGCGCGACTCTCTGCCAGGCGGCTCACGCGGAGGACGCGCCCGACGCGAAACTCCTCGACGATCTCATCGCCGCCAATCGCGTCCTGGCAGACCAGGGCATCCTGGATGCGCATGCGGAGCCGTCAGCGTTCGCCACAGCCGCGCGAATCGATTCCTGATGCTCGCGATCGCTTGCGGCGGAACTGGTGACGACCGCGGACATCCTCGAGTGCGACTTCAGCGGCGAACCGATCGATCCCGCCGGCGCGCGTGTCTCCACTCCCGAGCGGAGTATATCCACAGCGAGATCTACAAGGTGCGTGCGGACGTGCGGTGCGATCATTCACTGTCCACGCCGTCGCTCATTCCCTTCGGCGTCGCCAAGGTGCCGCTCCGGCCGCTGTATCACATGAGCTATTTCATCGCTCAGGGCGTGCCCGTCTACGAAATTCGGGAGACCGGCGGGATGACCGACACGTTCGTCCGCGACGCACGTCTCGGGAAAGCCCTGGCGCAGGTGCTGGGCGACAAGCCGGCGGTCACGCAGCGCAGCCACAGCGTGCCGTGATCGTCGGCGTCGATCATCGCCGCCGTGGGCCGGAGCGTGTACCGCTCGACATCAACGCCCGCCTTCAGACCCAGGCCATCGCTCTGGGCGGATCGGTGACGTATCTCTGATCCGGAAGAGGCCCGCAAGCCAGGACGCACCGAACGTCTACGACCGTGCGTGGGAAATGTGGAAGCGAAAGGCGACCGTCAAATAAAGCCAGCCCCCTTCGCTTTGCGCTCCGTGCATCCCCGATCCCGATCGAGCGACCAGGCCGTCATCTTCTAGAACCGCTATTTCGCCCACACCTGACTCGACTGGTGCACGTCCATTATTTTTCGCGCGCGTCCTCGAGCGTCGTCAGGTTGCCGTGACTGGGAATAGATCTGCTCGACGTCGAGGTTCAGTCGCTGCACGGCCTCATACCAGTGCACCAGGTTCGGCACGGCGTTGAGCGGCGCATTCGGGTTTAGGCGGGCGGCGAAAGCGAGTCGGCCTCGAACAGGATCTTTTCGCTCGGGCAGGTAGATCATCCAGCATGCCGGCGTTGTGCATGTTCCAGGGTAGTAGATAGATGAAGAGCTCGCGCGAGCCGTCGGATCTCCAGCGCGGTTGCCGACCACGCCACTCGAGACACCGGCTTGCGGCCGGCCTTCGCGAGCCGATCCGGGCTGATCGTCCGTGGGTTCGCCCACGCCTGCTCGTAGTACGGCACGTTGTCGCGGTGCGTAATCACCGTCGCCCCCTCCGCCGCATACGTGCCAGAGCCCGCCGGTATCGATCGAAATGCAGAGTGCGTGTTCACGGCATGCCTGATCGGCTTGTTGGGGATGGTCTTCTTGATGGCGTCGATCACCGGCGATCGATCGGCGCCTCGTTTTCCGGGGCATCGACGACCGGTGAAGGTAGTCGCGAAACTCCACGACGAGGTTCTTTCGCGCCGCCGGCACGATCCAGATACCGTCCGAGACTTTCTGCGGCGAGATCGGTTGCGGGACGGCCGGCTTGCCCCGTCTGATGGCCGGCGGCACCTCAGAACGACGCGGGAGCATTCGGCTTGACGTCGGTGACCGTCAGGTCGAGGCAGGGGATACCCGCCGGATCGCTGAAGAATGCGCGTCGGGAATTTCACGCCGCCGAAGTCCTTTGTAGTCGTGAAGACGGCCTCGATCATCATGTCGCCGAGGATCGGGTTGCGCGATCCATGTTTCAATCCGCTCGACAAGGTTCTGGTCGTTCAGCATGCCTTCGAATTTGGCGCTTTGTTCGGCGTCGTGACCAGATCATGGTCTTCTTCGCACGCGCACGGTTTCAGTCGTGACGGTCGCGTTGCCGGCCATCGCCGCCTTGGTGAGACCCGTGCGGCGTCATCCAGATCTGCGCCAGCCGACCGTCAACCGCCGGACCGTTGATCCTCGTTCAGGCACGGCCGGCCGGCGTTCTCGTCCACGAGGTCCCAGGCGTGCGTGCCGCTCCAGGATCCAGATCTGCCGCATCTCGGCGGCCAGCGGCTGGATGCCGCCGCCGAGCGGCGGGTTCTCGACCTGCGCGCGCCTCCAGATCGTCACGCAGGGCAGGCGTCGCGTAGTCGATGGTGGTCGTGAAGGCCGGGAGGTTGAACCGCGGCCAGGGAGAGTTTGGATCGTACGGCTGGCCGAAAATGTAGTCGGATCCTCGTCCGGAGAACTGGATCGAATTGCAGGTTTGCGGCCCCCATGGCCTTCGCCAGCGGCCTCGATCGTCGTCTTCGCGTCCTGGGCCCGCGCTTCTGCAACCCCCGAGCCCGGCGACGACAACTCCGATCAGTAAGCGTGTCCTCATGCATTCCTCCGTGAGCTGGAATCCCCTCATCGTGCTGCGTCAGCAAGATGGGGAAGCAACGGGCATAATGCAGTGAAGGTGACGCGCCTGGCGCGGCGGGCCATTGGTGTGGACGCGAATCAGCCGAGGCGCTGCAATACACCGAACAATACACCGAAAGCTGGACCATCCAAAAGGTGAGACTATGTTGAAGCGAGTGTTTTGGCCGATCGCGGTTGTCATTCTTACTTTGCGTCATTCTGCCCGTTCGCGGCCAGGGTCAGGGACGCCGGAAATACCGGCCAAGGCGGGGCAACGGTTCAGGGTGACGATGCGCCGAGTGGCGCGTGTGGCCGGGGAAGCCGGAAAAGCTGCCGGCCGGTCCGGGCAGGAAATTGTCGGGACCGCGTGCGCACAGTGCCACGCGCTGCAACAGCTCGATAGAGGTCACGACGCCGAGCCAATGGCAGTTGACCGTGGAGCGCATGCTCTCCGCCGGCGCGAAGGTGCCGCCCGCTCAGGTCGACACGGTGGTTCCCTATCTCGCGAAGAACTTCCCGGAGAAACCGCTGCCGCCGGCTGTGATCGTTCCTGGCAATGCCAACGTGGTGTTCAGGGAATGGACGGCCCCGACGAAGGAGCTCGCGACCGCACGACCGTTTGCAGCGGCGGGCAGCTCGATCTGGTATTCGGGGATGTACGCCAACGTGCCTGGTCGCATCGACCCCAAGACAGGCGCGATCAAGGAATACGGCCCGGAAGATGGCTGGCTCTGGGCCGCACGGTCTGGTCGCCGATAAGGACGGCGAACATCTGGTTCACGGCAAATTCCGAAGGGCTATATCGGCAAAGCTCGAATCCGAAAACGGGCGACAGCGACCGAATACAAGCTGCCGCCGAGCACGCGCGATCCTCACACGCCGATCTTCGATCAGAAGGGCATTCTCTGGTTCACCGCGCAGAACGCCAACATCGTCGGACGGCTCGACCCGAAAACCGGTGAGGTGAAGGTCGTCAGCGCCGCCGACGCCAGGAGCAATCCGTACGGCATGGTGGTCGATTCGAAGGGCGCGCCGCTGGTTCGTCGCAGTTCAGCGTGAACAAGCTTGCCAGCATCGATCCCGACCACGATGGAGATCAAGGAATACACGCTGCCGAATCCCGAGATCGCGGCCGCGGCGCATCGCCATCACGAGCGACGACGTGATGTGGTATGCGGATTATTCGCGCGGCTATCTCGGACGGTTCGATCCGAAGACCGGCAAGGTCACCGAGTATGCGTCGCCTGAGGGGTCCGAAGTCGCAGCCGCATGGCATCACCGCGTACCAACGACATCATCTGGTACAGCGAAGTCGAGCAGTCCGGCCGAACACGCTGGTTCGCTTCGATCCGAAGACCGAGAAGTTTCAGACCTGGGCGATTCCGTCAGGTGGCGGCGTGGTTCCGCAACATGATGTGCCACCAGGACGGCAATCTCGGTCCTCGCGGAGAGCGCCGTGAACAAGATGGCGCTCGTCGAAATCGTGAAGTAGCTGCACACCACGGGCCCGACCGCTGCCGCGATCGGGCCCGTTTTTCGTTTCCTCGTTCGCGCCCATCTGCCCAATCAGCGCGCCCCTTCCAGCCCCTCAGGTCGTGTCCGCGTGTTTCGAGAGCTCGTTGACGTGTGGAATCGTTGACCTGGAGCCGGCCGCACTGGAGTTCACCATGTTCAAGCTCGCGCTCGTCTTGCAGAGGGACGGTGTTGCTCGCCTCTGTCGCGTCGGACGTTGCAGGTGGCGCCGGCTGCGCGCTCGGACCTCGCCCCACGGGCAAACTGCGCGCGGGTATCAGCTTCGGTAATAACGCTTCTCGCGGCCAAGGATCCGGCGACCGGCAACCCGAAAGGGATAGCCTTTGATCTGGCGAACGAGCTTGGCCGGCGATTGGAATGTGCCGGTCGAAATCGTTTCGCATGATGGGGCCGGCAAGTTGGCCGACGGTGCCAAGACCGGCGCCTGGGATGTGGCATTTCTGGGAGCCGAGCCGGAGCGGGCCAACGAGATCGCCTTTTCGACGCCGTACTCGAGATTGAGGCCACGTACTGCGTGCACCGGCGGGGTCGCCGCTGCGCACGATCGCCGAGGTGGATCGCGAAGGGATGCGAATCGCCGTGTCCGAGAAGAGCGTGCATGACCTGTACTCACACGCAATTTGAAGCGGGCTCACCTGATGCGAGCGCCTGGCGCCGATGCGTCGGTCGTGCTCTTCACCGCGGAAAAAATGGACGCCCTTGCCGGGCTCAAGCCGGCGCTCCTGGAGGCGGCGGCGAAGATTCCGGGATCGCGCGTGCTGGAGGGTCGGTTTACGGTGGTTCAGCAGGCGGTCGGCACGCCCAAGGCGAGGGGCGCCGGCGCCAGCTACCTGCATGAATTCGTCGAGGATGTGAAAGCCTCGGGGTTCGTGGGCCGGGCGATCGAGAAGAATGGCATTCGCGGCGTCGCGGTTGCGCCGAAAGGCAGCTAGCCGGAAGGCGGTCGGCGTTAGGGGTGGGAACGCGTATGAAGAAGGGCTTACGCTGATTGGTCTGGCGCTGGCAGGACTGTGGTCGCTGACCGCGCGCGCGCAAAACGCCGAGAGCGCGAAGGCGGCGCTCGACCGGGCGGCGGCAGCGCTCGGCGCCGCGAGCCTCAGATCGATCCAGTTTTCGGGAACGGGATCGGACTACCAGTTCGGCCAGGGGGCATGACGGGAATTCCCCGTGGCCGCGCTTTGGTTTGCCGCGCTTCGTGATCACCATCGACTACACCATCCCGGCCTTCCTGGACGAACGGACGCGCGTGCAGGTCGAGAACCCCGCCGCTCGGAGGTGGTTTTCAACCGCTCGTCGGTGAGCTGCGGCAGATCTGGGCGCTCAACGGCAAGCGCGCCTGGGACGTCGCCGGCGGGAACCCGGTCCCCGCTGCACCCGATCGCGACCTGCGATCCGCGGTCGATACACGCCTGGCTCAGATCTGGATGACGCCTCAGGGGTTCGTCAAGGCCGCCATGGCGGGCAACGCGACGGCGAAAACCCAGACGGTGCGCGGCGCACGGAAAACCGTCATCTCGTTCACCGCGCCGAACAAGGCGGTGTTCGAAGGCGTGCTCGACGAGCAGGGCCTCGTCAGAGCGGATCGAAACGCGGTTCGACAATGCCGTCCTCGGCGACACATCTGTTCGAAACCGTCCTCACCGAGCAAGGACTTCGGCGGCGTCAAGTTCCCGACGCGCATCGTCCAGCGCGAGGGCGGGTATCCCGTGCTCGATCTCGCGATCGCCGACGTCGCGACCGAATATCGCGGCGTCGATCGAGGTCCCGGCGAGCGTGAGACAGGCGCAGCCATCGGCGCCTCCCCCATGACGGCTGAACGGCTTTCCGACGGTGTCTGGAACCTGCATCTCGAGGCGAGGGACCGCGCCGTACTGGTGGAGCTTCGGGATCATCTCGTTGTTGTGGAGGCCCACGACAGCGAGGCCGTCTCGCTTTTGCCGCCATCGACTTGATCAAGCGGACGGTCCCCAACAAGCCGATCAGATACATCATCAACACGCACAACCACTTCGATCACTCCGGGGGCTTCGTACGTATGCGGCGGAGGGCGCCACGGTGATCACCCATCGCGACAACGTGGCATTCTACGAGCAGGTGTGGGCCAATCCCCGGACGATCAATCCCGATCGCCTGTCGAAATCCGGCCGCAAGCCGGTGTTCGAAGGGGTGGTGGGCAGCCGGACGCTGTCGGACGGCTCACGCGAAGCTCGTCCTCTATCATTACCCTGGGAACATGCACAACCCCGGGATGCTGATGGCGTACCTGCCCAGGGAGCGAATTCCTGATCGAGGCCGACTCGTTCTCGCCCTCCCCAACCCGAAGGACGTTCCGACCGCCAATCCCGAACCTCGTCCGCTTCTATCACGCCGTCGAGCGGCTGAAGCTCGACGTCCAGGTGATCGCGCCGATGCACGGCCGCCCTCGCGACGTTCGACGAGGTGCGCAAGGTCATGAGTGCCTACGAGGCCACCCAGTTGTGGGCGAAATGATGCGCGCTGTCGGCCGGGGCGCGAGAGTGCATGAAGGGTCCACAGTGACTTCAATTCGGTGTTACGCTGCTTAGGTGTATAACGATCGAAAGAGTCAGGGAGCATGCTCATCGCTCTTGAGGAGGGTTTGACCTATGCGCAGATTCCGGGCTTCGGCGTCCTGGCTTCAGCCCCTTTGCCGTGATCGTCGTGCTCGGTGCGCAGTATGCGCAGCCGACGCCACCGGGTCAGCCGGCATGGGCTTACGGCATCCCCCGGCGGCTCCGCCGGGTGCGGTGATGCCGACGCCGCCGGCCGAATCGAAAGACGCCACGATGCATCAAGGTGCCCGGTTCGGACAAGAGTTTCACGCAGGCGCAAATCAGCAATCCGTTCGGCCCCGCCGATTGGTTTCCCGGCGATCATCCGCCGATGCCCGACATCGTGGCGAAGGGCCGCATGGTTCCGGCAAGACGGCGAACGAGGCCGCGCGCGCCTGCGGGCTGTGCCACTATCCCAACGGCAAGGGCCGCTCGGAAAACTCCAGCGTTTCAGGGCTGCCGGTGAGCTACTTCATCCAGCAGATGAACGAATTCAGGAACGACACGAGGAAGAGCTCGGAACCGCGGAAGGCGAACGCGATCGTGATGGTCAACATCGCGAAGGCGATGACCGAGCAGGAGATCAAGGAAGCGGCCGGTATACTTCGCTGCGATCAAGTGGACGACTCCCTATATCCGGGTCGTCGAGGCGAACACCGTTCCGAAGACGCATGTCACCGCCGGCGTGCACCACATCATCGAGGGACGCGGGGCGGGGACCGAGCCGATCGGCCAGCGCATCATCGAGGCCCCGGAACACAACGAGCGCTTCGAGCACCGCGATCCGCACGACGGCTGGGTCGCTTACGTGCCGGTCGGCAGCATCAAGAAGGGCGAGGCACTGGTCAAGACGGGCGGAAACGGCAAGACCGTGGCTGTGCGGCAACTGCCACGGCGCCGACCTGCTGGGCCTCGGCCCGGTGCCCCCATTGCCGGTCGTTCTCCCAGCATGCTGGCGCGCCAGATGTGGGACATGAAACAGGGCACCCGTCGGGGCAATGTGGGCCGACCTGATGAAGCCGGTCGTGCACAACCTGACCAATGAAGACCTGGTGAACATCCTGGCGTACACCGTGTCGCGCCCGGTGAACAGCAACTCGACCAAACTGATTGCCATCGGCGAGGTTGGTTGCCGGGAAGGAAGTCCCACCGGAACGGCCCCAATCTCCGCCAGTGCCAGGACAGTATCTGCATGAACAATCATTCAGCTGCGCGAAAGAGATTCTCGCGAAATAGATGGTGGCGGTCGATGGTGGCGGCGGCGGCTCCTGGGCGTCCTCGCCGCCCCTTCACCAACCGCCGCGCAGTGGATCGCACCACCCGACGCCGGGTCTTCTGGAGAACGGCCGACGGCAAGCCGGACCTGACCGCCCCGACGCCAAGGACGGCTGACGGCAAGCCGGATCTTTCCGGCATCTGGGCAGCGGAGGACAACCGGCCCTGCCCGGCGGGTGGCTGCGCGGATATGGCCGTCGGGCAGGAGTTTCTGGACATCGGCTGGAGCCTCAAGGGCGGCCTGCCGTATCTGCCGTGGGCGGCGGCCGCGGTGAAGAGCGGCTCGGGCACTTTGGCAAGGACGATCACCAGACCGCACTGCCTGCCATCGGGCGTCGTGAAAAATGCACGCGGATGCCCTCCTCAGGAAGCTCGTTCAGGTGCCAGGGCTCCTCCTCCTCCCTCAGTGAACGGGATACGAGCTACCGGCAGATTTTCACCGACGGGCGACCGCTGCCGGTGGACCCGCAGCCATCCTGGAAGGGCTACTCCTCTGGCAGGTGGAGGGCGATACCCCTGATCGTTGAAACCACCGGGTTCCGGATGGACTCTGGCTCGACCGAAACGGCAGCCCGATGACGGATGCCGCCAGGCTGACCGAGAGGTTCCGGCGGCCGAACTACGGAACGCCGGAAATCGAGCTCACCGTCGACGACCCCAAGGCTTACAAGGCCCCGTGGACGGTGAAGCTGAAGCAGTCGCTGATGCCCGATACCGAGCTCTCGATTACGTTTGCCTGAGAACGAAAAGGACATTCCGAATCTCGTGGGAAAATAGCCGCATATGCCCCGGGCTGGCACGATCGTCCTGGCCCTGGCGGAACCTTGACTCTTTGACGATTCCGGCTGATTATCTCTGCGCTTATCCATCTCTGACGTGGGTCCGCCAAGAGGAGACAGTATGACGAAGAGGATTGTGTATCCTGGGCTCGTGGGGGTCGGGATCGCCGTGTTCTGGCGGCCTCACTCGCCGGGCTCAGCGCCGGCCAGGTTGCGAACGGTCCGGATCGCCATCGACGCCGACGACATCGGCGGCGTGGTCACCAGCGCGAACGGGCCGGAAGCGGGCGTCTGGGTGATCGCCGAGACCACCGACCTGCCGCACCAAGCAGCCAAGATCGTCGTGACCGACGACCGCGGGCCGCTACCTGCATGCCTGACCTGCCGAAGGCGAACTACACGGTGTGGGTGCGCGGCTATGGCCTCGTCGATTCGCGAAGGTGCAGACAGCGCGCCGGGCAAGCTTCTGAACCTCACCGCGGTGGTGGCGCCGAGCGCCTCTCGCAGCGGCCCAGTACTATCCGGCCGCTCTACTGGCATGCCCTGCTCCAGGTGCCTGCGGCGAGCGAGTTCCCCGGCACCGGTGTCAAACGGCAATGGCATCTCGCGAGAACGTCAGAGCCAGGCCGAGTGGGTCTCTCGCCTCAAGACCAGGCGGCTGCGTCAGGCGTGTCACCAGCTAGGCAACAAGGCGACGCGGGAGCTCTCTCCGAAGCTCGGAACGTTCAAATCCTCGGTGGACGCGTGGGAGCACCGCGTGCAGGTCGGACAGGCCGGCCCCAACATGGTCAACCAAATGCAGCAACATGGGCCGGCGGGCGCTGACGCAGTGGGGCGATTGACCGACCGGGTCAAGGGCGGCGAAGCTGACCTCCGTCCTGCCCGACCGCAAGGCCTCGAGCGCAACGTCGTGCTCACGCAGTGGGACTACGGCGATGCCAAGAAATACTACGCACGACGCCAACGCGACCGACAAGCGGAATCCGACAGCGTCAACGCCAACGGGCCGATCTACATCGATCCGAGGTCAGCACCGACAACCTCTACGGTGCGTCGATCCCGTGAAGACACGCCGCCTATGCCGGTGAGGTGCCGCTTCGCGACGCGGCGCTCCTCCTCTGTCCATTCAGAAGTCTGGTGCAGCCCTCGCCGTACTGGGGCAACGAGCCGATCTGGACGGGGAAGACGACGCCCGCACAGCTCGATGATGGATGCGCAAGGGCGAGTCTGGACCGCATCGAGAATCCGTGAGGACAACAACCCTGACCTGGTGCAAGGCTGGGTCGAGCCACCCGTCGGCGAAGCTGTATCCGATCACGAAGAACGGCCGGCAGCTCACGATGTACGATCAGAAGACCAGGCAGTGGACGATGATCGACACCTGCTTCCGGCACGCACCACCTGGAGTTCGACGACAAGGACGTGCTGTGGTTCACCAACCGAGGGCGCGACGGGCGACGGGGATGTCATCGGCTGGGTCGATACGAAGATGTACTCTGGCGACCGAGGATGAGCAGAAGTCGCAGGGCTGGGCCCCGCTCATCCGCGACAGCAACGGCAACGGCAAGCAGCGATGCGTGGACGGAGCCGGGCCAACCGCGTCGATCCCGCCAAGGATCGGCGGATTTCGGCGCGCGCTTGCACAGCGCGTTTCAAAACCCGGTCGATGGCTCCATCTGGGGCGCGATCGCTGGCGTTCCCCGGTTCGATCGTGCGGATTGATGCCGGGCTCGAACCCGCCGACCACCATGCTGACGGAAGTCTACGAGCCGCCCTTCGATCGCAAGACGATGACCGGCGAAGGGTTCACGGCGCGCACGCTCGACGTCGACCGCAAGGGCGTCGTTTGGGTCACGCTGACGAGCGGCAGCCACCTGGCCGAGCTTCGATCGCCGCAAGTGCAAGGGCTCGCTGAACGGACCCACGGCGACGGGCCAGCATTGCCGCCGAGGGCTGGACGCTGTATCCGCTGCCTGGCCCGAAGTTCAAGGGCGACACCGGTCTCGGTGAGCGCCGAGAGCGAGCTACTATCACCTGGGTCGATCAGTTCGACACGCTCGGCCTCGGCAAGGACACGCCGATCACCGTGGGCAACAGATCGAGTCGCTGCATCGCGCTGGTGAACGGCAAGTTCGGTCACGCTTCGCGGTTCCTTATCCGATGGGCTTCTACGCCAAGGGCGTGGATGGCCGGATCGACGATCCGAAGACCGGCTGGAAGGGCCGGGGCCTCTGGGCGAGGATCGGGCACTCGCGCGCCGTTCCACCAGGAAGGCGGCGCGGGCACGAAGCCGAAAGCTCGTGCAGTTCCAGCTTCGTCCCGACCCGCTCGCGAAGTAAGCCAGCAAGGCATCACGACCGGGAGGGCGCGCCAAGGCGCGCCGCTTCTCTTTCCCTCCGCGCGTCGACGTTCAACGCAGCCCCGTCTTCATCACTCCGCACAGTTCGTAACTACTGCATCTCTGAGTGAGGGAAGCGTATGTCATCAAGAGCGAAACTCTCTGATCGTGTTGTGTTTGTCGTGTGGCATGACCGCGTTCAGCTCGAGCGGCAAGCCGCGGCTCAGGGCCAGCTCGCGGCGGCGGCATGCCCGCAGTCGCCGGCGACCGACACGGTCGCGCCCGGACATCCCGGGCGTCGTCAAGGGAGGCACGAAAGCCGCGAAGTCGTCAAACGCAGGGACTTCAGGGCCACGGACGGCCCCGTCCCGCTACCTGACGGCAGCATCATCTTCTGGAACTTCCCGACAAGACCATTGTGAAAGATCGACAAGGACGGGAACGCCTCCACGTTTCTGACGCAGGGCATGGGCGTGGGCGCAACGGCGCCCAGGCGATCACGGTCGACGCCAAGGGCCGCATCATCACGCTGGACAAGGACAAGGTATCGACGCGGATCGCCGTGGTCTATCCCAAAGGGCAGCGAGACGGGTGATTGCCGATGTGCGAAGGCATGCCGTTGCCTGAAGCCCAACGATTTGATCGCGGACAGGAAGGGCGGCGTGTATTTCAACGCGGACGCCGTCTAGCTACGTTCGTCCGGACGGAAAATGCGTCAGGGCTCAGGCTGAAAGCGATCGCCTGAACGGGATCCAGCTCAGCCCGGACGAGAAGATTCTCTACGTCACCACGCAGGGTCGAGAGCCGCGTTCCACGGCGCTGACGAACGAGAACATCAAAACGGACGGCGGCCAGGATCTGCTGGCGTACGATATCCAGCCGGACGGCAGCCTCCAAGAATCGCCGTGTGCTCGCCAAATACGAATTCATGCACCAGCGGCCGGAAGCGCTCCCGGATCAGCGATTCGGCGGGGACGGCCTGGCGGTGGACAACCGCGGGGCGCATCTACTCGGCCACTGCGGCAGGCGATACAGGTCTTCAGCCCGCAGGGGAAGCACCTGGGCACGATTCCGATCTCACGGAATCCCCAGAACCTCACCTTCGGAGGACCGGACAAGAAGAGCGCTGTACGTGACCGCCCGCGGCGCCATCGTGAAGATTCCGATGCTGACCGAGGGCGTGAAGAGTCGCGCGAAGTAGCAGCGGAGACGTCGGCGAGCCGACGAGTTCGCAGTCGACAGACGCGAGCGTGGTCGCGACCTGTCGAGCGTCGCGAACTGTTGCCCGTGACACGAAGCTCACGAAGGAGCACGACTCCACGAATTGCGAGTTTGTTCTTGTATTCGTGCTCTTCGTGTCTTCGTGGTTGACGCCGCTTCGTGCTTTCGTGCCATACGAAGGCGCTGTACGCTACGCATCCGAGGCGTGCGGCGCTGAACGGCTTCTCGGTTCCCCGTCTTCTTCGCGCAGATTGCCGTACATCATCTCCTCGACGAACTCGACGCACTTGAACTCGAGGAGCTGCGCGTTCGTGTCCTGCCGCCGATAGAGCGGCATGCTGATCTTCCACGGCCGCGTGAAGACTTTCGGATCCTCGATCGTGGCCTGGTAGTCGAGGACATCGCGGCTGACAGGGCGTATAGCGCTCCACCACGTGGAGCGCCTCGCTGTGGAAGTTGCCCGCCCGGTCGAACCAGGTCTGATCGTTGAAGCTCGTCACGTCGACGACGAGCGTGTCGCCCTCCCAGCTGCCGGCCGATTGGCCCATCCAGGTGTCCACTGGAGCGGGGTCCACGACCTTCCGATCTTGATGATCCGGCTGGCGCTGGCGTACTCGTACGCCATCAGGATGTTGCTCGGCGGTCTGCACGATCTGAAACGGAAACGGCATGTAGGTCGCGCGTGGAACCCGGGCATGTAACACTTGACCTCCGGGTCTCTGGTGACCCAGTTGTCGAGCGTTCTCTTTCTTCTTGGCCGCCGCCCACGGTTGAGTACGGGATCTCGTTCCTTCGACCACCCCGGCCCGCGGGTAGCGCGCCCACGGCGCCGAGGCTCGAGCACCGGGCCCGATCGGGCCTGATGATCCAGCAGATCCCAATGCGCCGTCCCGATGGTCTGCCAGACGCCATTCAGGTTCGGCTTTGCCGTCCCGCCGCACGCGACAGGCTTCGTATCGGGCGTCTGTCCGGCGACCGGGTTCCGATTCATCTGCTGAGACGACGATCGCGGTGGCGGCGGACGCGACGATGGCGATCACGGCGCCTCTCATCCAGTTGTGCATGGAACGATCCCCTTCTTGCCGCGTTGCCCGCGTTACTGGGTCTTGGCGGCGCGTCCGGCCTTGTCTTTCGCGCGTCCGGCACTGAGCGGTGTTCGACATCGCCTGATTGCCCCTCGTGACGCGTCGTCATCGAAGCATCTGCGTAGTCCGGCTCCTGTTCAGGATCATCGATGCCTTCCACGGAGCCGTGAAGACCTTGGGATCGTCGATCGATCACCTGATAGTCGATCGTGTTCTCGTCGATGCGGGTAAAGCGTTCGACCGCGTGCAGCGCCTCGCTCTGCGGGATCGCGCGAACCCGCTAGGCTGGCCGCGTTGGTCGCCACGCTGCCCTTGTCGTTGTAGTTGGTGATGTCGACCCCACGAGAGTATTCCCCTCCCAGTGGCCGCGCGAGTCGCCGTTCCAGCAGGCGAATGGCCCGGTCCGACGATGCGGACGCCCGTCGAGGGAATGATGCGCGCTTCGTGAATCATCTGCGTAGAGAATCGTCACGTAGCCGCGGGCGTCTGGACGATCTGGTATCCGGAGCCATACCCGGTGGGAAATGTCCGCCTGGCGCCGCGCGTGATGCACCGCTCCCAGTGTCGTCTGGTACTCCACGAGTCGGCGATATGAGCCAGCGCGTAGTTTCGCCGCTCCTCCGCCCAGGGGCATGATCGGCACGCGCCCGTTGGGCGGATCGACGACTGCACCGACTTCCGCGCCACCAGCTTTCTTCCGGTGACGTCGTTCGCGAAACTCGCAGGGCGCGATGTGCGCGCGAGCGGTGCCGTCAGGATCTCCGGAATACAGCCCAGGCTTGTCGCTGGGATGCGATGGCACTTCGAACGGCGTCGAATCGTAGTTCGTCCAGGTGCCTTGAAGATCCGGCTGCGCCGTCGGCAGTCGCGCGGCGGCGCCGTGGTCGCCGCCGGGTCGGCCGTGTCTCGCGCACGGTCGGCAGGACCTGGACCGCGACGGCGGCCAGCGCCAGCGCCGTGACTGTCGCGATGATCGCCAGCGATGTGAAACCTCGGGTGCGCATCAGATGCCTCGCAGTCTGCTGCCGGATGTCCGTTCGTTCGCCTATTTCTTGGGCTCGCGGCATCGCGCCTCGTCTCGCGCCGCGCCGCGTTCCCCGACGATCAGGAACAACTTCGTGCCGTTGGCCAGCGTCATCGCAGCCATTGGCCCTGTTCGATCCGTCTTTCGCCCGGTAACCCTCGACGACGATTTCCGTTCCCGGCGGCGCCGACGTTCCGTTTCAGACCTCGACAGGACAGCGCGTTCGGCGCGCCGCCTTCAACGGCCCAGCTGACCATTTTCCCGTCGGGCTTTCATCCCATAGCCAGCCACGCGTGCCAGTTGATCCAGCCCATCTTCGTGACCGTGCCCATGGCGTCACAGGCCGTGAACTATCGAACTCCGCTGGCACATGGTGCGCCACGAGGGCGCTCAGCCCAGCATCAAGACGGCCACCCCGCAACGAACAGAGATGTTCGCACCCACATTGCTGCCTCCGCTCTTTGCTCCTCCACCATGACCCGCCGCCGCCGAACCTCGCGCGGCCATGGACGGGCCACCGCTGGCCCGCGCTAAGCAGGCTTGCCCAGAAATTTTCTTGGTCCTTCAGGACGCGGGCTGAAGGGGAGTGCCAGGCGCGGCACGACCGCGACGGGGTCTGCCTTCAAAGAGCGCCGACTTACCCGCCTGGGGTTGATACGGGAGTTCGGATTTCCGGCGTCCGGATCGGAAGGGTCGGTCATGGCAGCGGACCAACGACACGCTACGGACGCAGCCGAAGGCTGAAGCTATGACGAAGTCGTGTCGGTCGTCCGCTTGATGCATGCGTCCGGCGGTAGCCGGACCTCGATGGCGGTCAGAACCTGAGCGTATGCTGCATCTTCGACGCCGCCTGCCGGCTGATGGTTGAAGAAGCGGTTCACGCCGAGATCCTCAGCCAGTTCTGGGAAATACTGAGAAAAGATCGTTCCCGGGTTTCCAGAATCCAGCGGAACCGGTTGCCAGCCAGGATCGAGCTGACCGTATCATGCTGAACGGTGTTGACGGCAGATCCACTGGCTGAACTGCAGCTCGGGTCGCTTCGAACACCGCAGGTGCGAAAGATAGCCCTCCGGCAGGTCGATCCAGTTCATTCATGGTTCCAGGCCACACGATGACGCCAGGCCATGCGCAGTGCGACTTTGGCGATCTGCTGGCAATACGTAAC
>ERZ1370068.9392-contig-8174_pt1 | contig 33423 bp, 47 predicted proteins | sample MGYA00561227_ERZ1370068 | MGnify/ENA primary metagenome ERZ1370068 (study PRJEB38410, sample SAMEA6850437) | metagenome | study: Metagenomic assessment of the ecological functions of the soil: analysis of the soil microbiota associated with the...
CAAGTTACGTATTGCTTATATCCGTCCTTCTCCGATCGAGCAACGGACCATGTAATGGATCCGCAACCGGCAGCGCCACGATCTCGGGAATTTCTTCGTCCGCGGAAAGTTGGCTTGTGACGTTTTTAAAGAGCTTTCCGTCGATCGTGAGATGGCGAAAAGGCTTTTGTGGAAAATACCACGGCGTTGCCATCATAGGATTCATCGGCCCTTAAATAGACCGCTGAGGTATCCTCGGGACGACCCGACAGGATAATCCGAGTCCTCCCGGCCTTATCAGCCCGCAAAATAGCTGGATTTGCTATCCTTTGCTTGTGCAATGGTTGAACTAGCCAATGATCAAGGACAGCGGAATAATCAATTGCGCGGTCTTCCAAAAACTTGAAGAGAGTAGTGATTTCATATTGTCTGAAGTGGTTGGTGTTACGTTAACGATGATCTTTCCGGTCATCCGATGGTGAATGGAACAGAAGTAAGAGTAAGTTCCTGCTGTCGCGAAGGTGTTGGAGGAAGCGCTCCCCGCCTTCAATACCGGCGACTTTTGAACTGATTGTCGGCGCTCGTCACCGTATGGGCCACGCGTTATCGCATGGTTAGTCCAAGTGACCGTGGCTCCCACCGGTGCGATGATGGTTGGCGGTGAAAAATTAAAGTTATCGATGAGCAACTTCAGTCTTTGTAGCTTTCCGGAAGGAATTGACTCTCTGGTTTCGGGGTTTTTGCCGTGCGTGCTACTCAGAAACGGGAGAGCAACGAAGACATGACAAACGCCAGAGTCCCTGTATTCAAGCGTCTCAGAAATGGCGACAACACGGTTACGCACTTGGTGGCACTGTTTTTGACGGTGAACAGGAGAAGCTGACATAAAGTGGGTCTTTGTGATGTTTTGGTTTCACTGAATGGCGATTGGTAAATTGCTTTCACTTATCCATACCTTTTGGACCGGTGATATTCCCGCCCCTTAGTTGATGTTGCGCCGGACGACCGCAGCGCCGGACGAAAGCGGTGAAGTTTGGCAACGGTGACGAAGCGCGCAGCCATCCGCGTTACCAAAGAAAAGGTGAGCGCGGTTATCGAAATACCGGAACAAAACGCTCACCAACGAAATAAAGAAGGATTGCGCAGTAGTTCTCGCGTCTTACTAAATGTCGGGCTTAATTCCGGCATCATGACCGGTGCTGAGTTCGTCAGAGTTTTCTCGATTTCTTTCGCGAAAGCAGCACGCGATCGTGCCGCTCGTCGTCGCTCATGCCGGACGCGCCCAATCTGCTATTCACCAACGCCGGCATGAACCAGTTCGTGCCCATTTTTCTCGGCCAACAAAAGCCGCCGTGGAAGCCCCGCGCGTGGCCGACACGCAGAAATGCATTCGCGCCGGCGGGCAAACACAACGACCTCGAAGACGTCGGGCTCGACACTTATCACCACACCTTCTTCGAGATGCTCGGCAACTGGAGCTTCGGTGATTATTTCAAGAAGGAAGCGATCGAATGGGCGTGGGAACTCGTGGTCGATCGCTGGAAATTTCCGCCGCAGCGCCTTTACGCCACCGTTTACAAACCGGGGCCGGGCGAGCCAGCGAGTTCGATCAGGAAGCGTACGATCACTGGGCGCGATTGTTTCAGCGAGGCCGATCTCGATCCAGCGATTCACGTCGTCAACGGCAACAAGAAGGATAATTTCTGGATGATGGGCGATACCGGTCCGTGCGGACCGTGCTCGGAATTACATGTCGATCTTACGCCCGACGGCGACACGCGCGGCGCGCTCGTGAACAAAGACGATCCGCGCTGCATCGAGATTTGGAATTTGGTTTTCATCCAGTTCAACGCCAACGCCGGACGGAACGTTTGCGCCCGCTGCCGCAGCGTCACGTCGATACCGGAATGGGTTTCGAGCGCACGACCGCAATCATTCAGGGCACAAAAAATTTCACCGATTTTCCGGCACAGTTTCAAACTACGAGACCGACATCTTTCGTCCGATCTTCGACGAGCTCGAAAAACTCAGCGGCAAGAAATACGCAGTCGACACTCTGCCGAAACATGGAAGCGGCTCGGCGACAAGCGATCAGGAAAAGATCGACATCGCCTTTCGCGTCATCGCCGATCCACATCCGCGCGCTCTAGCTTCGCGATCGCCGACGGAATCATTCCGTCAAACGAAGGACGCGGTTACGTTTTGCGTCGCATTCTTCGCCGCGCAGTTCGCTACGGTCGCACGCTCGGATTCCACGAACCGTTCTTCTTCAAACTTGGTCGATGTCGTCGCGAAAACGATGGGCGACGTTTTCCCCGAAGTCCGCGCGAAAGAGTCAAAGATCAGAGAAACAATTCGGCGCGAAGAAGAAGCATTTAACAAGACCCTCGACCGTGGAACCGAGCTCTTTGCGACGACGGTAGCTGAATGCGATCAAGGATCCTGCTCTCACAACTGCCGGTTTGGGAGAAAAGATGGTTTTGCATCTGCATCCCCTTCGCATTCGGCTGGCAGAGTGGCGAGCGCTGAAAGCGAATGGACGAACGTTCACTGACTCGGAACGTCCATTGCCGCGTAGATATAAACGTGGAAACCGTCTGCGGCTGGCGAGAGAAGTGGGTGGCACGCCGAAGCTGCGGGATCGCGACGCTTTGAACTATACGATAGCGTACGGCTTTCCGCTTGATCTCACCGAGCTGATGGCGCGGGAGCGAGGACTCACTGTCGATGTCGCTGGATTTGAGAGATTGATGGAGCAGCAACGCGAGCGCGCGCGGAAGGCGCAGAAAAAGGAAGAAATCAGCTGTCGAACAAGGCAGAGCTAAAAGCAGCGCCGACGAAGTTTCTCGGTTACGACTCTCTTGAGTCGGAAGCAGTCGTTGAAACCGGTTCTCCCGGGCAAACAACCGGACGAACTAAATGTCGTTGTCGATCGCACGCCTTTGTATGCCGAGATGGGCGGTCAGGTCGGGGATCGGGGATTGCTGCACGTTCCGGGGCATGATTGGACCGAAGTTGGTCAGTTGCGCGTGATCGACACGCAAAAGCGCGGCGATGTTTTTGTTCATCGTGCGGCGCTTGTGCAAGGTCGCGCGCCCGGAACCGGGCGAGGCGGTGCGCATCTCGGTGGATGCTGATCGGCGCAAATTGATTCAGGGACATCACACCGTGACGCATTTGTTGCACTGGGCGTTGCACGAAAGTTGTTTCACGCGATGCGTCGCAAAAGGGAGCTACGTCGGTCCGGACAAATTGACGTTCGACTTTTCAAGCGCGCCGCTCACGTCGCAGCAAGAAGCGCGACGTCGAAAAGTTGGTGAACGAAAAAATTGCGCGAGAATGCGCCGGTCTCGTGGACGGAAATTCCGTATGCCGAGGCGAGGCAGCGCACGGACATTCAGCAATTCTTCGGCGACAAATTACGGCGGCATCGTGCGCGTCGTGCAGATCGGCGGCGAACGCGAGAGCGCTGAATGGCTACTCGATGGAACTGTGCGGCGGCACGCATGTGCAGATCGACATGGCGAGATCAGAGTCATTCCGGCATCGCTAGAGAGGAAGCGATCGCAGCGGGACGTTCGGCGCATCGAAGCTGTCGTCTGGTGATGCGGCGCGGCAGTGGGCGAAGGAAGAGGCCGAAGCGCCAGCAGAAGAAATTTGGAAATGCTCGCGCGCAAGAAATCCGACGTAGCCGCGCTGCCGCGCGTTTTGAAGAGGAGAGCGCGAGACTCGCGCGATGCTCGACGCAGATCGACATGCGCGCGGCGCATCTCGAGAAAGCTTGAGGCCGATGTTCGGGAATGGGAAAGAAAGGGGCGAAGGCGAGCGAGGCACAATTGAAGAGTCGCGCGGCTGAGATCGCGAACGGAACTAGCGACAACGCATGGCGCGCAGGAAGGCAACGTCGTTGCCGAAGTGAAGAATGCCGATGCCAAATTGCTTCAAGCCGTCGGCGATGCGCTCAAGTCAAAAATCAAGGGGCCGATTTTTCTGGCCGGTGCGGCTAACGGGCGGGTCGCACTCCTTGCCGTTGTGCCCAAAGAACTCAGCTCAAAATTGCAGGCGAACAAATTGATTCAGGAAATCGCACCGATCGTTGGCGGCAAAGGCGGCGGGCGACCGGAGAGTGCGCAGGGGTCAGGGACCGACGTTGGCAAGATCGACAAAGCGCTTGCGGAAGCGGAGCGGCTGATTACGGCAACGCAATTGTAATGAAGAACGTGGTGGCAAGCGCAAGTACTGAGGACAATCGAGGTAAGCAAAGCCGCCGAGAAAAATTTAAAGACGGTGAAGAACCAGCCCTGTCGATAAACGCGGCGGATGGACAGGAAAATTTGAGTCGGCGAAGGTGATCCAGAGCGCCGCGATGATCCAGCCGGCGAAGCGCCCGGGATCGATCGATTCAAGCCGATAGTGATGAGCACGATCAACATGATCGCGAGATAGGCGAAGCTGTGGATGTGCAGGGCGTAAACGAGATGATCGATGTAGAAGACGCGTTTACGCGACGTAGAGCAACCTTGAGCACCAACGCGAAGAGCGGGATGCAGCAGAGCATCATGTAAGGGAGGTTGCTGAACAGCGTTGCTGATAAAGAGGGCCATCTTGCTGCGCGTGCTCGCCCATTTTTCTTTTGGCCCGCTGCTCCAGCCACTTCTCGAATCCGTCGGAAGGCGGTTTGTCGAATTGCACCAATCGGTCCGAAATCGCCTGGTCGGAGACGTGTGACGTAACCGATGGAGACGGCGAAGCTGAGCACCGACGGTTGCGGCGTGACTGCGGTTTGGGGTGACGGCGACGTCTGTGCTTCCGGCTGTGTCCGGCCCTTCGCGTCGAGCGCGCCCCGGATGCCGGGCCTTCACCGCCGGTGGTATGTCAGGATCGTTGAGCTTCAGCGGCAATATCGGCGCGGTCCTCGGCGGAGAGTTTGCTTGGATCGGCATGAATCGATTTCGCCCAGTAGTTAACAACAAAGAAAAGAGAATGCTGACGAGCAGATAAAGCTCGCAACGGATGCACGTAACGCACCCGGCGACCGGCCAGGAATTGGTTAGTCAAATGCCAGGGACGCGCAATCAGCCATCCGATCGTTGCAAAAAACTTCGAGTCCCAATTCAGGAAGGAATCCGAGAACATCGACAATGACATGGCGAAAGGAGCGGCGGTAATCGATGGCGGCTTGTCCGCATTGGGCGCAGAAAGGTCCAGCCATCGGCGCCCCGCAATTTTCGCAATAGGGCAGAGGGTGCTGCGACTTTGCGCCGGCGCGAGAACAAAGCGCCGGCGTGGCGGTCTCCAGCACAGCCGTGACCGCAGCCTCTGCCGCGACAATGTGCGACTGATCGTCCATATTCAATGCTAGCCTAGGAAAATCGCAGCGCCAGTCGACTCGAATCCCGAACGCGTCGCACTAATTCAGGATAGTGAATCTTGCCGTTAAACAAACGTCGGCTCTGGTCCACGAGGCAACATTCAAGTGTTGCCTCGTGGATTTCTAATGATTTGCCAGATCGCCCGGACTTTTGCGAGTCTAGGTATGGCGGAAAACGACCGCCGCGATTCCCAGAAGCGCGCTGCCGACAAGCAGGGCAAGATCGGCGACAAAAAGCGGCAGGAGCATTAATGCGAGCCCGCAAAGCATCGGCGTCCAATAGCGCATTCGCTTGCCGTAAGTGAAGACGACGAAGACCGAACGCGCTGAAAAGAACGCCAGCGACGCAGTTCAGCGAGAAGAAGTCAGGCACATCGGGCATACGCGCTTTCCGTAGCTAATTGCAGGCCAAACCAGAGGCGCGCAAAAGTTAACGTTGACCGAATCAAAGGCGAAGTGACACGATGCCACTTTTTGCGTTTCCTGAAAAACCAACGTCTTAGCTGATAGGAGCACTTTTTCGAACCAAAGTCCGGAGCTGCTGATGCGCGAGGGCCGCGGCGCCCGAGCGCAAATTGAAACGCTCGCTCACCGCACTTGATCTTACCTGTCTCGGCATCGGCGCGATCATTGGCGCCGGCATTTTCGCGCTCGCCGGCACCGCTGCCGCCAGGCGAGGCCGCGCGCGTGGGGGAATCGATCGTGAAAACGCCGGTTCTTAATTTCATCGAAGCATTTATTCGCCATACCGACCTTGTCTTCGGCCGACCTGCGGCGGGGCCGGCGGTCGCTCTCTCGTTCGTTGTCGCTGCTATCGCCTGCGGCTTCGCGGCGCTGTGTTACAGCGAACTCGCTGCCATGATTCCGGTTTCGGGTTCGGCCTACACCTATTCCTACGCCACGCTCGGAGAGATTGTCGCCTGGATCATTGGGTGGGATTTGATCCTCGAATATGCCGTCGGGAACATGGCGGTGGCAAAAGGTTGGTCGGATTATTTTGTAAAACTGTTCTTCAGCCTGAGCCACGGGTCCATCAAATTTCCGCTCTGGCTGGTTACTGACCCGACTACCGCTGCAACCAAAGTCGCGCAAGGCGGTGAAGCTGTGCAGTACTGTTCAGCGCTAACCGTGCCGCACCTCTTTGGCTATCCCATCGCCCTGGATCTGCCCGCTTTATTGATCGTGGCTGCGGTCACGGTTCTTCTCATTTACGGCATTCGCGAAAGCGCTACTACCAACACCACTATCGTTTTGATCAAAGTCGCGGTGGTGGTTTTCGTCATCGCCTTCGGCGCCTTTATGGTTCACCCGACAAACTGGCATCCGTTCGCACCAAGTGGATTTGGCGGCATTATGGGCGGCGCGGCGATCGTTTTCTTCGCTTTCATTGGTTTCGATGCCGTCTCCACCACTGCTGAGGAAACCAAGAACCCTCAACGTGACTTACCGATTGGGATGATCACAAGTTTGATCATCTGCACCGTTCTTTACGTGCTTATGTCCGCTGTTCTCACCGGTATCAAAAATATACGGTCTACCTCGGTGATTCTGCGGCGGTGGCGACAGCCTTTGCCAGCAAGCCCTGGGCACAGGCGCTTGTCAGCGCCGGCGCGCTGGCCGGTCTGACATCAGTGCTCCTGGTTTTTCAATTGGGGCAGCCACGGATTTTTATGGCCATGGCGCGGGATGGCTTGCTGCCGCAATATTTCGCCCGTATCCATCCGCGCTACCGCACTCCGCATGTCACCACCATTTGGACTGGCCGTGGTCGTCGGCGGGGTGGCCATGCTGACAGATATCGGTTCGTTAGCAGACTTAACGAATATCGGAACGCTGTTTGCCTTCGTCCTTGTCTGTTGCGGGGTCGTGATTTTGCGCCGCAAAGATCCCATGCGGCCACGGCCATTCCGCGTGCCGTTCGTACCGGTGTTTCCACTGCTGGGTGTGCTTTTGTGTTTCCTTCTGATGCTCAGTCTTCCAATCGAAACCTGGTTGCGTTTCTTCGCCTGGCTGATCATCGGCCTGGCAATTTATTTCCTGCACAGTGTGCGCCACAGCCGCCTTCAGATGGGAATCGATGCCGGCGAAACGGAAAACGTTTATCCGCCCATCGAGCCGTAAGAGGACCGGCTATTTTTTTGCCTGCGCGTCCGCGGAAGCAGGATGGAGATGTTTGTCGAGGAATTTCTCCATCGCTTCGTAGAAATCGAATTTGTTTTTCTTCGTTATGAAAACCGTGGCCTTCGTTCTCTTTGACCATGTATTCCACATCGATGCCGCGCTTCTTCAGTCCATTTACGATCTGATCTGACTCTGCCTTGTTCACCCGCGGATCCTGTGCGCCCTTGGGCGACAAGGAGCGGCGTTTTGATCTTCTGCGCATTCAACGCCGGTGAGGTTGCGGTTAACAGATCCTTATCTTTCACTGGATCGCCTACCATCTCATGAAACATGTCGAGATATGGTTTCCAGTAGGGCGGGATCGTGTTCAGAAACGTGAACAGGTTTGAAACTCCAACATAATCGACGGCGGCGGCGTAAAGATCGGGTGTAAAAGTCACCCCGGCTAGCGTGGCGTAACCACCATAACTGCCGCCGTAGATCGCGACTCGTTTTGGATCGGCAATTCCTTGCTCGATCAACCATTTCACCCCATCGCTGATATCGTCCTGCATCGTCTTGCCCCATTGCTTGAAAGATGATTCCCAGAATTTTCGACCGTAACCGGTCGAGCCGCGAAAATTCACCTGCAACACGGCATAGCCTCGGTTAGCCAGAAATTGAACTTCCGGATTGTAGCCCCAGCTGTCGCGAGCCCACGGGCCGCCGTGCGGGTTAACCACCACCGGCAGATTTTTCGGATCCCGTCCCAAGCGGCAGCGTCAGGTATCCATGAATCGTTAATCCGTCGCGCGTTTTGAACTCGATCGGTTTCATTGGCGCGAGTTGCTCTTCCTTTAACCAGGGCGCGACATCCGCAAGTTTTGTTAGTTGCCCCGATTTCTTTTCAAACAGATAACGCGAGCCAGGGTGCGATCGTTGTTCGCTACCACGATGAACTTCTCTTCCGCTTTATCGTGAGCGGCGACGTCGATTTCGTATCCTGGCAATTTGTCAGAGAGCGTTTTGTAGATGGATTCCGGTTTCAGGGTCGAAAAAATGACGCTGAAGTTTCCAGGTGTCGAACGCGGCGAAGGTAAGCACCTTTCGTTTCTTCGAAAAGCCAGGCTATCGACATCGACTTCAGTGATTCTCGTAAACAAGCTGCGTCTCCTTCGCGGTCTCGGGATCGATCACCCACGATGGCCGATTTATCGCGATCGATGTTCGAACTGGCGTAAATTGCTTTGTTATCGAAAGTGTAAAACTGCGGGGCACACTGCTGGCGGAAATTCGTGGTCAGCACGGTCTTGAATTCCGCACTCTCGTCTGGGCCGCGTAAGCAAGCTTGTGTTCACGCCATCGGTGGTGATGGCAGCGCGGATTTTGCCAGCATGATCGGTAATGTCAACGGTCGATGTTACCGGGATTTTGGGCCGCCAGTTTCATTTCGCCGGTCGGCAACATTGAGGCGAAAAACATCGAAAACTTTCGGGTCGCGTTTGTTCATCCGGAAGAGAATGTCAGTTTCCGAAACGTCCTCTAAATCGTCGACTAACTCGGAGCGCACTTTCGGAAACGGCGTCAGGTCCTTGACCTCGCCGTCCTTCACCTTCACCCGCTTGAGATGGAAATTCTCATCCCCGCGATCGTCCATCGCGTAGATGACGAAATCGTTTCCCTTCCAAAAGTATTGCTGGATGTCGCGGTCTTTCTCTGAGGTTAAGCGACGCGCCTCACCGCCGCTCACGGGGCGCACAAAAATATTCAGACGCGATTCCCACGGTTGCAGGAAGGAGATGGTTTGTCCGTCGGGAGAAAGATCATAGCCGCGGCTGACCGGATTGCGGAAGAAGTCGCGTACTGGAATTTTCGGAGGGATTTTTGAAGTCGGCGGCGGCGACGGCGTTTGCGCGAAGAGAAGAACCGCCGACGAGAAATGGATGATCAACGCGAATAGTGGTCGTTTTCATAAGAAGAGTCTTCAATTTGACGGAACCAGAAGCCGGTTTGGATTCAAGTCTCGCGCGCGGTTCAATCACCCTTGAGACTTATCGTGAAAAGAATGTTCAGAGGCAAGAACAATCCGGCGCCGGCCGCGCAAAGAAAAACATATAATCGCCAACCCGGGATAACCCCAGATTTGATTGAACAACCCGTCAACGCAGAATTCGTTTTTGGAAGCCGGAATGAGGCTACGCTGACTTGTCATCCCGAGCGAAGCCGCGGCGACCCGCCGAGTGAGACCTTTCGTAAGCTCGCGGTTCACGCGGGATCCCCTCGACTCGTCGCGTCAGGATGACGGGTAGGTGGATGGTCGCTATCCAGAGTAAAAGGGGCACGACAGCGCGTGCCCCTCCAATTTTTGATTTATTAGCGAAAGTTACGCCGCTTTTGTAGCTCACTTTGTCGTCGGTCTCCAGCCAATCGAACAATGGTGTCGTTTTTGGATCGAGGCCGAGCGGTTGTCAATTGCTCGACATACCAATCGCGTTTCTCCGGGTTGTAGTAAGGATTCTCTTTCATCACTTCCTCACTCCAGGCGCGCTTTTCTCCTCGCTTTTCGGAGTCCCGCTGCGATCGACCCATTTCGCGATTTCATCATCGCTCGGCGCCGGTCTCGACGAACGCTTTGAAATCAGCCGCCCTTAATGCCCTTGAAACCAAAGAGCGTGTTATCGAGCGGACAATCGAAATGGTATTCGCCGATATTGCCCCAAAGCAGCGCACGGCATTTATCGATCGTGCGGCCCAGAATGAGCGTAACCGCCCACCCGCGTTTTCGGACTGCGCGGCGGTTCTTTCGTTAAATCTTTCCCCATTTTTGTTCATAAGAAAAATTACGTCCGGCGGCAGATCACGCAAGAAACGATGAGCGCAAAATGCATACCGGACGCGAAAAGTGGTATGGTTATACAAAAGGAAACAATCTCGACAATCAACGATCTCATCGAAACGCTGAAGGACGGACAGGAAGGTTTCCGTCAGGCTGCGGAAGCAGTGGAAGATCCGAAACTTAAGTCGGTTTTCAACGAGTATTCGCTGCAGCGTGCCCGTTTTGCCGGTGAATTGCAAAGCCAGGCGGTAGCTCTGGGTGAAAGCAAACCCGAGGACGGCAGTAGTGCCGCCGGTGCGATGCATCGGGCCTGGATCAATCTTAAGTCCGCCATCGCTAAACGCGATGATCACGCCATCCTGGCAGAGTGCGAGCGAGGCGAGAGATTCCGGCGGTCAAGGAATATGAAGGGGCGATGGAGGAGGAAAATCTCGCCGCACCGGTGCGCGAAATTATTTCCCGTCAGTATGCCGAAGTGCAAAGCGCACACGACCGCATCAAGCTATTTCGCGACACGATGGCGACTTAGCATTCATTCCGAGCAATCTGGAGCGGCGGTCTACTCGTCTCGCCCGTAGCGGACCGAGATGGGCGACCGGCCCTGGTAAGAGTTTCGGCCGTTAAAGACCGCCGCTACAGTACGATCATGTCGAGCGAAAGTCCTGCCATTTCGTGGCGCCGCGGGATCGCTCGATTCCGCTTCGCTGCGCTCGGGACGACTATGGCGGCAGTCACATCTCTTGCCGGTCCCTGTCGCGCCTCCGCCGTCGGGAAAACTTTATCAAGGGTTTTATTACGGCGGCGTCGGCACCGATACCCACGATCCCACCGAGCACGATGTCTTGCCGCAAGATGTTGATCAGTACGAGAAAACGGTCGGCGCAAAACCACCTGGATTTACTTTTCTGATAACTGGTTCGAATCGCGCAGAGTTTCCGGCCGCGACTTGTTCCTGGATTCGGGATCGTGGAAAAATCCCTTACTTGCGACTGATGTTGCGGTCCGATGTCGATCAACTGCATGCCGAGAAAGTCTTTACGCTCGATAAAATCGTCGCGGGGATTTTGACCAAGATCTACGCGCTTGGGCGCGCGCCGCGAAAGATTTCGGTGGGCCAATCCTAATTGAATGGGGAACGGAGCCGAACGGAAAATGGTTTAGCTGGAATGGCAGATGGAACGGTGGCCCCAAAATTGGACCAGCGAAATACATTACCGCCTATCGGCACATCGTTGATCTGATGCGGTCGGAAGGCGCCGACAATCTGCATTGGGTCTGGCATGTCAACTGGCTGGATGAACCGGAGCAAAAGTGGAACGCCTTCGAGAATTATTTTCCCGGCGAAAAGTATTGCGATTGGGTGGCGCTGAGTGCCTATGGCCCGACCACGCCGAGAATGGAAGATGGGACGGAGAATTTCGCATTCAAGATGCGTGAGGCATATCCTCGTTTGCTCAAAATCGCACCGGGAAAGCCGATCATCATCGCGGAGTTTGGTTGCGATTTGCACAACAAACATTGCGACGCCGCGGAATGGGCCCGCGACGCGCTGGCAGACATTTTTCGGGGAAATGGCCTGCGATTATCGGCTTTTGCTGGTGGAATGAGAGGCTGGCAAAACGATGATCACAAGAAAAACGACACTGACATGATCATCTGGCACGACGAGAATCTGACGCGCGTTTTCCGCGAAGCATTGGCTCGCCATTCCGATAAAATTCAAGAGGCGCCTCTGCTAAGAAACAGCACCGGCGATTGACAACGAAACAAGTTTCCGACAAATCGGCACGGATGATGCAAAAATTCGTGGTTCTTTTTCTGCTGCTCTTGCCCTGCGGCATTCGCGGGCAGACCGAGCCCGCGGCTTCAACAAGCGATACACTCGATAAGCTTGCTAACGATTTTTGGAGTTGGCGCGCAAAGTATGCGCCTTTTACCGGCGATGACGTCAACCGGCTCGAGCGTCCCGGCGGAGTGCGAGATTGGTCGGCGGCCGCAATCGACAAGACGTGGCCGCGATCTGAAAGATTTCGACGCGCGTTACCAGAAAATCGATGCCAGCGATTGGCCGGTCCCGCAGCAGGTTGATTACCGGCTGATCGGTTCGGCTTTGTCGCGAGTGCACTGGGAATTGGAGGTGAATCCCCGCTGGAAACGCGATCCGAATTTTTACATCGAACAAACTCTTACCCCGATCGTGGAAGCGCTGACCGTGCCCGCACCATACGACGAAGCACGCAGCCGGGAAATTTTGACACGTATCGAAAATGTTCCATCGATCTTGCAGCAAGGTTCTGAAAATCTCGACAAAGCGCCGGGACCGTTCGTGACCGTGGCGATGCAAGCGCTCGAGGGTGTGCGGGAACGACTGCAGAAAATGGCGACGTCGTTACGTCCCGTAACCACCCTTGGCGAAGAGGAATTGACTGAGGCAAGCGATCGCGCGGCCGATGCGCTGGAACATTTTCGAGCAAATCTGCAAGAGCGATTGCCATCGTCGCCAAAAGAAACGGCGCTCGGGCGTGACGCCTACTGTTTTCTTTCTCAAAAACGTCGCCCTCTATCCCGTATTCGCCGGAACAAATTTTGGCAATGGGACAACAGGAATGGAACCGGGCGGTTGCATTTGAAAGCTATGAGAAAGAACGCAACAAAAATGTCCCGCCACTTCAACTCGCGAAAGATACTGATAGCTGGATAAAAGATGCGGCGGCCAAGGAACTGCAGATTCGCGAGTTCCTGGAGAAGCACGGCATTCTCACCGTGCCCGACTGGTTGCAGCATTACACTCTGCGGCCGATGCCGGAATATTTGCGCGTTCTGGGCTTTAGCGAAAACGACGATTTCACTTCGCCGTCGCGATTGAATGAGAATTGCATTCGCTACGTGAGCGAGCCTTCCGGGAACCTCGGTTACTTCTGGCGCGCCACCGCGCAAGATCCGCGGCCGATCATTGTTCACGAAGGAATTCCCGGACATTATTTCCAGCTTTGCCTTTCCTGGAAACACGAAGATCCGATCCGGCGGCATTATTACGACTCCGGGGCGAACGAAGGGATCGGCTTTTACGCCGAGGAAATGATGCTGCAGAATGGCTTGTTCGATGACAGCCCGCACACGCGCGAGATTATTTACAATTTCATGCGGCTGCGCGCGCTCCGGGTGGAAGTGGATGTAAAACTGGCGCTTGGCCAATTCTCGTTAGAAGAAGCGGCCAAGTATCTCGAGCAAAAAGTCCCGATGGACGCGCAAACCGCGCGCCAGGAAGCGATCGCGTTTTCCGACCGGCCCGGGCCAGGCCCTGACGTATCAGATCGGCAAACTCCAGATCATGCAGTTACTGGCCGAAGCGCGCTTGCAACAAGGCGATAAATTCAATCTTCGCGCCTTCCACGATTTCGTCTGGAAAAACGGCAACGTTCCGATCGCGCTACAGCGCTGGGAATATTTGGGCGTCGCGACGATCTACCGACGGTCAGCGGCAGATAAGTCTCGATAACTGGAAGTGTCGATTCGGGGAGCGCAGGCTGCCAGCCTGCTCTGTCCGGCAGCGCCGGACAGGGTGAGATCACGGTCGATTGCTGAAGCGCCTTGAAGAATGTGTTCCGGCTAGCAGCCGAAAACTGCAGGCTGGCAGCCTGCGCTCCCCGATCCGTGGAATCCGCACAATCCGCGGTTGAGATCAATCGTCCGGAGGTTTGGACTAGACGTGCGCCGGTTGAATTGAGATGCTTCGTCGCGCGCGTAGCGAAAGGAGCGCGCCGTATGTCGCCCAAGGCACCTACCGATTCTCACCTCGAGATCGCACACGTCCTGTTCATCGACATCGTCGCCTATTCGAAGCTCCTCATTGATCAGCAGACTGAGCTGATAAAACTGCTTAACGAACAGGTGCACAGCACTGAAGAATTCCGCGCCGCGGAAGCGGCTGGAAAATTGATCCGGATCGCGACGGGCGACGGAATGGCGCTGGCTTTCTTCACCAGTCCCAGATGCGCCGGTGCGTTGCGCGCTGCAACTAAGCGAAGCAATCCGCCAATCACCACGTCTTCAGCTTCGCATGGGTATTCATAGCGGACCGGTCGATCAGCTGGCTGACGTTAACGAGCGCTCCAATATCGCCGGAGCAGGAATCAACACTGCGCAGCGGGTGATGGACTGTGGCGATGCCGGTCACATCCTGCTCTCCGGACGTGTGGCCGATGACCTCGGCTCAATTCGGCAGATGGCAACCACAGCTGCACGATCTTGGCGAAGTCGAGACGTTAAGCACGGCGTTAGGTTGGACATCGTCAATCTTTACAACGAGAGCGTGGGCAACGCGGCCATTCCGAAAAAAATTGCCGAGGGAAGAGGAAGGCTGCTCGCCGAGCCAAAATTCGTGTCTTATTCGCCGTGTTGGCGTTGGGGATACTGATCGCTGGCGCTGCGCTTTTCGTATATTTCAACGCGCGAAATCAAATAAACTCGGCGCGGGAGGTCCAGAGAAATCCATCGCGGTGCTTCCGTTTATGGATCTGAGTCAGGCGAAGGACCAGGAATATTTCTGCGACGGCATGAGCGAGGAGATTCTCGACGCCCTGGCAAAGGTCGAGGGCTGCGCGTCGTTGCCCGCACCTCATCGTTTTCATTCAAAGGGAAGAGCGCGGACGCAAGCGAGGTTGGGAAAAAACTGAACGTCGAGAACGTGCTTGAAGGAAGTGTCCGGCGCGAGGGTAACCGCGTTCGAATAACCACGCAGTTGATCAACGCGCGCAACGGTTTTCAGCTTTGGTCGGAAACTTACGAGCGCGAACTGCAAGGAGTATTTGCGCTCCAGGATGAAATTACTCGCGCAGTAGTTGACGCGCTCAAACTCAAGCTCGCGATTTCGGCTTCCAGTTCGTGAGCAACGAAACACCGAAGCGTATGATCTTTATCTGCAAGGTCTCTATCTCTCGAACAAAGGCAGCGAAAAGGATTTGCGGGAAGGGCTCACTTTCTTTCAGCGCGCGCTTGAGAAAGATCCGAAATTATCCCGCGCCTGGACCGGAATCGCGAAAGTTTGGTTTTACCTGGCGGACGTTTACGTAAAACCGCTCGAGGCTTACCCGGCATCAAGAGCAGCCGCCTTGAAGGCGATTGAGCTCGACGAGAAAGATGCTGAGGCGCATTGCTATCTCGGCGAAGCAAAACGAATCCTGGATTGGGATCTTCCGGGCGAGGAGAGCGGAGTTGGAGCGAGCGTTACAGCTAGATCCTAATTCGGCGCCAGTAAACTTTTTCCTGGCCCTGTTGCCGCTCTTCCGCGGTGACGTGAAAGAAGGGCTCGAGCTTGTGCTGAAAGCTGAACAATTGGATCCGGTGTCGCCGATCATTAGCTACGTCGCCACTGCCGCTTACCTGGCGGATAACCGGCATCGATGACGCCATCGTCGAGGGCCAGCGGACGCAGCAGCTTGATCCACATTACTTCTACTTGGATTCGACTCTTGCCGCAGCCTATCGCGAGAAGGGAAACTTTGCGGAAGCGATTGCGCTCTATACCAAAGCTCAGGAGGAGACTCACCTCCCGAGTAGCGGTCTGGCCATTACCTACGCGCGGACTGGGCCGGCAAAACGAGGCGCGGAAAATTCTCGATCAACTCGTGCAAGAAAGGCGGACACGATACGTCTCAGCCCAGATCATCGCTGCAATTTACGTCGGGTTAGGCGACAAAGAAGAAGCTTTTCGCTGGCTGGAGCTCGCTGCTACTGAACACTCGGGAATACTACAGTGGATCGCGTTCCTTCCTGAATTTCGTCCGCTTCGTCCCGACAAACGTTTCCCGAACCTCCTGCGGCGGATCGGCGTTCCCACGACTCGAGCGTATCTATTACCGAGACGAGTGTATCAGAGATCAAAGACCAGAACGCCCAAGTTCACCTCTCTCTTAGGATTGGAGTAAAGCCGCGACCGAATACTCAAAATGGTCACGTCGTCAGACTAGCAGTTTCCTTCTATGACCTAACGAAAGATGGTAAATTGAAGCCCACTGATGCGCGGACTGCTTATGATTGGCTGACGCGCGACCGTGACTGGACCGATCCCAGTCCGAAATTCCTCGCCGCAACTTATGTGCGTCCCAAGACCCGAATCGCTTCGCCTGAGGGACGACGCTATGGCGGATTCGCTGTCCATGTTTATTTCGATGGGCAATTACAAGATGCGCGAGCGAATCCGCCGGAATTGCTCACGCCTCTTTCCAGCTCCCGATCAAGTCGCGCTTCCGCCTGAACGCTGCTTCGAGCCCGCCTCACTAGCAGGCACCAGTCGAACATTTGCTCCGACTACGAATTTGCGTAACCTACCGGCTACGGATATTTGTAGGCGTATATACCCTACAATTACGACTTGTTAGGCTTCTCGCTATTTCGCTAATGTCACGGAGAATTACGCGAGGAAGGCGTGTAATCAATCGTACCATTTATCGGGTCGAGAGGGATTTAAGCATAGCAGGAACTTTCCTGCTTTCGGCGTCGATCACATTTGGCCAGGAAGCTATCACCGACGCCGCAGGCATGCCGAGCGGTCGGGCGTCACCATCGAAGAAGTGATCGTGACCGGTTCGAACATTCCGACTTCAGAAGAAGTCGGTCCGAACCCGGTCGATACCTACCGGACGGAGGATATCACTCGACTCGGTGTCGCGCAGCGCCACTGATCTTATCCAGAAGTTGCCAGCCGCTACTGGAGCGGCAATCAATGAAAACGTCGCCAACGGCGGTGACGGCCGCGTGGAAATTAACCTGCGCGGTATTCTCGCGAAAGAAACTCTGGTCTTGCAGGACGGACGCCGTCTGGCGCCGGTTGGCTTTGCCGGTGATACGGTCGACCTCAACACCATTCCGCTCGGGTTGATCGACCACGTCGATATCCTGAAGGATGGCGCTTCCGCCATTTATGGCGCGGACGCAGTCGCCGGTGTGTTCAACGTTTGGTTGATCCACAAGTTCCGTGGCCTCGAGCTCTACACCAGCTATGGCAACACCAATCTCGGCTCTGCCAATGACATGGGTGAAGAAAGGGGATATCTCCTCGCCGGCATCGGAGACGATAAGACGGACATTGTAGTTTACGCCGAGTTTTACAATCGGGCCGCAATCTATTCGCGCGACGCTGATATCTCTAGTAATGCGGACTTCACGCGATTTGGCGGCCGTGATACCCGTAGCAGTGCATTCGCCGGACACGTGGGCCCCGTGTTCGACCCAGGTCGGCCTGCCAGCTTTGTTTACCAGCCGAATTTGAATGGTGGCGCGCTAACACCCACGCCGCACGCATTCCCAAATGTAGCGAGCGACCCGCAATATGTGCCGCTTTTTAGCCTTCCGCGGGAACAACAGGTGCTTTAACTTCGCGGCCCTAACCCCGGCAATCCCCGCGGTCGACCGCGAATATCTCTATGGCTCGCTCGACCGCAAAATTTGCGACCAATATCTGGAGGTTTTTGCCGACTTCAAATATGTGCGCACTTTCTGGGATAGCGCCCTGGCGCAGCTTCAATTTGCTCCTGATGTATGGACGGATGCGACGATCACCCCTTCGGGATCACTGTCCCGGATCTGGCATCAGCGTACCGATTCAGAACCCATTCAATCCATTCACCGTGGCGGATTACACGTCGCCTGGAGGATTTGATCCGAGGTTCCCGCAAACTCAATCAAGTGCTGCACCTCCCGGCACTCAGTTCACCACCTTCGTCATATACCGTGCGTTGGAAGCCGGGCCGCGCACCGATCAAGATTACGACGGATAATTACGAGTTTACCGGCGGCCTCAAAGGTAATTTGGGTGAGTTTGGAGATTATTTTAAGACATGGAACTGGGAAACCGGGTTCCGTTATAGCGAAGATAGCCGGGTGGAGCGCGACGGCGGGGTTGTCGACACCAATGCTTTGCGTCAGGCATTGCTCGATACCAATCCGGCAACCGCCTTCAATCCATTCGGCCTCAACCAGAACTCGCGCGCGGTGATTGACAAAATATTCGTCACCACCCATCACCTCGGCACGACGTCGTTGACGCTCGAGGACTTGAAGTTGTTCGGCGATCTGTTCAATCTCCCGGCCGGCCCGATCTCGTTCGCTGTTGGCGGTGAACATCGCACCGAACGCGCCAGCGATCAGCCCGACGCGCTCATCTCGTCCGGCCACAACCTTGGCGGTACCAGCTTTGCATCAACCAATGGGAGCCGGGACGTTTGGTCCATCTATTGGGAGGTTCGTCTACCTGTTACGAGTCCTGCCTGGAACCTTCCTGGTCTCTACAGCCTGGAATTAGATTACCAGGAACGATTTGACGACTTCAGTGATTTCGGCGGCACCGAAAGGCCGAAGTTCTCCGTGCGCTGGCAGCCGATCGACTCGGCTCTGACCATTCGCGCCACCTATAGCGAAGCGTATCACGCTCCGACCTTGAGCGATTTATTCCGCGGGGTAGCGGTGCAAGTTGCGGATGTATCTGATCCGCGGAGTCCGATCCGCACGTATCAAGCCGTTGTCCACGCACTTGAGCGGCAATCCGAATCTGCAGCCAGAAACGGCCTATGAATGGACTTATGGTGCTGTCGTTACGCCCGGCAAATGGTGGAGCCCGCTTCAGGGCTTGACGCTGCAGGCCGATTTCTACCACATCGATCTCCGCGCCGTCACTGCCAGTCTTGGATCCACAGTTCCTTGTAGACCACGAGGACCAATTCCCGGGTGCAGGTCATCCGCGGCCCCTCAACCGGCCCGGATGATCCGTTTGGCCCGATTGTCCTTCTCTTACTTCCGGAACAAAATCTAGGTCGGATTATCCAAGAGGGCTGGGATTACGAGGTGGCCTATTCCTTCGACACTTCGAGATTGGGTCATGGTAACTGGGGCACACTGACCGCGACGTTCAACGGCACTTATATAGATCGTGTAGTGCTCCAAGCGGTCGTCGGTGGACCGGAACAAAGTGTTGTCGGCAAGTTCGGTGGCGGCTTCCTCGGACCTGCAGGCGGTGGTTCGTTTACGCACAATCGCTGAGTACGCGAGTCTGTTCTACGACGGACCGGCGGGCTCACGGCTGGCTGGACTCGATACCGGCTTTACCGTGCACTACATCGGCCAGTATTGGGATACTAAGGATTTCACTAAAGACGGCCGAGGTCGCAAGATCCGTGAATGGACTACCCTGGACTGGATCCTGAACTACACGTTCAACTTCCCAGCGTCCGCCGCGCAGAACGAAGTCGCCGGCTACGCCAAGGATGGCGGCAAGAACGCGACGATGAAAGGCGGTAAAGACAAGAACGTCATGCCGGTCTCTACCGCGGAATACAATCCGTGCGGCTGGCGAGCGTGGCTGAATAACACAACGAGTCACGCTTGGGGTGAACAACGTTTTCGATTTAGCGCCGCCATTCGTAGCCGCGTGCCGGTGAAAACGGCTACGACGAGCAGACAGCCAATATCAAGGGGCGAACCTGGTATGTGGCGTTGAAGAAGCGCTTCTAGAGGTTCGAGCTCGCTTCTCGAGAGTCGACGCGACTTCGGTAGGCGACATTACCCCACACCGTGAGCGTGAAGGAAGTCTATCTCGCCTGTTACAAAGATAGTCAGAGATGTCTCGGCTACGCTCGACATGACAGGATTACCTAGTTGCCGATGACAACTTACAGTAACGGAAAATCTTGCGAAAGGACGCTGTTGCTATATGAAGATCGAACTCATTTATTGGAGTCCCGACAATGAAGCCTCCGCTACCGGTCGGTAGCTTTGCGATCACAGCGGTCTGCTTTTGCGCCTGTCATCATGACGTTCGCGCAGGAAGCTTCGCCCACGCCACAGACGACCGGCCAGCCTGGCGTTACTATCGAAGAAGTGATCGTGACCGGTTCGAACATTCCGACTTCAGAAGAAGTCGGTCCGAACCCGGTCGATACCTACCGCAGAGAGGATATCACCCGACTTGGGGTGCGTTCCGCCACTGACCTTATCCAGAAGTTGCCAGCCGCTACTGGAGCGGCAATCAATGAAAACGTCGCCAACGGCGGTGACGGCCGCGTGGAAATTAACCTGCGCGGTATTCTCGCTAAAGAAACTCTGGTCTTGCAGGACGGACGTCGTCTGGCGCCGGTTGGCTTTGCCGGTGATACGGTCGACCTCAACACCATTCCGCTCGGGTTGATCGACCACATCGATATCCTGAAGGATGGCGCTTCCGCCATTTACGGTGCGGACGCAGTCGCCGGTGTGTTCAACGTTTGGTTGATCCACAAGTTCCGTGGCCTCGAGCTCTACGCCAGCTATGGCAACACCAATCTCGGCTCTGCCAATGACATGGGTGAAGAAAGGGGATATCTCCTCGCCGGCATCGGGGACGATAAGACGGACATTGTAGTTTACGCCGAGTTTTACAATCGGGCCGCCATCTATTCCCGCGACGCTGATATCTCTAGTAATGCGGACTTCACGCGATTTGGCGGCCCGGATACCCGTAGCAGTGCATTCGCCGGACACGTGGGCCCCGCGTTCGTCCAATGGTCAGCCCGCCAGCTTTGTTTACCAGCCAGAGTTTGAATGGTGGCGCGCTAACACCCACGCCGCACGCATTCCCAAATGTAGCGAGCGACCCGCAATATGTGCCGCTTTTTAGCCTTCCGCGAGAACAACAGGGCTTTAACTTCGCGGCCCTAACCCCGGCAGTCCCCGCGGTCGACCGCGAATATCTCTATGGCTCGCTCGACCGCAAAATTTGCGACCAATATCTGGAGGTTTTTGCCGACTTCAAATATGTGCGCACTTTCTGGGATAGCGCCCTGGCGCAGCTTCAATTTGCTCCTGATGTATGGACGGATGCAGACGCACCCCTTCGGGTTCACTCCGCCGACTGGCATCAGCGTACCGATTCAGAACCCATTCAATCCATTCACCGTGGCGGATTACACCTCGCCTGGAGGATTTGATCCGAGGTTCCCGCAAACTCAATCAACTGCGGCACCTCCCGGCACTCAGTTCACCACCTTCGTCATATACCGTGCGTTGGAAGCCGGACCGCGCACCGATCAAGATTACGACGGATAATTACGAGTTTACCGGCGGCCTCAAAGGTAATTTGGGTGAGTTTGGAGATTATTTTAAGACATGGAACTGGGAAACCGGGTTCCGTTATAGCGAAGATAGCCGGGTGGAGCGCGACGGCGGGGTTGTCGACACCAATGCTTTGCGTCAGGCATTGCTCGATACCAATCCGGCAACCGCCTTCAATCCATTCGGCCTCAACCAGAACTCGCGCGAGGTGATTGACAAAATATTCGTCACCACCCATCACCTCGGCACGACGTCGTTGACGCTCGAGGACTGGAAGTTGTTCGGCGATCTGTTCAATCTCCCGGCGGGCCCGATCTCGTTCGCTGTTGGCGGTGAACATCGCACCGAACGCGCCAGCGATCAGCCCGACGCGCTCATCTCGTCCGGCAACACCCTTGGCGGTACCACCTTTGCATCAACCAATGGGATCCGGGACGTTTGGTCCATCTATTGGGAGGTTCGTCTACCTGTTACGAGTCCTGCCTGGAACCTTCCTGGTCTCTACAGCCTGGAACTAGATTACCAGGAGCGATTCGACGACTTCAGTGATTTTGGCGGCACCGAAAGGCCGAAGTTCTCCGTGCGCTGGCAGCCGATCGACTCGGCTCTGACCATTCGCGCCACCTATAGCGAAGCGTATCACGCTCCGACCTTGAGCGATTTATTCCGCGGGGTATTGGTGCAAGTTGCGGATGTATCTGATCCGCGGAGTCAGATCTACTGAATCGACCACCGTTTACCACGCACCTTGAGCGGCAATCGGAATCTGCAGCCGGAAACGGCCTATGAATGGACTTATGGTGCTGTCGTTACGCCCGGCAAATGGTGGAGCCCGCTTCAGGGCTTGACGCTGCAGGCCGATTTCTACCACATCGATCTCCGCGCCGTCACTGCCATCTTGGATCCACAGTTCCTTGTAGACCACGAGGATCAATTCCCGGGTCAGGTCATCCGCGGGCCCTCCACCGGCCCGGATGATCCGTTTGGCCCGATTGTCCTTCTCTTACTTCCGGAACAAAATCTAGGTCGGATTATCCAAGAGGGCTGGGATTACGAGACTGGCTTATTCCTTCGACACCTCGAGGCTGGGCCATGGTGACTGGGGCACACTGACCGCGACGTTCAACGGCACTTATATAGATCGTGTAGTGCTCCAAGCGGTCGTCGGTGGACCGGAACAAAGTGTTGTCGGCAAGTTCGGTGGCGGCTTCCTCGGGCCTGCAGGCGGTGGTTCGTTTACGCACAATCGCTGGGTACACGAGTCTGTTCTACGACGGACCGGCGGGCTCACCGCTGGCTGGACTCGATACCGGCTTTATCGTGCACTACATCGGCCAGTATTGGGATGTCAAGGATTTCACTAAAGACGGCCAGGGTCGCAAGATTCGTGAATGGACTACCCTGGATTGGATCCTGAACTACACGTTCAACTTCCCAGCGTCCGCTGCGCAAAACGAAGTCGCCGGCTACGCCAAGGACGGCGGCAAGAACGCGACGATGAAAGGCGGTAAGGACAAGAACGTCATGCCGGTCTCTACCGCGGAGTACAATCCGTGCGGCTGGAGAGCGTGGCTGAATAGCACAACGATCACCCTTGGGGTGAACAACGTTTTTGATTTAGCGCCGCCATTCGTCGCCGGCGGCCGGTGAAAACGGCTACGACGAGCAGACAGCCAATATCAAGGGGCGGACCTGGTATGTGGCGTTGAAGAAGCGCTTCTAAGCGAGCTGTTCGAGCACCGCCTTTTGTCATTCCGACCGAGTCGAGGAATGGAGCGGCTCGGGCAGGCGGACATAGACGGGCGGGCCACGAGGCCGAGTGAGCGGGAAGCGGAACGAGTCAATCTCTAGCTATTCGCCTGTTACAAAAATAGTCAGAGATGTCTCGGCTACGCTCGATCCGCCACAGGACGGATTCGCCGGGGCGAACATGACAAAAATTACCGTAGTTTGCCGATGAATCTTCAAAACGACGCTTGTTGCGGATAGGAAGATTTGTTACATGTACGTAGGGGAATTCCTCACAGGAATCCCGACAATGAAGCCTCCGCTACCGGTCGGTGCTTTGCGATCACAGCGGTCTGCTTTTGTCCTGTCTTCATGACGTTCGCGCAGGAGCTCGCGCCTACGCCACAAACGACCGGCCAGCCTGGCGTTACTATCGAGGAAGTGATCGTGACCGGTTCGAACATTCCGACTTCAGAAGAAGTCGGTCCGAACCCGGTCGATACCTACCGCAGGGAGGATATCACCCGACTTGGGGTGCGTTCCGCCACTGACCTTATCCAGAAGTTGCCAGCCGCTACTGGAGCGGCAATCAATGAAAACGTCGTCAACGGCGGTGACGGCCGCGTGGAAATTAACCTGCGCGGTATTCTCGCTAAGGAAACTCTGGTCTTGCAGGACGGACGCCGTCTGGCGCCGGTTGGCTTTGCCGGTGATACGGTCGACCTCAACACCATTCCGCTCGGGTTGATTGACCACGTCGATATCCTGAAGGATGGCGCTTCCGCCATTTATGGTGCGGACGCAGTCGCCGGTGTGTTCAACGTTTGGTTGATCCACAAGTTCCGTGGCCTCGAGCTCTACACCAGCTATGGCAACACCAACCTCGGCTCTGCCAATGACATGGGTGAAGAAAGGGGATATCTCCTCGCCGGCACTCGGAGACGATAAGACGGACATTGTAGTTTACGCCGAGTTTTACAATCGGGCCGCCATCTATTCGCGCGACGCTGATATCTCTAGTAATGCGGACTTCACGCGATTTGGCGGCTCGGATACCCGTAGCGGTGCATTCGCCGGACGCGTGGGCCCCGTGTTCGACGCAATGGTCAGCCCGCCAGCTTTGTTTACCAGCCAGGTTTGAATGGTGGCGCGCTAACACCCACGCCGCACGCATTCCCAAATGTAGCGAGCGACCCGCAATATGTGCCGCTTTTTAACCTTCCGCAGGAACAACAGTTCTTTAACTTCGCGGCCCTAACCCCGGCACTCCCCGCGGTCGACCGCGAATATCTCTATGGCTCGCTCGACCGCAAAATTTGCGACCAATATCTGGAGCTTTTTGCCGACTTCAAATATGTGCGCACTTTCTGGGATAGCGCCCTGGCGCAGCTTCAATTTGCTCCTGATGTATGGACGGATGCAGACGCACCCCTTCGGGATCACTCCCGCGATTTGGCATCAGCGTACCGATTCAGAACGCCATTCAATCCATTCACCGTGGCGGATTACACCTCGCCTGGAGGATTTGATCCGAGGTTCCCGCAAACTCAATCAAGTGCTGCACCTCCCGGCACTCAGTTCACCACCTTCGTCATATACCGTGCGTTGGAAGCCGGGCCGCGCACCGATCAAGATTACAACGAATAATTACGAGTTTACCGGCGGCCTCAAAGGTAATTTGGGTGAGTTTGGAGATTATTTTAAGACATGGAACTGGGAGACCGGGTTCCGTTATAGCGAAGATAGCCGGGTGGAGCGCGACGGCGGGGTTGTCGACACCAATGCTTTGCGTCAGGCATTGCTCGATACCAATCCGGCAACCGCCTTCAATCCATTCGGCCTCAACCAGAACTCGCGCGCGGTGATTGACAAAATATTCGTCACCACCCATCACCTCGGCACGACATCGTTGACGCTCGAGGACTTGAAGTTGTTCGGCGATCTGTTCAATCTCCCGGCCGGCCCGATCTCCTTCGCTGTTGGTGGTGAACATCGCACCGAACGCGCCAGCGATCAGCCCGACGCGCTCATCTCGTCCGGCCACAACCTTGGCGGTACCAGCTTTGCATCAACCAATGGAATCCGGGACGTTTGGTCCATCTATTGGGAGGTTCGTCTACCTGTTACGAGTCCTGCCTGGAACCTTCCTGGTCTCTACAGCCTGGAATTAGATTACCAGGAACGATTTGACGACTTCAGTGATTTCGGCGGCACCGAAAGGCCGAAGTTCTCCGTGCGCTGGCAGCCGATCGACTCGGCTCTGACCATTCGCGCCACCTATAGCGAAGCGTATCACGCTCCGACCTTGAGCGATTTATTCCGCGGGGTAACGGTGCAATCTGCGGATGATTATCTGATCCGCGGAGTCAGATCTACTGCGCCAATACTGTTACCACGCACTTGAGCGGCAATCCGAATCTGCAGCCGGAAACGGCCTATGAGTGGACTTATGGTGCTGTCGTTACGCCCGGCAAATGGTGGAGCCCGCTTCAGGGCTCTGACGCTGCAGGCCGATTTCTACCACATCGATCTCCGCGCCGTCACTGCCATCTTGGATCCGCAGTTCCTTATAGACCACGAGGACCAATTCCCGGGGCAGGTCATACGCGGGCCCCTCAACCGGCCCGGATGATCCGTTTGGCCCGATTGTCCTTCTCTTACTTCCGGAACAAAATCTAGGTCGGATTATCCAAGAGGGCTGGGATTACGAGGTGGCCTATTCCTTCGACACCTCGAGATTGGGTCATGGTAACTGGGGCACACTGACCGCGACATTCAACGGCACTTATATAGATCGTGTAGTGCTCCAAGCCGTTGTCGGTGGACCGGAACAAAGTGTTGTCGGCAAGTTCGGTGGCGGCTTCCTCGGACCTGTCGGCGGTGGTTCGTTTACGCACAATCGCTGGTACGCGAGCTCTGTTCTACGACGGACCGGCGGGCTCACCGCTGGCTGGACTCGATACCGGCTTTACCGTGCACTACATCGGCCAGTATTGGGATACTAGGGATTTCACCAAAGACGGCCAGGGTCGCAAGATCCGTGAATGGACTCACCCTGGACTGGATCCTGAACTACACGTTCAACTTCCCAGCGTCCGCTGCGCAAAACGAAGTCGCCGGCTACGCCAAGGATGGCGGCAAGAACGCGACGATGAAAGGCGGTAAGGACAAGAACGTCATGCCGGTCTCTACCGCGGAATACAGTCCGTGCGGCTGGCGAGCGTGGCTGAATGGCACAACAGTCACCCTTGGGATGAACAACGTTTTCGATTTAGCACCGCCATTCGTAGCCGCGGCCGTTGAAAACGGCTACGACGAGCAGACAGCCAATATCAAGGGGCGGACCTGGTATGTGGCGTTGAAGAAGCGCTTCTAAGCGAGCTGTTCGAGCACCGCCTTTTGTCATTCCGACCGAGTCGAGGAATGGAGCGGCTCGGGCAGGCGGACATAGACGGGCGGGCCACGAGGCCGAGTGAGCGGGAAGCGAACGAGTCAATCTCTAGCTATTCGCTTTTTACAAAAAATAGTCAGAGATGTCTCGGCTACGCTCGATCCGCCACAGGACGGATTCGCCGGGGCGAACATGACAAAAATTACCGTAGTTTGCCGATGAATCTTCAAAACGACGCTTGTTGCGGATAGGAAGATTTGTTACATGTATCGTAGGGGAATTCCTTACAGGAATCCCGACAATGAAGCCTCCCGCTACCGGTCGGTGCTTTGCGATCACAGCGGGCTGCTTTTGTCCTGTCCTCATGACGTTCGCGCAGGAGCTCGCGCCCACGCCACAGACGACTGGCCAGCCTGGCGTCACTATCGAGGAAGTGGTCGTGACCGGTTCGAACATTCCGACTTCAGAAGAAGTCGGTCCGAACCCGGTCGATACCTACCGCAGGGAGGATATCACCCGACTTGGGTGTCCGTTCCGCCACTGACCTTATCCAGAAGTTGCCAGCCGCTACTGGAGCGGCAATCAATGAAAACGTCGTCAACGGCGGTGACGGCCGCGTGGAAATTAACCTGCGCGGTATTCTCGCTAAGGAAACTCTGGTCTTGCAGGACGGACGCCGTCTGGCGCCGGTTGGCTTTGCCGGTGATACGGTCGACCTCAACACCATTCCGCTCGGGTTGATCGACCACGTCGACATCCTGAAGGATGGCGCTTCCGCCATTTATGGAGCGGACGCAGTCGCCGGTGTGTTCAACGTTTGGTTGATCCACAAGTTCCGTGGCCTCGAGCTCTACGCCAGCTATGGCAACACCAACCTCGGCTCTGCCAATGACATGGGTGAAGAAAGGGGATATCTCCTCGCCGGCATCGGGGACGATAAGACGGACATTGTAGTTTACGCCGAGTTTTACAATCGGGCCGCCATCTATTCGCGCGACGCTGATATCTCTAGTAATGCGGACTTCAGGCGGTTTGGCGGCTCGGATACCCGTAGCGGTGACATTCGCCGGACGCGTGGGCCCCGTGTTCGTCAATGGTCAGCCCGCCAGCTTTGTTTACCAGCCAGAGTTTGAATGGTGGCGCGCTAACACCCACGCCGCACGCATTCCCAAATGTAGCGAGCGACCCGCAATATGTGCCGCTTTTTAGCCTTCCGCGGGAACAACAGGTGCTTTAACTTCGCGGCCCTAACCCCGGCAATCCCCGCGGTCGACCGCGAATATCTCTATGGCTCGCTCGACCGCAAAATTTGCGACCAATATCTGGAGCTTTTTGCCGACTTCAAATATGTGCGCACTTTCTGGGATAGCGCCCTGGCGCAGCTCCAATTTGCACCTGATGTATGGACGGATGCAGACGCACCCCTTCGGGATCACTCCCCGATTGGCATCAGCGTACCGATTCAAAACCCATTCAATCCATTCACCGTGGCGGATTACACCTCGCCTGGAGGATTTGATCCGAGGTTCCCGCAAACTCAATCAAGTGCTGCACCTCCCGGCACTCAGTTCACCACCTTCGTCCATATACCGTGCGTTGGAAGCCGGGCCTGCGCACCGATCAAGATTACAACGAATAATTACGAGTTTACCGGCGGCCTCAAAGGTAATTTGGGTGAGTTTGGAGATTATTTTAAGACATGGAACTGGGAAACCGGGTTCCGTTATAGCGAAGATAGCCGCGTGGAGCGCGACGGCGGGGTTGTCGACACCAATGCTTTGCGTCAGGCATTGCTCGATACCAATCCGGCAACCGCCTTCAATCCATTCGGCCTCAACCAGAACTCGCGCGCGGTGATTGACAAAATATTCGTCACCACCCATCACCTCGGCACGACATCGTTGACGCTCGAGGACTTGAAGTTGGTCGGCGATCTGTTCAATCTCCCGGCCGGCCCGATCTCCTTCGCTGTTGGCGGTGAACATCGCACCGAACGCGCCAGCGATCAGCCCGACGCGCTCACCTCGTCCGGCCACAACCTTGGCGGTATCAGCTTTGCATCAACCAATGGGATCCGGGACGTTTGGTCCATCTATTGGGAGGTTCGTCTACCTGTTACGAGTCCTGCCTGGAACCTTCCTGGTCTCTACAGCCTGGAACTAGATTACCAGGAACGATTTGAAGACTTCAGTGATTTCGGTGGCACCGAAAGGCCGAAGTTCTCCGTGCGCTGGCAGCCGATCGACTCGGCTCTGACCATTCGCGCCACCTATAGCGAAGCGTATCACGCTCCGACCTTGAGCGATTTATTCCGCGGGGTACAGGTGCAAGCTGCGCGGATGTATCTGATCCGCGGAGTCCGGCTACTGCAGCAATTCGTTACCACGCATTTGAGCGGCAATCGCAATCTGCAGCCAGAAACGGCCTATGAATGGACTTATGGTGCTGTCGTTACGCCCGGCAAATGGTGGAGCCCGCTTCAGGGTCTGACGCTGCAGGCCGATTTCTACCACATCGATCTCCGCGCCGTCACTGCCATCTTGGATCCGCAGTTCCTTATAGACCACGAGGACCAATTCCCGGGTCAGGTCATCCGCGGCCCCTCAACCGGCCCGGATGATCCGTTTGGCCCGATTGTCCTTCTCTTACTTCCGGAACAAAATCTAGGTCGGATTATCCAAGAGGGCTGGGATTATGAGACTGGCCTATTCCTTCGACACCTCGAGGCTGGGCCATGGTGACTGGGGCACGCTGACCGCGACATTCAACGGCACTTATATAGATCGTGTAGTGCTCCAAGCGGTCGTCGGTGGACCGGAACAAAGTGTTGTCGGCAAGTTCGGTGGCGGCTTCCTCGGAGACTGGCAGGCGGTGGTTCGTTTACGCACAATCGCTGGTACGCGAGTCTGTTCTACGACGGACCGGCGGGCTCACCGCTGGCTGGACTCGATACCGGCTTTACCGTGCACTACATCGGCCAGTATTGGGATATTAAGGATTTCACCAGAGACGGCCAGGGTCGCAAGATCCGTGAATGGACTACCGTGGACTGGATCCTGAACTACACGTTCAACTTCCCAGCGTCCGCTGCGCAAAACGAAGTCGCCGGCTACGCCAAGGACGGCGGCAAGAACGCGACGATGAAAGGCGGTAAGGACAAGAACGTCATGCCGGTCTCTACCGCGGAGTACAATCCGTGCGGCTGGCGAGCGTGGCTCAATAGCACAACGATCACGCTTGGGGTGAACAACGTTTTTGATTTAGCGCCGCCATTCGTAGCCGCGGCCAGTGAAAACGGCTACGACGAGCAGACAGCCAATATCAAGGGGCGGACCTGGTATGTGGCGTTGAAGAAGCGCTTCTAACGAGCCATCTTCTCGAAGTTTCTCGCGCGACGTGATTGCCGTTCGCGAGAAAGCGATAATAATCGCGCGCAATGAAGCGACGAATTACTTCGAATTGCGCAGCGTCAAATTCGTTCACCAGCTCTTGGCGGCCGAGCGTCGTTCCAGATCAGTCAACAATCTCGAGGCCCATTTGGCGGGCGGTGCCGGCGATGATGCGGAAGGCGGCTTCGTCGTTGCGTGCATTCAAGTCTTTCGCCTTCGTCTTCACGATGTCCATCACTTGCTTGCGTGTTACTTTGCCAACCTTGATCTTGTTAGGTTCTTTGGAACCGGCAGCGATGTTGGCCGCTTTCTTCAACAAGACCGCCGCGGGCGGGCTCTTGGTGATGAAAGTAAATGACTTGTCTTTGAAAACAGTGATAACGACCGGAAGGATGTCGCCGGCTTGTTTCTGGGTGGCGGCATTAAATTCCTTGCAGAACGACATGATGTTGACACCGCGCGGACCGAGCGCGGTGCCGACGGGTGGCGCGGGGTTCGCCTGACCGGCAGGGATTTGCAGTTTGATATGAGCGATTACTTCCTTTGCCATTGTATTTCGTTAAAGCGTTAAAGCGAAATTACGACGTTGAAGCGACTGACTCGATTTAGCCTCGTTCCACCTGCCAATATTCCAGTTCGACGGGCGTAGCGCGACCGAAAGATGGTGACGGAAACCCGCAGCTTGCCCCGTTCCGGGTCAATTTCTTCAACAATACCGTTCTGGTTTTGGAACGGCCCATCAGCCACCTTGACTGTCTCGCCGACTTCAAATGAAACTTTCGGCTTCACCTTTTCCTCGCGCTCCTTCATCTGCGCCAGCATCGACTCGACCTCCGATTGTCGCATTGGGATAGGCTTATCTTTGGTGCCGGCAAAGCCGATTACTCCGGGCGTATCCTTGATGAAATACCAGGTGCGATCGACCAGTTGATTGTTCTGATCGAGTAGGTGCATGTTTACGATGAGGTAGCCGGGAAAAATTTTCGCGTGGTCTCGCTTTTCTTGCCTTTCTTGATTTCGGAAACGCGCTCGGTTGGGACGAGCACTTCGTAGATGACGTCGGTCATCTCCTCGGTCTTGACGCGCTTCTCGATATTGTCCTTGACCTTGTTCTCCTGGCCGGAGAGCACGTGCACAACGAACCATTGATCTTTGCTGCGAGCGCCTGAGGCCATATCTAATTAGTGAATACGAGTAAAGAAATGGACAACGTTAACGAGAATAAAATCGAAGAGAGCAACGTAACCGCCAAGAAGTAGCATCGCCATGATCACGACAACGGTGGAGTCGAACAGCTCCTTGTAGCGACGGAAGCCTTTTTCCTTCGGATCCCAGGGCCAGGAAGCATTTCTGCAGCTCAACTTTCACTTCAGTGAGGAAAGCTTGTTATTTTCGTGAGCATGGTGGAGGACGTTAAATTGTTGAAAGTGTTACATCGTTGAAACGGAACCCGATCACTGATTTCTGACAATTTAACATTGTAACCGTTTTAACTGTTCAGCGAAACAACACGCCAGGAGGGACTCGAACCCCCAACCGACGGTTTTGGAGACCGCTACTCTACCAATTGAGCTACTGGCGTATAAAATCTTCCTCCTTCACTTGCTCCTAATCTTCCTCTTTCTCGAAGAATGCTCAAGAGAACAGACAGCGGAAGAGGCAAGATTATTAATCCAGAATTTCGGCCACGCGACCGGCGCCGACGGTTTTGCCGCCTTCGCGAATGGCGAAGCGAATCGTCTTTTCCATCGCGATCGGGGTAATCAACTCGACCTCAATGGCGACGTTATCGCCCGGCATGACCATTTCGACGCCATCCGGCAACTTGACCGTTCCGGTCACGTCGGTGGTGCGGAAATAAAATTGCGGCCGGTAATTGGTAAAGAACGGCGTGTGACGGCCGCCTTCCTCCTTGCTCAAGACATACACTTCCGCCTTGAACTTCTTGTGCGGCTTAATCGTGCCCGGCTTGGCGATGACCTGGCCGCGCTCGACCTCTTCCTTCTTCGTGCCGCGCAGAAGCACGCCGACGTTATCGCCGGCGCGCGCTTCGTCGAGAAGTTTGCGGAACATTTCGATATCGGTCGCGGTCGTTTTGGCGGTGGGGCGAATGCCGACGATCTCGACTTCCTCCATTTTCTTGAGCACGCCACGCTCGACACGACCGGTCGCGACTGTGCCGCGGCCTTCAATGTTGAACACGTCTTCGACCGGCATCAGGAACGGCTGATCGATCGGCCGGTCTGGCACTGGGAATGTAATCATCAATCGCGGCAGACGAGGGCGAGCACTTGCTTCTCCTGATCGGCGTCGCCATCGAGCGCCTTGAGTGCGCTGCCTTTCACGATCGGAATTTTGTCGCCCGGAAATTCATACTGGGTGAGCAAATCGCGCACTTCCATTTCCACCAGATCGAGCAGCTCGGGATCGTCCACCATGTCCACTTTGTTCAGGAACACGACGATCGAGGGCACGCCGACCTGGCGCGCCAGCAGGATGTGCTCGCGCGTTTGCGGCATCGGACCGTCCGCGGCCGAAACCACCAGGATGGCGCCGTCCATTTGCGCTGCACCGGTGATCATGTTCTTCACGTAGTCGGCGTGGCCCGGGCAATCGACGTGGGCGTAGTGTCGCTTGTCGCTCTGATATTCCACGTGCGCGGTGTTAATCGTGATGCCGCGCTCTTTTTCCTCCGGCGCGTTATCGATGTCATCGTATGTGCGCACCTCGGCCATGCCCTTCTTGGCAAGAACGGTGGTGATCGCGGCGGTCAACGTGGTCTTGCCGTGGTCCACGTGACCGATTGTGCCGACGTTCACGTGCGGCTTATCGCGTTTGAATGCTTCCTTAGCCATTTTCGAATTCTCCTGTTTAAACTAAACTTCGTCTGATGCTTATTGTGCTGGTCGCGAGCTCACTGGAGCCCATGACCGGGATTGAACCGGTGACCTCGTCCTTACCAAGGACGTGCTCTACCAACTGAGCTACATGGGCGAACCGGTTTCGCTCGCGCCAGAGAAGCAAAAGTCCCAGAGCCGCCGTTTGAACGACCTTGGGACCGCTTCGTCCAGCAAAAAGCGTCCGCAAACTATCAGCCGGGCCTGCCCTGTCAAAGCAAATTCTTAGCGGATCCGCCCGCTCGATTCGGCCTCGTCTTCACCGCCTCCGCGGCGGCGGGCCAACGACGAAAATGATCCCAATTACGACCAGCAGGACGACCAGCCCGATTCCGATGTTCAGGGGCGTAAACAAGCCAGGTTGCGGTGTCGGTGCAGGAGTAGGCGCGGGAGGCGGAGCGTTTTTGGCGGCGAGGGCCGATTGCGCGTACTGCAAGCGCTGTTGCGTATCGTAATCGTTCGGATTGATCCTCAGGGTTTGCTGATAATCCGCGATCCCTTTCTCGTAGTTTTGCAGATAGGTTACGTAGGTGTAACCCCGCTTTGCGTAAACATCGGGATCGGGTTTGATCTCCAGGCTCTTGTCGTAATCGGCGATGGCCTCGTTGTATTTCTTCTGGCTGCGAAACACGAACCCGCGTCGTTCATAG
>ERZ1370068.553-contig-10504_pt1 | contig 33419 bp, 43 predicted proteins | sample MGYA00561227_ERZ1370068 | MGnify/ENA primary metagenome ERZ1370068 (study PRJEB38410, sample SAMEA6850437) | metagenome | study: Metagenomic assessment of the ecological functions of the soil: analysis of the soil microbiota associated with the...
TGTTCGATCTCGCCGCTGGCGCTGATCCTGACCTATCCGACCATCCTGATCCCGTTCTCGACCTGGCTGCTGATGGGCTATTTCAAGACCATCCCGTTCGAGCTGGAGGAATGCGCGCTGATCGACGGCGCGAGCCGCTGGCAGATCCTGACCAAGATCGTGCTGCCGCTGGCGATTCCGGGCTTGATCTCGGCGTTCATCTTCTGCTTCACGCTGTGCTGGAACGAGTTCATCTACGCGCTGACCTTCCTGCAACTCGACGCAGAACAAGACGGTGCCGGTCGCGATCGTCAACGAGTTCGTCGACGGCGACATCTATCGCTGGGGATCGCTGATGGCGGGCGCGCTGGTCGGCTCGCTGCCGCTGGTCATCTCTCTATGCGTTCTTCGTCGAGCACTACGTTTCGGCCATGACCGGAGCCGTGAAGGAGTAAGCGCGAGGCCTGCGTCTACTCTTTATGTCGACGCGTTTTCTTCACGCGAACCGGTTCCCACTTCGCTGGAAAACGCTATAGAACAAAAACAAAGGAGTTGGGTCTTGCATATTCTGGTTCTCGGCGCCGCCGGCATGGTCGGCCGCAAGCTGACCGAGCGGCTGTTGCGCGACGGACGTCTCGGCAAGCGCGACATCAGCCGCATGACGCTGCAGGACGTGGTCGCGCCGGCCGAGCCCGCCAAAGCGGCATTTCCGATCGATGCCGTGACCTGCGATTTCGCGGTGCCGGGCGTCGCCGCGAACGCTGGTCGGCGGATCGGCCCGACGTGATCTTCCATCTGGCCGCGATCGTCTCCGGCGAGGCCGAGCCGATTTCGACAAGGGCTATCGCATCAACCTCGACGGCACGCGGTATGCTGCTCGATGCGATCCGGCTGTGCCGGCGGCGGCTACAAGCCGCGGCTGGTCTTCACGTCGTCGATCGCGGTGTTCGGCGCGCCGTTTCCGGAAGCGATCGGCGACGAGTTCTTTCAGACGCCGCTGATGCAGCTACGGCACCCAGAAGGCGATCGGCGAACTGCTGCTCGCCGATTACTCGCGCCGCGGTTTCATGCGACGGCATCGGCATCCGGCTGCCGACCATTTGCATCCGTCCCGGCATGCCCAACAAGGCGGCCTCAGGGTTCTTCTCCAACATCCTGCGCGAGCCGCTCGCCGGCAAGGAAGCGGTGCTGCCGGTCGTCCGAGGACGTCCGCCACTGGCATGCCTCGCCGCGCTCGGCGGTCGGTTTTCTGATCCATGCCGCGACCATGGACAGCGCGGCGGCCGGCCGCGCGCCGCAACCTCACCATGCCCGGCCTGTCGGCGACCGTCGGCGAGCAGATCGCGGCGCTGAAGCGGGTGGCCGGCGAGACAAGGTGGCGGCGACGGATCAAGCGCGAGCCCGATCCGTTCATCATGCGGCGATCGTCGATGGCTGGCCGCGCAACTTCGACGCCGACGCGGGCGGCTCAAGCTCGGCTTCACCACCGCCGAAAGAGACGTTCGACGACATCATCGGATTCACATCGAGGACGAACTCGGCGGCAAGTTCGTGGCCTCCAGCTACGATCCGGAAAAGTGGGTACCGGTTTTTCCCTGGCGACGAACGCGTTGGCGCGGATGATCACGTCGAACAAAAAGATAGAGCCGGGATGACGATTCGAAGAAAAGTCATCCGCGTCACGTCGCGTTCAAGCGGACCCGAGCGGAAGCGTTCATGACCCGGGTAGCGTGCATCGGCGAATGCATGATCGAGCTGAAACCGGCCGAGGGCGGCCTGTATCTCGCGCGGCTATGGCGGCGATACGCTGAACACATCGGTCTATCTCGCCCGCCTTGGCGTTGGACGTCGACTATGTCACGGCGCTCGGCGACGATACCCTGAGCGACGAGATGATCGCGGGCTGGGCCGCCGAAGGCGTCGGGACCAAGCGGGCGTGCGCGGCTGCCGGGCAAACTGCCGGGCATCTACCTGATCCGGACCGACGACAAGCGGTGAGCGGCGGTTCTTCCACTGGCGCGATAGCGCGGGCTGCGCGCGCCCTGATGGACTTGCCCGAAGCCGAGCAACATCCTGAATTCGCGGCTCCGCAAGTTACTGACGTCGTCCATCTTCTCGCGATCACGCTGTCGGATTCCACAGCGAGAACGGCCGAAAAGCGGGCTTGATGGCGGCTTCCTCGCGACGGGCGCGCGTGCTCGGGGCCCGCGTCGCGTCCGATGCCAATTTCCGCGCCCGCGGGCTGGCCCGATCTCGAGCATGGCGCGCAGGCGTCTTTAGCGATGCCTTTGAGGCCGCGGGATATCGTGCTGGCTTCGACGGAAGATTTGCTGCCGCTCTATCCACGGCTAGAGGCCAACGCGACCCTGATGGCCGGCGATTCCCGAGTCCGGAAGTGGTGTTGAAGCTCAGCGAGCCTCGCCAGCGTCCTGCGGTTCGCCGGGGCGGCTCGCACGTGAGTTGAAGGCCGAGCCCTGACAAAACCTGCCGTCGACACCACCGCGGCGGGCGACCAGTTCTGCCCCTACCGGCGGCCCACATCGCCGCTCGGCTGGCGGGCTCGGACCCGATCGACGCCGCGCGCGCCGGGCATCGATCTCGCCCGGCGTGGTCGTGGGCCATCCCGGCGCGGTCGGCCCGGCGCTATGCCATGCCGAGCCGGGAAAACGCCGCGATCGGCGCCCTCGCATGAGCCTCTGCATGACCGCGACACCAAAACAGGAAAAGCTCATGCCGCGCTGTTCGAGCAGGCCGTCGATCATCCCGGTTCTCACCATCGAGCGCCTTGCAGACGCGGTGCCGCTCGCCACGAGCACCTGGTCGCGGGCGGCGTGCGGAGCGCTGGAAGTCACTGCTGCGCGTCTGTTGCGATGCCGAGTCCGCACAGTGCGATCAGCGGCCCACGTGCCGGATGCGGTCGTCGGGATCGGCACCATCCTCAACGCCGACGATCTGGCGCGCGTCAGCAGCGCTCGGCGCCGCTTCGGCATCAGTCCCGGCGCTCACGCCCGAGCTTTGCTCAATGGCCGCCGCCGCCGGCGACCTTGCCGTTCGCGCCGGGCATCGCGACGGCGTCGGAACTGATGCAGGCGCCGGCGCACGGTTTCAACCTGGTCAAATTCTTCCCGGCCGAGCAGTCCGGCGGTATCAAGGCACTTCGCGTGCCCTGGCCGGGCCGTTTCCGGATGCGCGGTTTTGCCCGGACCGGCGGCATCGGCGAGGCCAACGCGGCGTCGTGGCTGGCCGAGCCCAACGTGTTCGCGGTGGGCGGTTCTGGCTGTGCCCGGCGGCGGATATCAGGTCCGGCAACTGGAGCCGGCATAACCGCCATCTGCAATCGGACCATGAAATTGCTGAAACCGGCGTGAAGTTCCAATCGATCATGGTTACAACCCTCCGAGCCAAGACAGGGAGAACCACCATGACAGCCAGCATCGTCGGATGGGCGCATACGCCATTCGGCAAGTTCGATACCGAGACCGTCCGAGAGCCTGGTGGTGCCGCGTCGCCACCGACGCGCTCGCCGATGCCGGCATCTCCGCTGCCGACGTCGATGAAATCGTGCTCGGGCATTTCAACGGCCGGCTTCTCGCCGCAGGATTTCACCGCATCGCTGGTGCTGCAGGCCGATCCGGCGCTGCGCTTCAAGCCGGCGACACGGGTCGAGAATGCCTGCGCGACCGGTTCGGCGGCGGTGCATCAGGGCATCCGCGCCATCGCGCGCCGCGGCGAAGATCGTGCTGGTGGTCGGCGTCGAGCAGATGACGCGCGACGCCGTCGGCCGAGATCGGCAGCAACCTGCTGCGCGCCTCCTATCTGCCGGAAGACGGCGACACGCCCGGCGGCTTTGCCGGCGTGTTCGGCAAGATCGCGCAGAGCCTATTTCCAGAAATACGGCGACCAGTCCGACGCGCTGGCGATGATCGCCGCCAAGAACCACAAGAACGGCGTCGCCAATCCCTATGCGCAGATGCGCAAGGATTTCGGCTATGAGTTCTGCCGCGCCGAAAGCGAGAAGAACCCGTTCGTCGCCGGTCCGCTGAAGCGCACCGATTGCTCGCTGGTGTCGGACGGCGCCGCGGCGCTGGTGCTGACCGATGCTGAAACCGCGAAGACCGATGGGCAAGGCGGTCAACGTCCGCGCCACCGCGCACGCGCAGGATTTCCTGCCGATGTCGAAGCGCGACATTCTTGCAGTTCGAAGGCTGCACGGTGGCCTGGCAGCGCGCGCTGCAGCAGGCCGGCGTGACGCTGTCCGATCTCTCGTTCGTCGAAACCCACGACTGCTTCACCGTCGCCGAGCTGATCGAATATGAGGCGATGGGACTGACGCCGAAGGGGCAGGGCGCGCGCGCCATCAAGGAAGGCTGGACGCAGAAGGACGGCAAGCTGCCGGTCAACCCGTCCGGCGGGCTGAAGGCCAAGGGCCATCCGATCGGCGCCACCGGCGTCTCCATGCATGTGCTGACGCGCAATGCAGCTCGCTCGGCCAGGCGCCCGAGGGCATGCAGATCAAGGACGCAAAGCTCGGCGGCATCTTCAACATGGGCGGCGCGCGCGGTCGCGAACTACGTCTCGATGCTGGAGCCGCAAGTAGGGCACGCCGATTTGGGTGGTCCCGCGCGACGATGCGGTCGCCGGTGACGGTCTGACGCCAAATTCTCGTTTCCGTCGCCATGACGAATGACGTCGTGTAAAAAATCACACTGCCCGACAGGCCAGATTTGGCGTGGTCGGGGCTGTCAGAGTCCCGCAGCAAGAATTTTGCTGTTCCGCGCCGACCCGAATCACTTCTATAACCGCCAGGTGTCCGTCCCTCTCACGAGGGGCGTATCGCGATCGTCACGGACGCGGGGAGGGGTGCGGTGGACGCAGCAGTGTTGGGCGTGCGATGCGAGCGCAGGGCGGATTGCTCTCCGTGAGCGGTTAGCGGCATGCAAGACGACGGCGCTGCTTGCGGACGGTGAAGTCGTGTGGTCCTGACGCCTCGACGCTGGCGTCAAGTCTTGCGGAGGCTCGTTCGGCTCAACCGGGCTGGACAAAACCTTCAATCCGCAAGGCGACGGTGGCAAAAGAGCCCGATCGCCGGGGAGAGCACGAAGGAAACCGTTAAAACCATTGCGTGCGGGAACGCCGGGTGATTCCGGGGTACTCGTTGTTACTCGTGTGCGTTCTACCACTACCAAGTGCACACGAGGCCGCGGGTGCAACGGGCATCCGGCGTTCCCACGCCCTCTTTGGGCGGAAGGATTCATGCAAACGCTCGGGCGCATCGCGCCGCGGGACCAAAACGCGTGTCGAGATCGGGCACGAACCTCTCAGCCAGTCGTCCCCGGCGAACGCCGCGGATCCATAACCACCGGATGTCGTTGTTGTGCCGTGGCGTCAGCGCCGTCTTTCAATTTCAGCGTCACGGAGTATGGATCCCGGCATTCGCCCGTGCTAGCGTTCATGCATACGCCCATACCGCCTGCCGCCCTTGATCTTGCCGGCGCGCTGCCGTTACTAGGCCTCGCACAGCGCGACTGAAACGCGCATCCATCGGGAGCAAACCAAACCATGGGACCACTTGAGGGCATCAAGGTCATCGACATGACGACCGTGCTGATGGGGCCCTATGCCACCCAGATGCTCGGCGACTATGGCGCCGACGTCATCAAGATCGAGACGCTCAGACGGCGACGTGACGCGGCAGATCGGCCCGACCCGCCATCCCGGCATGGGGCCGGTGTTCCTCAACACCAACCGCAGCAAGCGCAGCATCTGCCTCGACCTGAAGAAGCCGGCGGGGCGCGACGCGGTGCTGCGGCTGATCGCATCGGCCGACGTGCTGGTCTACAACGTCCGTCCGCAGGCGATGGCGCGGCTGCAACTCGGCTACGACGTGGTCTCGAAGGTCAATCCGCGCCTGATCTATGCCGGCGTGTTCGGCTTCGGCCAGGACGGGCCCTATGCGCGCAAAGCCCGCCTATGACGATCTGATCCAGGGCGCCACCGCGCTGCCCGCGCTGATGGCGCAGACCAGCGACGGCGTTGCCGCGCTATGTGCCGAACGCGCTGGTCGACCGCATCGTCGGGCTGACCGCGGTCGGCGCGATCTGCGCCAGCCTCGTGCATCGCGACCGCACCGGCCGCGGCCAGCGCGTCGATATCCCGATGTTCGAGACCATGGCGGGTTTCGTGCATGGGCGATCACATGGGCGGCCTCACCTACGAGCCGCCGCTCGACAAGGGCGGCTATGCGCGGCATCTGTCGCGCGACCGGCGGCCCTACAAAACCTCCGACGGCTACATCTGCGTGATCGTCTACAACGACAAGCAGTGGGAGAATTTCTTCGAGGCGACCGGCCGCGACGATCTGCGCAGCGATCCCGAAGTTCGCGACCTTTGCCGGGCGCGCCGCCAACATCGACACGGTCTATGCCGAGCTTGCGCGCATCTTCGAGACGCGAACCACCGCCGAATGGACCGAGCTGCTCGACCAAGGCCGACGTGCCTGTGATGCCGATGCACGATCTCGAGAGCATCCTGCAGGATCCGCATCTCGGTCGCGACCGATTTCTTTCCGGTCGTCGATCATCCGACCGAAGGGCCAATCCGCAACATGAAGGTGTCCGCGACCTGGTCGGAGACGCCGGTCGGAGCCGACGCGGCTGGCGCCGCGCCTGAACGAGCACGGCGCCGAAATTCTGCGCGAGGCCGGCTTCTCCGCCGACGAGATCGCCGACGCTGGTACGCGACGGCGTCACCACAACGGCGCCCGACACGCCACAGGACTGAGTCCGATGGATTTTGCGCTCATCAGCCAACCAGGAATCGATCCGCGACGCCGTGGCAAAGATCTGCGCGCGCTTCGATGACGCCTATTGGCTGAAGAAGGACAAGGAGGGCGGCTTTCCCGCCGACTTCCACAAGGCGCTGGCGGATGCCGGCTGGCTCGGCATCTGCATCCCCGAGGAATATGGCGGCTCGGGTCTCGGCATCACCGATGCCGCGATCATGATGCGGACCATCTTCGGAATCCGGCGCCGGCATGTCGGGCGCCTCCGCCGTGCATATGAACGTGTTCGGGCTCAATCCCGTGGTCGTGTTCGGCACCGAGGAGCAGCGCCAGACGGATGCTGCCGCCGATCGTCGACGGGCACGCGATCGATCCTGCTTCGCCGTCACCGAGCCGAACACCGGGCTCAACACCACGCAGTTGAAGACGCGCGCGGTGCGCAACGGGCGACAAATACATCGTCAACGGCCAGAAGGTCTGGATCTCCACCGCGCAGGTCGCCAACAAGATATTGCTGCTGGCGCGCACCACGCCGCTGGAAGAGGTGAAGAACCCGACCCACGGCTTGAGCCTGTTCTACACCGATTTCGATCGCAAGCGCGTCGCCGTGCACGAGATCGAGAAGATGGGCCGCAAGGCCGTCGACTCCAACGAGCTGTTCTTCGAGAATTTTGAAATCCCGGTCGAGGATCGTCTCGGCGAGGAGGGCCGCGGCTTCGAATACATCCTGCACGGCATGAACCCGGAGCGCATCCTGATCGCCGCCGAAGCGGTCGGGCTCGGCAAGGTCGCGCTGTCGCGCGCCGCGGACTACGCCAAGAGCCGCATCGTGTTCAACCGCCCGATCGGCAAGAACCAGGCGATCCAGCATCCGCTGGCGAAGAACTGGATGGAGCTGGAGGCCGCGTGGCTGATGGTGCTGTCGGCGGGCTGGCAATACGACCAGGGCCTGCCCTGCGGCCCCGCCGCCAACGCCGCGAAGTATCTCGCGGCCGAAGCCGGCTTTCAGGCCTGCGAGCAGGCGGTGATGACCCATGGCGGCTTCGGCTACGCCAAGGAATATCACGTCGAGCGTTACTTGCGCGAGATCCTGATCCCGCGCATCGCCCCGATCAGCCCGCAGCTCATTCTCAGCTTCATCGCCGAGAAGGTGCTGGGCTTGCCGAAGTCGTATTGAGATGGTGATCGAGAGCATGACGGGACCTTTACGCCGTCATTCCGGGGCGCGATCGCAGGATGCAGAAGCCGGGATCCACTGCCCACGGCAGGGTCATGGATTCGGGCCTCGCCAGGCGCATCCCGGAATGACGAAGCGTGCCTCGAGTGTTTCAGCACGAGTCGTACTGCCATGAGCTTCATCACCGGCGTCGGACTGACGGCATTCGGCAGGCACGAAGGCTCGTCCTCGCTCGACCTCATGAGCAAGGCCGCGCGAGCTTGCGATTGCCGATGCCGGCCTGAAGCGCGCGCGAGATCGACGGCATCCTCTGCGGCTATTCCACGGTCGCGCCGCACATCATGCTGGCCACCGTGTTCGCCGAGCATTTCGGCATTCGCCCGGCCTACGCCCACGCCGTGCAGGTCGGCGGCGCCACCGGGCTCGCCATGACCATGCTGGCGCATCATCTGGTCGAGGCCGGCGTGGTCAAGCATGTGCTGGTGGTCGGCGGCGAGAACCGGCTGACCGGGCAGAGCCGCGACGCCTCGATCCTGGCGCTGGCGCAGGTCGGCCATCCCGATTACGAGGTGCCGCTGGGGCCGACCATCCCGGCCTATTACGGCCTCGTCGCCTCGCGCTACATGCACGAATACGGCGTGACGCAGGAAGACCTCGCCGAATTCGCGGTGCTGATGCGCAAGCCACGCGCTGACCCATCCCGGCGCGCAGTTTCACGACGCCATCACCGTCGCCGACGTGATGGCCTCGAAGCCGGTGGCGCTGCCGCTGAAACTGCTGGATTGCTGTCCGGTGTCCGACGGCGGCGCGGCGTTCGTGGTCAGCCGCGAACGCACCGGCGAGGCCGGCGTGCGCGTGCTCGGCTGCGCGCAGGCGCATACCCATCAGCATGTCACGGCGGCGCCTGGCTTGAGCGAACTCGGCGCCGAGATATGCGATCGCGCGAGGCGAAAGCAGCCTCCGGCGTCGCGATCTCGGACGTGCGCTACGCAGGCGGTCTACGACAGCTTTACCATCACGCTGGCGATGCTGCTGGAAGACCTCGGCCTCGCCGGGCGCGGCGAGGCGGCGGCGCGGGTGCGATCGGGCTATTTCAGCCGCGACGGCGCGATGCCGCTCAACACCCATGGCGGGCTGCTGAGTTACGGCCATTGCGGCGTCGGCGGCGCGATGGCGCATCTGGTCGAAACCCATCTGCAGATGACGGGGCGCGCCGGCAATCGCCAGGTGCGCGACGCCTCGATCGCGCTGCTGCATGGCGACGGCGGCGTGCTGTCGTCGCATGTCAGCATGTTTCTGGAGCGGATGCGATGAGCGACGGCAAGCCGGCACTCGCGGACTGGACCACGGGCGCGGAAGCGATCGTCTATCAATCCTGCGCGGCCTGCGGCGAACTCAGCAATATTTCCGCCGCAGCTTCTGCGCGGCCTGCGGCGCGCCGGACCCGAGCGGAGCAGCGCGCCAGCGGCGAGGCGACGGTCTACGCCACCTCGCTGGTCTGCCGCGCCGCCACGCCGGAGACCCGCGCGCACGTGCCCTACAACATCGTCCTCGTCGATACCGTCGAGGGCTTTCGCATGATGGCCCATGGCGACAACGATCTTGCCATCGGCGACAAGGTCACCGCGCAGTTTGCGCCGTTCGCCGGTCGTCTCGTTCCATACTTCACAAGGACCAAAGTCATGAGCCGTCTCGAGGCCGGCACTCGATCAAAATCCATCGCCATCATCGGTGCGTCGGAAAACCCCAACAAGGTCGGCGGCCGGCCGGTGCATTACCTCGACAAGTTCGGCTTCAAGGGCAAGATTTTCCCGATCAATCCGTCGCGCACCGAGGTGCAGGGTTACAAATGCTACAACAGCCTGGCTGATTTGCCGGACGCCCCCGACATGGTGATCGTCGCGGTCGCCGGCGACAACGCCATCGGCGCGGTGGAGGATTGCGCGGCGCGCGGCGTCAAGGTCGCGGTGGTGATGGCGTCGGGCTTCGGCGAGGTCGATGCCGTCGCCGGCAAGGCCAGGGAGCGGCGCATGGTCGAGGACGCGCGCACAAGGCCGGCATGCGCATCGTCGGCCCGAACTCGCAAGGCCTCGCCAACTTCGGCACCGGCGCGATCGCGAGCTTCTCCACCATGTTCATGGACATGGACCGGGCCGAGGGGCACGTCGCGATGCTCGAGCCAGAGCGGCGCGCTGTCCACCGGTGCCGGTCGGGTTCCTGCGCCAGCGCGGCATCGGCGTCCGTCACACCCATGCCGACCGGCAACGATGCGGACATCTACGGTCGGCGAACTCGCTGCGTCGCCGTCGCCGAGGATCCGAGGTGAAGCTGCTGCTGCTCTATCTCGAGAGCATCCCGGAGAAGAAATATCTGGAAGAACTCGCCGCCGTCGCGCTCGATCGCGATCTGCCGATCATCGCGCTGAAGTCCGGCCGCTCCGAAGCCGGCCGCCAGGCGGCGCAGTCGCATACCGGCGCGCTCGCCAACGAGGACCGCGTGGTCGACGCGTTCTTCGAGCATCACGGCATCTGGCGGGCGCCCGACATGCGCGGGCTGGTGGAGGCGACCGAGCTTTATCTGAAAGGCTGGAAACCGAAGGGCAGGCGGCTGGTCGCGATCAGCAATTCCGGCGCGGTCTGCGTCTTGACGGCCGATGCGGCGACCGCCGTCGGCATGCCGATGGCGAAGCTGGCGCCGGAAACCGACAAGAAGCTCAAGGGCATCCTGCCGAGTTTTGCGACGACGACAAACCCGATCGATCTGACCGCGCGCTGCTGTCCAACAGCCGGCTTGTTCGGCGACATCCTTCCGGTGATCGCAGAAGATCCCGCCGCCGACGCCTTCCTGATCGGCGTCCCCGTCGCCGGTCCCGGCTATGATGTCGAGGCATTTGCCCGCGACTCCGCGGCATTCGGCAAGCAGACCGGAAAGCCGCTGGTGATTGCCGCCACGCAGCGCAGCGTCGCCGATCAATTTGCTTCCGAAGGCTTATCGGTATTCCCGACCGAGACCGAGGCGGTCTCCGCGTTGCACCAGTTTCTGGCCCATCGCGAATTGATGGCGCGCACGCTCGCGCGCAAGGCGCAGGCGTGTCGCGGCTAGCCCGCCGGTTCTGCATCGGCCGCGCACGACCATGCTGAACGAGGCCGACAGCCCGCGCTGCTGGCGGCGCGCGGCATTCCGGTGGTGCCGCATCGGCTGTGCCGGTCGCGCGCGGAAGCCGTGGCGGCGTTCGAGGCCATCGGCGGCCCGGTCGTGGTCAAGGGATGTTCGGCCGATATCGCGCACAAATCTGAACTCGGACTGGTGAAGCTCGGCGTCAAGACCCGCGAGGAGGCCGGCGAAGTCTGGGCCCAGATGGAAGACATCATCCGCAAGCACGGCGCGCGATTCGACGGCGTCATCGTCGCGGCGATGGCCGGCGGGCGTCGCGAAATCATGATCGGCGCGCATCGCGATCCCGTATTCGGCCCGTGGTGGCGGTCGGCGACGGCGGCAAATATGTCGAGATTTTCCGCGACACCGCGCTGCTGCTGCCGCCATTCTCGAAGGACGATGCCAGGAGGCGCTCGGCAGGCTGCAGGATCGCGCCGCTATTCGCCGGCGTGCGCGGCGAGCAGCCGATGGATGTCGAATCACTTTGCGACGCCGCCGTCAAGATCGGCGCGCTGATGCTCGATCCCGCGGCCAGGGTGATGAGCCTCGATCTCAATCCCGTGCTGCTCGATAGCGCCGGCAAGGGCTGCGTCGTGGTGGATGCGGTGGTATTTCAGGGCTGAACAGTTGGCTCGCGAACCTGGAGCGGGCCGTATGGCGTCTATCCTCGTGGGACGACCCGCCGACGCGAATCATGTTCGTAAGAACGGCGGGGTGGGTGTGACTCAAAACTAACTGGCCACCCCACCTCGTCCTACATCACGCAAGGCGTGACGTTTATCGACCCTGCCCATCAGGAGCGGGTGAAACGCGGTCTGTTTACTGAAACACGCAAGAACTTACTAAAACACGCAACAACGCCGACCTTCACCGGGCATAGAAGATGACGCTCGCGATAACGAGCATCGCGGTCACCGCCATCATTTGCGCCATCATCCGCGCAAGCGCCTCCGATGCCGACCTTTTGGTGGCTTCCTTCATGCCATTCTCCCTAGACCTGGGCATGAGTCATCGTTGCCCGCGAAGGCTTCGATGGCTCAAATGTTTTACTCGGAACACCCCTCGACGAGTATTCGCTTTGATGACTCCCCAGTCAGCGAACATCGACAGTGCTAAAAATCGTTTAGCAATACGGCGGGAATTTGGCTCAGAGGTAGCCGACTTGTGCGCGGGCGGTGACGTTTTTTAGCGCGGCCGCCCAGCATTCCGGAGGCTTGCCCGTGCGCTCGAGACCAAGGATTTGCGCCGATCGTGGATCGGGAGACACCATGCCGGACCGCTCATCTGCCCGATTTACCTGAGCGCCAGACGTTGATCCGGCGTGTGGCGCGAGGCATGATCGCACCGCTTGGCGCGTGCTTTTGGCATGCAAGCCCAATCAATCAACAGCAACCCAAGGTGGGTACCATGGCCCGCATCGAGTACTCCAACCCTGCCAACGCAAGCGAACGCACCCGCGAAATCCTGGGCAGAATCGCAACGCCAACATCTTCCGGATGATGGCTCACTCGCCGAGCTATTTTGAGCAATATTGCCGGCTCGGCGGGGCGATCCGCCACAGGGCGAGCTCGACCCGGTGGTGCGTGAACTGGCCATCACGCGCACCGGGATCCTGTGCGAGGCGCCCTACGAGATTGTCGCGCACAAGCGCATCGGCAAGAGTGTCGGCGTCACCGACGAGCAAAACGCCGCGCTGGAGGACTGGAAATCGGCCACCTGCTTTGACGAGTTGCAGCGCGCCGCGCTGGCATTCACCGATGAAATCGTCGCCCTGCGCCGTCCGACCGACGTGACGTTCGCCGCCATTGCCGCCAAACTGACGCCGGCGGCGCTGATCGAGCTGCAGCTCTCGGTCGGCTTCTACATCATGACGTCGAAGTTTCTGGAAACCTTTGAGATCGACATGCAGCCGGTGGAGCAAGTGGTTTGAGCGGCGCGAGGCGTTTACAGGCCGAACGCATAACCGCCCGTGCGAGGTTGAAGAACCGTCGGCCAGTCGTTCTTTTGAAGACAGCGGACATGGCAGTCCGGGACTGTCGGTTCGCGTTTAACCCAGCCCGGACATCGACCAGCCAATGACCGGGAGAGCGGAAGCGGGATCAGCCACCGAGCCGGATGGCGGCAGGACAGTGCCCTTTTCCTGGGCGCCGCTTGCCGTCAGAAATGGCAACTGACAGAAATCTTCGGAGCTTATGAACTGAAATCGATTGCAATTCAGTAAGTTGCCCGAACGCATGCCGATGGCATGAATCTTGATTAACAGGATTAAAAATTGGATGCAGGAAACGTCATCGGCATTGTCCGACCCTGGCTAGGCATCAGGGAAAGGCCGGTAAGCCATGAGGCTACTCGCTGCCAGTCTCCAGCCATGTGACCTCGGCGAATTCACCGCGGCGCCGAGCATACTGCTCGGGCTTTGTGCCGGCGGTCAGGATTGATCTTGTTGTCGTTTCCGAGCAGCGGAACGACGACATCATGGCGGCTATTCAAACCAGTGCGAGAACGGGACAAGCGGGCGAGGACTGGATCCTCGTTTCGCCCATCGGGCGCGCCGTTCGCATTCGCGACCGAGAGACCGACGAAGCGGCCGATAGAACTTAACCGACATCTCTTGCGACGAGGAGAGAGACAATGGGATCCTGGACATATGCGCGCCAAAGGCTCGTACCATTCGTTGGCTGCTCTCTTGGGGACCGCGCTTCTTTGCTTTCTACTCGGTGACATCGCGCTCGCTGAAGACGCAGCCCCGCCAGTCTGCGGCGGCAAGATTCTCGAAAAGTGCACGCCCAATTCCGGCGACACCGCGTGGATGCTCACGTCTGTTGCGCTGGTCTTGATGATGACGATCCCGGGCCTTGGATTGTTCTATGGCGGCATGGTGCGCAAGAAGAACGTTGGCGACACCGTGATGACCAGCTTCGCCGTCACCTGCCTCGTCACGATTCTTTTCGCGCTTCTCACCTACAGCATGGCGTTTCGCGCCGGCACGCCCTTTGTCGGCGGCCTGGATCGCATGTTTCTCAAGGACATCCTGAGCGACATCGGCAAGGGAGGTATCGGCAATCCCAATCCGCTCGCCGCGACCATCCCCGAAAGCGTCTACATCTGCTTCCAGATGACGTTTGCCATCATTACGCCGGCGCTGATTGCCGGCGCGTTCGCCGAGCGCATGAAATTCTCGGCCATGCTTTGGTTCATCGGGCTGTGGGCGATTTTCGTTTATGCGCCGATTGCGCACTGGGTCTGGGGACCTGACGGGTTCCTGGCTGCCGGCAACGACGCCGCATGGGTGAAAGTGCTCGATTTCGCCGGCGGTACCGTCGTGCACATCAACGCCGGCGTGGCCGGGCTTATGTGCGCCATCATGCTCGGCAAGCGCAGCGAGACAGGGCCAGCGCACAACGTGGTGCTCACCTTCATCGGCGCCGCTCTCCTTTGGGTTGGCTGGTTCGGTTTCAACGCCGGCTCTGCTGTTTCGGCAGGCATGCAGGCGGGAATGGCCATGTTGGTGACCCAGATTGCCACGGCCGTCGCCGCCTTCACCTGGATGCTGGTGGAATGGGCGCTGAAGGGCAAGCCAACCGTCGTCGGCATCTGCTCGGGTGCGGTCGCCGGCCTTGTTGCCATTACGCCGGCTTCCGGTTTCGTGGGACCCGTCGGCGCCTTTGCAATCGGGATTGGCGCGGGCGTCGTCTGCTACTGGGGATGCACCGGCTTGAAGCGCATGTTCAGCTATGACGATGCGCTGGATTGCTTCGGCGTGCATGCGATTGGCGGTATCGTCGGGGCGCTGCTGACCGGGGTATTCGCGGTCGAGCAATACGGCGGAACGGCGGGCGTTCTGGAGGGCAACGTCGGTCAGTTCTTCAATCAATGCATCGGGGTCGCCGTCGTCTTCGTCTATGATGCCGTCGCCAGCTTGATCATCCTCAGCGTGGTCAAGATGTTTGTCGGCCTCCGCGTGACAGCAGGACACGGAGCGCGACGGTCTCGACCTCGCACTGCACGGAGAAGTCGTACAGTAATCTTTCGTCAGGGCAGCGTCCCGGAGCGCCGGTATTCGCGGTGATTGAAGCCGTCCGGCGCTCGCCGCCATGCGATCTGGCAGGGCGTGACCGTGTGTCGCGACGATAGCCGTGTGCGCGAAAGCTGAATTCTGATAACGCTTCCAGCTCTCGACGGTCTTTCGGCGAGGTAAATGACATGAACTGGTTCTATTGGAACACGGCATGGTCGCTGTTCTTCAGCCTCGTTTGGTTCATGACCATCACGCACAATCCTGACGCGCAGATCGCAGATGCGCATTCGCGCGATGAAGCATTCGGCGGCTGAATGAAGTGCATACGTCACCGAACGGATCGGGCCGAAGCAAACAGGCGCCCGAAGGCCTTCGTCGTGCCAAGATTTGGCTGTTCAAGACGTCGGCGGTTCAAGACGGCGGTCGAGGATTTGCATTCCCGCAGCGCTGGCCGGCTAGCTCCGATAGTAGCGCCACATTCTGAGGAACGTTCGATGGATCTCATCGGCCGGCTGATCGAACGGTTCCAGCTTGATCCGCACCACGCCGCTGTGGTCCATGCGCCACGGCAAGCGCATCAGCGAGCGATAGATCGGCTGCTCGCGCCAGTCGGCAACGAGAGCGCTGCCGAGAGGTGCGTTGAGCACAATCTTTAGCTCGTGGATGGTCATCGCGCGCTCTGCGATTTCAACGAGATCGATACGCTCGATGGCTCGCCACCGGATCAGTCCGAAGGCCTGGATAAAGATGCCATACTGATTGGCGCCGATGGTGGGCCGCCCGGTCTCCAACATGGGAATGTTGTAGTAGGTGAAGCCGGCCGCCATCACGGCGAGCGCCAACCAATACGATGGCGCCGGTGATCCAGGCGGCCGTGAAAAACACCGCTGCCAGGGCGGCAGTAATGTACACGGGAAAGTGGCTGTCGTCGCGCCGGTAGGCAACCGAGTAGCCACCAGCATTTCGTTCGTCCAGGTTTGCGCTCATGTGAGCCTCATGCCCGGGTTCGTCCGGGACGCACAAGCCGATGATATTCAACTTCAAGTGCGATAATTGAACGTAATGGTGCGCACGCCTGATGTGAGCATAAGGCGCCGCGCCGCTCGCCGCAGATGATATTCGCTTTTTCGGATGCTGGCGAAGACAAAGCTGGCGACGATCTTTGGATCCACCACACTACTTCGTCGTCAGCAAATCCACCTTGGTGTTGGCCACGATCAGGCGGTCGGCGAGCAGTTGCGCGAGGTTGCGCATGATCTGCTCGCCGGCCCGCGGATGCTGCTTGCGGAAACGCTCGAACGTCGCGCAGCGGCACTTCATAGGCGGTCGGCGGCCATGTCGGCCAGCACATCGGCGGAGCGGTGGGTTCCAGCAGCGCCATTTCGCCGAACGCCATGCCCGCGGTCAGCGTCGCCAGCCGGACGCCGTCGGGCAGGCGTGACGTGGACGGCGCCGCTGCGGAGGAAGAACAGCGAGGTCGCGGGCTCGCCGGCGGCGACGATCCTCTCGCCGGCCTGGTAGGTCCTGATCGTGCCGAGCGAAGCGAGATCGGCCAGTTCCTCCGGCGTCAGTCCCGCCAGCAGCGGCTGTTCGGACAATTCGGTGGTCTCGTGGAAATCGATCGCGCCGCCGTAGCGATAGACCACCTGGTCCTCCGCCCATTCGATCGCGGCGTCCAGCAGATAGAAGTCGCGGACGTTGCCGAGATGCCGCCGGTCCATTCGCTGATGATTTTCCATTCCGCCGAGGAACGCTTGATGCCGGACAGGATCACGGTGACGTCGGAGGCGGCCAGTTCGCGAAATTCCTCCGCGAGCAGGCGGGCGCCGGCGCGGCGTCATCGAGCGCGACCCGGCGCAGGTCGAAGATGACGAATTGCGGGCGCGGTTTGGCCGCGAGCTGGCGCGAGACGTAATCGACATTGGAAAATGACAGCGTGCCCACCAGCTCGATGACGCGGACCTCCTGGTGATGCGCGGCGAGGATTTTCCGCTCATGCGGCCGGCGGCCGCGCCGCGACGGGCTTTTGCCGATGTCGTAGTCGGCGATGATGCTGTTGCGCGCGTCGTCGCTGCGGTTGAGCATGTGCAGATCGTAATGCGACGACAGCGCCTCGCAGACCTTGATGCCGCGCACGCTGTTGCCGTGCTTGTCGAGACTGTGGCGAGTAGCTGCCGAGGCCCGAGCCGCGCCGGCAGCGCCGCCAGAATGCCGCCGCCGACGCCGCTCTTGGCGGGGATGCCGACGCGATAGATCCATTCGCCGGCGTAGTCGTACATGCCGGAAGAGGTCATCACCGACAGCGTCCGCGAGATGGCGTAGGGCGTCATGACCTGTTCGCCGGTCACGGGATTGACGCCGCGATTGGCCAGCGTCGCGGCCATGACGGCGATATCGCGCGCGGTCACCAGAACGGCGCATTGCCGGAAATAGACGTCCAGCACCGCGTCGACGTCGTCCTTGATCACGGCAGTGAGTTGCGCAGGAGATAGCCGATCGCGCGGTTGCGGTCGCCGGTCGCGCTTTCCGGAGGCATAGACGGCTTCATCGACGCCGAGTTCGCGCCCGGCAAACCGGCCGAGCGCCTGACGGATATATTCGAAGGCGCCGTCGCCCTTGGCCTCGTGGATCAGGCCGGAGCAGGCGATGGCGCCGGCATTGACCATCGGATTGAACGGATGGTTGTCGGCGTTGAGGCGGATCGAGTTGAAGGGATCGCCGGACGGCTCGACGCCGATCGCGCTTTCGACGCGCTGCCGCGCCGAGCGTATCCAGCGCCAGCGCGAACACGAACGGCTTGGACATCGACTGGATGGTGAAGGGCATCCGGGTGTCGCCGACCTCGTAGACGTGGCCGTCGAGGGTGGCGAGGCTGATGCCGAAATGGGCGGGATCGGCCTTGCCGAGTTCGGGGATGTAGTCGGCGACGCGCGCCGCCGGTCTCCGCGGCAAAATCCGCGTGGCAGCGCGTCCAGGAACCGCAGCAAGGGCGGCTTCGAGGCGGCCCAGGCCGCGGCGCTGGCGGAGATGCGGATGGCGGCTGGTTTCATCGCCTGCCGTTGTGCCGCGCAATCAGGGCGCGCGCAACTGGCTCGGCACCAGCGCCTGCCGGCGCACCAGCAACAGCGCGATCAAGACCGTCGGGATCAGGATGGCCAGCCCAGCATGGTGATCTGCAGCTGCGAGAGCGGCATGATGCCGCCGCCGGGCGTCGCCACCACGAAGCCGCCGATCGACCAGCAGCACCCGCAGCGGCCATTCCAGCGCGCCGGCGCCGCGCAGGTCGCCGACGAAGGCCTGATAGCCCTGGATGCCGCCGCAGATGAACAGCGTGCCGAAGGCGGCCAGCGCCATCAGGCCAAGGCCGGCGAGATAGGGGCTGTCGCCCTGCAGCACCAGCGCCGGGTTCAGCACGAAGAAGAACGGGATGAAATAGATGATGCTGCCGACCCACATCGATTCCCAGCCGGTCTTCATCGCCGGCGAACCGGCGATGCCGGCGGCGGCGAAGGAGGCGATCGCGACCGGCGGCGTGATCGACGACAGCATGCCCCAGTAGAAGATGAACATGTGCACGGCCATCCGGTTGAGGCCGAGCTTCTCGAGCGCCGGCGCCACCAGGATGGCGAGGAAGATGTAGCAGGCCGTCGTCGTCAGCCCGAGCCCGAGGATCGAGGCTGGTGAAGGCGCACATGCCGAGCAGCAGGAACGCGTTGTCGCCGGCAATGCGCAGCAGATCGTTGGCGAGGCTCGAGACCACGCCGGTCATCGAGAACGCGCCGATCAGCAGGCCGCAGCCGGCGAGAATGCCGACCAGCTCGACAAAGGTGCGGCCGTTGACCTCCAGGAACTTGTTGATGGTCGTCGAGCGTCCAGCGCGTGTCCTTTGGAGAACAGCTGGTTCAGAACCAGCAGCAGCGCGGTTGCATAGAACGGCGCGTGGCTCTCGCGCTTGAAATGCAGCAGCATGACGATCAGCAGCGCGATCACGAAGACGTAGTACCAGCCGTCCTTGATCGTATCCATGACGCTTCGGCAGTTCGGCGCGCGGGATGCCCTTCGAGGCCGTGGCGGGCGGCGTAGGAGTCGACCTGCATGAACAGGCCGACATAATACAGCACCGCCGGAATGATCGCGGCGATCGCGACATCGGCGTAGCTGACGTTGAGGAACTGCGCGATCACGAAGGCGGTCGCGCCCATCACCGGCGGCGCCAGCACCGCGCCGGTCGAGGCGCAGGCCTCGATTGCGCCGGCATAGGAGGCGCGAAAGCCGCTCTTCTTCATGACGGGAATGGTCATGGTGCCGGCGGTCAGCACGTTGGAGATGATCGAGCCCGACATCATGCCGAGCAGGCCGCTGGCGAAGATGCAGACCTTGGCGGCGCCGCCGCGAAACGTGCCGCACAGCGCGAAGGCGATGTTGATGAAGAACTTGCCGGCGCCGGTCATCATCAGCGCGGTGCCGAACACCAGAAAGCCGATCACGGTGTCGGCGAACGCCTGAATCGGGATGCCGAGCAGGCTCTCGCCCGACAGCACGTGATAGGCGGTGGCCTGTTCGAGCGTGACTTGCGAGCCCCGGAAGGGCCCGAGCCAGCTGGCGTCGGCAAACAGCGGATAGACGGTGAACGGCAGCACGCTCAGCAGCAGGCTCCAGCCGCCGGTGCGCCGCAGCGCCTCCATCAGCACGACCCACATCACGAGGCCGGCGACGATGACGTTGTGCGGCGCGCCGTCGGATTCCCAGCCGACTCGCGCGGCCTTGCGGATGTTGAGCATCAGCCAGATCGACGGCGCCAAACGTCAGCGACGAACAGCACGATGTCGTACCAGGGGATGCGGTCGAGCGGCGCGGTCTCGGTGCCCGGGAAAGATCAGGAACGTGAACGGCAGCATCAGCGCGATCAGCAGATAGAAATATTCGGTGTTGAGCTGGGTGTAGCCGATGAAGAAGCGCAGCGAGAATTGCTGGTTGATGCAGAGCAGGATCGTCGCCGCCGTCGCGACGACCAGCGCCCAGCGCCAGCCCCGCGCAGCGTGCGCACGCGGGTGACTTCGGCTTCCTGCAAATTGCCGATACCGGCGTGGGGATCGTCGAATTCGATCTCTCTGGGCGCGGCGATGGATCGGACATGGAAGCTGACATCATCTATCCCGCATGATTCGGTCTGCAGATCCGATCGCGCAATTGTTGCTGATGCTGCTATTCGAAGCCGTTCGGCATGCTGGCTTTTGCGAGCGCCGCGGCGCGCGCCTTCATCCAGCCCGCACAGGAACGCCTTGTCATCCGATGGCGGGTTGGATTTGCTGTAATCGGCCCAGGCCGCGGCCAGCACGTCCTGGCGCTTGATGCAGCGCCGTTATTGTGGGCCTCCTCGGTCGTCGCTCCAGTTGCCGGCTTCCTTGAGGGCCTTCACGGCGCCGGGATGCACCGGCACCACCCAGTTCTTGGTCTGGCGCTTGACGCCGAGCCCGACCGCGCCCGGCGCGCCATCCTTGTAGGCGTCGTAGCCTGTCGATCATCGCCTTGGTGATGGCGTAAACCTGGTCGGCCGGTTGCGACGCGTAAGCGACGAAGATCGGGTAGGGATAGTTGCCGAGTTCGATCGGCTTCTCCGGCGAGATCGCCGGCGCCGCAGGTCGCGACCTGCGGGAAGAAGAACGAGCCGACCTTCTGCACGCGCTGCCCAGCCGGCCTTGTCGCTTGTGCGGCAGCGGCGGCCAGACGATGCCGCGCGGCGACGTCTCCGGCTTCCTTGCGCCGGCCCGGTGATCGTGGTGCCGAAGGCGGCGTCGGCGTCGTTGTTGACCATGCCCTTCCACATCGCGCCGTAGCTTGCGAACTCGACGATCTTGACGTCGCTTCTGCGTGAGGCCGCGCGAAGGCGAGGACGCGCGAGCGCATTCTGGTTCAGCGCGGGCGAGCCGACAACGAAGCCGACGCGCTTGCCCTTGAGCTGCTTGATCTCCGTGACGCCGGTGTCGCGCTGCGACGCCGAGCGACTGCCGCGTTGCAGTCGACCGACGACAGCATGCAGTTGCAGCGGCTGCGGGCCCCATTCCCTGGCGCCGAATTCGAACACGCCTTCCTGCGCGAAGTAGGTGCCCGAGCCCATCGCCGATGACCAGCGCGCGGCCTGGCGCGCAGCGGCGCCAGGCGCGCCACGTCGTTGCCGGCCGGCAGCACGCGCACATCGGTGCCGTATTTGTCCTTCATCATCTTGCCGACGGCGACGGCGATGTTGAAGCCGGCGGTGCCGGTGTCGTAGGCGGTGAACGTCATGGTCGGCGGCAGCTTGACGTCTTCGGCGTGCGCCGCGGGCAATGTCAACAACGATATGCCAGTGAAAGCGACAGGCGCGAGCGCCATCAGCCGACGGATCATGGTTCCTCCTCAATGGTTTCGCACGGTGCGAAAGTTATTTTTGTTGGCTGGATCATGTCATCGCGGATTGCGATGGCAACGTCTCAGAGCAGATTCGTCGCCGAGCCATTGCTGCGCGGACAGATTGTCGCGGAGCTGCGATCGGACGACAAGTCTATGTCGAGCGCCATCTGCGTTCAGGTCTCGATGATCGCCAGCCACCTGTCCTTCGGCAACCACGTCGTCGAGGCTGACCAGGATGGATTTGAGCTTGCCCGCGGCGGTGCGACGCGACCGGAATTTCCATCTTCATCGCTTCGACGAATGCAATGTCGTCGCCATCGCCGACGCTGCCGCCGGCTTCGACGGGAAGCGCGCAGACGCGCCCGGCGACCTCGGTCACGATCTTGATGTCTGGCATTCCGCTCTCCGGGACCGTCTGCACGGACAATTGCCCTCGCGAACGGCTTTTTGTTGTGGCCGCAGATTGCCTGAGGTAGCTTGTTCTGCAAGTGGAATTTTATTCCGCAGAGCGGAATGGAGGCGGGACCATGGGACGACGCTCGGAACGGCTCAGCAAGCAGGGAATGCTCGCCAGCGATCTTGCAGGCGAGGGCGACGTCATTCAGGTGGTGTCGCGCGCCTTCGACGTACTGCGCTGCTTCGAGGGCCATGAGGCGCGACTCGGCAATCTGGAAATTTCCAATCGCTGCGGCCTGCCGCGATCGACGGTATCGCGGCTGACCCACACGCTGACGCGGATGGGCCAGCTCGTCTATCTGCCGCGCGACCAGAAATACCGCATCGGCCCGAGCGCGGTGGCGATGAGCACCTCGATGATGCAGGGCTTGCAGCTTACGCAACCTGATCCGGCTGCGGCTGCAGGATGTCGCCGAGCAATTGCCGGGCACCGTCGGCTTCGTCATTCCCGATCGCTTCCATCTCGTCTATCTCGAGTTTGCCCGCGCCGCCAACGCGCTCGGCCTGCATGAAACCACCGGCAGCCGCATCGCCATGGCGAGCACCGCCGCGGGTCACGCCTATACCGCGGCGCTCGATGCCGATGTCGGCGACGCCCTGCTGGCGGAAATGGAGCGCGAAATTCCGGAAGACGCCAAGCTGTTGCGGCCCGCGCATCGAGGCCAACCGCCGCTTCTTGCGCGAACACGGCTATGTCGTTGCCTGCGGCACTGTGGAGCCCGCATATCAACGGCCTCGCGGTGCCGCTGTGGTCGCCGCAATATCAGACCTTCGTCGTGGTCACGATCGGCCTTCTGTCCGCGATGTATGACGAGAAGCGGCTGCACAAGGAAGTCGCGCCGCGGATGCTCGAACTGGGCGCCGCGATCGGCAGCCTGCTCGAAGGCGCCGACGGCGACACTCTTCACCAACCGGCTGGAGCGAAAAGCCGCTTCCGGTGCCAACGCCATAACAACAAGATCATCAAGACGGAGGATACGAATGAACTGGAAGCCGGAGCTCGACGACCTCGCCCGGCGCGAAGCGTTCGCGCGCGAGATGGGAGGCGTTGACAAGGTCAAGCGGCAGCGCGACCAGGGCCGGCTCACCGTTCGCGAGCGCATCGACAAACTGGTCGACTCAAAGAGTCTTCCACGAGATCGGCGCGATTTCCGGGCATCGCCGAATATGACGAGCAGCGGCGAACTCAAGAACCTGACGCCGGCCAACTGCGTGTTCGGCCGCGGCAAGATCGATGGCCGCACGGTGGTCGTGGTCGGCGACGATTTCACCGTGCGCGGCGGCTCGGCGGATGCCTCGATCTCCGCCAAGCCGCTGATGGCCGAGGAGATGGCGCATGACTTCCGCCTGCCGATCATCCGCATGATCGAAGGCTCCGGCGGCGGCGGCTCGGTGAAGACCATCGAGACCAAGGGGGCGGCCAATCTGCCCGGCGGCATCGGCGGCACGCGCTGCGTACTGGTACACGACGGCGAACATGGCCGCGCGTGCCCGTGGTCGGCCTCGGGCTCGGCTCGGTCGCGGGCCTCGGCGCGGCGCGGCTTGCGGCCAGCCACTATTCGGTGATGACCAAGAGACTCGGCGATGTTCGTCGCGGGTCCGCCCGTCGTGAAGCGGCTCGGCCAGGATCTCAGCAAGCAGGAACTCGGCGGCGCCGACATCCAGACCCGCGCCGGCGGCGTCGATGATGCCGTCGACACCGAGGAGGAGGCTTTCGAGCGCGCCAGGCGCTTCCTCTCTTATCTGCCGTCCTCGGTCTATGAGCTGCCGCCGACGCTTCCCTGCGACGACGATCCGGAACGATCGGAGGAATCGCTGATGAAGGCGGTGCCGCGCAGCCGCCGCCAGGTCTACAAGATGCGTCCGATCATCGAGGCCGTCGTCGACAAGGGCTCGTTCTTCGAGATGGGCGCGCAATTTCGGCCGCCCGATCATCGCCGGCTTCGCCCGGCTGGAAGGCCGCGCCGTGCTGCTGCTCGCCAGCGATCCCTTTCACTACGGCGGCTCGTGGACGGCGGATGCGTGCCAGAAGGTGGTGCGGTTCGCCGATCTCGCCGAAACCTTCCATCTGCCGGTGGTCTACCTGATGGATTGTCCGGGCTTCATGATCGGGCTCGATGCCGAGAAGGCGGCAACCATCCGCCACGGCGTGCGCGCCATGGCCGCCGTCAACCAGACCACCGTTCCCTGGTGCACCATCATCGTGCGCAACGCCTTCGGCGTCGCCGGTGTCGTGCATCAGCCGGCCGACCGGTTCTCGCTGCGCTATGCCTGGCCGTCGGCCTATTGGGGTTCGCTGCCGCTGGAAGGCGGCATCGAGGCGGCCTATCGCGCCGACATCGACGCCGCCGATGATCCGAAAGCCAAGCTGCAGGAGATCGAGGATCGTCTCAACAAGCTGCGCTCGCCGTTCCGCTCCGCCGAACGGTTCTGGGTCGAGGAGATCATCGATCCGCGCAAGACGCGTTCGCTGTTGTGCGAATTCGCGCGGCTGGCCGAGCCGCTCCGCACGCCGGGCCCCGCGACCAGCATGACGATCAGGCCTGTAGCGCTCTCGCGTGCAAACCGCACTATTTCTCGTCATGGCCGGATTTGATCCGGCCAATCCACGTCCTTTGTTACAAGAAACGAAAGTCGTGGATGCCGGCACCCGTCTACGCCGAGGCTTCGACGGGCTTTTTCGGTGCTAGGCCGCTGTAGCTTTAGCGAAGGCGGCAAGGCCGGGCATGACGTGAGGAACGTCCTTCGTCGCGCCGCGGCCGGCTTCACCTGCCGCGAGATCGTCTTGACGCGAAGCAGCGCGTCTAGTGGACGATGCGTTCCACCGCAATCGCGGTGGCTTCGCCGCCGCCGATGCACAGCGCCGCGACGCCGCGTTTCAGGTTCTGCGCCTCCAGCGCATGCAGCAGCGTGACGATCAGGCGGGCGCCGGTGGCGCCGATCGGATGGCCGAGCGCGCAGGCGCCGCCGTTGATGTTGAGCTTCTCGCGGGGAATCCCGAGATCGCGTTGCGCCGCCATCGCCACCACCGCGAACGCCTCGTTGATCTCGAACAGATCGACATCGCCGACGCTCCAGCCGACCTTCGTCGAGCAGCTTGCGGATCGCCGGGATCGGCGCGGTGGTGAACCATTGCGGTTCCTGGCTGTGGGTGGCATGGCCCTTGATCTCGGCCAGAATCAGGCAGGCCGTCGCGATCGGCGAGCGATCGCTCGCGTCAGGATCAGCGCCGCGGCGCCGTCGGCATTGGCCGAAGAGGCCGCCGGCGTGATGGTGCCGTTGGCGCGGAACGCCGGCTTCAGTCCGGGAATTTTGGCGGGATCGACCTTTAGCGGATGCTCGTCATTGCGCGATCGTGCGGTCCCGGCTTTTTCGGTCACGGTGATCGGCGCGATTTCGGCCTTGAACGCGCCGCCCTCCACCGCCTTGCGGGCGCGGGTCAGCGTCTCCATCGCGTAGGCGTCCTGATCCTGCGGGTGAACTGATAGGCCTCCGCGGTGGCTTCGCCGAAATCGCCCATCGAGCGGCCGGCCTCGTAGGCGTCTTCGAGGCCGTCCATCATCATGTGGTCGATAATGCGGTCATGACCGACGCGATAGCCGCCGCGCGCCTTGGCCAGCAGATAGGGCGCGTTGGTCATGCTCTCCATGCCGCCGGACACCACGATCTCGGCGGAGCCGGCGTGGATGATGTCATGCGCCAGCATGGTGGCCTTCATGCCGGAACCGCAGACCTTGTTGATGGTGGTGGCGCCCGTCGCATCCGGCAGCTTGGCGCCGCGGGCGGCCTGCCGTGCCGGCGCCTGGCCCTGTCCGGCCGGCAGCACGCAGCCCATAAACACCTCGTCGATCCGCTCGGGCGACAGCTTTGGCCCGCTCGAGCGCGGCGCCGATCACATGGGAACCGAGCTTATGCGCGCTGAAGGGCGAAAGATCGCCCATGAACCGGCCAAGCGGGGTTCTTGCTGCGGAAACGATGACGACGGGATCGGAAGCTGCGGCCATGGCGGGTGCTCCTCAGAATTTTGCGCGCGGCGGGAGCGCTGATTATTTACGATGATATCCATCATATGATGCGCCGCGAAATTTGCAACGGCGTGGCCTTCGGATAAATATGTGCGTGAAGCGCATGACTGCCCGGCCCCGACCGACGGCGGGGCATCAAGACCGTGACATTCGTGGCCACGACGGCTTCTTCACGACCCGCTACCGCTTCCGATCAATAAAGCCCTGCATCAGCCGGTGCGGCTCGTCGGTGAGGAACGATCGCCCGAATACGCCGATGCTGAGGTCGACGGATTCGCTTGAGCGGCAGCTCTTCCCATTGGCGGAGCAGGGCTTTCTGCGAACGCAGCGCTTCCGGACCGCATTCGAGCAGGGTCTCTGACCGTGCGCTCGACCGCGGCATCGAGGCCGCCCTCCGGGGCGACCACGTCGATCAGTCCCCAGGCAAGGGCTGTAGGCTGCGTCGATGTTCTCGGCTGTCATCACCAGCCAGCGGGCGCGGCCCCAGCCGATCAGCCGCGGCAGCAATGCCGCATGGATGACCGAGGGAATGCCGACCTTGACCTCAGGCATGCCGAATTTGGCGTCGTGCGCGGCGATCCGGAAGTCGCAGGCGGCTGCGACCTCGAGGCCGCCGCCGAGGCACCAGCCCGGCATCCGCGCGATCACCGGCGGCGGGAAACGCGCGCACGGCCTCACAGAGATCGCGCAGGCCGTAATGAATTTCTCGGCGGAGGCCTGATCGAGCTTTGCCATCTTCCTTTGATATCGGCGCCGCCGATCATGCTCTTTCGCTTTGCCCGGCGATCACCAGCACCCGAATCTGCCGGTCCGGCCGCCAGCACCTCCAACCCTTCGCGGACGCCGTCGATGACGGCTGATCCGAGGATGTTGAGCGAGCCGGCGTTGCAGATCGTCAAGCGAACGACACCGCGCGGGTCGCGATCGACGCCGCAATGGGGATTGAGCATTTGCATGGACGATCTCGCTGTCAGGAGCACGCTTTAGCGCCGGTCGCACCACTTCCCGGCCAACCGGCCGTCTTGTCAAGGGACCCGGGAGTCTCACCCACTGTGACCCCGCAATGGTCGGAGCGGCGATCGTCGCTATCGGTCCTACCGCGAACGAAATAAGATGCAGCTTTTTGCGGCGACAGATGTTATTATATGACTGCAAACATCTTATGGAACTACCGAATGCGCTACTCGAAGGAACACAAGCTCGAGACCCACGCCCGGATCGTGAAGAAGGCCTCGGTGCGGCTTCGCGAGAAGGGCGCGCATGGCATCGGCGGTCGCCGACCTGATGAAGGACGCAGGGCTTACCCATGGCGGGTTCTACGCCCATTTCGATCTCGCGCGAAGCGCTGGTGATCGAGGCTTTTAGCCTATGCGATGGATCGCGTCGACCGAGCGCTGGCGCAAGCTCGCCGAGCAGACGCCGCCGGAAAAGCGGCTGGCGACCATCGTGGAGTCCTACCTGACGCCGGTGCATCGCGACGATCCCGGCCGTGGCTGCGCCGTTCCGACGCTGGGCGCGGAAATCGCCCGCGAGAGCCCGAAGACCCGCAAGGCGTTCGCGGCCAAGCTGGAGCAGATGATCGACATGATCGCCGAGCAGATTCCCGATGTTCCGCGCAAGGCCGCGCGCAAGCAGGCGATGGCGGTTATCGCGACCATGATGGGGACGCTGGTGCTGGCCCGCGTCGCCGGCAGTGGCGAGTTTTCCGACGAAATTCTCGGCGCCGGGCGCGACGCCGTGCTTGGTCGGCGCAGCGCCGCCGAAAGCGGGCGGCGAAGAAATCCAGCACCCAGAGAAGGCCGCCAACCACGGCGCGGCACTGATCAGCCCGGCGCGGTAATCGCATACGACATTGGTCGAATGTCCGGAAATGCGGCGAGAGGCCCGCATTTTCGCAAATGCGCTGCGCGTGGAAACCCTTTCCAAACGCCGCAAAGACTGCAAGATGCCGCCAAAACCTGCGCCCGCGAGGTCTTGGGAGGAACGCATGCGCTACAATCGGACATTTTATCGGCGGCCGCGAGGTCAAGGGCACATCGGGGCGGACTCGCGGACGTATTTGAGCCGATGACCGGCGACGTCCAGGCCAAGGTGGCGCTGGCCTCCAAGGCGGAAGTACGCGCCGCGGTCGAGAACGCCAAGGCGGCGCAGGCGGAGTGGGCCGCCACCAATCCGCAGCGCCGCGCTCGCGTGATGATGAAGTTCCTCGAACTGGCGCAGCGCGATTACGACAAGCTCGCCGATCTGCTGGCGCGCGAGCACGGCAAGACCGTTCCCGACGCCAAGGGCGACATCCAGCGCGGGCTGGAAGTGGTCGAATTCGCCTGCGGCATTCCGCACCTGATGAAGGGCGAATACACCGAAGGCGCCGGCCCCGGCATCGACATCTATTCGATGCGCCAGCCGCTCGGCGTCGTCGCCGGCATCACCCCGTTCAATTTCCCGGCGATGATCCCGATGTGGAAATTCGCGCCCGCGATCGCCTGCGGCAATGCGTTCATCCTGAAACCGTCGGAGCGCGATCCCGGCGTGCCGATGGCGCTGGCGGAACTGATGATCGAGGCCGGCCTGCCGCCCGGCATCCTCAACGTCGTCAACGGCGACAAGGAAGCGGTCGACGCCATCCTCGACGATCCCGATATCCGCGCCGTCGGCTTCGTCGGCTCCTCGCCGATCGCGCAATACATCTACGAGCGCGCTGCCGCCACCGGCAAGCGCGCGCAATGCTTCGGCGGCGCCAAGAACCACGCCATCGTCATGCCGGACGCCGACATGGACCAGACCGTCGATGCCCTGATCGGCGCCGGCTATGGCTCGGCCGGCGAACGCTGCATGGCGATCTCGGTCGCGGTGCCCGTCGGCAAGACCACCGGCCGACCGGCTGATGGAAAAGCTGATTCCGCGCGTCGAGATCCTTGAAGATCGGCACCTCGATCGATCCGTCAGCCGATTATCGGTCCGCTGGTGACCGAGAGACGCGCTCAATCGCGTCAGGAATTACGTCGAGATCGGCATCAAGGAAGGCGCCAAGCTCGCGGTCGACGGCCGCAGCTTCAAGATGCAGGGCTACGAGAACGGCTTCTACATGGGCGGCTGCCTGTTCGACAACGTCACCAAGGACATGCGGATCTACAAGGAAGAGATCTTCGGTCCGGTGCTGTCGGTGGTGCGCGCCCACGACTACAACGGAGGCGCTTGGCGCTGCCGTCCGACCACGACTACGGCAACGGCGTTGCGATCTTCACCCGCGACGGCGACGCCGCGCGCGATTTCGCCGCCAAGGTCAATGTCGGCATGGTCGGCATCAACGTGCCGATCCCGGTGCCGATCGCCTATTACACCTTCGGCGGCTGGAAGAAGTCCGGCTTCGGCGATCTCAACCAGCACGGGCCGGATTCGATCCGCTTCTACACCAAGACCAAGACGGTCACCTCGCGCTGGCCCTCCGGCGTCAAGGAAGGCGCGGAGTTTTCCATTCCGACGATGAACTGAGAGTGCGCATGATCGCCTAGACGGAGCAGGCAGATGCAATTCGCTCTCAACGAGGACCAGATTGCGGTTCGCGACATGGCGCGGGATTTCGCCGCGGAAAAATCGCGCCGCATGCGATCCGCTGGGACGAGGAGAAGCATTTTCCGGTCGATGTGATGCGCGAGGCGGCCAGCGCTCGGCATCGGCGGCGTCCATATCCGCGACGACGTCGGCGGCTCGGCGCTGACGCGCTTCGACGCGGCGCTGATCTTCGAGGCGCTGGCGCAGGGCTGTCCGACGGTGTCGGCGTTCATCTCGATCCACAACATGGCGTCCTGGATGATCGATGCCTATCGGCAACGACGACGCAGCGGCAGAAAGTGGCTGCCAAAGCTCTGCACCATGGAACTGCTGGCGAGCTACTGCCTGACCGAGCCGGGCTCCGGATCCGGACGCCGCGGCGCTGCGCACCCGCGCGGTGCGCGACGGCGACCATTATGTGCTCAACGGCCAAAAGCAGTTCATTTCCGGCGCCGGCAGCGGCGATCTCTATGTGGTGATGGTGCGGACCGGCGGCGACGGGCCCGGCGGCATCTCGACGCTGGTGGTCGAGGGCGACACGCCGGGCTTTCGCTCGGCGCCAACGAGCGCAAGATGGGCTGGAACGCGCAGCCGACCCGCGCGGTGATTTTCGAGAACGCGCGCGTGCCCGTCGCCAACCGGCTCGGCGACGAGGGCATCGGCTTCAAGATCGCGATGGCCGGCCTCGACGGCGGACGCATCAATATCGCGGCCTGTTCGCTCGGCGGCGCGCAATCGCGCGCTCGACAAGTCGCTGGCCTACATGCAAGGAGCGCAAGGCCTTCGGAAAGCGCCTCGACGAATTCCAGGCGCTGCAGTTTCGTCTCGCCGACATGGCGACCGAGCTGGAGGCGGCGCGAACCTTTGTGTGGCGCGCGGCGGCGGCGCTCGACCGCAAGGATGCCGACGCCACCATGCTGTGCGCGATGGCAAAGCGCTTTGGCACCGATGTCGGCTTCGAGGTCGCCAACCAGGCGCTGCAACTGCACGGCGGCTACGGCTACCTCAGCGAATACGGCATCGAGAAGATCGTGCGCGATCTGCGCGTGCATCAGATCCTCGAAGGCACCAACGAAATCATGCGGCTGATCGTTTCGCGCAAACTGATCGAGGGCGCGCGATGACGGCCTCGAGAGCCGCCGTTGCCGGCCAAGAGCCCGACCTGATCGCGCGGCGCGAGGGCGCGGCCGGCGTCATCCGGCTCAACCGGCCGAAGGCGATCAATGCGGTGACGCTGGAGATGTTTCGCGACATCGACAAGGCGCTCGACGAGTTCGAGGCCGATCCGGCGGTCGGCCGTGATCCTGCTCGAAGGCGCCGGCGAGCGCGGCCTCTGCGCCGGCGGCGACATCCGGGCGCTGTATGAGAGTTCGAAGGTGAAGGGCGATCTCGGCAAAATCCTCGTGGCGCGAGGAGTACATCCTCAACGCGCGCATCGCCAAATTCCCAAAACCCTATGTCGCCTTCATGGACGGCATCGTGATGGGCGGCGGCGTCGGGCTGTCGGCGCATGGCCGCCATCGCGTCGTCACCGAGCGGACCAAGCTGGCGATGCCGGAAGTCGGCCTCGGCTTCTTTCCGGATGTCGGCGGCACCTGGCTGCTGTCGCGCTCGCCGGGCGAGATCGGCACCTATTTTGGATTGACCGGCCAGACCATGAATGGCCCCGACGCGATCTATGCCGCGTTTTGCCGACGCGGTGGTGCCGTCCGGCAAACTTGCCGCCCTGCGCGAGGCGCTGACCAAGCTTCGCGCAGGCGTGAACTCCGCGCGAGGTCAAAACCGCTGATCGATGGTTTCGCGACCGGCGAGACGTCGGGACCGGTCGCCGCGCTTCGAGCCGCGGATCGATCGCCTGGTTCGCCCATGACCGGATGGAGGACATCGTCGCCGCGCCTGGAGCGGGATGGCTCGGAGCTGGCGCAGGCGACGCTGAAGACATTGAACGAGAAGTCGCCGCGCGGCATGGTGGTCGCGCTGAAGCTGCTGCGGCTGGCGCGGGCATCGTCCTCGCTGGAGCAATGCCTGGTGCGGGAATATCGCGCCGCGCTGGAAGTGTTTGCCAGCGACGATTTTCGCGAGGGCGTGCGCGCGGCCGTGATCGACAAGGACCGCAATCCCAAATGGTCGCCGCCGCGGATCGAGGATGTGACGCCCGAGATGGTCGCGCCTTATTTCGCCGAGATCGGCGCCGACGAACTGAAATTCGACAAAGCAAGATAGAAACGCTCGACGCGGAGGAAATCGACATGGCAAATATCGCATTCATCGGTCTCGGCAATATGGGCGGGCCGATGGCGGCCAATCTGGTCAAGGCCGGCCACAAGGTGATCGCGTTCGATCTGGTGGAGGCGTCGCGCGATCAGGCCAAGGCCGACGGCGCCGATATCGCCGACAGCGCGGTCAGCTGCGGTGAAGGGCGCCGACGTCGGTCATCACCATGCTGCCGGCCGGCAAGCATGTGCTGTCGGTCTGGACCGAGGTCATTGCCGTCGATGGCCAAGGGCGCGCTGATCATCGATTGCTCGACCATCGACGTCGAAAGCGCCAAGCAGGCCCACGCGCTGGCCGCGAAGCACGGCGTGGTCTCGGTCGATGCGCCGGTGTCGGGCGGCACCGGCGGCGCCAGGGGCGCGACGCTGACCTTCATGTGCGGCGGCGAGCGACAAGGCATTCGCGGCGGCAAAGCCGGTGCTGGAAAACATGGGCAAGAAGATCGTGCATTGCGGCGGCGCCGGCGCCGGGCAGGCGGCGAAAATCTGCAACAACATGATCCTGGGCGTTTCCATGATCGCGGTCAGCGAGGCCTTTGCGCTCGCCGAAAAGCTCGGCCTGTCGCATCAGGCGCTGTTCGACGTCGCCTCGACCTCGTCGGGGCAATGCTGGGCGCTGACGACCTATTGTCCGGTGCCGGGCCCGGTGCCGACCTCGCCCGCGAACAACGACTACAAGCCGGGCTTCGCCTCGGCGCTGATGGTGAAGGATCTCACGCTGGCGCAGGATGCGGCGAAGGCCGCCGGTGCCGCGACGCCGCTCGGCAAGCACGCGCAGGAAATCTACAAGGCGTTCGACGCGCGCAGGGCATGGCGGGGTGGATTTTTCCGGGGATCATCCAGCACGTGCGGACTGGCGGGAAAGTAATCGACGTCATCCTGAGGATGCGAACGCATGCAGCCTCGAAGGATGAGGCCGATGTATGCGGCCATCCTTCGAGACGCCGCGCAAAGCGCGGCTCTTCGGGATGACGGCTATGAATGGGCGGGACCGGAACTTGACATGACGACTTCCAGGACGCGCGCGCTTTCCTGCTCAGCATCGCACCGATTACGATGCGGCCGTCGCGGATTTCCGCTGGCGGATCCGGTGCCGTTCAACTGGGCGCTGGACTGGTTCGACGCCGAACTGGCGCGCGAATCCGATAGCAAGGACCGTCCGGCGCTGTGGATCGTCGATGCCGGCAGCAACCGCGAGACAAAACTCTCGTTCGAGGCGCTGTCGCGCCGCTCCAATCAGGTCGCAAACTTCCTGCGCGCGCAGGGGCTGCAAGCGCGGCGATCATCTGCTGCTGCTGCTCGGCAATGTCGTTCCGCTGTGGGAGACCATGCTGGCGGCGATGAAGCTCGGCGTGGTGGTGATCCCCGCCACCACGCTGCTGACGCCGGACGAGTTGCGCGACCGGCTCGATCGTGGCCGCGCCAAAGTCGGTGGTGGCGATCGCAGGACCAGGTCGCGAAATTTGCCGGCCTCGGCGGCGAGCGATCTCATTCGCATCGTCGTCGGTGCAGTCGTCGAAGCAAGAGGGCTGGCTGGCCGTACGAACAGGCCGCGGAGTTTCCGGGAAACGCTTTGCGCCGGACGGACCGACCAACGAGCAATACGTAAGCG
>ERZ1370068.5784-contig-4794_pt1 | contig 33414 bp, 47 predicted proteins | sample MGYA00561227_ERZ1370068 | MGnify/ENA primary metagenome ERZ1370068 (study PRJEB38410, sample SAMEA6850437) | metagenome | study: Metagenomic assessment of the ecological functions of the soil: analysis of the soil microbiota associated with the...
CTTCAGTTCGTCCATCGTCAGGCCGAAGAAAATCCTGCGATCCACTTCCTGCTGGATCACGGCCTGCTTCATGAGTTCGGTGCGAAGAGTTTGGCGCGTGGCTTCCGGATCGACGCCACCTTCGCGCATAGCCTGATAGAGTTTTTCAATCGTCGCGATCCCCTGTCTCTTTCGCGACCTCCAACATACGCCGGTTTACTTCCGCCTCAACTTCGGTTGAGAGATCGAGCTCCTTGCCTTTTTGCAGCAACAGAGCTTCGTTAATCAGCGTGGCAATCAGGTCGGGTTGACGCTTGATGACCTCTTCGGAGGCTTGCTGTTCAGTCATCCCCTGTTGCTTCATCGTATCGATGCGTTCTTTGATTTCGCGCTTCAACATCGAAAGCGTGATCACGTCGTCATTTATCTGGGCGATGACTTCGTCAACCACCTGCAACTCGCCCTCCTGGGCAAACGTTGACGATGGCGCCAAAGCCAGAATCGCTAAAACAAACATGCCCGCTAAGGCGAGCGACAGATATTTAGATTTCACAAAATGCTCCTAAAAAAGTAGTTAACAAACAGTAATCAGCAAACAGAGGTCAGCCAGAAATACGAAAAGGCGGCACGGAAATTTTCGGACATATCGGTTTCTGGCTGTCGGCTGATTGCTGACTGCGATTTCCTCGACAGGGGATTCTAGTCTTCCAACCTCAATTCCACCAAAGCCCCACGCACTGTATCGATCAGATTGTCCTGCTCATCGGCGTCCAGGTTTAGCTTCAAAACACCGGTTGGCGTAAATACGCGGCCTTCCCTTCCACTAACAAATTCCATCAGTTTTGCTGGCGATATGCGTGCTTTTTCGCTGAACTTGAGCGCTACGCCATCCGCCGTCCGGTCTATCGACAACACCCCCAGATCCTCCGCCAGCCGCCGCAAAAGCGCATAGCCAAAGAGCTGTTCAACCGAGTCCGGCAGCCGTCCATAGCGATCGCGAGTCTCGTCACGAATACTGGCCAGGGTGTCTTCGTCGCGGGCCGAGGAAACGCGTTTGTAAGTTCGCAGCCGCTGGCCCATGTCTTGAATGTAATCATCCGGAATGGCCACGTCGACGCCGAGATTGATCGTTACGCTCGTTTCGTCTTCCACCGCTTCGCCGCGCAGTTCGAGGACGGTGCGCTCCAGCATCTGCGTGTAAAGATCAAAACCGAGTGCGTCCATGTGGCCCGACTGCTGGCCGCCGAGCAGGTTGCCGGCGCCGCGAAGTTCGAGGTCGAGGGCTGCAATACGAAACCCCGCGCCCAGGTCTGAAAACTCCTGAATCGCCGCCAGCCGGCGCTTGGCAATTGGCGAAAGCTCCTGCTCGCCGGGAATCAAAAGATAGGCGTAAGCCCGGCGATTTGAACGGCCTACGCGTCCGCGCAGTTGATAAAGTTGAGAAAGACCGTATTGATCGGCGCGGTTTATGATGATTGTGTTGGCGCGTGGGATGTCTATCCCGTTCTCGATGATGGTGGTTGCAACCAGAACATCATACTTAAACTCTATGAAGTCGAGCATCACTCGCTCCATCTCTTTTTCGTTCATCTGCCCATGGCCGACAACCAAACGCGCCTGCGGCACCAGGCGCTGCACCAGGGCCGCGATCGTATCGATCGTCTCCACGCGGTTGTGTATGAAGAACACCTGCCCGCCGCGGCCCAGCTCGAGTTCAATCGCGGACTTGATTACATTCTCGGAAAACTGGACCACCTGTGTTTGAATTGCCAGTCGATCACGCGGCGGTGTTTCTATCAACGACATATCCCTGAGCCCGCTCAGCGACATGTTTAGCGTGCGCGGTATCGGCGTGGCGGAAAGCGTCAACACGTCAACTCGCTTCTTCAGGTGCTTCAGCCGCTCCTTGTGGGCCACGCCAAAACGCTGCTCCTCGTCAACCACCACAATCCCGAGTTCCTTGAAGCGAACGTCCTTCGACAACAACCGATGCGTGCCGATGACTACGTCCACGTCTCCAGTTTCGACCCGCTTGGCTACTTCCTTCTGCTCTTTCGCGGAACGGAAACGCGACAACAATTCGATCTTAACGGGAACGGCGCAAAGCGACTGCGAAGGTGTCGTAGTGTTGATACGCCAGCACCGTCGTCGGCGTTAACACGGCTGCCTGCTTTCCTTCCATCACCGCTTTGAAAGCCGCGCGCATAGCCACTTCGGTTTTGCCGTAACCAACATCGCCGCACAGCAGGCGGTCCATCGGGACGGGCTGTTCCATGTCCTGCTTCACGTCTTCGATCGCCGTTTCCTGATCCGCCGTCAGGACGTATTCAAAGCCGTCTTCAAACTCGCGCTGCCAGGGCGTGTCCGCGGCGAAAGCATAACCGCCAACCAGTTTGCGCTCGGCATACAAGCGCAACAGTTCGTCGGCCATGTCGCGCATGGCGCGCTTCGCCCTGGCTTTGGTTTTCTGCCAGCCAATCCCGCCGAGGCGATCAAGCGTGGGCTGATGGCCTTCCGCACTCGAATAGCGCTGCACGAGGTCAAGCCGCTCGACCGGTACGTAGAGCTTCGCGTCCTCGGCGTAGAACAGCAACATGAATTCGCTGCTGCGCGGGCCAAGGTCGAGCGTTTGCAAACCACCGAAACGGCCGATGCCGTGATCGATGTGCACCACAAAGTCGCCCGCTTTCAGATCGCGAAAGTCCGACAGAAACGCTGCGGTCCGGGACTTCTTCTTTGTCCTGCCGTCTGCCGTCTGTCTCCTGCCGTCTGATCCGGCGCCCGTCGCTCCAGGACCTGCGCGCCGGTTTCGTCAAACAAGTCCGCCTCAACATGCGTCTGGAGCCGCGCGCCCGGTATCTCAAATCCGCCGCTGAGCCGGCCGACCGTGACGATCGTCTGCGCGACGCTCGACGGTTCAGGCAACGACGATGGATCGTCTCCGGATTTCTGTTCCGTTAACGAAAGGCGCGCCTCGATTTCATACTCCGCGAGGATTTCGGCAACGCGTTCCGCAACTCCCAAGACTCGGCATCACAAAGAGCGTGCTGGTTTCGCTCGCGCGGGCTTTAACCAGTTCCGCCGCGAGGTCCGCCAGACGGCCGTGATACTTCCGCGTCGTCTGCGTCTTCCATTCGACTTCCGGAACCTGGCCCGGTGCTCCGGTGACCGGAAAAGAAACAGCGGGGCGCGCACACCACGGGCCCGGCCCAGTTGCACCTTTGGCGCTTCCGCGTCCAGGGCCACCGCCTGATCGATTTCAGCAGCCGCGCGCCCCAGCACGCGCAGCTCGATCCGTTGCCGCTGGTCCAGCTTTGCGCGCAACTCTTCCGCAGACAGGTAAAGCTCTTCAGGCGTCACGGCGAGGTCGTCAACAGCGTCAGTCTGGGCATAACGTTCGGCGAGCGTTTGATAAACTTCGCCGAGATAGTTTTCAACCGACGACGGTTCATCGACGACGAACACGGCGTCTTTTAGATAGTCAAACACGCTGCCGCTCCGCTCGCGCATAACCGGCATCAGCCATTCCCAGCCCGCAAAACTTTCCCCTTCATCAGCAAAGACGGTGCGATCGCGCAGCGGACCGAGAATAGCGACTGTCGCTCCAGCGCCGTCGCGCCGCGTCGGCCCAGTCGGTAAAGTCCTGACCGCGAACGAGGACTTCGCGCATCGGCACAATCTCGATCGCGCTGAGTTGACTGGTGGAACGTTGCGTCTCCGGATCGAAGCCCCGGATGGAATCGATCTCATCGCCGAAGAATTCGACGCGCACCGGTCTTTCCTGTCCCGGCGACCAAACATCGAGAATGCCGCCGCGCATCGAAAACTCGCCGACCGCGCCCACCGGGTCCTCGCGCACGTAGCCCGCCGCGACGAGCTTTTCGACAAGATCTTCAGGCGATTGATTGTCACCCTTCCCGAGCAACGCGCCGGCCTCGGTGATTTCATCGGGCGTCACGGTGCGGCGTGCGAGTGCGCGGGCGGTAAGCAAAACGAAATCCTGAGAGTGGCGAGCGAGGCGCCAAAGCGTTAGCGCGCGACGTTCGAGCGTGTCGGGGTGTGGCGAGGAGCCGGCGTAGGGATCACTTTCCGACGACGGGAGAACAATGACTTCGTTTTCGCAGCTCTTTTTACCAGCGAGGGCTGAGTACCAAAAGCGCAAGTCACCTTCCCACGGTTCGAGGTCGCGGTTGGCTTGCGTGACGACGGCGAAGAGTCTTCCGTCTCGTGCTGCAAGGCCGCCAAAGCCAGCGCGCGTGCCGCGCCGGCGACCAGCCCGCTGATTGAGATCACGCGAGCGCCCCGGTTGATTTCGTCAACCGCGCGTTTGAACTCCGGCGTCGCAGTGACCCGCCGTAGCGCAGTTTGTAATTGGCTCGTCTGAATCGTACTGCTCATAAGAATCGACCGCGGACGGCCGACCGAAGACGGCGGACGCGCGCCTCGACCCATCGTCGGTCATCGGTCGTCCGTCTTCCGTCGGCTTTTCCTCAGCTTTCCTTCATTCGCTCAATGATCGTGCTCGTCGATGCGCCCGCGACAAACGGCAAGCTGACCACACGCCCGCCCGCCGCCTCCACTTCTTCCCGCCCATGAATCTCATCAAGTCCGTAGTCGCCGCCTTTGACGAGCACATCCGGCAGCAACTTCGCGATCAGCGATCGCGGCGAGACATCGTCAAAAACGACAACATAATTAACCACTCGCAGCGCCGCCAGAATCTCTGCTCGTTCACTTTCGTTGATAACCGGCCGTCCCTCGCCCTTCAACTCGCGCACGGTGCGATCGCTGTTAACAGCCACCACCAGCGCGTCGCCGAGCGACCGCGCGGCGGCGAGATAACGCACGTGGCCCACGTGCAAAAGATCAAAGACGCCGTTCGTGAAAACGAGAGTTTTCCCGGCCGCGCGCAGACTCTGGCGCATCCCGAGCAGTTCATCCAGGCTCAGAAGCTTCTCCATCATTACTAAGCCAACAATCTAGCATGAGGCGCTTGGTTGCGCTAAAGCGCCAAGTCAGTAGTGCCGGAGCGAGTAGGTCACATTGCAGAACCGCGAGCGGACCAGGGTCCCCGGCCGGGCAGCCCGGCTGGGGTGGTGGTAGCGAGCGGATGCAGGCATTCGACTTCAAGCAGGAAAGATTAGTGCCTCAGCTCCACGACGAGGCTTGAGCCTGGCATCCGGCTCGCTACCGCTCGCGGTTCTGCTTTTGCCTGACGAAGATGTGCCACGAACTTCGGTCATCTGGTCTGCTCTATTTACGATTTACCATTTACCATTTACGATGCATCTCCATGTCTGTGCCCTTCATCGAAGAGAACGATCAGACGCGCGCGCGTCACGAGCACCTCGAGGCGCTGCGCCGCCTGGTCGGCAATGTTTATCCAAACAAGTTCGAACGCAGCCGGAGCATCGATCCACATCGTGAAGACACGATCACCGCGCTGGTGGAAAAAGTATCGCGCCTTTGCGCCGGTTGTCGCTGAAGGTGAACGTCCGCCGGCAGAAGCAATCGAACTCGCTAATCAACAACTGAACCAGGTGAAGATTCGCGTGGCCGGACGGATTGCTTCGCCGCCCCGGGTGATGGGCAAAGCCGCGTTCGTGCATTTATCCGACGGCGTAACGCGTCTGCAGATTTACGTGAAGCGCGCGGATGCGAATGGCGTCAGTAACGAAGCCGTGCCGCGCGAGGTCGACGGTTGGGAGCTGTTCGGCCTGCTGGACCATGGCGACTTCATCGGCGTCGGCGGTTATCTCTTCATCACGAAGACCGGCGAGCTTTCGATCCACGTTGAACAGTTGCAGTTTCTTTCCAGGCGCTGCTGCCGCTGCCCGACAAGATGCACGGCATCAACGATCCCGAGATTCGGCAGCGCCAGCGTTATGCCGACCTGATTGCCGGCAGCCTGCAACTGGAACGCGACGAAGACGACTTAACGCCGCGCGAGGTTTTTGAACGCCGCTCAGCAATCATCCGCGAGCTGCGACGGATACTTGATGACCACGGCTACGTCGAAGTCGAGACGCCCATGCTGACCGGCAAGGCGACTGGCGCGGCGGCGCGGCCTCTTCAAGACGCACCACAACGCGCTCGATATCGATCTCTACGCGCGCATTGCGCCGGAGTTGTATTTGAAACGGCTGCTGGTCGGCGGCTTCGAAAAAGTCTACGAGCTCAATCGTAACTTCCGTAACGAAGGTATCGATCGAACGCACAATCCTGAGTTCACCATGCTGGAGTTTTACTGGGCCTACGCCGACGTGAACCAGATGATGGATTTCTGCGAAGAGATGATCCGCACCACGGTGTTCACCGCGCTCGGCCACACGCACATCAAGTATCGCGGCCAGGATATCGACTTCTCGCGGCCATTTGAGCGGCTGACGATGCGAGAGAGCGTCACGCGAGTAGCGCCCGGCGTCGAGATCACCGATGCGAATCTGCTGGCGCTGTTCGAGGAAAACGTAGAACACACTCTTGTCCAACCGACCTTCATCTACGACTTTCCGAAAGTTGTTTCGCCGCTCTCAAAAGCCTCGCCGGCAAACCCGGCGATTGCGGAACGCTTCGAACTATTCATCGACGGCATGGAATGCGCCAACGGCTTTTCGGAACTGAACGATCCCGCGGAGCAGTATCAACGCTTCACGGACCAGATGTCTGCAGCGCGAGCGTGGCGACGAGGAAGCGATGGTGATGGACGAAGACTACATCCGCGCGCTTTCGTATGGTATGCCGCCGGCAGCGGGCATCGGTATCGGCATCGACCGCTTCGTCATGCTGCTCACCAACAAACAATCCATCCGCGACGTGATCCTCTTCCCACACATGCGACCGGAACGGAAAGCGGAGGAGCAGGAGCCGACCGAGGACTCCGAGAAGTAGGTCCTGGGTTTTAAGCGCCAACGGCGCGACATGTAGCAGCCTCGGGGCAATAACTTGTTGCCTGGGGCGTTGACGGCCGAAGGCTGTCGCATCGTGCGCCGTTGGCGCACCAATACAAGATTCTTTGTACGATAGCTTGTTGATTAAGGTCTCAGCTTCGGCGATTCGGCAGCGCCAAATGAAGTGCCGTACGAGATGATCGTGCCGCCAAAGCCGACGGCCCAGCCGTGGGTGCGGTCGGTGAAGAAGATGCGCTCAGGGCATGCGCGGTCGGACTGCGTTCGTTGAACCAATGCCCGCCGCCATCGGTAGTGTGCAGGACTATTCCGTCGTCGCCCACCGCCCAGCCTTCCGCGGCATCGAGGAATTTCACGTCCAGCAGGTCAGTAGCGACGCCGGACGTTTGCGCCTGCCAGGAGCTGCCGCCGTTGACGGTGCGAAAGATGCTGCCGCCACTGCCAACTGCCCACCCCAAACGCCCATCTACGAACGACACGGAATTGAATCGGATCTTAGCCGACGCCGGTGGCGCGGGCGAGGCACCATTGGCATTCGCGTGGTTGGTCGAATTGGGAAACGCACCAATCAGGCGGCCGTGATGCCAGGTCTCGCCGCCGTCCACTGTCTGCAGGGATCGTCGAGCCCGTCCCGACCAGCCAGCCGTTGTTTTCGTCGATGAAGTCGCCGCCTAGCAGCAGATATCTCGTCGGCGCCTGCAGCTTAAGCCAGTTCGCGCCAAAGTCGCGGGTCGTGTAGACGGCGCCGCTTTCACCAAACGCCCAGCCGTGTCCGCCACGACTAAAGACGGCTCGAATCAGCCGCGTATCGACAGCGGCGCCACGCATGTTGACTCGCTGCCAATGCTCGCCGCCATCGCTCGTCTTCATCAGGTAAGCGCGCTGATCCTTGTTTGACTGCAACTCGTAGATGTTGCGTTCGCACACCAACCAACCGTTTAGCTCGTCGTTGAAGTGAACGTCGCGAATGACGTCTTCGGTAGGCTGCGGTTTGGTTTGCCAGGTCTGTCCGCCATCGCTGGTAGCAAGCAGAGTCCCCCGACTGCCGACGGCCCAACCGCGATTCTGATCCAGAAAGAACACAGCGTGCAGCCAGGCCAGAGAGCTGAGGCGTTGTTTGGTCCACGCGCCGGAAGCAGTGTGCAGTGTGCAGTGGGCAGTGAGCAGTAAGAACAGGAGCAGGCGGCAGGAGCAGGCGGCAGAGCGCAGAAAGCGAAAGCTACACTCGAAGCCCGTGAAACTGGGTTGATTCTCATGGAGTCTTTCCCGAGCTTAGCCAAAAGCACCTGCCGCCTGCTCCTCTTCTGCTGCCCACTGCACACTGCTCACCGCCCACTGCTCTTAGAATATTCCGCCAGTGAAAATCCGCGCGAAGCTCAGGATCGGGAAGAAGGTCATGATCTTTTGCATGCTCTTCAACTTGTTGCCGGGCACGATTACCTGATCGCCCGGAATCAGGTAAGTCACATCCGGCGCCCTGCCCTTGTAAATCGCGCTCACGTTTACTGGGATCGGCTTCAGGTTGCCGTCGGCCTGACGCCGCAGCACCACCACTTTGCTTCTGTCGCCGGTGGAAAGAACGCCGCCCGCTTCGCCCAGCGCTTCCGTCACCGTCATGCGATGGCTCATCATCCGAATCCCCGGTTGGCCCACGTCGCCAATCACGCTATAGCGATACGACGACGCCTTATCAAGCGAGACTGGAAACCTGCGGGTCGATGATGTATTCGTCGTAGCGCTTTTTGATTATTTCGGCTACTTCGTCCACGGTCTTCCCGTTGACGAAAATTCCGCCGGGAATCAATGCGAGCGAAATGCGACCACTCGGCGGGATGATGATGCCGGAGCGCGAATAGCGATCCTGGCCGAAGACGTTGACCGAAACGACGTCTTCCGGGCCGAGCCGGTAGGTATTGAAAAAGTTGTTGTAGTAAGGAACAACGGCAGCTTCTTCCGAAGCCTGCTCATGTCGATTCGCCTGGCTGCTACTGGGAATATCGGCCGGGAACATCCGCCGGCAAACTGGCGGCGGTCGAGGTCGATCCACTGGTCGCGTCTTTCGCACCACCCGTGTCGGTTAACAAAGCACTGTCGAGACTTTTCGCGTCGGAGCTTTTGGTCGGCTGGTCGTTCGCTGGTTCGTCACTATCTACCGGCGCGGCAGACTTGGCTTCCGAGCTCGGCGCACTGGTCTGACCGGGTTCAGGATTCCTGGCCGCTAGCCGCGGACGCGTTTGCGTCCCGCCGCCACTACTGCCGGTCGGGTTTGGGCGAACGCGACGGCGCTGGTCGCAACCATCAGCAGTGGCGGCTAAAACCACGACCACGAATTTGTTTACTGTTTTCATCGCAACCTCCAAAGGTCAAACCAACGGCAGAAAGTCTCTGCGTTCCCAGGCAAGGACATGCTCCGCGTCATCGTCCGCGGCCGAAGAGAATAATCTTGATAGTTTCAAAAAAATGCTCGCGTCGAGCATCAGGCTCTGGTTCTTGATGTAGTAAAGATCGTATTGCAGCTTTTGCCGCGCGTCCTCGATCGAAGCTCCGTACGGGTACTTGATCTGGGCCCAACCCGTCAGGCCCGGCGCGATCAGGTGGCGCTGTTCGTAGTAGGAATTTCTTCCGCCAACTGCGAAACAAAGTGGGGACGTTCAGGACGGGGCCCGACGAAGTCCATCTCACCGCGCACGATGTTCCAGAACTGCGGTATCTCGTCGATGCGCAGCTTGCGAATGACTCGGCCGACTCGCGTCGTGCGATCGTCGTCCGCGCTGGCCCAAACCGGACCAGCCTTCTCCGCGTCGGTGCGCATCGAGCGAAACTTCAGCACGCTAAACGAGCCGCCGTTTTTCCCGACTCGTTCCTGCTTGTAGAAAATTGGTCCGCGTGAATCGAGCTTGATCAGAATTGCCGTGACTAAGGCGATGGGCAACGACAGCAGCGCCGCCAACCACGGCGACCAGCCGATGCACGATGTTTCGCGCGATGCCGGAGATGCGGGTTTGTCGGCCACGACCCGAAAGATCAGCCACGACGGCCGAATCATGTTCAGCGAAACGCGCCCGGTGACGCGTTCGTAAAACGACGCGCCCTCTCTCGATGTTTACCGTTCCCGCCAGACTCAAATGCAACAACTCGTTCGTCGGCAACTGCCCGCGCCGCTCGCCCATGGCGACGATAATGCGGTCGATGCCTTCGCGCCTGACTACTTCATCAAGCTCCGAAGTGAGACCGATCACGCGCGGATTGATCAGGCTCTTGCCCAGCAGTTCCGGATCGTTTGCCACGAAACCAGCAATGCGATAGCCGGCATCAGGGCGCTCGAGCATCTCGCGCGCAACTTCGATCGCCAACGGCCCTGAACCCACGATCAGAATCTTCTCGCCAAAATCCGGATGACCCAGCAGCCAGTGGATCGAGATGCGCCAGCCAACCATCAACCCGAGCGCAAGCGGCAACGCAATCAACGAAATGCCGCGGCCCAACATCAGCAGCGGGAACGCATAGAAGGCCAGCGCCAGCGCCACCCACGCGAGCCCGAGCGCCTGGATCAGCACGCAGCACCAGCTCGCGGCGGTCGTGCATCACGACAAAGTCGTAGAGATCGAAAGAGGTAAAATGCCGCGAGACAGAAAACCGTGGCCAGGGCCGCCTTGAGAAATCCCTGCCGCCACATCAGCTCGACATGCAAGAATCTTCCACGCCCAGACGCAAATACACCGCGCCCACAATCGCGCCGAAAACCACCGCGGCCTCGGCGAGCAGGAGTAAGCCGGTCCTGGTATTTGCGCGGGAACCTCTCAACTTGCTATCGCAACCTCCGCTTCAGTCTCAAGCTCTTCAGTCAACAGGTGCAGGGCTGCTTCAGCCGGCAAGTTCCGCTGCGGCCGGTAGCTGCGTTGCTGGTAGTAATAAGCGTTCGATTCGAGTTCTTCGTCGGCGCGATTCAGCACTACGCCCAACATTCTTTCGCGCGGCAATTTGGCCAGCAGTTTGTCGACCATCGCGTAGCGCGTCTTACCGGCGCGCACCACCAGCAGCGCCCCGTCGGCGCGATCGATCAGAACGATTCGCGTCGGTAAAGATTCCGAGCGGCGGCGCATCGATAATGATGAAGTCAAACATGCGACGGGCTTCGGCAATCACCCGCGCGTAGGTTGGTCCAGACAGCAGCTCGGCAACATCGTCCCGTGCCTGGCCGCCCGGAAGCAGGTAGAGTCCCGCCGGGTCGAGCCGAACAATCGCCTCGCGCAGGCTGAGTTCGCCGCCGAGAACTTCTGAAAGTCCGCGCGGCGCATCGATGGCCAGGTAATCGGTGGCGCACGGCTGGCGCAAGTCGCTGTCAATCACGAGCGCACGCACGCCTTCGGTCTGGGCCAACAGCCAGGCAAGGTTTAGCGCCGTCAGTGTTTTGCCTTCGCCCATGCCTGCACTGGTGATGACGAAGCTGCGCATCTGTTCGCGCTCGCCCGCTTGCAGGATCCGCGTGCGCAACGAGCGAAACTGTTCGCAGTAAGCGGAACGCGGCTGCGTGATAGCTACAAGATGAGGCTCGACGCGCGCCGGGTCTACGTCGTAAGAGACGAGAGACGTGGCGCGCGCCGGCCTGGCAGCGTCCAAAGTTGCCCCAACAGCACTCGAAGCTGTTCTTTCGGGGAGTGCCATCCCGTCAGAAGCATTCGTAGTGTGCGCAGTGAACGCTGAACTTTTCACGGCGGTCTCCGCGCGGCCACGGATGGAAGAGACATTGAACAGCTGCTCTTCAACCTGGTTCGCATGGGGGACCGGTGCGTGAGTGCGGACTTCGCCGCGAAATGATGAATCGTGTAGCGGGCGCACTGGGGCGCTGACTCGCTGGTCGGCGCTGGCTCGTTTTAGTGCGTCGTAGACTGTGCCCATTTGGTTCTCCTTGTCCGACAAACTTCAGTTTGTCGAACCGATCACCCACCCGCTTACGCAGGTGGTTCTGACTAATTCAATTCACCGTCGCCGTTTCCGCTGCCGGCGGCCCAGAGTTCGGCACGACTGGCGTCGGAAAAGATTGGTGCCGGCAGCTCTCTAACTTCGCTGCCCGACATGCGGCGTTCCGCGCGCGGCAGCATGTCAAGCGTGTCGGCGACTTCCTGGATGATCGCCGGGCCGATCGTCAAATCTCCGCGGCGTAGCCCGCCAGCAGCGCGTTGTCGCAAAGATTGTTGATGTTTCGCGGGATGCCTTCCGTGCAGCGAAAGATGTAATCGATGGCACTCGAGGAAAAAATGTCGGTCCGCTCAGCGCCGCTGACGAGCAGCCGCGACGTAATGTAGCGATCAGTCTCCGCGACGTTGGGGAGCGCCTTGATCACGCAACGCAGCGCCACGCGCTGCTTAAGCTGCCGCAGTTCTAGAATGGTTCAGCACCTCGCGCAGTTCCGGCTGACCCGTCAGCACGATCTGCAGCTGTTTCGCGGTATCTGACTCGAAGTTGGAAAGCAGGCGAATTTCTTCAAGCACGCTCGACGAAAGACCCTGCGCTTCGTCGATGATCAGGACCGTGCGCAGCCCGCGCGCGTGGCGCGACTCCAGCGCCTGGCCCAGCGCGACCAGCAGCTCCGGTTTCGTTTCCCACTTCTGGATATCGAGCAACCCTGCCAGGTGCTGGTAAAAATCCGTGACGGACAAACGCGGATTGAAGATGTAGGCGACGAGCACCGTGCGATCCAAACGCTGCATCATCCAACGCAGGATCGTGGTCTTGCCCGTGCCGACTTCGCCGGTAACCACCACCAAACCCTTGCCGCTCTCGATGCCGTAGTGCAGGTTGGCCATCACTTCCGTGTGCGAAGGAGTGAAATAGATGAAGCGCGGGTCTGGCGTTAGCGCGAAAGGGTAGTTCTTTTAGTCCGTAAAATTCTGCGTACACGTAGTAACCTCCTGGATTTTGGGTAGGACAGGCATTCCTGCCTGTCTCTGCTCCGCCTCGTTGTGCGGGACAGACGGGAATGTCTGCCCTGCTAAATGGCGAAGCGATCGAACACCTGGGTCAGTTTCAGAATCAACGCCAGCGCGGGAATGCCCAGGATCATGGCGGCCACCGCGGCGGCCAGCAGCAGCTTGCGCCGGCGCGGAACGCTGCTCGCTTCTGCCGGCGTCAGCAATTCCGGCAGCGTCATCAGCACGGGCAACGACGTGTAATGACTCGCGTCTTCGCTGGTTTGAATCGTCAGCAGTCGCGGCACTTCAAACAGTCCAGCCAAAAACAAACCAACTGCCAAACCGATGGCGATGCCCGCGCCGGCCAACATCAAGCGTTTTGGCGCCACCGGTCGCACCGGCAGGTTCGCCGGGTCGATTACCTGGATGCCTTCGCCTTGCTGTTGGCTCGCCGCGTCGGCGCCCAAACCGATCTTCTGCGCCTGCATCAGCAGCGCATCGTATTGCGCTTTCTTTGTTTGATAGTCGCGATCAAGCGCGCCCAAACTCACCTCGGCCCCGGGAACGTTGTTAATCCGCTCCATCACCGTGCCGATCTGTTTGTCAACGTCGGCCAGCACCGCCTGCCCGCGTTTGATTTCGCCGTCGACGAGTTGCAACTCCGACTCAAGATTGGCAACGGTCAGATCCGGGCGATCGCGCAGCTTGTCCTGGCGTTCCTTGATGCGCTGTTGCCACTCGGCAATCATTTGGGCCATCGCGTCCTTAACTGAATCGACCTCCGCCTGCTTCGCCACCACGTCCGGATGCTTTGGTTTCAGCTCAGTCAGCAGGCGCGTCAACTGCGATTCGAGATCGGCTTTGCGCGAAATCAGTTGCGCCCAGGCGAGCGTGGTTTTCGGGTCAGTCGTGTTTTCGATGACCTCTTCTTTCAACTGTTCAGAACTTTTCTTTACCAGCGCGAGCTGGCTGGTGAGCGCCGAGCGACGATCCTGAAAACGGCCAACCTCGGCGACGTAGCTCTTCTGCTGCTCGCGCAAGCCGGTGAGCTGGCCCACCAGCGAAGCCGCCTCCGACGGCAGGTTGCCGACGTTTTTCTGCATGAAGTCAAGCCGCTCGCGATCGACCGTATCAAGTTCTTCTTTCGTTTGGTTCACCTGCTGATCGATGAACTGCTTGGCCGAACTGGTGGAGTTGATCGTGTTTTGGGTTTGCGCGTCGATGTATTTGCTGGCGAGTTCGGAAGTCACCGCTTGCGTGGTCTTGGCGTTGCGGCCGCGGTAGGTGATGTTGAAGCCGTTGGTAATATCATTCCGGCTGGTGTTCACCTCAACCTTGATGTTCGCGAGCATGTAACCGATCAGCGCTTCCATCGGCTCGCCGCGCTGTCGCTCTGTTTTGTAGAGATCGTATTTTTGAATCAGCGGCTCAAGCGAGCTGCGGCTGGTAACAATCTGCGCGATGCTGTTGATCTGGCGCGTCAGGCCGTCCTCCGTGATCGTGGGCACAACGGAATTGGGCAGCGTCGAAGGCTTGACGACGATTAGCGTTGACGACTCGTAAAGGTCGGGCAGTTGCACCACCACCCACGAGACGGCGGCGGCGATCGCAATCGCCGGAAGGATGATCAACCACTTGCGCTTCCAGGCGATCTTGGCGTACTCACCTGGGGTTCGTTGTCGAAATTCAACACTCATCACTACTCTCCTGGACTGGGTTCCGACCTGCTGCCTGCTCCTGGCGACTGCCTCCTGCCTTACAGCGTCGCCAACACGTTGCGCGCGTCGCCGGCTTCAGCAAACGGCGCTTTCTCGCTCAAACGCACCGCCAGCTCGAGTTCGCGTCGGGCAGCTTCTTTGTCACCGCGGGCTTTCAGGGCCATTCCCAGATGGTAGTGGTAATTTGGAGCGGGGCTGCCGTTGCCGGCTTTCGTTGCGCGTTCATCGAGCGCCACCGCTTTTGCAGTTGCTCAACCGCCGCGCCGTAGAGTCCTTTCTTGTAGTAGACCCAACCGAGGGTGTCGATGAAGCCGGGGATATTCGGATTCTTTTGTACGACGCCCTGGGCCAGACGGACCGCTTCGTCGAGATTGCCCTTGCCGTTGACGGCATACAACCAGGCGAGATTGTTGGCGGCGATGACCGCATTCTGATCCTTGCCCAACGCCTGGCGGTAACTTTCGGCGGCGGCGTCATAATTCTGACGCGAGTCGTCGAGCATGCCGATCAGCGTGTAGGCGGTGGCGTTGTCCGGGCGATGTTCGAGAATCTTCTGATACTCGGCGATAGCCCGGTCCTGCTGATTGGTGTTGATGAACAACGCGCCCAGCGATGAATAGGCAGCGATGTAGTTCGGATCGAGTTCGAGAGTCTTGCGCAGCTCGGCTTCAGCCTGCGCGGAGTTTCTGCTCAAAACCGTAGGCCTGCGCCTTGAGGTAGTGGAGCGAAGCGTTGCTCGGATAAGCGCCGAGCGACCTGATCGATCCGGGCGTGCGCTTTCGGAAGTTCATTGTTGCGAGCGTAGAGTCGAATCAAGCCGCCCAGGGCGTTAAAGTTGGTGCTGTCGAGCGCCAGCGCGTTCTCATAAAAGCCGGCAGCTTCAGCCACTTTGTTTTCAACCAGGGCCACGCTGGCGAGACTGATGTAGGGATACGTGTCTCGTGGCGCTGCCTCGTGGGCCATCATGAAATCTTGTGCGCGCCGCTTCGGTGTTTCCGAGGTCGACCGAGGCCGCGCCGCGCGCGAGGTAAGCCTTGGCGCGAATTTCGGCGAGCATCTGCGGTGAATTCTGACGGTCCGGAGCGGTCTGATTAATTCGTTCGATCAACTCGACGACAGCCGCTGCGCGCCTTTGGGGTCGCCCTGCGCCAGATCGACTTGCACCTGCATCAAGCTGAGCCGGCAGATAGTCGGGATAGTTGCGTTCGAGCTCGCCGGCAAAGCGCCCGCGCCTGGTCCAGGTTGCCGAGGTTGAAGTTTGCCTGCGCCATGAAGTACATGCCGGCGCGCGAATTCGGCTCCTGAATGAGAACCTCTTTCAGATCTTCGACGGCCGCCTGCAGATCGCTCGACTGGCCGGTTTGCGTGCGGACTCGCGCGCGCAACAAGAGCGCCTGACGGTCGTGCTGGTCTTTCTTCAGAACTTCTTCGGCCTGGGCCATTGCGCCCTGCGTGTCGCCGCGCATCAGCATGATCTCGCCGAGGCGATAACGGCCCTGCGTGAAGTCAGGCGATTTGGCTACGATTTCCTGGTAGATCGCTGATGGCTTCGTCCAGCCGATTGATTGACGAATAGAAGTCGGCCAGCACCGCGCGGCCTTCCGGTTTGTCCTTGTCGAATTCGCGCGAGCGCCTGGTAGGCAACTTCGGCTTTGTCGAGCTGTTTGTTGACGAGATAGAAACTCGCGAGGATAAAACGCGAGGCGCGATTGGTCGGCTCAACCGCGACGGCTTTGCTCATCTCGGCTTCAGCTTCGGCCGAGCCGATCAGCTTGCACCAGATACTTGCCGTATTCGGTGTGGGCCAGCGCCGAGTTGCCGTTGACGCGAGATGGCGCGTTGAAAGGTCTCTTCAGCTTTCGTCTTGTCGTTAACGACGATGTAGAAGCGCGCCAGGCTCAGGTACGACTCGACGCGTTGCGGATCCAGCTCGATGGCGTGATTGATTTCGGCGAACGCTTGCTCGCGTTCGTTGCTGGGCGTAGTAGACGCTGCCCAGCAGGATGTGGCCTTCGACGTGATTCGGCTCCTTGTGCAGGATCTCTTTCGCCAGGCGCTCGGCTTCGGCGACCAGCTCGGGTGCCCCTTGGCGGCAGCGATGTAGTAGTTGCCAAGCTTGATGCGCGCGTCGAGATTGTCTTTGTCGAGTTCGGTAGTCTTGCGCAGCTCTTCAAATGCTTCCTGAAAACGCTGCAGCCCTTCGTAAGCGCGCGCCAGGCCCCAGTGAGCCGAGGCGAGCTTCTCGTCGATCTGGATAGCGTTGCGAAACTCGAGCGACGCTTCCTGAAACTTCTCGTCTCTTCAGGTAAGCCTCGCCCTTTTCGACGTGGGCTATTTTTGCTTTTTCAGGATTGGTGCAGCCGCTGATTGCGAAGACTGCGAGCAGGACTACGGACAGAAGGGTGGCGTAATAAACCTTTGATCGGCACTCGATTTTCATTCTCATTCCTCTCGGCGGGAGCGTTTATTACCTGGGGTTCAGGTTGGCTTCCCGGTTCTCGTCTCAGAATTTCCTCTCGCTTCCTCTGGCGGCGGGCAATGCCGCTGGAGTTGTCTCGGAGTGAGACACTTTTAGGAAAGGCTAATTGCTAAGTGTTTCCGCAAACTGCTGGGTGCGGGTTGCTTGTAACGCAAACTGTTAGTTCGCGATCTTGCTTTCACTGGGAGCGCGGCGCGTCCCGCCCGCCTCAACGTGAAGTTAGAGATATCTGTGGGCCAACCAGGCAGGTTCGCGCTTCGCGTTCATTGCGGGCGGAGACGCCCGCACGGTCCCAGGAGGAGCCATAGGTCAGTCTGGAATGAATTCGGGCAGCATGGCTGATGACGTGGCAGCGAGTTCGGCCGCCCGGTCCGCGGCGGTTTGCATTGCGCCTGGCTTGGAGTCATCAACCGACGTTGTAATTCGCACCATCGCGCCATCAGATCGACGCAGACGAACGCTATCAATGACCGTGTAGACCTTTCCCCAGTATTCACTTCGCAACTGCGCGGCCACGGCCCAGATACCAGTAAACCAGCAACTCTTTGTGATCGCCGTTTTGGATCAGATACCGGTTGGCGACAAAGGCAGGTCTGCCCTGCGGGGTTATGGTGATCTCGCCGGGCTCACTCATCACCCAACCCGATCCGGGCAGGCAATTCAGCGGACTGTGGTAGGTGGCGCCTTCGCGCTGGCTCTGGTAGTAACCCACATAGAAATTCATCATGCGACCGTCCGCCCCGCGGTAATTTCTGAGCAGATAATCGCTCGCACGCAAAACATCCAGCGTTTCCCGATCGAGCTTTTCATCGCCACCGCTCTGTTCCCAGGCCCTACCTGCCGCGGAAATTCTCGCAACTCTTTCCGCTCGACGTGTACTTCGCCCAGATACTCCCAGGCGTTCACTACGAACCCGCCGGCGAGGATCACTACGAACAGGATTGCGAAGCGCCAGGCTCTCATGATTCCGCTCCTTCGGCCGCTACCAGTTTTCCCGTCGCGGGCAACTTGAGTGCGGCCTTCCGGGCCGCAGGTCTCGCGGGATTGACGCGATCCAAAATCCAGCCCACGCCAAACAGCAGCAGAAACGCAACCACGTGAGATCACCGCAACCGGAGAAACTGTGAAAGAAGCCGTCGGCTACTTGGGTACCGTAATAACGAGCCACGAGCACACCGGTGCCGCTAACCCTGAGCGTTTGTAGAAGATTGCAATCGGCACGGCCGATAGCGACGATGACCGTTGATCGCCAGAACCCATAATTCTTCAGTCGCGACAGCAAGCCTGTCAGAACCCCGACGAGTCGGGGCAGCGACCAGGTTCCCGTGGCTCATCTTCCGCCCCGGTCTTTGACGAAGTGCCCTGCGGCTTGTCGCCATCGCCCGGATTCTATCGCGCGGATGCGTGAAGTACGCAAAGACGACGGAGGCCAGCGTCACGACGCGTCATCCAGCGAGCGTATCCGCTGCACGACTTCGACCACTTCGAGCTTCTTCGTTGTACGCGCGAGCCCAACGGCGGCAACTCAATCACGTTTCCCTGCCGCAGCACCGGAATATCAGAAAGGCATCATGGCCCAAACGGCGCAGCGCGATGCGAAAAGCTGCGGCAGGAACGCAATTTTGTTGAAGATGATCGCCGGTATCGGAATCGCCGAGCAGCAGCAGGAACAATGGAACGATGCAGCAAACGCAGCAGGGTGAAACCCCAAAAGTAAAGGACCGTTCCCGCCAGAATCAGGACGAGCGAAGTTCTTTGCAGGTAAGAGTTCGGCCCCGGCGGTGCCGGCCCAAAGCGCCAGCAAAGCAAGCACGACTGCCGTCAGGCCGGACCACGTCGCCGGACGATGCCCTGCGCGCGACAGGTCGTTCGCGCTTGACTCCAGAGTACGAAGCCGATAATCAGGTGGAACCATATAATGCCGTGGAATAGTTTTCGTCGGTCCACCAGCGTCACGGCCAAGCTTCCCCAGCACTGTCGCATAGGCAAAAGCGAGCGCGGCCGCGATGGCCAGAACTCGCCAGAGGGTTTTGGTGGAGCTGATGCGGGAGATTCTGAAGGCGACACTCATATTTGGGGTTCCGTCGCTGTTTGAGCGCAAAGAAAGGGCAATTTCCTTTACGCCCAACCAATGCCAATAAACGGCCAATTCGGCGGATTCTGTTAGTCGAGTCAAACGTCCGTCTCGGGCAAACGAGACGGCTCAAGTCGCATCTAAACGACCAAAGTGGTTTGAATTCCGCGTAATCTCCGGAGTTTCAACTCGTTGTTCCGCAATGGACTCGGATGATGGCAGTCAGTGCTGGTTCGCAGGATTACGGTGCCGGCTTCGCAGGATTGCGGTGCCGGTTCACGTGGATTACGGTGCCGGTTGCAGGATTACGGTGCCGGTTCGCAGAATTCGGTGCCGGTCTCGCAGGATTGCGGTGCCTCCGCAGGATTACAGCGTATTCCGGGGATTACGGTGCTTCGCCGTCCTCGCAGGATTACGGTGCCAGCTCGCAGGATTACAGTGCTGGTTCGCAGGATTACGAAGTGTCGGTGCCGGTTCGCAGGATTACGGTGCTGGCTCGCAGGATTACGATGGCAAGCCGGATTATTACACGACTAGAGTCGTCACCGAAGCGAGTTATCAGGTGGATTCCAACTGGCTTGGGGAAAGCCTCTCGCGGTTATTTACGATCTGCAGTCCGCTCGCCGGGCGCGTTTGAGGGCGGGCCAGCGCCCAGCCGAGACGTAACCTTAGCAGCCTCGTGGCTGCTAGCAGCGGCAGCTTTGCCGGCCATCGTTGACGCGGTGCGGGCGTGCTCGAGGGCGGCTTGCAGTTCGTCGAGGACATCATCGGGAACTGGATTCCGAGGGTGAGATTGTTTCCGCCCGGCGCGGCACGCGCGCCGCGCGTCCTCGATTTGGGTGATGAGAGTTTCGATCTGGTCCCTGTTCGCGAGGTCGATTGACGCTCTCGGGCGAGCAGTGAGCGCTCGAAACCAGTTGTGCCGTGGATTCTCGCGAATCACCGGCAGGCGGCATCCGATAGGGCGCCGACGATCCAATTGACTGCGGCGCTGATTGATCGATTGACTGCGGACCTGATTGCCCCGAAGCGAGTTGTCCGTTGCCTGATCCATGGCTCAAACGCCAAACCAGGTAACGTCCGGAGGCGCGGTAGTTCATGTCGTAGTCCTTCGCCTTCCCCGAAGCTGCCAGGCAGTGGATGCCGTCCACTTGATCGCCAAACGACGCTTCGAACACGTCGTCGCCCATCTGTTTGAACGTCGCGTCGCCGGTGAGGTAAAACGCGTAGCCAAACGCGTGATGAACAGTCGATTGAAAGTGCCGCGCCGCCGCGACGACTTCACGGTTGGCGTTGGCGCTCGTCTTTGGCGGTGGTGGGTTAAACTTCGTCAGGTTGACCACCGAACCGCCGCCCCAAAAGTAAAACATGCTGCGCCAACGCGTGCCCGGCAAATCAGTCACCCGATTGTTTCGCTGGAACGCGTCGACATACAGGTGACGCACCGAGCGGGTCAACTGTTTCGCCGAGGCTCGCCCTTACCGTCGGGTTCCTGGTTAGTTGGTGGAGCAGGATTACCGACTCCAGATGCAACCCCACCCATGAACGGCTGCTCGATGTTGCGAAGTTGGTCGTCGGGTTTCTCGCCGTCTTCATTCCAGCGCCAGGACCCGTCCGGCCACTGCAGCCGACCGAAAAAGTTAACCGCCGTGTCTTCGGTTTGCGAGAGATAAGTAGCGCGTTTGGCCGCGCCGTCAGTTGCCATGCCGCTGCGTGCCGCCAGAGTGCCGTTAACCGTAGAGGGGGTAGTTATCGGGCAGGACTTTCGCGAGCAGCACTGCGTAAAGCTGTGCACTAACCATCGTCGCGTATGTCGTAGTAGAGCCCGGGATTGTGCTTGCGTTTGTAGATCCAGTCGTCAAAGGAGTAGCGCACTTGCCGCTCCAGGTAATCCCATCTCGAGCCGGCCGTCGAGCGCGCGCAGCATCAGCCCGCCGTAGGCCATGGCGCGCGGTGGCAGATGCGTGTCGCCGTCGACGATCGTGCCGTCGCCGATCCACCCCGAGTGCCACCAGGCGTCGGCGATTTTTCGCGCGTAGTCAAGAACCGCTTGTCGCCTGAGCTGATAGTAGTTGATGTACTGGACCAGCGCGCTGTCGTAATAGTTGGCGCTGAAATAGTGGTCAGTGTTCGTGCCGAATTCTTTCTCGTGGTAGAACGTGTCCGCTACGGTGTTATTAACCGAAGTGGAGGCCAGCGGCGCTGTCAAAGTAAGCCGCGTGTCAGACTCAACCGATCGCACCTTCAACTCTCGCACTACGCCCAGTAGCGTCGCGGATTCTGAGGTGTCCGTTGTGGCCGGGCGCCGGGCCCGACGCGATGATCCACATCACGAGTGAAAGCTGTGCCCGTCCCCATCACAACCGTGCCGCGCAGCCGCGACGGAAACGCGCCCGCGCAATCACGTTCCTCCACGCACTGGTTTGGGGAGTCTGTGCTCATTCATGATGCCGATGGGGGCGATGCGCGGAGGCCCGCTCGCCATGGGCAACTCCGCTCGCGCGCGGTGGACTCCAAACCATGGAAACGGATTCAGCGCGCGCTGGATGCTCGCACCAGGCCGCAGATGAACGCGACTTCGGGGCTGGAGATAACCGAACGAGATCGTTGGCGAGGTTTGCGGGCAGGCCTCACGTGTTGCACGATACCGCGCTCAGTTGCCGGACTTGAGTGCCAGGCGCGGTCGTGGTCGAGGGAACGTCTTTGGGCACGACGCTCTTGGTCCGAGCACATCGCCGCTCACCGCGACGAGGACAGCCGACGACGACAGAGAGTGTAGAACCAACTTTGCAGTGGTTCGCGACAGCTCTTGAGTGCGTGACCTGATAAGCACCCCAGCCAGCTGCCCGGCCGGGGACCCGCTGCACCGCTGTTGTTCGGTCGCGACCGGTCGCGACGCCACGTTAAGATCGAGTCGATCCAGCGCTCGCGACAGGTCGCCGCCGAACCAGGCGCGCTGACAGGTCAGCGCACTCGACAGGTCACGAGATGCCGTACGAATCTGATCAACTGCGCGACGTTCTCCGCAGGTCAAACCTGGCCGCCACTGTTTCGCGTCCGGCTCTGGTCCCAAACGGCCTCGCAGCGAAGGATCATCACGCAACTTCATGAAGCTGATCGCTCATCGCCACGCGTGTCGCCGCGCTCAACCAGATGGCTCGGTGACGCCTTCCGTTATCAGCTCCGGTATGCCGCCGACTCGCGTGGTCATCGAACCGACTTGCCGTGGGCCATCGCCTCGGCAATCATCCAGCCAACACACTTCTTCCCAACGCGAGAACTGGCAAACAACATCGGCGGCGGCAAAGACTCCCTTCGCCGAATGGATCTCCGACCATGCCGGTCCAGGTCACGCGATCGGCAATCCCCATCGCGACGGCATCTTTCATGTACTGTTCGCGATAGGCGCCGTCGCCGACCAACACAAACTGCACGTCGCGATTCTGTTGGTGTACCAGGCGCGCAGTTTCGAGAAAATCGCTGATGCCTTTCTCGGGAAATGATCCAGCTCACTTGCGTCACGATCGCGCGCTCGGGGGAATTGCATAACGCTGGCGAAACTCCGCCGCGCTTCGGGGTCCCGGATTGACGCGCGAAAGGTCAACGCCGTTGTAGATCATTTCAAACCGCGGCGCGGCAGCAGATCGAAAGCGGTCGCGTCAGTCGCAGCCGTAGTTGCTGACTGAGATCACCCTGGTGAGCGGGCCGTTGATGAAGCGCGCTCGCGCTGCGTTTCCACCAGGGCGCGCGGGCCGGCACGTGCAGCTGACGGGCGCGCGAATGGTGATCGGTAAAAATCTGCTTCACTGACCGCAAACGCGCGATCCACGAATACAAATTCAGGAAACCAGTGAAGTGGAGGTGCAGAATCTCGGGGCGGTGATCGCGCGCGAGATTCGCCAGGCTTCTGCCCGTCTTCAGGCTGCTGTCCGTGGCGCTCGCGTAAACATCGAGCGAAGTGTTCGGCAGATCGAGAGAAGCGTTTTACGTCCTCGGTTGGTTCCGCAAAGGAAACAGAGCACGCTCTTCCAACCGCGCCGCCCTAAGCTGCTGCAACGACAACTCGCGGGCGAAGGTCTCCGTGCCGCCGATGGCGGCGGCGCTCAACTCCGAATACTGAAACTAAGGTGGGCATTGTTTGTAACGCAAACTGTTAGTTTGCAGGCTCTAAACAGCTTGGGAGCTTACCGGCGACGCAAACTAACAGTTTGCGTTACCAGTCAAACGATCGCCGCAGTCTCGCGGCGATTCTTTTGCCGCAGCTCGCGCACCCGAAGTTGGGCGCTGGAAAATTCCGTTGCAGGCCTGATAACTCCGCGGCATTCGGGCCTGTCTTGCGAACGCCGGTTGAAAGTTTGTCTTATTGCCGAAGCCCAGGATGCGCTCATCTTCGCCGGAAAGATTGCCGAGGAAGGCCGCGTTGAGCAGCAGCGGATGATAGCGATAGTAGTCGACGTCTTCCGGCTGCAGACGCACGCGCGGGTCATGGTAGTTGTAAAAATCGCCTGGCGTGGCTCAAGCATGGGCACGCCCTGGCGATGAATCCCGGACGTATCAAACAAAATGCAGTGCCGGCCGCGCCCGTCAGTTCCAGAAAACGGTCCGCCGCGAAATCAGCAACTTCGTGGTTCTTCAACTGGCGCGGATGCTGCTGTCCGTGACTGCCACGGATGAAATTGAACGCGCCCGTGCGTACGTCAGTCAGATACATCGCCAGCTTCACTTCGCGCTGGATCGCTCCAGTGGACGACTGGTCATACCATGCATCGCCGTGCCAACCGTGGAAGTCGCGTCGAGTCGGCTGAGACTTCCAGCCTTTTCGCTTCCGTCAGCTCATAATCCTTTCCCAGGTATCGGTTCAGGATTTGTTTGACCAGCGGATGCACCGCCAGATCGACGAAGCCCTGATCGAGCAGCAATACGTCCTCGACAACGTGACGATAGCGTTCGGTTTTCTGGAAGCCCTCGAAGTTGTTCCAGCGCATCCCTCGCAACCGCGACTCAAAAGCAAGTTGCATGTCGTTCAATTGCCCGGCGCTCAGCAGACCGGGGAGAACAACAATGCCGTTGGTTCTAAGTTCTGCCGCCAAAGCATCTGCCGGGGAGAGCGCCTCGACGCGTCAGCTTCGCCTACGACACCACGCTGCGGTGGAATCTCCTCGACGCTCGTCTGCTGAAGGAAGTTCATGTCGTGAGTGTCCTGACGGGTCAGTCTGGGCCCCAATGAACCCACGGAGTTAATAAACAGGCAATGCCGGGGCACATCCTGAATAGCACAAAACGGGTCAATCTACAGGCAGCAGGTATTGCTGCAGACTTTCATACTCGGTGGCGAACTCCTTGTATTGGCCCGCTTCTGCATAACGCAATTCGGGGGCACTCTTCTTCGCCACCATGTCTTTGGTCCAAGCGAGTCCACGGCGTTCCGACAACTGCCGCAGGGCCGCATTGATCGCCCGGGTCGCGTTCGGATATCCGGCGTGCTCCAGCGCCCACTGGCGCGGGTCAAACTCGTCGCGGTGCTCCAGCACGTAACTAATCGCCTGGCCCAATTCGTCGTCATCCGCCAACAGACCAGTGCGCGAGTTGACGTGATCCAGGTTCACGCCGCATTGATGACGATAGACGATGATGGGCGTGTCACAGAACATACTTTCATAGATGGCGCGATTGGCTCCCTCGCGATGCGAAAGCAGCAGGGACACCCTGGAAGCCGCCACGATGCGCGCCACCTGCGCGTGGGGAATCATTTCGTAGAGGTCGCAGTCGCTTTCAAGGTCATACTGGCGCAGCAGTCGCTCGATAGGTTCGCGGGTCCAGCCCATCTGATAGCCGACGAGGGCAAAGCGCAGCGCCCGCTCGCCGTTTTGTTTTCGACGCGCCGCCGCGCGAAAGAAAAGTTCGTGGCGTTTGAGCGGATCCCAGGCGGAAACCATCACCACGTCATAGTCAGCTGCCTGTCCCTTTTCGCGCGAACGAAAGACGCTCCCGTCAACCCACTCGCCCGCGCCGACGGCCACGGGAACAAGATTCGTCTGCAAACTTTCGACGAACTCAAAATCCGCGCGCCGTGGCGATTGGATCAACACGTCCAGGTCTGACCCGAGATAAAACAGGAAGCGCACGTCCTGATAACCCCAACTGCTGGGTTCAAGCACAAACATGTATCTCCGAGCCAGAGCGCCCAGGTCATACATGGCGGCCATGGCCAGCACGGCCTCGCTGTACATCAACATCAACACGCCACGCTCGCCCGTTACCTCATCGTAAGCTTTGAGGACGATCAAATCGCCCTGCCGCTCCGGATCGTCATCATTCGGAAAGCGCAAACGGACGCGATGCTCCAGCGGAAAAGAGCCGTAGAGTTTTCGCAACTCCCGGGCACGGGCCGAGCGGACAAAATCGAGGCGCAGGCGATTCTCCGACGCCGCCAGCAACTGGCCTTCGCGATAACAATTCTCACTGATAATTTGCCGCAGCCGCGCGATTCGTCTCTCGCCGATTCCTTCGGTGCCGAGATGCCGCCACATGTGAAGCATGTGGCGCGAAGCCTCGTGCGGTTGTTGACGCAGCAGGGCTACGCGCGATTGCAGGTCCAGCCACGAACGGTAAGGATACTGCAGAGCGTGCGAGCCATAGACTCGCTCTTTGAGCCAGAGCGATAACGCTACCGTTGAAGCTTTTGGGTGCTGAAGGTTGAGGCTCATATCTTCGAGTCTCGTCAGGTTGAATGAACCGGCGGCTTGGTACGCGACAGGTAGAGAGCTTTCATCAAACGCGGGACGACCCGGGTCAGGTTCAAAGCTAATTTCGGTTTCCAACCGCCTCCGAGATTAATTGCCCGGCAAACGATTCGGCGTGCGCGCGCAAAATCACCCGGCAGTAAGTGGAGCTTGCCGAGCTCGTATTCGAGTAATCCATCCGTCACGTTCGGCAACGTCTTTCCGCGATCAACGGCTGTCGATCCAGGCTTCAGCCTGAAGTCGAACGATTCCGCCTTATAGACTTTCTGGACCGTCGCGACGTCCTGCGCGTCGAGCCTCGGGACGTTCATGAACACGTCGTAGTCGACGAGGACGCTGTGCTGATCCTGATGCGTGGCACGGCTGTATCCTCGAGCGTGCCATACTGCCGCGTCTCGAGCGACGACGGCGCGGGGCCGGCGCCGCGTCCGCGCATCAATGGACTGTAGTCGGCAGCCGTCGCCCACGGCGGCGAGTTCCAGGCGAACGAATACGGCGCGCCGGGATTCGGCCTGAAGCCGTTGTAATCCGACGAGGTGTAGTTGGTGTAGCGTGTTCATCGCGAAGATCGCGGGCGCCGAGTTCTCGCCGAGAAACAGGTTGTTCGCCCAGTGGACGTTCGACGCGCCCTGCGCCTGCGTCTCCGACAGCACGGTGTTGTTGTAGAAGATCGCGCCCGCCGAGCCGCCGGTCAGCCTCGTCGACCCGCCCGGCATGTGATACACGATGTTCCGGATCCAGTACATCGGCCCGCCGATCGCCGGCTGGTTGCAGAACGCGTGCGACGCGGAGTTGATCATCATGTTCCGCATCACCCGCACGTTGTGCATGCTGCCGTCCACTTCGAACGGGTTGTCGTGGAAGTTGGTCATGTAGTTGTTGTAGTAGTCGATCGAGACCGTGCGCCTGTCGAAGTACTCGCGCGGTCGGATACTTCGGGCCGCCGACCGCCGCCGAGCCGTCCGGATTCCCGTACGTCTCCGTATCGATGCCGTCGTGGAAGTTCGCGACGTAGTTGTACGCGATGACGTGTCCGGGGCCGTACACCTTGACCGCGATGTACGATCCCATCACCGGCGGGAACTTCTGTCCGTCCTTGCCGTCGAACTTCCGCCAGAACTCGCCCGCCCAGCCGATGACGTGATTGGGATCGTGCCGTCCGATGAAGTAGTTGTCGGCGATGTAGAAGTTGCTCGATCCCGAGTAGTTCGTGAACACGCCGGCGCCGATGTCCTCGAACCGGCAGCGTTTCACCGTGATGCCTTTGGCGCCGGCAATGAACTGCGTGCCGGCGAGAATCGCGTAGTCGGTGTTCCGGAACGTCAGTCCCTCGAAGTAGGTGTAGTCCGCGGCACGGACGTCGAACAGCGCGAAGTTGCCGGCGCCGTCGAAAATCGCCGGACCGTCGCCTGCGCCTTTGATGACGATCGGCTTCTCGGGTGTGCCCTTCGCGAGCAGGTAGTAGCGTCCCGTCGAGCGGTGTCGGTGCGATTCACGGCAGGATCGTTCGTATATTCGTAGCGGTTGTATTTGTAGACGCCGGCATGCACGAGGATCGGTGTCGCCGGCCTTCACGCGCGGACGGCCGGCCGTCGCCCAGTCGGTGCCGGCGCAGGTGAGGTTGTACGCGCACATCAGGCCTTCGAACGACGGCTCGATCTTCGCGCCTTTATAGCCTGGCGGATACACGTGGTAGACGTTGCCGCCCGCCGCCGGCATCGGCTCAGGACGCGTTCTCACCGTGACCGTCTTCGTGGCCTGGCCGCTCACGCCGTCGGGATCGCGAAGCACGAACCGCGCTTCGTAGGCCGTGTCCGGTTCGAGATCGAGAATGCTGCCGGCGAACATGTTCGGCGAGACGACGTCGAGCTGATCGCCCTGCTTGATGCGCTCGCCCTGAAGCCGCAGCAGCGGCAGCGCCGGCTTCCAGTCGGTCGTGCCCTGCTTCCGATACGACACGTCAACCGACGCGTTCCGGTTGTCGTCGCCCTGGATGAACCACTCGAAGCCGAGGTTGATCAGCGTCGGCGGATCGACGAGAAACTCGCCTGCCGTGACCGCACTGCCGGCCGCGGCGGCGGTCACGACGCGATGCCGGAGGCAGACGCCAATCACGACCGTGAACACGAGCGTGAGTGAGAAGCGTTCGGAGTGCGGCTGTCTTCATGATTGTCCATTCCTGAGACGGTCACATCTTACTCGTCACTGGAAGTCGATGTTCCAGAAAAAGCGGGGACGTAGACGACTTTTTGCACGAGCGCACGCTGCCATGTGCGACACTGGCCGTTCCGGGCCCGAGGAGAATGTTGAGGATGTCGATGCAGGGGCGGTTTCTTGCGCGTGCATGCGCTGCGGCGATCGCGCTGTCCGCGCTCGGACTGACGCCCGCGGCGCAAACGGCTCCCTGTGCGTGGAATCTACAACTGGATTCACGGCACGGGCGATGCCGAGCGCGCCTTCGCCTTCTATCACGACGTCTTCGGCATCGAGCTCGCGCGATCGCCGTTTGCCGGAGCCGCGCCGGCCGGCGCGCCGCCCGAGACCAATCCGTCCCGCCGCGCAGGCCGGTTCCGATCCGCTCGTCTGGGATCTCACGAACACGCACGGCTCGCGCTTCCGCACCGTGTTCATGCGGGCCCCCAACACGCCGTTTGGACTCGAGCTGTCGGAGTTCTTCGACATCGCGCGCGGCGATCGGGCGGCCAATCCGTGGGACCCTGGCGCGTCGGCGCTCATCTTCTCGGTCCGCGATCTCGACGCCGTCGCCGGCAGACTGAAGGCCCGCGGCGCGCCCGTCGTGACGCTCGGCGGCGCCGCGCTCACCACGCCGGGCGGCCGCGCGGTGCTCGTCCGCGATCCCGACGGCTACCTGATTGAAGCGAGGCAGGCGCCGCCGGCGGCGGTGTCGCAAGCGACAGCGCCGGGCGACGTGATCGAGACGTCGATCGGCATCACCGTGGCCAGCCGCGAACGCGCGCGCGAGTTCTACGAGAAGTTGCTGGGCTTCACCATCAAGGGAACGCGCACCGCGAGCGCGGCGGAGCTGCGCCTGCACGGTCTGGCCGGAGGCACACTCACCGAAACGGCGATGTCGATCCCCGGCACCGCCGTGACCGTCGTGCTGTCGGAGTTCGCGCCGCCGGCCGGAACCACACGACCGGCCAGGCGGTTCGACTGGCGGCTTCAGGACGTCGGCTCGCCGCAATTCCAGCTCGAGGTGAGCGGCCTCGACGCGCTGATCGATCGCACGAAGAACGCGGGCTACCGGTTCCTCAGCGTCGGCGCGAAGCCCATTCAACGTGCGTTCGGACGGTTCGTGTTCGCGATCGATCCTGACGCCGTCCTCGTGGAGTTCGTCCAGCCGGCCGCGTCCGAGCGATAAGGGCGCTGGCCGATGCTGTGCGTGTTTGCGACGATCGGGACGTCAGCGCCAGAGATCGCTCACACCTCGTCGCGTCGTCAAGACGGGGCTCAAATTTGCCGGAGAGGCAGCGGTCTGTTGTGACTGGATTGGCAGCGCAAGCTGGAAGAACTGGGCCTCGGCGGCACGGCGGCAGAACGCCTGCGTGTTGCGAACCTGTCTCTCGATGGCCGAGACGACTTCGGCGAGCGGGAACGGCTTCTGCGCGTGCACGGCCAGATTGGTGTCGACCTTGATCTTGCGGTACTCGATGTTGTTCATCAGGCTGTCGCCCCACCAGTTGTAGTCCCAGTTCCTGTGTCGTGAGATCCGCCTCGACGAGCAGGTTCGACGCCGGGACGTGGACGATCACGCCGTCCGCCATGTGATAGTTGCCGACGATGTGGTAGATGTCGATCTCGTTCGTCGAGTCCTTCAGCTTGAGATGATCGTCCACCGGGATGAACTTCAACGGCTTGGGGCTCCGTCCCAGGGCGTCCGGGAACAGCTTGGCGGGACGCGCCACCATCTCGCGGAAGATGCCCTCGTTTCCGCGACGGGAGATGATCGTCAGCCCCTCAGCGACCGCCGCGCGAAGTCCGACGCTGTGATCGAAGTGGTGGTGCGACTGGATCACCTGCGTCACACGCTTGCCGGGCACGAGCGCGTTGACCACTTTGAGGATCGCCTGCAGCGCGGCATCCGTGGCGGTTCGGCCTCGACCATGGTGATGTGGTCGTCGAATTCGAAGAACGTGTTGCCGTTCATGAACCACACGTGGTCGGCGACCTTGATCGGCTGCAGGTTCGCCTCGCCTCCGCCGGGCGCGCCCTGGGGCGGCGGCGCCGAGCGCACTGACGCCGGCGCGCTCAGATCGTCAATCGGTGCGTCGACGATGTTGCGGTCGACGTAGAGTTTGCTGTGCACGACGTTGCGAAAGTCGATTGTCGTGGCGAAACCGGTCGGCAGTTGAATGCCCTTCTCCGGCTCGTAGCCGACGAATGCCGTTCGATACGTGACGTCCCCAAGGTTGGCGTTCGGCCCGACGTAACTCGACCCACGCGGGAAGATTCGATGTCGCCATTCACGGCGAGCGTCAGCGTGTCGCCTTGACGCACCGTGATGTCGACGAGCTGCAGGTTCCCCTGTTTGCGCAGGTTCGACAGCTTGCTCGTCGGATCGAGCGCGGCGCGCACGATCGTGATCGGATGGGCGAGCAGTTCCACTCGACGCTGGCGGGCGGCCGCGGCCCCCGCAGGCTGCGGCTGCGGCGTTCCTGCCTGAGGAGCCGCCAGGAATCCTCCGCCGATGTTGTAGGCGATATCGCCGTCCAGCGTCTCGTTGGTCCGATTGAGCCCGAGCTGCCCGACCGTCGATGCGAACACGAAATCCATCTTCAGGCGCTGCTGCACGCGCGTGCGCCAGTGCTCGAGATCGATGGTTCGCGTGTACTCGAGTGCCTTCTGCCACTTCTGCGGGCGCCGCTGGATCGCCGGTGATGTTCCCGCCGCCGTTGAAATACGCCAGCTCGCCGTAGCCGACGATCTGCAGCGTCTTGAGTGCCATGACGCGGTCGCGGCCGCCAAGCGCCTCCGCGCGCCGCGTCACGAGCTGCAGTTCCTGACCGGTTCCCTGACCGGCGACGCCGATCATCGAGCGCCGAGCAGGCCGCCATCGCCACCGACAACGCGGCGAGTCTCTTGTTCATCGCATTCTCCCTTTCAGACGGCGCGCTGGATCGCGGACTACTCGGTAGCGGCGCCCGTGCTTGATGACGATCTGCGCGTCGCGCAGCGACATGCGATGTTCCGCAGGGGATCGCCGCGGACGGCGATGACGTCCGCGAACTTTCCTTCGCTGATCGACCCCGATTCCCGCTCGGCGCCCATCATCCGCGCCGCGTCGAGCGTCATCGAGCGGATGACCATCATCGGATCCATGCCGAGCTCGTGGACCCAGAGATCGGCCTCCATCCATGCCGCCTGGCCAGTGACCTCACCCCAACTCCCGACGTCCGTGCCGAACACAATCTCCACGCCCAAGCTCGCGGATCTGCGCCACCTTCCGTTTGACGATCGCGTTGATCTCCTCCTGACTCTGGACGGCGCTTCCACGAGTCGCCGCCGGCCCGCGAGTCCTGGCGGCGATAGCCTTGCGCACATCGTCGACGATCGGCTGCGGCAGTCCGATGAAATTGGCCGGGTCATCCAGGAACTCCGGGTTCGATGCGAGATAGGCGGCGTTCAGCTGTCCGTTTCCGCCGGCCGTGATCGTCCAGTACAGCGGCGGGCCGCTCTTCACACGATCGCGGATCATCTCGACGATGTCAGGAGGGTAGATCGGGGGTTTGCGTGCGCAGATGCTGGAAATCGTCGACTCCCGCCATCAGCCCCTGCCGAATCTCTCCGTCGCTGAAGGCATGGGCCGCGACCTTCCGGCCGTGCGCGTGCGCCTCGCTGACAATCGCCTTCATCTCCTCCGGCGTCAGCTGTTCGGCGTTGAGGATCTTGATCCAGTCAACGCCTTCGTCGATCAACTGCCTGGTCTTCCCCTGGCGTCGGCGGCGCCCGAGACGTTCCACGTCTGTACGGCGTTCGGGTTGCCTCCTTCGTGAGCGCGGGCCCGGCGACGTACAGCGTCGGTCCTGGAATCTCTCCGCTTGGCGATCCGCTTCTTGACCGCGACGATCTCGCGCGGCGGCGCCGCCAGGTCGCGCGCTGTGGTCACACCGGCCATCAGCAACTGCTCGGCCGACGCGGGCATGATCACACGCTCGAACTGTGGAGTGTAGGTGTCGAACCAGTAGCGCGCGTTCGGATGGCCAGCGTACATCAGGTGAACGTGCAGATCCCACAACCCGGGAAGCGACCGTCAGTCCCTCGGTTGAAATCACGTCGTACCCGCCAGGAACCGGAAGCGACTCGATGGTCCCGATCGTCTCGATCCGTTCGCCACGGATGAGGACGACGCTGTTACGAACACTTGCGCCACCAGTCCCGTCGAGCAGCGTTCCGCCAACGAGAGCGATCGGCCTTCCCGGCGACGAACGTGCCGCCGACTCCTGTTCAGCCAGCGCTGTCGTCATTCCGATGGCGGCAACGGCCGCGAGCCCAAACACGACAAATCGAACGTGCTTTCATCCGGCCACCCTACAGAACTGACTATCGTTCATCGTTGTCCGCCCGCTCTCCCTCCCGCCCCGGGCTTGCGCCGGCATCTGCGGCGACGGAATCTCGCGGGGCCGGGGATTCCACCTGGACAGATCGGTTTCAGCTAGCGGAACTGCGAGGCGCGATCACGAATTCCCTGCACGTCAGGGAACGCCGGATCGGAGACGACCGTCGCGACGATGACGCGTCATGGCTGAACATCTCCTTGCGGGATCGGCACGAGCGAAGCATGGAGTCTAGCGCACGTCCGCCTTGCGTGCGCTGTCGATCGAGCTCCAGCAGACCGTTCACGATGGACGACTCCGCGCATCCCGGCTTCAGCCGCGACGACAGCACCTCGAACGTGTACTTTCCGCAGTGAGGCATCGTCTGGAATGTAGCCGGAGCGCGCCGATCCGTTCGTCAGCGTCGCCATCATCGTGGCCTTGAACGGCGACTCACGCTTCAGCCGTTGCGCGATGGGGCTGAAGACCTCGGCATTCACCGCGCCGATCATGGCGTCGCCCACACGCAGCAGCCCCAGCCGGATCTCGACGGGCCCCGCTGTCCTTGTAGGTGCCTTCGGATCCGGCGCGGCCGTCATTCGTCCGCTCGCGGCCGGGACACTGAATCGTCTTCTGGCTGCCGAACAACCGGACATCCGTATCAGTCCGTTCGATGTTCCGCATGACGTAGAGCACTTCTTCCCCGAGGAACTGACCCATCGACGACACCATCTGCCGCTGCTGGTTCATCAGGCGTGCAACGGCGGCGTTGTTCCGGTCGAGGCCCTGTCCGCCGGGCGGCATCGCGTTGCTGATGTCGACGCCACGCTTCGCGTAGTCCTTGATGCGGATCTCCCGCAGGTCGTACGTCTGCTGGAAGTAGATCGGATTCTGGTCACCTGACGCGCCAGTGGACCAGACGGCGACGACGCTGCCGCCGAAGGCGTCTTCGATGTAGCGCGAGCTCGCGCCGGGGATGTCGCCGCTGATCTGATCGAGCTGACCGGCAATCACGCCGTGCACAGCAATACGTAACTGAACGAAGTACAA
>ERZ1370068.10640-contig-9321_pt1 | contig 33413 bp, 26 predicted proteins | sample MGYA00561227_ERZ1370068 | MGnify/ENA primary metagenome ERZ1370068 (study PRJEB38410, sample SAMEA6850437) | metagenome | study: Metagenomic assessment of the ecological functions of the soil: analysis of the soil microbiota associated with the...
AGGTTACGTATTGTTGAGCCCTCCGGTGATCCCAAGTGCGCAGCACCCGGGTGAGTGCCGCGCCATCCCAGGCCGGCTTCTTCACTACCGGCTGGTCACCGGCGCCAGGGCCGTAAGCCCCCGGGCGGCGTTGATCTCCTCGGACCTGAGCCGCGCCGGTCCAGGGCATGGCGCAGGACGGCGTCGAGCTCCCGCGCCGTGAAGGCCTCCGTGACGCTGAAATCGGCGCCGCTCGTCGTCGGGTCCCTCGCCGATCGCGACGACCAGGGTCCGGGGGCGATGTCCCTGGCGGCGATGCTCACGAAGGAGCCAGGGCCCCGGCCAGCCTTGCCTTCTCGCAGGACGACACGTCGATGTCAACTAGTCGCAGCGTCTGAAAGGCGTCGCTCCTGCTTCGGGCCTCAAAAATGGAGAACTTTGAGAGCGAGCGGGCGATACGGCTACGAACCGCCTCATCAGCCGTCAGGACGAGAAACAGTGTTCACACCACCATTGCGGATACCACGGATGCCACCGGAAACTCTACAGTGAAGATCGCCCCACCCGGCCGGCCGGTTGTCCGCCCCTCAGCCGAGCCCCATGGGCCTCGGGCGATGCCCGCCGAGATCGCCAGCCCCAGCCCGGACCCCTGGGCCTTGGTCGTGAAGAAGGGCTCAAAGACCCGTTCCAGCAGCTCCGGCGGGGATCCCCGGCCCGCTACCGGACACCGCCACCGTCACATGGTTCTCCGTTCGCGTGATGTCGAGGACGACCGTGCCGCCGCTCTCGGCGTCACCACGCGCGCGTTCAGCACGAGATTGAGGAACAGCTGCTCCAGCTCGGCATGATTGCCCAGCACGATCGCCGGGATCCGTCCCGAGCGAGGCCGTCAGGAGCAGACTCTTCTCCTCCAGCGTTGGCCGCACCAGCTCGAGCACGTCGGCTGCAGCGGCAGCCGCACGTCGATCGGATGCCGCGGCCCTCCCGCCGGTCGCGAGCGTCCGCAGCCGATCGACCAGACGCTGCATGCGGTCGATCTCCCGCGTCGAGATCCTCCCGAACTCTTCCAGGAACCGCGCATCACCGCGCCGCCGCGGCAGCAGCTCGCGAGAACGTCTTGATGGCCACCAGCGGATTCTTGATCTCGTGCGCGATGCCCGACGCGAGCGCCTGGAACGTAGGCGAGCTGCTCGGCCCGTCTCGGCGCTCCACCTCCAGCTCCTTCAGCGGCGTGAGATCGCTGACGACCGCGACCGCGCCCAGCACCGCACCGACCGGATCGCGAACGGGCGAGATCGTGCAGATCACCGGCCGGCTGGCCGGCCCCTCCGCCGTCGGCGCCACCGTAGCCAGCTCGACTTCGGGCTGCGTCCGCGCTCTGTCCGTCGCCCGCAGTCGCCAGCAGCGGCTCCGCCAGACTATCGCCGGCAGCACCGCCGCGGGGCCACCCTTTCGTGGTGTCCGCCCGCCAGCCCGGTGAGCCGCCTCGGCGGCGCGATTGAACATGGCCACGCGACCGGTGGCGTCGATCGCTGCGATGACGCCACCTCGATGGTCGCCGCGATGTTCTCGATGATACTCGTTCGCCACCACAACGGCCCGCATACAGCTGCGCGTTCTGATGGCGACGCCGCCTGATTGGTCAGCACAGCGTCATCAGCAGGATCGAGATCGTGCCTGATAGAACGCATCGCCCGACAGCTTGGGCCCCACCGCAATGATCGCGATGAGCGTGTCTTCTGGAGAGCACGGGCAGCAGCGAGCGACCAGTTCGTCCGAGTGAGGCGTCCATGCAGCGTCGCAGCAGCCATAGATATCTCGGTCACGCGCGGAACCTCGTCGGCCAACCACCGGGCCTGACGCCGAACTGAGGGCGGCCACTCACCTCTACTGGGCGCGTCACGCCGGCGTGTCGGCGCGCGTCGCCGTGGCCTAGCTCAGCGATTGCGAACCAGAAACTGCCACCAGTTCCTGGCGCGCACATAGACCACCACGCCCCTCAGCCGCGGTTGAGCGCACGACGGTGCACGCGCTGATAAACCGTAGCAGCACCTCCAGATTCAATACTCTGCGTCAGAACCTCGCTGGCTTCAGCGCAACCGTGCGCTGATAGTCTAGGCCTGTGTCCGATACAGATAGACGGACTCCTTAAGCGCGTTGCTAGCCAGCATCGCGTGTGATCGGCGTAAGGAGAGTGACAACCTGACCGAAGCGCCAGTATGAACAGCACCAGTTCTACGCCGTCAGAGATCCATCAAAAGTCGCGTGCCAAAGGCTTGCAACCAGTAGCGCCGCCGGCATAGTCGATGACGCACGACGGCGATCGTGATTGTAGAGGCCCTCGTGAACAAAGAGCCGAGATCCATCAAGCGCAGATCGCGATCGATGAGCGGCAGATGAATCCGACATGACCAAGCTGAAATAAGTGGGCCAATCCAGCTGTAATCGTGAATCCCCAGTTAGAAGGGGCACGAGCAGTTGGTAAAGATCCCACCTAGGGATCCACCGATGATGCCAGCTCCGAGATAGTGAAATTGGGCCCCAGCAAGATCCTCGAGAAGAGCGCCACTTCTTTGCTAAAGATCAGAACGCCCACAGACCAGGTAGTGATGAAATAAACAGCGAGACGAATGTTGAATAAGAGGGCCGAACCTTCCGCGAAAGCTCCGCTAGAGGTGACTTTTGCATCGTACACGAACGAGATCGGTCGCCAAGGATAACGACATGAACAGGATGCCAATCGCGAAAATAACTCGCGCATATAGAGAGGCGATGACCAGGAGCCCGCAGAGGGATAGCAGTACGCGAACAGTAGAAATGCGACCGGGAGTAAGACCAGCGAACCCGAACGCAAAGCCAAATGATAAATCGAGGTTGCTCGGGTTCCGAAGCCCGCGACCTCGCAGCACCCAACCCGGCAAACACGCTGAGTGACTGCGCTGCAAAGGCGTGGTTGACGGCGCTGCGCGGGCGGGCGCGCAACACGAGGGAAGGGCCCAGTACGGCGTCGAGGAGTGCGACGACGATCTGACTCAGTTCAATCACGAGATCATCCGACCATGGGCGGTTGTGCGACGCTGAAGGAACCTGAAGCTGCAACGCCACGCCAGCATACTCAAGCATCCACTACTCAAAGGTCTCTCGCCGAGGAAGCAACTGTATCCTTTAACATCCAGGAAGCGCAACCGAGAGGATGTGTGGTCTCGTGGCAGAGATTGGCCCGATCTCAGTAGCGCCCTAGCCGGGATCCAACTCCTCGCTCAGCTCCGGGTTGTACTGGGTCTCAGGGGCCGGGGTCTCAGACGCCGCTCAGCCTGTTAATTGTGCCGGGAAGAACTCGAGGACAAACCTTCATGCCTGGACCGGAAGCGTTGTTCTCTCCGCACGTATTGCCGCGCGGTGAGCATCAGCAATGCTCAGCGACGGCAGATGAAAGCAAGGCCGAGACCTGATCCCTCAGGGCTTCAGGTGAGCTACGAACGTATCAAAGATCTTAGGCAACAACTCCGGCGGACGCACCGGACCTGTATCAGCGCGATCCCCAACGACAAGGCTGATGATCTCCGCTATTCGATGCGTATGTAGCCGGATTGTGATCTGGCCGCCATGGTTTATTCGCTTCCGAGTGCATTCATCACAGATGTTCAGGAACAAGGATTTCAGCTGCGCGGATCTCCGAGGATCTGACGGAGCTGATCGCTCACCCGTGACTGCGATCCTGACCTTGGCCCGTTCGATCTCGCCGCGAAGCAGCGGCTAGCGCGTGTCGCGAAGAAGCGACGTGAGATCAACCGGACGGAAGCCGCGAATTGGCTGCGTGCGGCAAAAGCCGCGAAGGCGAGCGACCAGTCTGGTCTATACGCCCGATCTCCTGAAGGACGATCTTCCCAAAAGAATCGCAGGAAACTCCTGCGTCGCTGGCTCTTTCCAGGTAGCAGCTCAGCAAAGGTCCTGATCCCGCAACCAGGGGTTCTTTATTTCGTGCGCTCAGGCCGCGCGCGAGCGCGCCAACGAGACCATCTCGCTCCGCGCTCGCCGTTTTCCTGCCTCCGCGAGACCGATCTGGACGCGTCGAAGCCGACTCGCAATCCCCGACTTGGCTGGCGATGCGGCGGCGAATGAGATCAGATATCCACCCAGTAAAATACGGATCGACTCTGGATCGTTTCGGGCCTATGACGTAGATCCCTCCGAACTGTCCCTGGACACGGACCGGTAGAATGCATTCGGCGCCGAGTCGTCGGATCTCACTCGAGCTCCTCCGAGACGGTGCCATTGGTTCGTCGACCGGAGATCCGCAGTGATCAGAGCGGACAAATTCGCACCTACGGAGTGATTGGACCAATAGGGACGATTCCAGTAAGTGTGCGTGGCAGGGGCGGCTCGTCGGCGCCCCACGAGGACCTCGAGGCGAAAGTCTGAGCCACCAGCGTCGGCTATGTAGAAAGCAACGCGTTCAGCGTGCACTCGTATCCGAGATCGCAGCGGCACGTGTACTCGAAGAGCAGCCCTAGGTCGATGATGTCGCTCTGCTAGCTCGGCTGATGTCGCGTAAGGCTGCAGGGTAGTCGTAAGGCGAGCGAAAGAGAGTAAAAGTCGAGACCAGACTGCACACCTCTTCGGAGTGGCTGGAAACACCTGGGCGACCACAAGGGCGCAAGGAACCGAGGGTAATGGCCGTGAGGCAACGCCTGCGGCTCCCAATGGCGAGGAGCCAAGATGCTTACTTCGGCGAGAACGAGGAAGGCCAGTCCCGCGATGAGTGAGGCCTCACTACCTCGGTTACGCCGCGCCGAACAACGAGGACGGATGTTCAGGAGTCGATAGCGAACGATCGCGTGGGCAATGAAGGCCACCCCATAACCAGGCCAAAAATCGGCCCATACGACGTTGAGGTGCGAGGTGCGAAACAGGAGGGGAAGAGAAGGTTTGTAATAGAGCCGCTCCACCGCGGCGATGTCCGATACCGAATAGCACAAATTGACCTGGAGGCGTTCGACACCGATCAGAAATGAAGCTTTCGACTGAGAAGAAGCAAGCTGACTGTTAGGAGACAGAAACGAGATAGACGCCGGAAGGCTGGGTAGAGAGGTCCATAGGTCATTTGGAGAGCCCGGTTCACTCGGAGCGATCGCTTGTCGCCCCACGAGTGGCGTAAGGGGAGGCCGCGCACGACATCAGAGCGCAGCCTGTTATGACCAACCCGAGGCGATACGACGGGAGACGAGACGGGGGGGTGGGGAAGACTGAGACAGAACGGAAGCACCACAAGCGGTAGGAGTGACGCTGAGAAGAAAGCGGACTGCGTCCAGACGATACTCCCAAGGGGTGTGGGGCAAATGGCCGCTTAACGAGTCCGTTACTCAAGGTCCATGCGCCGAGAGTGAGAGCCAAGTAAGCGAACGCACGGTTTGCCGAGCCCGACGGCTGAGAGCGCCATGATAGCCACGCTGAGTGCAGCATGCGCTGCCGCCGTTAGAACAAGTGACGGCAAGCGCGTCAGTCATTGAATCGGTTGGTGCCGCCGAGTATGAGTACGGAATGCGTTCCACCCATCGCATGAGCGTTGATGAGGATGCGTCGAACGCGCCCCTGGACGACGCCTGTGGGAACGTAGTCAAGAGTCACATTCTGGATCCGGCGTGTCCAGATTGATTGTCGGAGGGGTGACGCCATGCTGAATAGTTAGGCAGGAGGCAGCAACCTGAAGCGCCGAGGCCGCGCCCCATCGCACGTGACCGATGACGGATTTGATCGAGTTCACTGGAATGTTGCAGCGCGTGTGCGCCGAGGACGTCTTTGAACGCGCGAGAGTCTCAATGAGGTCGCGTAGTCCGGCAGAATTTTGCCGTGCGCGTTGATGTGATCTAGGGGCCCCGGGCGCTAGGCCGGCCATCGCGAGCGCCGAGCGGATCGCCAGAAGCTAGGCCCTTTCTGCCGTGTCGGTGCGTGGACCGTGGCCCCCTCGTTTCCGTGGCCACTAACCGAGAACTTCCGCGTAAATCGCACGCCCTTGGACAGCGCGCCACCAGTTCCTCGAGGATCACTACGGCGGCGCCCTCTCCAAGAACCATGCCGTCACGGAGTTTGAGTCGCAGGTCGTGAAGCTTTGCTACGGTGGCCCCTCGCTACGTCGTCAGAATCCCAAGTGCAGAAAGCGTGGCATAGGCGAGCTCGGCGAAGGGCGCATCGGCGTGCGCCAGCCAAGGCGACGTCGGCGTAGCCAGCTCCGGCGATCTGCTCGATGTGGCCCACTGGACTGCATCGAGACCCGTTGGTGCAAGCCGATCCCAGTGTCAGCGCCTGCCCCTGGATTCTGAGCTCGGAGGATATGTGACTGACTGGTGCGTGTGCGGCGAATTCCAGCCGCTTACATACGGGAATGCCCTCGGAAACCAGCACGCGCGAAGCTAAGCCGTGCTCCTTCGGTGACGTCACCGATTCCTGACATCGAAGTTCCCATCGGCGATTCGAACACGATCTGCTCGAACCTCTTGAGGTTTAGACGGGCGTCTTGCACCGCGAGCTTGGCTGCCGCAACGGCAGAGTTGAGAGAATCGTCCGCGATGCGCTGACTCGCGGCAGTGAAGCATAAACGTCTTCGGGCCGAAAGTTCGACACTTCAGCTCCCACTCCGACAGGGGTAGGACGAAGCATCAAATAGTGAAATTGGCCCGACTGCCGAAGTGCCCGCAATCGAAGTTCTGCCAGAAACTCGTCCTTACCTGTGCCGTTTGGCGCGACTACGCCTAGCCCTGTTATTACGACTCGCCGCCGATGATTCGTCGAGAGAATTCACTGTCTCGAGTCATCATTCCGAAGCACCGATCCCAAAGTCGGCGATGTCCCGGACCTCGGATGGCTGCGCGAATCGCGAAGACGAGGACGCTCCGCGCGGACTTCTGCGAGTGCTGATGGCGCATCCTGGAGGCCATCATGGTGAGCGCTGTGTTTATTCTAGCCGGTAGTTGGTACAGAAACCAAGAGGAGTAAATATCAAGCACACTTAGAGCAACGCCGCTGTTTCACGGGTTGTTGCGTCTAGATCGGACGGACGCGCGCTCTTCGAACCTGATTTCCGGGTCCGCAGGACGCGAAACGAGCACCCGATGGCGGTTGCCTCGCTGACGAGTCCGCCCTCTCCTCTACGCTGCTAGACTGTCAGTCGATCTCAGCATGGGCATCTCATCCGACCAGCTGCTCGCGATCTGCCTCTACTCTTCCGCCGCCGCCCTCCCTCCTCGCCCCCGCCGGTCGCCTCGCCGCCGCCGAGCCCACCGGCCCGCCGGGGATGTTCGCCGCGGACATCGGTGTCCTCTACCGGGTGCTGAGCTTCCACATGGAGGGCGGAAGTCGAGGAGAGCGTCGACCGGGAGGCGGGGCGCTACGAGGTGCGGCTGACCGGGCAGGGGAGCGGGATCGCCAATCGCATCGAGTCGAGCGGTGAGCTTCGCGAGGGCCGATGGGTGCCCGTGCATAGCGCGTCGTGGTTTGAGATCCAGGGGCGGGAGTCGCGGACGCGGATTGCCTACGACTACCAGCGCGCCGGAGCGTCGAGTACCACGCGTACGGCGAGACCTTCTTCCTGCGACGGGTGCGCGATCGTGGACGACGTGGTCACGCTTGCCCGAAGGCGTGATCGTCGACGACGCCATCTCGGCCGCGCTCAACTACCGGGACGGGCTCTGGAGAGCGCAGCCCGACGGCAACCTCCATTCTCACATCGTGCGGCGTCGGCAGAGTCCGGGCGAGGGGCCGGACGATGTGGCCAGCTCGTATCGGGCCGAGATCATTCCGCTCGAGCTCAAGATGGCGCCGGATCCGGAGACGCGCAAGCCGTCCGCGCTGCTCGATCTGAGTCGATTCTCCTCGTGGGCCCGTGAGAATCGGCCGGCGCGGATCGTGTTCGATGACGAGCGGCGGCCGGCGTTGATCACGCGGTTCGATGATTCTCGGCAGCTCGGTCACCATCCGCCTGGGATAGATGCACGACCTGGTCACACTCGGCGAGGTGATGTTGCGCCTGGCCATTCCGTCGCCGGCGCGCATCGAGACCGTCGCGCCAGCTCGACGTTCAGATCGGCGGGGCCGAGGCCAACGTGGCGGCGGCCTGTGCGCGGCTGGGGCTGCGATCGGCGTGGATCTCGGCGCTGCCCGCCAATGCCTGGGGTGATCGCACCCGGCGTGAGCTGACCGCGCACGGTGTGGATTGTGCTCACGTGCGCACGGTGGACGGCGCCCGGATGGGCCTCTACTTCATCGAGTACGGGGCCGCGCCTCGACCGGTCCAGGTCCTCTACGACCGGCGCGACTCGGCGTCTGCGCGTGCTGCGCGCCGAGGACGTCGACTGGGAGCCGGTGCGTCGGGCCCGACTGGTCCACCTGACCGGGATCACGCCGGCACTGGGGCCGGGACCGCGGAGCGTCGTGCGAGCGGGCGCTGCGCGAGGCGTCCAGGTCTCGCTTCGACGTCAACTACCGGGCGACGTTGTGGTCACCGGCCGAGGCTCGCGCGTTCGCCGAATCGGTCCTTCCCGGGCGCGCTACTTCTTCCTCGGCGAGGCGGAGGCCCGGATCCTCTTCGAGCTGACCGGCTCCGTCCGAAGCGACCCTCGTGCGCTGGCGCGGCTGGCTCCCAAGGCGACGATCGCGCTGCTTCAGGGGCCGGAGGGCTCGACGGTGCTGGAAGGCGGGCGCCTCTGGCGGCCCGAGCCGGCGCCACACGGTGCAGATGGTCGATCCGGTCGGCGCCGGCGATGCCTACGTCGCCGGGTTCCTGTGGGCGGCGCTCAACGGGCGCGGCTCACAGGAGGCGGTCGATGCTGGGGCCGCGGTGGCCGCGCTCGAGTGCTCGACCTGGGGCGACATCGCGCTGATCGACCTGCGCGACGTCACAGATGCGCTCGCCGGAGGACCGGACGTCCGTCGTTGATTCCGCCGTTCGCCTTGCTGGTATAGTGAGGCAGCATGGCGGGCGACCGCATCCTGGATGGCCTCAACGACGCCCAGCGTGAGGCCGTCACCCATGACGCCGGTCCGCTGCTCATCGTGGCCGGCGCCGGGACGGGCAAGACCACCGTCATCACCCGCCGCATCGCCTGGCTGATCGCCCAGCGCCGGGCTCGCCCGGAAGAGATCCTCGCGCTCACCTTCACCGACAAGGCCGCCGCCGAGATGGAAGAGCGCGTCGACCAGCTCGTGCCCTACGGCTACGCCGACGTCGAGATCGCCACGTTCCACGCCTTCGGCGACAGCCTGCTCCGCGGCCACTCGCTCGAGATCGGCCTGAAGAACGACTTCAGCGTCCTGAGCCGCGCCGAGCAGGTCATCTTCCTGCGCGACCGGCTGTTCGAGCTGCCGCTGGCGCGCTACCGTCCGCTCGGCGATCCGACCCGTCACCTGCAGGCGATCATCACGCTCGTCAGCCGCTGCAAGGACGAGAACATCTCGCCCGAAGACTACGCGCAGTGCGCGGAGCGGCTGCGGGCCGCGGCGGAGGCCACGCCGGACGACACGGACGGGCGCGACCGCGCCGAGGGCCAGGTGCGAGCTCGCCGCGACCTACGCGAAGTACCAGGAGCTGATGGCGCGCGGAGGGCAACATCGACTTCGGCGACCAGATCGTCCTGGCCCTGCGCGCTGCTGCGCGAGCGGCCGCACGTGCTCAACCTCTACCAGCGGCGATTCAAGTACATCCTGGTGGACGAGTTCCAGGACACGAACTACGCCCAGTTCGAGCTGGTGAAGCGGCTGGGCGCCCGCCACCACAACGTGGCCGTCGTCGCCGACGACGACCAGGCCATCTATCGGTGGCGCGGCGCCGCCATCTCCAACGTGCTCGGGCTTTCTCGACCACTACGCCGGGACCCGGCAGGTCGTCCTCACCGAGAACTTCCGCTCGCACCAGGCCGTGCTCGACGCCGCGTACCGGCTCATCGTCTACAACAATCCCGACCGGCTGGAAGTCCGCAGCGGGATCGTGAAGCACCTGACCGCCGTCCGCGAGGCGCCGGGACCGGAGCCCACCACGCTGCACTACGAGACCGCCACCCAGGAGGCCGACGCCGTGGCGCAGATGATTCGCGAGCGCGTCGAGGCGGGCGCGTGGCGGTTCTCGGACGTGGCGGTGCTGGTGCGCTCGAACGACGACGCGGATCAGTTCCTGCGCTCGTTCAACCTGCGCGGCATCCCGTGGACCTTCTCGGGCAATGCCGGGCTCTATGGCCGGCCCGAGGTGCGTCTGCTGCTCGCCTTTCTGCGGGCGGTCGCCCATCCCGACGACTCGGTGAGCGTCCACTACCTGGCCTCGTCGGATCTGTACCAGGTGCCCATCGTCGATCTCACCCGCTGCGCGACCCACGCCGACCGCAAGCACCGCTGGCTCTTCGACGTCCTGCGGACGATGGACGAGAACCGCGAGCTGGCCGCCGAGATCTCGACCGAGGGCTTGCTGGCGATTCACCAGCTGGTCGGCGACCTCGTCCGCTACATGGAGCTCGGCCGCGAGATGCCGACCGGCGAGCTGCTCTACCAGTTCCTGGTCGACTCCGGATGGCTGGCCCGCATGTCCAAGGCGGCCACCGCGCGCGACGAGGCCGAGGTCCAGAACATCTCCAAGTTCTTCCGCCGCATTCTCGACGCCAGCAAGGCGTTGAAGTACGACAACGTGCGCGAGTTCGTGAAGCACCTGGACGCCCTCATCGACGCCGGCGAAGACCCGGCGGTGGCCGAGGCCGACGTGGAGACGCCGGCGGTGCGCGTGCTCACGGTCCACAAGGCGCAAGGGGCTCGAGTTCCCCGTGGTGTTCATGGTCAGCCTGGTGCAGGGCAAGTTCCCGACGCACCGGCGGGGCGATGCGCTGGAGCTGCCGGTCGAGCTGCTGCGCGACACGCTGCCGTCGGGCGACTTCCACACGCAGGAGGAGCGGCGGCTCTTCTACGTCGGGATGACGCGCGCCCGCCGCGAGCTGTTCTTCACGAGCGCGCGGGACTACGGCGGCGCACGCCAGCGCAAGGTGAGCCAGTTCGTGCTGGAGGCGCTCGATCTTCCCAGGGACGCGGCGCGGCCGTTCAAGAGCAAGGCCGTGGAGGAGATCGAGCGCTTCGCGCCGCCGCCGAGCCAGGATGTCGGCGACCTGGCGCCCATCCCCGACTCCGAAGGAGCTGCTCATCAGCCATCGGCAGGTGGACGACTATCAGACCTGCCCGCTCAAGTACCGCTACATCCACCTCCTGCGCGTGCCGATCCTCCGTCACCACACGGTGGTCTACGGCAGCACCATCCACGCCGTGGTCGAGTTCTATCTCAAGCGCCGCGTGGAGGGCAACTACACCTCACTGGACGACCTGCTGGCCGAGTACGAGCGCAAGTGGCTGAACCAGGGCTTCCTCACCTGGGAGCATCAGGAGGCGCGCAAGGCGGCCGGTCGCGAGGCGCTGACGCGCTTCTGGCACCACGAGGAGGCGGAGGGCGTCAAGCCGACCTACATCGAGAAGCGATTTCGCCTTCAGCGTGGGCCCCAACCGCGTGCGCGGCCGCTTCGACCGCGTCGACGAGGATCTGCTCGGTGCCGTGATCGTCGACTACAAGACGAGCGAGGTCACCCGCCAGAAGGACGCCGACCGGCGCGTCGCCCAGAATCTGCAGCTCAAGATGTACGCGCTGGCCTGGCGGGAGATGACCGGCCGCCTGCCGCAATGGGTGGAGCTGCGCTTCATCGAGACCCACGTGATCGGGCGTCACGAGCCGACGGAGGAAAACGTCCGGAGGAGGCGATCACTGCCGTCGAGGCCGCCGCCGCCGGCATCCGCGCCCGCCGCTTCGAGGCCACGCCCTCCCGCCAGGCCTGCCGCTACTGCGCCTACAACCAGATCTGTCCGTTCACCGCCACGCGAGAGTAGGGTCTCCCTCTCGATACGTCTTGCCGGGTCTCTGGCCCGGTGTTAGGACTCATGACATGAACGAAGAGCTGACTGGCCTCCGCGACGAACGACCCTGATGAATCGTCACGCCGGTCCGCCGCCAGCCTCCGAGGGCCCGGCGATCCCGAGCCCACGTTCGCGGAGCGCGCTCGCACGCTCGCCCATCTCGGGCGCACCGGCACGCTGGCGACGTTGTCGCGCAAGCACCCGCGGTCATCCGTTCGCGTCGGTGATGCCGTACGCGCTCGATGCGAGCGGCCGGCCCTTGTTTCTCATCAGCACGATGGCCATGCACACTCACAACCTGCACGCCGACCCACGCGCGAGCCTGCTGGTGACCCAGCCGGACTGGAGCGGCGATCCGCTGGCGGCCGGGCGCCTGACGCTCATGGGCGAGGCGCATCGTCTCGACGGCGTGGGAGTGGCCGAGGCGCGCGCCGCTCTATCTGGCGCGGCACGAGCGGGCCGCTTACTGGGTGGACTTCGACGATTTCGGCTTCTGGCGTCTGGACGTCCTCGACGTCTACTTCGTCGGTGGCTTCGCGGCGATGGACTGGGTGAGCGCGGCTGACTACACGGCCTCGGCCGCCGACCCGCTGGCGGACGCCGGCGCCGGGATCGTCGCGCACATGAATGGTGACCACGCCGATGCGCTCGTCGCATACGCGCGGCACTTCGCGGGTGAAACCGCCGACGAGGCGACGATGGTGACGGTTGACCGGCTCGGGTTCAAGCTGCGGCTGCGCCGGGGGCAGCGGCTCTCCAGCGTGCGCATCGCGTTCCCGCGCGAGGTGACCACCGCGACCCAGAGTCGCGAGGTGCTCATCGACATGCTGCGTCAGGCGCGCGGCGCCCAGGGTACGGAGGCCACGATGGCGCGTGAGGTGACGGTACGGTGGCTGAGCGGGATGCAGACCGAGGCCGAGGTCGGGCCGCACCGCGTGCGCCTCGACGCGGCCGTCGAAGGGGGCGGCGGCGACACCGGACCGTCGCCCGGTGAGCTGCTGCTGAGCGCGCTGGGCGCCTGAAAGGTCATGACCGCTCGGCAGTTTGCCGAGCGCCGGAAGTGGCCGCTGACCGGTGTCCGAGCGCATCTCACCGCCGAGAACGTGGGCGGCAAGTACAGCAAGATCGAGGTCGAGCTCACCCTCGAGGGGGACCTTACCGACGAGCAACGACAGCGCCTTCGTGACGTCGCCGAGCGCTGCCTGGTCAGCAAGACGCTCGCGGCCGGGTGCCGATCGTCCTGCGCTGATCGGACTCAGCGCTTGCCCGACCAGGACTCAACGCGCTTGCCCGGCCACTGCGGCGTGACCTGCTCGATCGTCCAGATCGGGCCCTTCAGGTACATCGCACCCTCGAACTTCAGGAAGGCCGGGACGGCGCCGCTGGAGACCCAGTAGCGGATGTCGGGCGGGTCCTTGCCGATCAGATTCGCGATCGCGCCCTTCAATCCGGGGATGTCCAGCTTGACGAGGTGGCGAACGGCCGTCAACGGCGCATCTCCAACCGAAACGCGCTCTTCACCCTCGGGCCCCATGTCGCTGCGCACCAGTTGGGGCTTGGGCGTGAACGCCATCAGATAGCCGGTGGCCCGGCCCCGGCGGGAAGATTGCGCAGCAGCATTCCCGTCATCCCGTTGTGGACGTCCTCCGGCAGATCGAGCGGCCCCTCGGCGCTCTTGTCGCCGCTCGCCGCCCGGTAGCGGCCGCTGTCGCGATCGAAGCTCACCTCGCTGCTGGCCTCGCCGAAGGCGGACCCCGCTGGGTCAGGTGGTAGGCCACCAGGCGAAACACGCTGTGCTGGGTAAAGGTCACCGTCTCGTCGTAGAGGAGCCGTCGGCGAAGTGGAAGAAGAGGCGACTTTCCACCCGCGTGCCGCGCACCGTCTGGATGAGCTGGCCGTTGGCCAGCAGGGCACCGCGGTAGGAGCGCAGGACCACGAAGCCGTGCGAGGAACCCTCCACGTACCGGACGGCGACCGGGGCCGCTTCGGCAGGCGCAGCCAGCGCAATTGGCAGGAGGATGGCGGCCAGAGCCGCAGGCTCGCATGGTGGTACCGTGCGCAAGTTCGGTGCCGGCGCCTCGCTTGACACGAAAGAGACGCGCGCCCTACCGTTACGCGCACGATCCATCCGCAGCAGGAGGCGGCCATGATCCGGGTGTCGGTGCTCTACGCTCACGAGGCGGGCAAGAAGTTTGACCACGACTACTACGTCAACAAACACATGAAGCTGGTCCGTGAACGCCTGATGAGCTTCGGTCTAGTTCGCACCGAGGTGGACAAGGGCAGGGCGGGCGGAGCACCTGGTGCGCCCGCGCCGTACGTCGCCATCGGGCACGAAGTACTTCGGGGCGCTCGACGAGTTCCAGAAGGGCATGGGCCAGCACGGCAAGGAGATCATGGCTGACGTGGCCAACTATACGACCATCCAGCCCCAGATTCAGATCAGCGAGATCATCGGCTAGTGGCTACCACGACGACGTACGACGTGGTGGTGGTGGGCGGCGGCAACGCCGCAATGTGTGCAGCCCTGTCGGCGCGCGAGACGGGGTCGCGCGTCCTGGTCCTGGAGAAGGCGCCCGAGGCCTGGCGAGGCGGGAACGGCTTCTTCACGGCCGGTGGCTTTCGCTTCGGCTTCAAGTCGTTCGACGAGCTGCGCACGCTCATCGGCGATCTCTCCGACCAGGAAGCCGCGCAGATGGAGGTCGATCCGTACACCGAGGACAACTTCTACGATGACCTCATGCGGGTCACCGAGGAGTGCGCGGACCCCGACGATGGCGCTGTTCCTGGTGCGCGAGTCGCAGCCGACCGTGCGCTGGATGAAGGACCGCGGCATCCGCTGGATTCCGATGTTCGGACGCCAGGCCTACAAGGTGGGCGGCAAGTTCCGCTTCTGGGGCGGTCTCGTCCTGGAGGCGGTGGGCGGAGGTCCGGGCCTGATCGACATGGAGTACGCCTCCGCCGCCAAGGCCGGCATCGACGTCCGCTTCGAGGCGAAGGCGACCCGCCTGCTCACCGACGACCGTGGTCGGGTCACCGGGTTGATGGTGCGCACGCCCGAGGGCGCCGAGACGATCAACGCCGGGGCCGTGGTGCTGGCTGCCGGCGGCTTCGAGGCCAATCCCGAGATGCGCACGCGCTACCTCGGTGCCAACTGGGAGCTGGCCCGCGTGCGGGGCACGCCCTACAACACCGGCGACGGCATCCGCATGGCGCTCGACATCGGTGCCTTGCCCTGGGGGCACTGGAGTGGGTGCCACTCCGTGCAGTGGGATCTCAACGCGCCCTGGCACGGCGACCGGAAGGTTGGCGACAACTTCCAGAAGCACTCGTACCCGGTCGGCATGATCGTGAACCTCCGCGGCGAGCGATTCGTGGACGAGGGCGCCGACTTCCGGAACTACACCTACGTGAAGTACGGACGCGCGGTGATCGGCCAGCCGCGCCGCACGGCGTTTCAGATCTTCGACCAGAAGGTCCTCGATCTGCTGCGTGAGGAGTACCGCATCCGCGAGGTGACGCGCGCGGAGGACGCCACGCTGGAGGGTCTCGCGCGCAAGCTCGAGATCGATCCCGCCGGCTTCGTCAAGACGGTGAAAGACTTCAACGCCGCCGTGATGAGCGAGGTGCCGTTCAACCCCGCGGTCAAGGATGGTCGGGGCACGCGCGGCCTGGCGCTGCCGAAATCGAACTGGGCCCAGGCGCTCGACACGCCGCCCTACGTCGGCTACGCAGTAACCACCGGCATCACCTTCACCTTCGGTGGGCTCAAGATCGACAACGCCGGTGCGGTCATCGACTGTGAGCAGCGCGCGATCCCGGGCCTCTACGCCGCCGGCGAGCTCGTGGGCGGGCTCTTCTATCACAACTACCCGGGGGAGCGGGGCTGATGGCCGGGGCCGTCTTCGGGCGCCTCGCCGGCCGGTCAGCTGGCGAGTCCGCGCGAAGCCTCAAGAGATAGTCGGGACGCACGGTCCCTTCGCGCCGAGGTCGTCGAAGCCATGACGGCAATTCGCTGTGGCACGTGTGGCGAGGAGCACGATCTGAGCGGGATCGAGCCCTCGTTCACCCGTCCGGACGCCGTCTTCGCGGTGCCGCCGGACCAGCGAGGCCGGCGGATCAACGCCGACAACGATACCTGCCTGATCTCGTCCGAGGATGGCCAGGGTCTCGCGTGCTTCCTGCGGGCCGTGCTCCGGGTGCCCATCCAGGGCGCGGGTACCACGATCGGCTGGGGCCTCTGGGTCGAGGTCAGTGATGACACGTACTGGCGCGTGAGCGCCGTGTGGAACGAGGCGGATCAAAATCAGGAGCCCCCGTTCCCGTGCACGGTGGCGAACGAGATCCCGAACTACCCGAGCACGCGCGGCCTGCCGGGGACCATGCGTCTCACCGGCGTTCGCACCCGGCCGTCTCTCGTCCTGGCCGCGGACTCCCAGCACCCGTTCGCGGTCGAGGCCCGCACCGGCGTGCCGCTCGAGCGGTCTCTCGAGTGGCGATCGTGGGCCGTTCACCGCCCGTGAGGTCTCCGCTCCAGCGCCGGGCCTCGTGCTCGGCACGGCCGTGTGGGGCGCGTTTCTCCTCGAGCCGATCAGCGACGCGGGAGTCGGCTTTCCGATGGGCCTGATGGCGCTGCTCGGCACCGCCCTGCTTGGCGCGGTGTGGCTCGGTGTCCTGGCCGCCGATCGCGCCTCCGGCGTTCGCTCCTGGCGCTGGCTCGCGTGGCTCGTCCTTCCCTCGCCGGCATCGCGGTGGCGGGCATCTTCCTGACCACGCAGTCGACGCTGAACCCGCTCTTCCGCCTCCGTTTTCTCATGAGCCGGTCCGCGCTCCACGCAATCGCCAGCACGCCCTCGGCCCGCCAGGTCTCGTCACCGCCTGGGTGGGTCGGACTCTTCCGAGTTCAGCGAGTCGACCGGTTCGGTGACGACGTCCATTTCGTCACGGTCTCGTGCGGCGTCGTCGATGAATGCGGGATCGCCTATGCTCCGGGCCCGCCACCTCGCAGGCTCAGCAAGACCAGGCTCACCCCCTGGGCGGTGCCTGGTACCACCTGTACTCGGTCTTCTGAGCGTCGGCGCGCGGGGTCAGGACTTCGTGTAGCTGACGAAGAACGAGCCGAACTCGATCGGCTCCAGCGTGTCGGGAAACTCGCCGGGCTTCCACCGCCCGGGGATCTTGGCCAGCCGAAAGTCCTTCTCGCGGCCGAAGCGCTCCTTGATGTCCTGCTCCGAGAAGACGCGACAGTGGTCGGCATAGCCGTGGACCGGCGTGTACTCGGGCAGCGGGCCGACGGCGCGGAACTCGTGCATCGGCACCACGAAGCAGAAGCGCCCGCCCGGCCGCAGCACGCCGAGGATCGAGGCGATCGTGCCCTCCACGTCACGCACGTGCTCGAGCACGGCGAACGAGTAGGCGAGGTCGAAGGAGGCGGGCGTGAAGTGCTGGTGGACCTCCTCGGCCAATCCCTCGCGGAAGGCCACGTTGGGGAAGCGGTTCAGGCGCCGGGCGATCGCCACGTTGGCCGCGGCGACCTCCACGCCCTCGACGCGGGCGCCGGGATGCCGCGAGGCGATCGCCATGGCCACCGCGCCCTCGCCGCAGCCGGCGTCGAGCACCCGCGTGGGCCGCACCGCGGTGATCTCGCGCTCCAGCTCGCGGAACTCCGGGTCGCGCCCGCGGCGCTCGATCATCTTGCGCGTCTTGCGCCCGAGCCAGATGCGCAGGCGCTTCTCGAGCTGCTTGAGCCCGGCGCGCCAGCGGAGCCGACGGTACTGATCTTCCTGGGCGCCGACGTAGGCCTCGCGGCTGTCGAGGTGCGTCAGCCACGAGCGGATGCGGGCGGCCTCGGCGGCATAGCGGGGTCGGGGTGGGCGGCCTGCATGGAGTCGAGGATCTCGAGCGCACCGTAGATGTTCTCGCGATAGCACTGGAAGCGAACCGCCTGCATCACGGCCGGGACGTCGCGCGGATCGATCATCGCGCCTGTGATCCTAGCATCCCGGGTCGTCGGGCACGGTGGCGCGCAGCGCGGGCTCCGCGGCGTCCAGGAACCAGTCGGGCAGCAGGACGCGATAGCGCTGCAGGAAGCGCGGGAACTGCGCGTCCAGGACGTACGTCACGCCGTGGTCGTCCGGGTGGCGGCACGAGCGGCCGTACGCCTGTAGCAGGGCCTTGGCCGTCTCGGTCGCGTACCAGCGCGGGTCACGTGACTGGCGGGCGGCGGTCCACGGATCCCCGAGGTCGGGGAAGGGCAGCTTGGTGACGATCTGGAACCGCAGGAAGTCGTCGGGGAGGTCGACGCCTTCCCGCAACGACGGGGAGACGAGCACGGTCGGCAGCGGCGAGGCGCGGTGGTGATCGAGCGCCGGGACCTTGCCGTCCGTGGAGTCGATCCACAGCAGCCGACGGGCCTCGCGCGGCGCCCGACTGGCGAGGTCTTGCACCAGCCGCCGGCCGGCGCCGTACGAGGCCACGTGGATGAGCCCCTTGTCGGCGGGATGCGCGGCGAGGATCGCCGCCACCTCGGCGAACAGCACGGGCTCCAGCCGGGGCAGGGTGGCCTGCGACAGCGCGCCGACCGGGCGATAGACGATCGGGCGCTGCTCCAGCCGGAACGGCGAGGGAGCGGTGAAGCGCCGCAGCTCGGACTCCGCGAGATCGAAGCACTCGGCGAGCACGGCACGATGGCCGAGGTAGGCCGAGGACAGCACGGTCACTTCGGCGCACTCGCCCAGGAGCTCACGCGCCATGGCGCCGACGCTCAGCGGGACGAGCGCCAGCGCCGCGCCCGGCGTCTGGGGTAGCGGACGATCCACTCCCGATCCTCGGCGCCGAGGAAGAAGGTGACGCGAGCCAGCGCGGTCTCCAGCATGTCGCGCTGGCCGAGGAGGTCCTGCTCTTCGCGCGTCGGAGGCATTCCCAGGAAGAGGTCCTCCGGCAGCTCGGGAGGCCGCAGCGCCTCGAGCGCCCGCCCGATCTCCGCCAGCCGCGTCTCCAGGCGGGCGACGTGCTCGGCCAGGATGGGTCGATACTCGTCGGCCAGGGCCAGCCGCGGCAGCGGGTGTCCGAACCAGGCTCGCATCTCGTCGTGCGAGAATCGCGCGGTGAAGACGCCCACCAGCTGCGACTCGAGATTGTGGGCCTCGTCGATCACCAGCAGGCGCCGCTTGCGGAGCTGCTCGGCGTGCCAGTGGCGCAGGGTCGCGAAGTACGCCGTGTTCGTGCAGAAGATGGGCGCGTTCAGCGCGGCCTGCTTGGCGCGGACGTAGGGACAGCCGCAGGCCGGGCCGCGCACCCGGCGGCAGAGCCCGCGCGAGGTCGGCACCCCGACGCCCGGATACCGCTCGCACAGATAGTTGTCGCGGCCCTTCACCAGGGCCAGGTCGGCGCCGAACTCGCGCTCGTACTGATCTTGTAAGTGCCGCTGTGAGGTCAACAGGTAGGCATCTCCGCTCCAGCGGGCGAGCGCCATGGCGACGTGGCTCTTGCCGACGCCCGGCGGCGCCTCGACCAGCAGGACGCGGGGCGCCTGCCGATCGTCCTCGATCTCGGCCAGCGCGTCGGCGAGCCCGGCCAGCAGCCGCGCCTGCTCGGGCCGCGGCGAGAAGCCGTCGGGAAAGTGCGCGAGGAGGTCGGGCACCCGCTCGACGATAGCAGACGGCGTCGCAGCGCGTATCATGGACGCATGCCGGACCGGCGCTCGAGCCCGAAGCTGGAATTCTCCGCGGGCGGCCTGGTGCTCGACGACGCGGGGCGGGTACTGTTGATTCGCGCCCGCGATCTGCGCCAGCAGCCGGTGTGGACGCTGCCCAAGGGCGCGCTCCAGGCTGGCGAGTCGAGCGCCGAGGCCGCGCTACGCGAGGTGCAGGAGGAGACCGGCTATCGCTGCGAGCTGGTGCGCGAGCTGTCGGCCATCACGTACTGGTTCCGGCGGGACGGCCGAGCCATCCGCAAGACGGTCCGCTGGTACCTGATGCGCCCGCTGGAGAAAGTCGGCGAGCACGACCACGAGGTGGACGAGGTGGCGTGGGCTGACCGCGCGGAAGCCCACACCCGCCTGCGCTACGAGTCCGATCGCAAGCTGGTGGCCGGGGCTCCCGAGAATGGGCCACCCTGCCAGCCTCCCGGCGCCACGCTAGCCCCGCAGCTCCGCCAGCAGCGATTCGCCGAGCGGCCACGGTCCGAATCCCGAATCCCCGCTGATGGTGGCCGCTGGCTCCCGCATCCACGAGACGACTGCCCCACGCTCTGGCCAGCTCGGCGGCGCGCGCGAAATCGGTGAAGCGGTCGTTGCGACTGGCCACGCAGGATCGAGGGAAGGGCAGCGGCGCTCGTGGAATCGGCGCGAAGCCCTCGATCACGGGCGGAAAGTCGGGCCGCTCCACGTCCGGCGGCGCCACGAGCAGGGCGCCGTGCACGCGAAGGGCGGGCGCGCTCGCGGAGTGCGCGATCGCGAGGCAGCCGAGGCTGCGGGCCACGAGCACGACGGGCGCAGCCGGCAGCACGAATCTCACGCTCGAGCGCTCCACCCATTCGGCACGGACCGGATAGAGCCAGTCTCGCTGGGCGACGCGGTGAAAGTCGGGGTTCGCCTCCTCCCACAGGCTCTGCCAGTGCTCGGGGCCGGAATCGCCCCAGCCGGGGACGATCAGGACTCGCGGAGGCATGGCGGAGCGGCTCAGGGCGGCGGAAAGAGCCGATCGCCGTTCTTCCACGCGATCTGCTCGGCCACGTCGCGGGGCAGCTGGCGCAGCCACACCTGCACCGCCTCCGACGCGGAGATCACCGACTCCCAGCGTGAGGTGACCCAGGTGTCGGTCCCGATCAGGAAGCGGTCGGGATGGCGCAGGAACAGCTTCTGCCACTCGGGATCGAGGGTGCCGCCCGGCGCCACGTCGGTGCGCAACGCCAGCTCGACCCACAGCATCGGGTATCGATCGACGAGCTCGCCGACCTCGCTGGGCGCCCGCCGACATCCCGGCGTGGGCCCACAGCATCCTGGTCCCGGGATACGTCTTGAGCATGCCCTCGACGGTGGCGTCGTCGATGTGGCTCCAGAAGAACAGCTTCTGCTGGGCGGCCAGATCGGCCAGCCGCTTGACGGTGGGCGCCGTCACGTCGCTGACTCCGTAATGCGCCTCGCCGATCGGCGCGGTAGATCCCCGCTTGAGCCGCTCTTCCACGTACGCGGCCACGGCGCGGATCGCCGCGGCCACGTGCTCATCGTCGTCGCGCGTGCGATAGCGGACGCAGCGAGGGGTACGATACGCCGGCCGGCGCCTTGTCGGTAGAGCTTGAGCGTGCCCTCGTCGGGCGTGCTCCCCACCAGCGCGCGCCGGATGCCGGCCTTGGCCGAGGATCGACAGGGGGATGCGCTCGGCGTGTAGAGCGTCCCAGTCGGGCCGGCTGTAGTGGATGTGCGAGTCGAACAGCGGATACTGCGGCGGCGGCCGGCGTGGCGCCAGCAACGCGAGCAGAACGACGCCGAGTCGCAGCATGGGCCGAGACTATCACGCCCCTCGCGCGTCGTGGGCGAGCGCTGGCGAATGTGGCAGTATAGGCGCCGCCGCGCCGAAGCCGCGGCGAGAGGAGCCGTCATGCAATTCCGTCCGGTGGAAGGTTGGGGTCGCCTGCCCGAGGGCTGGTCGTTACGTCGAGGCGACGAGCGTCGCCGTCGACGCGCAGCGACAACGTGTGGGTGTTCAACCGGGGCGCGCATCCGGTCATCATCTTCGACCGCGAGGGCAAGTTCCTGCGCTCGTGGGGCGAGGGCCAGATCCGCGCGCGCCCACGGCATCACACATCGGCCCCGACGGCACCGATCTGGCTCACCGACGACCTGCATCACACCATCCGGCAGTTCACGCCGGAGGGCAAGCTGCTCCTGACCATCGGCGATCCCGACCAGCCGTCGCACGCTGCAGGGCGGCAAGCCGTTCAACCGGCCGACCCACGTCGGCGCTCAGCCCCAAGACCGGCGACATCTACATCTCCGACGGCTACGGCAACTCGCAAGGTGCACAAGTACGATCCCAAGGGCCGGCACCTGCTTGTCGTGGGGCGAGCCGGGCACCGATCCCGGCGTGCTTCAACATCCCGCACAACATCGTCACCGACGCGGCCGGGCTCGTGTACGTGGCCGATCGCGGAGAACTCGCGCGTGCAGATCTTCGACGGCGGCGGGAAGTACCTCGGCCAGTGGAACAACCTGCATCGCCCGTGCGGGCTCTTCGCCGATCCGCGCAACGGCGTCTTCTACGTCGGCGAGCTGCCGATCGGCCCAGCCGGTCAGCGCGGACGTGCCGAACGTCGGCGCTCGCGTCACCATGCTCTCGATCAAGGGCGAGCAGATCGCCCGCGTGGGCGGCGCGCTTCGCCGGCGAGAAGCCCGGCGAGTTCGTGGCGCCGCACGGCGTGGCGGTCGACTCGCGCGGCGACTTCTACGTGGCCGAGGTCTCGTGGACCGGCGCAGGGCAGGACGAGAACCCCCGCGCGAGATCCGCTCGCTGCAGAAGTTCGTGAAGGCATGAGCCGGCTGGACGAGGCCGGCGTCGCGGCGGGGCTGCCGCCAGACGCCGGGCTGGGACGCGCGCGGGCGCCGAGATCAGCGCGGAGCTACCGGTTCGGCGACTTTCGCGAGGCGCTGGCCTTCGTCAACCGCGTCGGCGAGCTCGCCGAGCGCGCCGGCCATCACCCCGACATCGACATCCGCTACAACGACGGTCACGCTGGCGCTCAGCCACGCACGACGCCGGCGGACTCACCGCCAGGGACTTCGAGCCGGCGCGCGATCGACCGCCCCTGACCGATTCACGATCGCGAGCGCCACGGCTCGCCGGGGCGCGGAGCGTGAGATACGGGGGCCCTTCGGGGCCCCCATCTCACTAGGCCCGGCTGAGCAGCGTGGTCAGCGGTGGGCATCGGCTTGGGCGCGCCTCGCGGAAGCCGGCAACGCAGCTCCTGGCGCTCCAGCACCTCGACGTAGGTGCCCATGACCATGCGGTAGTAGATGGGTGGCGCCCGGCGGGGCCACCGTTGCACTCCGTCAGCGCATCCTTGACGTTCGACTTGCGCGTCATGATGTCGCGCAGGTAGGCCATCGCGAAGCGCGTGCTCACCACCGGATCGGCCAGATCACCGAGGTCCTTGTTGGTCCCGACCAGCACCGGACGCTTGAAGGGACGCCGGCCAGCGGGCTCGAAGATCGCCGCCGTCGAGGGCTTGATCTGGAAGATGCCGATCTGCCCGCCGCGCCCACGGCGTCCTGCTTGAACTCCGACTCCACCTCCGGCCTGGGCCAGCGCCAGGCAGTGATCGATGCTGGTGCGCTGCGCCTCGGCCATCAGCACCTCCGGGAAGCGCTGAAACGCGCCGATGGGCGCGCGCGGGTTCTTTTGCGCGATGTACTCCAGAATTGAACGGCTTGGAGCTTCCCCGGCGTCCATTTCGCCGGCCACTGCGATCATGTGGCGCGTCAGGATCAACCCGGCCGATGCGACCGCGACCCCGACCGCCAGAATGACGACTGTTCTCCTCAGGCTCATGCCAGTTCCTCCCCGTGTCGAAACGCCTGCGTTTTGTGCCACGAAAATCGGGATGAACGGATGAATGAAGGAAGTACAGCGAGGGGGCAACAAGACGGGCGCCCTCGATGCAACGAGGTAGTTGGTATTTTTCGAAGGTTCTACCACCGGATGCGTCAGCAGGCTGACGCGGAGTGTACGCCGCCTGAAAAGTAAAAGCTGATCGTGACGGAATGGCGCGGCGAGCGCGGCGCGGCGCGTTTCGGCATTCGGCTGGCAGTGGCGTTGCGCAGTCAATCGCGCGCGCGCTGCGCGAGGAGGCCCGATGAGATCGCGACGAGATCAAGGGCAAGGCGGAAAAGCGAAGGGCTACGTGAAGGACAAGGCGGGCGAGCTGCTGAACAATCCCGAGCTCGAGACGGAAGGCGAGATCGAGCGCGCGAGCGGCGCGGTGCGCGAGGCGGCGGGCCGGAGCGAAGCGCAAGGCGAAGGATGGCATCGAAGAAATCGCGGAGCAGCTCGAGGACGACGTCGAGGGTGACCGACGCTACGGAGGTACGGCACCAGTCCGCACCTCTCGTTCCTCGACCGATCACTCACTCGGTCAGCCGGCGAGAGCTCCTTCTTCTCAGAATCTTTCCGATCGGGCTCTTGGGCAGGGCGTCGAAGAAGCGGATCGTGTCTCGGGAGTTTGTACCTGCGCCAGGCGCGACTGGCAAAAGCGCCAGGAGCGTCGCCCTCGTCGGTGGTGGCGCCGGGCTTGAGCGCGACGTAGGCCAGCACTTCCTCGCCCATCAGCGGATCGCGCATCCCCGACCACGGCGGCCTCCGGCCACTGCGGGGGTGCGCGTAGAGCACTTCCTCGACGTCGCGGGGATAGACGTTGAAGCCGCCCCGGATGATCAGGTCGCTTCTTGCGCTCGACGATGTAGTGAGACTAGCCGTCGCCGTCGAGGGCGCCCCATGTCGCCGGTGTGCGAGCCAGCCATGGCGCAGCGCGACCGCGGTCTCGTCGGCGGCGAGACCGGTAGTATCCCTGCATCACGTTCGGGCCTCGCACGCAGACCTCGCCGACCTCAGCCGGACGGGACCGCGTGGTCGGCGTCGTCGAGAATCGCGCACCTCGACGCCCGGGATCGCCTGACCGACGGAGCCGAGCTTGCGGACGCCGGAGTAGCGATGCGCGCTCACGCACCGGCGAGGCCCTCGGTCAGGCCGTAGCCCTCCAGCGGCTCGCCCGAACCGAACTTCTTCTCGAACGGCCTCGACGATCTCGGTCGGCAGCGGCGCAGCGCCCGAGCCCCACGAGCGCATGGACGAGGTGTCGAAGCGGCCGGCGTCGGGATAGTTGCAGCAGGTAGACGAACATCGTCGGGACGCCGGCCATCGACTGCACGCGATAGCGCTGGATCGTGTCCAGCACGCCCTCGGGATTGAACCACCGGAGCAGCACGCCCTTGGTGCCGAGGATGTGGCCGGCGTTCATGACCGTCAGCCCGTAGGGTGCGAGAGGCGGCGGCAACACCATCAGCGCCCACGCCGTGCGGTCCAGCTCGTACAGGTCTGGCGGCGCGCCCGCGCGTTCGAGGCCAGGTTGGCGTGGGACAGCGCCGCACGCCCTGGGCCGGTCCGGTCGTGCCCGCTGGTGTATGAGGATGACGGCGAGGTCGTCGTCGCTGGCGGTCGACCATCGCGATGCGATCCGGCTGGCCGGCCACGAGATCGTCCCAGGCGCAGGCCGCCCGCGCGCCGCGCGCCGACCAGCGACGATCGAGCCCCGGCCAGCCGTCGAGCTTCGTCGAGAAGCTCCGGCGCGGTCACGACACGACCTTGGCCTCGGAGTCGGCGAGGATGTGGCGGACCTCCTCGGCGACAGCAGAAACACCGACCGGCACGATGACGCCGCCCAGCGGCGAGGATCGCCCGGTAGGCCTGCAGTACCTCGGGGCAGTTGGGCAGGAGCACCACCGCGCGGTCGCCGGGGCCGAGGCCGAGCCAGCGCAGAGCGCGTGGGCGAAACGGTGCGGCCACCGCCCGCTGCTCCACGTTGGTCCACTCGCGCTCCCGTCGAAGGCGAGCGGGAGCACGTACTCGCCGAAGCGCTCGACGCTCTCGCATCGCCGAGGCGGGCCAGATTCATGGAGCGCGATCTTACCGCGATCGCTGATGGTAGGATCGGGCCGGCGGTTCGGTCGCGACTCGCCTTCAAGATCTCGGTCCTCATCGTCGTGGTCTCTCATTCTCGGCTTCGGCGCCTCCACCATCCTGACGATCGCAGCGCGAGTCCGCCCATGCTGCTGGACGACAGAACAAGATCGGCGCGCCCGGCGCCTCACCGCGACGCCTGGTGGCGAGCATCGAGGGCGCCATGCTGCAGGAGCGACCCGACGTCACCCGCACGGTGCATCCAGGAGCTGAAGACCTCGTCCCGGTCGAGGGGCTGACGATCTTTCGCCGCACACGGCGTCGAGGCGTTCACCGACCTGGTCACCGCGATGGGAGGTGCGACAAGAACGCCGGCCTGGCCAAGGACGTCATGGCCAACATCAAGAAGATGGCCTGCACGCCGGGCGAGGACGGCGACCGGCCCGATGTTCACCGCGCCGCTGCGAGTCGCCTGCACACGCAGGAATCGCTGGAGATGCGCAGACGGCGCCACCGTTCTTCACGCTGCACTACCCGATCCTCAACCAGGAGCAGTGCCAGGGCTGCCACGGGCGGCGACCATCAAGCGTGCGCGCGGTCGGTGCGGGTGGACACGTCGATGGAGCCGGTGCTGGCCGAGGTGCGCCGGCATCGCAACCGCGCAGATCCTGATCGGCGGTGCTGACGATCGTGGCTGCCGCCGGCGTGCTGACGGTGGCGATGCGCCGGGTGGTCATCCGCCCGATCTAACCGAGCTATCGCCGGCGGCCGCTCGCCGGGTGCGGGCGAGGGCGACTTCGAGGCGCGGGCGCCGGTGACGACCGCGAGGACGAGATCGGGTCAGCTCGGCGCCGCCTTCAACGACATGACGCCCGGCTGGCCACCGCCTACCAACGAGCTGGAGCACAAGAACGCACTGAGCTGACGACGGCGCCTGCGAGAATCTCCAGGAGTCGCGCGAGCGCCTGGAGCTGCTCGAGCAGCTCAAGGGCGAGCTGTCCAGGAAGTTCGATGCCGGAGGCGGTGCAGCGCCTCCTGGAGCAGGAACCCCAACGCCACCAAGCTGGAGAAGAAGACCGTCGAGGTCTCGGTGCTCTTCCATCGACATCGCCAGCTACACGAAGCTGTCCGAGCAGGCTCGAGCCGCGGCAGGCTGAACCAGCTCGTGCAGAACGCACTTCTCCAGCTATCCTCGAGCTGATCCAGCGCCAGCACGGCGACATCAACGGAGACGGCCGGCGATGGCTCGATGGTGATCTTCGAGGCCCAGCGCAGCCACCGACCACGCCGCTGAACGCCACTCGCGCCGCGCTTCGCCATCCGGCAGCGGCACCGAGCAGCTGAACGAAGAGTACGGTGGCGTCTTCCCGCCATCGACGCTGCACATGGGGATCAACACGCGGCGAGGCGCTGGTGGGCGCCACCAAGATCGGCGGGGCCGGCGCCCAGCGCTGGACGTTCACCGCGACCGGGCCGACCGACCAACCTCGCCGCCCGGCTCGCCGGCTCGGCCGAGGCGCGGCGAGATCGTCGTCGGGACCCGACGACCGCCGAGCGCGATCCGCAGTCACAGTTCGTGCTGGAGAGCCTCGGCGAGCGCAGTCGTTCAAGAACGTCTCCCAGCCGATCGCGTCTACCGCGTCATCCCGCCAGGGGTGTACGAGAAGATCGTCTGATCATCGCGCGGTCGGCGCTCAGGCTCGTGGGCCGATCCGGCCCTCATCGAGGCAGCGCACCTTCTATCCCAAGAAGTCGATGACGCGCGGAGGCTCGCCTGCGCTCTACGCCAGCGTCTTCGACGTGGTCGAGGTCAGCGCGTCCTACTACGCGATCCCCGACGTGCTGCACCGTGCAGCGGTGGGCCGAGCGCACGCCGCCGGGCTTCGTCTTCCACGTCAAGGCCTTGGAGCCCTGATGACCGGCCACCATCGCCCGGGCGCAGACGGTACCGGCCGACGTCCAGGCGCTTCATGCCCGGCATCCGCGCGCAGCGCCGCGCGGCGAGATCCTGGCCGACAGCGTTCCACCCGAGGGCGTCGACGCGGCGCTTTCGCGCTGTTCCGGGCCGCGCTCGGGCCGCTGGCGGCCGCCGGCAAGCTCGGCTACGTGCTCTTCCAGTTCGCGCCGTGGGTGCACTTCGAGCGAGCGCTGGCTCGAATACCTGGCGCCGCGCTGCCGGCCCGCCTGCCCGGGCTGGACGCTGGCCGTCGAGTTGCGCCACCGCTCCTGGTTTCCCGATCACGCCGACGAGACGCTGCGCGCCCTGCGCGCGGCCGGGCTCGCCCACGTGGTGACCGACGCGCCCGCCGTCGGCCGGGCGCCATGCCGCACGTGGTGGCGGTGACGGCGCCGACCGCCGTCATGCCGCCTGCACGGCCGGAACGCCGGAGGCTGGCTGCGCCAGCTCCGCGGCGAGGAGCCGGCGGTGCGCGAGAAGTACGACTATCTCTACTCAGGAGCCGGAGCTGCGCTGCGCTCGTGCCCGAGCTCGGGCGCGGTGGCCGAGGACGAGCGAGGAGTGTTCGTCTCGTTCAACAACAACAACCGCGACTATCCGGTCCAGCAACGCGCTCGATGCTGCAGCGCCTGCTCGGGCAGCCGACGCGCGGTACGCAGGTCTTCATTTCCTACCGACCTGTTCGCCTGAGTATAGTGGCCGCATGGCTCACCGCGGCGCCGCCGATTCCCGCATCGAGCTCGCGCAACGCGCCGACGCCGCTCCTCAAGCTCGAGCGCCTGTCGGCCGGAGCTCGGCGTCGAGCTGTGGGTCAAGCGCGACGACCTGACCGGCCTGCTCGAGTCCGGCAACAAGATCCGCAAGCTCGAGTTCCTGGTCGGCGACGCCCTCGCCCAGGGCGCCGACACCCTCATCACCTGCGGCACGCTCCAGTCGAACTGCTGCCGGGCGGTGTCGGCGGTCGCCGCCCGGCTCGGCCTGCGCGCGGTGCTCGCCCTCAAGGGCGCGCCGCCCGCCGAGTACGACGGCAACCTCCTGCTCGACCGGCTTGCTCGGCGCCAGCATCCGCTACTGCAGCGACGCAGAGTGGGAGCGAAGGTCGACGAGGTGCATGGAGACCTGGCGGCCGCGCGCGAGCGCGGCCGCGGTCGCAAGCCCTACGTGATCCCGAGAGCGGCGCCACCGCGGTCGGCGCTCTCGGCTATCTGGCCTGTGGCCAGGAGATCGCCCAGCAGATCCGCCACGGCGCGCCGACTTCGACTCGATCGTGATCACCGCGTTCAGCGGGCGGCAGCCAGGCGGGTCTGCTGATGGCCAAGCAGCTCACCGGGCTCCGCGCGGAGATCCTGTCGGTATCCCATCGCGTGGGAGGGCGCCGCGCGTGCAGGCCTACGTGAGCGGACGTCATCGAGCAGCGCGCGGCGGCGGTGCGGAGCCTGGCGGTGAGGTCGCCCGCCGAGGTCCAGCTGCTCGACGGCTACCAGGGCGTCGGGCGCGCGGAGGTGCGGCAAGGAAGAGTTCGAGACTGCTCGCTGTCGGCTCGCCCGGCTCGAGGAGGATCGTGCTCGATCCCGTGCTACACGGCCAAGGCCTTCGGCGGTCTGCTCGATTATCCTGAATCGCGATCCTGGTCGGCTCGGGCCGCCGTGTGTGCTTCGTCCACACCGGCGGCGATCTTCGAGTCGTCTTTCCGTTTCGCGATTCGCTCGGCCGTCTCTGTCGACGCCTGATTCTGGTAGACTCCGCAGTCCCATGCCGGAACTCAGCCTTCGGGGCGGAGAGAGTCGACGGACTGTCCCTGCCACTACGTGGTCGCCGGCCGCGGCCACGCCGTGGTCTCCTCGTCACAGGCTGGGCGGATTCGCGCGAGTCGTGGCGCGCGCACCATCGACAGACTGGCACCGCGCGCCACCGTGTTCGCGCTCGACCTCCCCGGCTTCGGCCGCTCGGCCAAGCCGCGCACGCACTACAGCCTCGCACGTATTTTCGCCCGCGCCGTCCACGGCTTCCTCGACGCCATGGGTATTGCGCCGGACCTCGCTGGTCGGCCACTCCCTGGGCGGCGCGTCGGCGGTCACCTACGCGCTCACGCATCCAGCGCCCGGGTCGAGCGGGTCGCCCTCGTGGCCGGGCCTGGTGCCGGGCTTCGCCTTCCGCACGTCGTGGGCGCCACCGGCTGATCGCTGCTGCCGGTGATCGGCGAGGCGCTGTCGCTGCTGCGGCCGGCCGTCTATCATCAGGCGGCGCTGGCCCGGTGCTTCCACAAGCCGCGGCGCAGCCGAGCGTCGACTTCCTGGTCGACTCACGACTACGCCGTGCGCGCTCAGCGCCGGAGGCGCGCGCGCGCCTGGCTGGCAGCCGCGCGCACATCGCGCACGGACTTCGTGGACCCGGCGGGCGACTATCGGCGCGCGATCGGCACGCTCGACCTGCCCGTGCTGCTCGTGCACGGCCGCCAGGACGCCGTGCCGTTCGCCGCGCACGCGACGTAGGTCGGCCGCCGGCTTGCCGCGCGTCACGGTGCGGTGGGTGGACGCGTGCGGGCACTTCCCGCAGCTCGAGCACGCGCCGGACCGTCAACGGCTGGCTGCGCGGAGTTCCGTGGTCGGACGCCCGGCGCCCGCTGATGAGACGAGATCACGCCCGCAGGGAGCTGAAGGCGCGCCTGGATCGGCGCAACGAACGCGCCGCTGCTGCTCGACGTGCGCGCAGGACTGGGAGACGAAGCTCTGCCGGCTGCCCAACGCCGTGCACATCCCGATCGAGGAGTTCGAGGTGCCGCGACTGGAAGAGCTGAATCCCAAGAGACGAGATCGTCGTGTACTGCCACGCAGGGTGTGCGAAGCGCGGCGGTCGCCGAGTTCCTGCGCGACCAGCTCGGGCTTCACGAAGCGTGAAGAACCTCTCGCGGGTGGCCTCGATCTCTGGGCCCGCACCGTCGACCCCTCGATGCGCCGCGTACTGATGGCCGACGCCGCGATCCGCGTCGAGCGGCGCGGCGCGGTGTCGTCCGCTGCACGCTCGATCGTCCCCGCTCAACCTGTTCGAGCCCGGCCATCATCGCCGCGCTGCGCGCCACGCTTCGCCGACGCTGGCCGCGCGATGCCACCGTGCGGGTGGCCGTGCTCACCGGGCAGCGACGCGCGCCTTCACGGCCGGGCATGAACGTCGAGCGTGCTGCGGGACCTCGACGCCGTCGCGGCGCCGAGGCCCTCATCACCACGCTGCACGAGGCGATCGACGCGCAGTCCACGCGCGCGCCGCTTTCCGGTCGTCGCCGCGATCAACGGCGCGCGCCTGGGGCGCCGGCTTCGAGCTGGCGCTGGCGTGCGACCTGCGCGTGGCGCCGCCGGAGCGCGTCATCTTCGGGCTTCCGGAGGTGCGGGTCGGTGTGCCGTCGGTGATCGAGGCGGCGCTGCTGCCGCTCACGTGATCGGCCCGCGCGGGCGGCCGAGCTGCTCCTGACCGGCGCGCACCATCGAGCGCCGAGCAGGCGCTGGCCGTGGGGGCTGGTCAACCGCGTGGTCGAGCCGTCCGGGGCTCGGACGCAGGCGGTGCAGAGAGCTCGATCGATCCGATCGTCGCCAGCGGCCGGACGGCGATCCGGCTGCAGAAGCAGCTCATCATCCGCTGGCGCAGGAGCATCGCTGACCGGCGGCGGTGCGGGCGGGAATCCCGGCGTTCGCCGCCTGCCTGCGCCACCGGCGAGCCGCGCAGAGGGCGACGCCACCGCGTTCCTCGAGAAGCGGGCGCCGCGCTCGAGGCATCCGCGCTGAAGATCGCGCGGTCACGGTGAGACTTCTGGGGGACCCTGCTGCTCGATCCCCGCTCGAGCGACAATCGCTACAAGCGCCGCCGCATGGCGGACTTCGAGGTCGATACCTAGGCCGGCATGAGTGCAAGGATCACGCCGGGACGCGCTCGGATCGCGCCTACGACGCCTCGGCGCCGGTGGCTCGGGCGGGTGTGGGCGAAGAGACCGGGACGTGCCGGTCACCGATCACGTGCGCGCCATCCTCGCGGCGCTCGACTGCGGGCTTGCCCGACCGCGGTGCCGGCCAGACGTCATGACGGCGCTGGCTCGAGTGCCTACGCGCGGCCCGTGCTGATGGTGCCGCCTGGCGGTGCGGACGCACGGCGCCCGGCGCCTTCGAGCGGCTGCGGGCTGACAGGATCACGCTGGCCCTGCTGTCCAACACGATGCGAACACCCGGGCACCACGCTGCGCCACGCTCCTCGGCCGCTTCGGCACCTGCTCTCGACAGCTTCGCGCACCTGACGTTCTCCGACGAGGTCGGCGTCCGCAAGCCGGATCCCGAGATCTTCGCGCTCGACGCTGCGCGCCCTCGGAGTCCAGCCGGCCGAAGCCGTACACGTCGGCGACGACTCGGTGCTCGACGTGCACGGCGCGCGCGCCGCCGGGCCTGCGCGTGCGTGCAGGTGACCACCGCCTCCCTCAAGGCGCTCGGCGCGCCAGCGCCCCGACGCCGTCGTCGACGCAGTCCTGCGCCAGGCCGCCTCGACCGCGACGTCGCCGATCCTCGCGCCGAGCCCTGAGCCGCCGCGCGACAGTCTCCTGATCCGCCGGGTCCGTCCACCGCGCGCTCGTCGGCTTGCCGCGCCGCCTGCGCGCACGGCACGGATCATCTAGTAATGCGCGAGGCATGGACGTCGCCGAACTCGCGGGCGCAGATCCGCGACATCAAAGATTTTCCCGACCGAAGGCATCCTCTTCAAGGACATCACCACGCTGCTCGAGGATGGTCCGGCGCTGGCGGTTCGCCGTCGATGCGCCTGGCCAGCCGGTATCCAGAGCGAGCGGGTCGACGATCGTGGTCGAGGGTCGAATCGCGCGGCTTCATCTTCGGCGGCGCCATCGCGCACCAGCTTCGGGCGGGCTTCGTGCCGGTCCGCAAGCTCGGCAAGCTGCCGCAGCAAGACGATCTCACGTCGAGTACGAGCTCGGAGCACCGGACGTGACGCTGCTGGCCATGCCACGCAGGACGCCATCCAGCCCGAGCCAGCGGGTGCTGCGCGGTCGACGACCTCCTGGCCACCGGCGGCACCAAGCCGCCACGCTTCGTCTGATCGAGCAACTGGGCGGCGAAGGTCGTCGGGGATGGCCTTCATGATCAAGCTGGCTTTTGCAGGGTCGCGATAAGCTGAAGAACTACCCGGTCGCACTCCGTTGATCGGCTACGACCAGAGTGAAGGCATGTAGGCGTGGCATGCAGACGTTGATGCTCCTGACGCGTGGCACCGTTGCTGCTGGGACTTCCGGTGCGGCCGCGGCTCACGACGAAGCGAAGACGCCGATCAGCGCCGTCGATCATCCTCGACATGACGCAAGCCCGTGGCGCCCACGCCGGGACCGTGCCGTACGACGAGTCGCTGCGGCAGCCCGGGCCCGCACCGGCCCAGAGTCTCCGATGGACGAGGTCCAGCCCGGCACGGCAGCGTGCGCTACGGCAACACGACCGTCATCATCCGGCACGACTGTCCGCCCGGCGGCGAGTTCTTCGAGCCGCCGCCGCGTCCCGGCCGTCGCCGCTGATCGCCTAGACCGAGCGCCATCCCGCCATGGCCATCAAGAACGTCGGTGTGATCGGTTGCGGTCTCATGGGCTCGGGCATCGTGCAGGTCGCGGCCCAGGCCGGCTTCTCCGGTGCTGTTCGTCGGAGGCCAGCGACGAGCTGGTCAAGCGCGGCCTGGGCCGTCTGCGCGATACGCTGGAGGGGCTGGCCGCCGTGGCAAGATCGAGGCCAAGAGCCAAGGACGACATCCTGGGCCGCATCGCCGGCACGCCGCGGTTCGAGGATCTCAGGGGCTGCGACCTCGTCGTCGAGGCCATGACCGAGAACCAGGCGCTCAAGAACGAG
>ERZ1370068.8410-contig-7266_pt1 | contig 33413 bp, 46 predicted proteins | sample MGYA00561227_ERZ1370068 | MGnify/ENA primary metagenome ERZ1370068 (study PRJEB38410, sample SAMEA6850437) | metagenome | study: Metagenomic assessment of the ecological functions of the soil: analysis of the soil microbiota associated with the...
TTGCTCGTGAAGGCGAGATACCGCGCCGCAGGAATCTGGACCTGAACGAGAGGTGGAACCGGGGGCGAGCCGAGGATCATTCCCGCCGCCAACCACCAGGGTATAGGGCCCCGACGCATCGCTGGCATACTCGGTGTACACCCGTACACCGGCCCTCTACCGCGGCAGAGTGGCCTTCCTGGTAAAAGCGCTCCCACAGGGCCGGGATCTTGGCGCGAAGCGGGATCAGCCTCGTCAGCATTGGTGGTGCGGACGGAGAGGCCGTGCACCATCACCGGCTTGGGCAATACGTATGGCTGAGGAGGGTTCATCACGCATTGCTGTCGGACCTTACGGACCCGACAAGCCGATCCACGACTCCTCCGGGTGCCCGGACGATGGCAATGCTGATGCCTTCCATGACCCCGCTCAGGCGCGAGCATCTCCTGAGCCCCTTCCTGAAGCCGCCTTCTCGAACGCGGCGCGCGTATCCGCCACGTGGACGTAGGGAATGCTGCCCGGGCATCTCGGGCGGGTTGTTTGAACGTATGCCGCCCCCCGCCCTTGTCGGAGTACACAAAGAGGTGGTAGTCGCCACCGCCCGGTATGGGAAAGCCTCGGCTTGAACGTCCAGCCCAGCACCTTGGCGCACCAGGCCTTGGTCGCGTCCGGGCGGCGCTGGCGAGCTCGGTGTGCGTGATCCAGCCGTGGAGGCCCTGGGTCGGCAGGCGCTTCGGCGACCGCTTCTTCGGCGACCGCTTCTTCGGTGATCGCTTCGATGCTGGTCGTGTCTTCTTCTTCATGGCCATTCAGGTCTCGCTCCTATGGGAAACATCGTCACGGTGTCCGTACTCGTCAGGCGCGCGAGTGCGGTCGGGTCAGCCACGTACCGCCACCCGGCGTACTCACCACTCGAGGCTGAATGGCCACGGCTGTGGGATGCTCAGGGACATCCAGGCCGCTCCCAGCAACCCAACGTTCTTCTTGAAGTCGGTGAAGTTCGCCTCCTTGACGGCGAGATTCGTGTCAGCCCAGAAGTTGTGGATGACCAACGACGTGGGCACGAGGAAGAGCGTGACGCACCACACGCCCCACGTTGGCCGGAGTCCCAAGAGAATGCTCAAGCCGCCGATGATGATGAGGAGACCGGACGCGATGACCATGGCATGTGGTGCGGGAACGCCTTTGGATCCGGCATGGACCGTCAAGACCGAGGCGTGGCGAAAATGCTCGAGCCCCGAGAACAGCAAGATCCCACCAAAGCAGAATCCGACCAGCCAGGAACAGGTACGGCATGCCAACCTCCGATGGTTTGCCCAACGCAATTTTACACCGAGGACTCCGCGCCGCCAGCGTCAGCCAGAACTCGTCGGACGGCTCGCCGCACGTCAGGGTGGTTCATCAAGAATGTGTGGCGCGCAGGGACGAGAATGGGATGATCATTGGGAGCCGCCAAGGTCTCGGCAACAGCAACGGTTCCGTCGTTGGGATCGTCTCTGAACAGACTCCAGCGTCCTCGGGACCCCCCGTGCCTGCGATGATCGTGTACGGCACGAGAATCGGCGGCAGCGTCGCGAAGAACTGGGGATCGGCGAGCAACTGGCCAGCCTGTCCACTGACAATGCGGTAGCGGCCACAGAAGTGTCGAAACCGTTGCGCCAGGCGGGGCGGCTGGTTGGGAGTGCCCGAGCATGATCAGGCGGCGCGGCGCGGGGTGAAGCGGCGCTCCCCCAGGGCTACCCGGAGGATGAGGCCCCCCAATGAGTGTCCGATAACCGCGTAGGGCTCGGTTTGGGCCGCAAGTTCCTCGAGTTGGCTCCGCACCCGTCCGACACACCGCGTCGAAATGCTCCAACGCTGCCACGTATCCCGTGAGCGTCACCCGGTGGCCGTCTTTCCGGAGATGACGCGCAAGTGGAGCGAGCGAGAGCGACGTGCGCGCCATACCGTGCACAACGAGGAGGTGCATGGATCAGGCCCCTTGGCGATGCCTGCAATCACATCACTGCTACGGCCGTGATCTGAAAAAGAGAAGCTCGTCGTCGGCAATGTTGGCAGCGTGGTCGACGTTGACGTCGGCTGGGTAGCCGAGGTGCGCGTCGCACTCGTTCGCGGAAGCGATCGATCTGCCCTTCCAACCTAGTACACTCGCCCGTCCTCGCGGTAGAACGGCGGCGCCCGCCCAGCCGGCGCCCCGGTAAGGCTCACGGGCACGCGGGGTGCGGCTCCTGCTTGGTGTGGGGCCGCATCTTGGGGCAGTCGATGATCGTGAAGGTCGAGCTCAGCTCGCCGAACACGCGGCCCCGCAGACGCAGCGTCTCACGCAGGTTGCTCAGGTTCACCACCACCACGTCGATCACGACGTCGAACCGCGGGTCCGCCAGGGTCGGGGCCCGGCGCACCTCGAGCGCGGCGGACTCCATGCGGTAGCCAACCCTGCCTGTGATGCGACTGGCCTGGGCGGGGTCGTACACGCCCGCCGGGTACACCGACGGGGTGCATGGCAGGGTGAAGGTGTTGTCCGCGAACGTGAGCACTTGTCCGACGACGAATGTTGCCGAGGGTGGTCCCAGGCCACCTTCACAAACCAGGTAGTAGCGATCGGACAAGCGTTGCCCCGTTGAGAATCCGGGGTCGCGCATGTCCGCCGACATGAGTCGCAGATACATGTGCTCGCTCGACCTCGCGACCTGCCATCGACGAATCCGCGCAGCACGCGCCGGGTGAGCGTGGCCGAGCGCGGCCGGAAGCGTGCATCGTGTGTGGATCCATATCGAAGTTGGCCTGCCCCGCGCGGCCACGGAATCCAGACCGGCGGTTGCTGACGCACTCGCTGGCCTCGCGCGCGAGGCCGGCGTGATAGCCGGTGACGAGCAATCCCCAGGCTGATCAGCAATACTCGGAGAGCCCTCGGCATGGTGCCTCGTCAGGGGCGTCACACAATTCTACCTCGAAGAGCCGGCGCCGCCAGCTTCAGGCGCCGCTCAACCGTCGCGCGCCCTAACCAAAGAGAAACGCAACACCCGAGGCACCACGGCCGCGGCAGCACGCTATGGATCAGGGTCGCTGAGCGTCAACACGCTTCCAAGGGGCAGTGCGGTGCACAGATCATCCACCAATAGGACGGTCGGGAACGTGAGCAGCACGCTACCGCTTGCCCAGGGCTACGTTGTCGGCAAAACCGACGTCCCCGATGGGCCACGGACCGTGCTCCGGACGATCGTCGATCGCGGCAAGCATTCCAGATCGAACGACGCCGTCGAGAATATGGCCCGCGACGACTGGCCCTGTGCCGGTGAGGTGAAAGACCCGATGAACGCTGGAAGTGCGCAGTCAACGTTGGAGGGATGCGCGGGAGCAGCGGGAGGCTCTCAGGCAAGGTCAGTGATGACATCGCCCCGAATCTGGCGATGGAGGTATTACCCAAGGTCTCGACGTCTCTGATCCCCTCCGAAGGCTTCCAACGACGCTGCTCGAAGAAGAGACAGGTTCGAAGATCGGTGAGGTTGCGATCGCCGTGGGTTCGCACTGCAGCGCACCGCCGAACGGAACCCCAGCACTGTAGCCAATGAATGTGCCGGCGAAGCCAGCGACGGCGCCCCGCGTCAGGCGCCAGACGTACCGAGCGTAAGAGAGCCGTCATTGGGCAGTCGTGTCACGGCGTGTCGGATAGGTCTGGTGCGCGTACATTAGCAGCCGCTTTCGTCGAGACGCCGCACCCACCGCCAATGGAACAAGAAGAGCGCCGCCGAAAGCAGAAGAAAGAGGGTTCCCATTACTAGTGATTTGGTGGTACGGTACCGCGTGGTAGACACTCGATCTCGAACCATAGCGTCATACTGCCGGCGTTGCGTGGCTTCCGAAGCCGTGTCAGGTCGGGTCGTCCCGCTTCGGTCGAACATGGCCTGCTCACGACGATATGTGGCCTGGTACGACCTCGAAGGATACCAGCGAGGCACCAAACCCGCCCTCCGATTGAAGGGGATTAGCCCGGTCGAACGCGGCGTCGATCATCGATGTCGCGCTCGCCAGAGCGACAATCAAGGCGATGAGACACACTATAGCCATAGAACTGGGCCATGCGATTGGGCTTGTCCACGTCATCTCCCCTGAAAACGAGGATGGCCGCCATGAACACGCCAGGCGGCGCCTAGCAGTAGGAGCGGCCCACCTCCCATAAAAAGAAACCACCAAGACGGGCCGGCGTTAGAGATGAAAGCCGAGTTCACAGCGAGGTCATGTTATGGTAGTCCTGCACGCCCGAAGCGGCTGCCTAACGGTACGCGCGCGTAAGCTGCGGCGCGCCCCGTCCGGCCGGGCGCGCTCCGGTGATCAACCGCCCCACAGATGAATACGGGCGCACGAACCCAATTCTACCTCGCCGGACCACGCCGCTAGCTTCCCGCGCTTGGCTAGTTGCCCAGCGACTCTAGTCGATAATGATCCGGACATGAATCTCAGTAACTCCGGCCCTTAGAAACGGAGACATTGACGATCAGGTAGGGCTTTTCCTTTATGCGCGCATCGCCATCCGTCTTGATAGATATCGGGCCCGCCAGCCGAGCAGCGCGCACAACTGATCGGCGGTGTCGCCAACGCGGAGGCCACGACGAGTTGCAGCGTGGAGGCGCGTTTGCGGGGTGATGCCCAGCACCATAGCGCCTGAATCGAGACGGGACAAAGAAGAACCGCAAATCGGCGGTAAGAACCACCGGATAAAGCACGCCGCCGCCTGGCGTGTTGTGCGTTCGAGGGCAAACGAGTCAGCGCTTGCCGGACGTTGGGTGCGCTGCACATCAAGCGCGAGTCCCGGTAGATCGACACGGACGCCACGGTAAAGTCGGTGCTGTCCAGGGGCGGCCGGGCTGGAGCCGGGGAGCCCACTTGGAGTCGCCAGAGGGGCCAGGCGCGATGGGATAGGTCCGAACAGATAATCCGGCGGCCAAGTCCTTCTCGCTCGGCCTCCCGGGTCGGACGATGTAATCGCATTCATATGCATCCCGTCCGCGCTACCATGACGACGCCGAGGAGAAGAGCATCGGGATCGCCCCGGCTCTGCCAAATGGCGGCCCTCGAAAGGCGTGTCGGCCGTCGTGGATACCCTCGTCGCTTCGATAGCCCAGCCACACGATCGGTCGATGAGGCGTGAAGGAAAGAGTATCTCTCGTCGGTCTCGAGCGTTCGTTCAACGCGACACATCGGCAGCCTGGTATGGTAGATGAGCGTCTTGTCGAGTTGCACGCCCAAGGGCGATGGTCTGGGGGCCGACTGCAATCCCGGCAGACCACACATCCACACTGTGTCACGCGCGTCTGGAGCACGAAGCTGCCGAGAGGCAACGAGAAGGAGACTGAACAGAGTCACGAGCAGCAGGAGCATCGTCGACCGCACTAGCGCCGAGTGGCGGCTGACAGTAGCTGCGGCACCTCCCGCCCAGCCAGGCGCCCCCGTGATCAACCGCTCCACTGATGCACGCTGGCGCACAAACGCAATTCTAAATTCCTCGAAGGAAAACCGCGCCGCCAGCCAGCAGGACGTTTGTTGTAGGCTGCATGCTGTCTTGCCCGCATTATCCAAATGCTTGTAGATGGTTAGCACCCAGCGCCGCTACGGGTCGTGGACGCTCTCCTTCGGTCCCGATGCCAGCGGCCGTAAGCAAGCCTTCCAACGTTTCTCGTTTGCCGGACTCGCCGCAGCAAGAATGTAGGCAGCAAGATAGAACAGTCCGGATGCTCGCGTGCGGCCGTCTTGCACTCTTGCCACCCAGAAAGGCCCTGGCGTAGGGGGGTACAAGACGAAGCCGGTCCCCTGCCAGATCTGGACAACTGGCAGCCGTCGTGGTTATGCCGAGGAACGACAACTCAGAGTCCGCGGTCCCAGCTGGCCAATGCCTCGGGATGGTGCCAGCGCAGCCCCCCATTTCGCGCTGTCACGGCTCTATCAAGCGCATCGAGGTTCGGGGTCTGCATCCAGGACCGCTAGAAGTTTGAATCCCGGTCGATACCCGTGCGCTTCGGTTGCCTCAACAGCTTGGGCAACGCGCGCGCGATGCTCGCTTCGAGGGATTGGCGGATGCCCCCTGAATTCCGGAGCCCGCAAAGCTCCAGTAGACCGGCGAGCCTTTGAAAACCTGCGGCGTAGCTCCCTCGGAACGCTGTCCCTCGTCTTGTAACCGGAGGTCATGTTCGATCTCGGCCCAAGCGTGCTGTAGGATCGGAGCGGGACCTGAATCTCGAAGCGAAGCGCCGGCGAACGCCCTGTATTCCGGAAGGCCGCTTGCGAGAAGAGCTGGAACTGGACCACGTAGTGAACGGAGCGGTAGCCAAAGCGATCAGGGTCCGGGGCTAAGCCGCCGCGATCTACAGAGTTGGCGCTGATCGACGGCGCATTCTCGCTCAATGACGCCGCCCACCGCCGCAACGCGTCGTCGACTGCAGCGGCCGTGATGATACGGGAGGCCGGGCGAGATCGTGGCGTGATTGCCTCCAGGGTCTCATACTGACGATCAGGCCGAGCCAGTGCTAATTTCCTTTGAAGACTCTCAATATCCTTAGGGCCGTCCACCTATCGAGTATGACTTGACGCCCGATCCGGCGAGGATTGCCTCTAGGAGTGGTCTTTGCCGGATCTCGACGCGAGGTCAGCGTACAGGCCACGGCCCCTGCTATAGCTGCCTCAACGATCTCCTGTGCGCGCCGGTCGTCTGTCACGCAGGTCGAGTGTGGTGAGGTGGAGTGGGGATGCCGCACGGACCGCAGGCATGCTGCGGGCGCTCCGCTCCCCCGGGCGCCTTGGTGATGGAGCATCTCAAACGAAGCATCCTCGCGCACAACTGTACTCCTACCTCCAATAGGCTCCGCGCACCCGCCGCGGCAGGCGGGAATCACAAGGGGAACGTGTTACCCATCAGCCGATTGCAAACGCTTACGCTGCTACTCCACCGTCGTTTCAGCACCCGCGGCGGTACGCCGTTCTCCGAGAATCGCCACCGTGTGCTCGAAGTGGGCCGACAGCGAGCCATCCTCCGTAACCACCGTCCACTTGTCCGCCAGCGTCCGAATGTCGGCGCCGCCCACGTTCACCATCGGCTCGATGGCGATCGTCATCCCGGCCACGAGGCGCGGGCCCCGCTTGGGCTTGCCGTAGTTGGGCACCTGGGGCTCCTCGTGGAAACTCGTCCCGATACCGTGCCCCACCAGCTCCCGCACCACCGAATACCCCGCCGCCTTCCGCCACCCGCTGCACCGGCGTGGCCGATGTCGCCGACGTGGTTGCCGGCACGCGCCTGCGTGATACCCGCCGCGAGCGCCTCCTGCGTCACCCGCAGCAGCTTCGCGGCTTCCGGCGACACCGCCAGCACCGGGAACGTGGCGGCAGAGTCGGCGTGCAGCCCGTCCAGCCAGACGCCCACGTCCACACTGAGCAGGTCGCCTTCCTTGAGGATCCGCTTGGGCGACGGGATGCCGTGCACGACCTCCTGGTTGATGGACGTGCACAGCGTGGCGGGAAAGTCGTAGCAGGCCCTTGAACGACGGCTGCGCGCCCGGGATGGCTGCGGATGAACTGCTCGGCGATGCGGTCGAGCGCCTCGGTGGATGACGCCGGGGCGGACGTGCCCGCGCCGACCAGCGCCAGCGGTTTCGGCGACGATGCGGCCGGCGGCCGCCATCGTCTCGACTTCCCGCGGCGACTTGATCGTGATCATCGCCCGATGATGCGCTTGATCTCGGTCGGCGATGTCTCGATCGAGCCCGGTCGCCGGGGACGCGGTGCACGTTGCCGCGCTGGGCGTAGTGGGCGATGAGCGGAGCGGTGTCGCGTTGGTAGACCTGGAGGCGGGTCGCGATGCGTCTCGGGGGTATCGTCGGAACGCCCTTCGATCCCGGCTCGGGCGCGAATGCGCCGCACCAGCTCGTCCTCGTCGACGTCCAGCAGCAGGATGTGGGTCGAGCCGGTGGCCGCGCTCGGCCAGGGTGCGGTCCACCAGCTCGGCCTGCGCGGCGTTGCGCGGGAACCCGTCGAGGATGGCGCCCTGCGCGGCCTCAGGCTTTCGCCAGCTCGTCCTTGATCAGCCCGAGGATGACGCCGTCGGGAACGAGCTTGCCCGTCGTCGCATGTATTTCTTGGCGTCTCGCCCGAGCGGCGTGCCGTCCTTGACGGCGGCGCGGAGCAGGTCGCCGGTGGTGATCTTGGGGCAGGCCCAGGCGCTGCGGCGAGGATCTTGCCCTTGCGTCCCCTTGCCCGAGCCCGGAGCGCCGAGGAGGAGGATGAACACGCGACGGCGTACATCGTACCGCTGGCGCCCGCGGAACCTGACCCGGCCTTCCTTCATGAAGCCGTCGTACTGCCGCAGCAAGCAGGTGCTGCTGCACCTGCTGAACCGTGTCCAGCGCGACGCCGACCACGATCAGGAGCGCCGTGCCGCCGAACCCGAACGGCATGTTGAGCACGTTGGACACGACGATCGGGCAGCAACGCCACGACCGTCAGGAAGAGCGAGCCCGGCAGCGTGATCCGCGACAGCACTTCGTCGATGTAGTCGGCGGTCGCGGCGCCCGGCTTCACGCCCGGGATGAACCCGCCCTGCTTCTTCAGGTTCTCCGCCAGGTCCACCGGGTTGAAGATGATGGACGTGTAGAAGTACGCGAAGAAGATGATCAGCACCGCGCTGCGTGACGATGTACGACCCACGACGTCGGCGTTGAAGTACTCGGCGAGGCGCTTCAGCGCCGGGTTGTTGCTGAAGGTCGCCAGCGTGCCGGGCACGATGATCAGCGACTGCGCGAAGATGATCGGCATCACGCCGGCCGAGTTGATGCGCAGCGGGATGAACGTCTTCTGGCCCTCACGAATCCGCCCCGGCCCATCACCTTGCGCGGGATCTGGATGGGGATGCGCCGCGCCGCCACCGTGACCGCCACCGTGCCCCGCCACCACGAACACCATGACCGCGAGCACGATGAGCAGCACCGGGAACGACAGCGAGTGCCGCCTGCAGGGCTTCGATCGGTGCGGAGCGTCTCGGGCCACATCCGCTCGACGATCGAGAAGAAGATGAGCAGGCTGGCGCCGTTGCCGATGCCCGCGCTCGGTGATCTGCTCGCCGAGCCACATGACGAAGACGCCGCCGGTGGTGAGCGTGAGCACCGTGGTCAGCCGGAACGCCCAGCCCGGATGCGCCACCGCGCCCGGCAGCTGCTCGGTGAACACCGCGAAGCCGTAGGCCTGGAACACGCAGAGGATCACCGTGAGGTAGCGGGTCCACTGCGTGAGCTTTTTCCTGCCCCTCTTCGTCGCGCTGCATCTTCTCGATCGATCGGGAACACCGGCGCCGCCAGCTGGAAGACGATGCTCGCCGAGATGTACGGCATGATGCCGAGCGCGAACACCGTCGCCCGCGAGAAGCCGCCGCCCGCGAACAGATCGTACAGGCTGAACAGCGTGCCCTGGCCCCGCGGTCTTGAGGAAGTCCGCGAGGCGTCGACGACGTTCACGCCCGGCGTCGCGATGTGCGCGCCGATCCGGTAGACCAGCGAGGCAGATGAGCGTGACAGAGGACTTTTCCCTGAGATCCTCCGGGAACCTTGAACACGTTCATCCAGTTGGGAAGCCGAAGCATGGTGGCTCACGCCTCGATCGTTCCGCCCGCCTGCTCGATCTTCGCGCGCGCGGACGCGGACACCGCGACGCCCTTCACGACGAACTTCCGGCCGACGTCTCCCGTGCCGAGCAGCTTGATGCGGCTGATCCGGCCGGCCGCACCAGCCCGGCGCCGAACAGCGTCTCCGGCGTCACCTCGACGCCCTCGGCCAGCTGCACGAGCTGGCGCACGTTGACGACCTGCGCCGATCTGCTTGAACGGATTGGTGAAGCCGCGCTTGGGGATGCGCCGGATGAGCGGCATCTGGCCGCCCTCGAACCCGGGACGCGTCTGCCGCCGCTGGCGCGCCGGTCTGGCCCTTGCCGCCGCGGCCGGCGGTCTTGCCGAGCCCCGAGCCCGGCCCGCGTCCCTTGCGGATGCGCGCGCGATGCGAGCCGACGGGCGGCTTCAGGCTGTGGAGCGTCACGCGCGCCACGGCTGGGCTCGGCGCGCTTCGGCCGCTGCGGCCGCCTTCGGCCCGTCGCCTTCGGCTTCCGCCGTCGGTCTTGGCCTTCGCTCTTGGCGTCGGCGGCCTTGCGCCGCTTTCTTCTCCTTCGCCATCGCTACTCCGACCTTCGCGGGCGTCACCACGATGAGGTGGCGCACCTTGTAGAGCATGCCGCGCAGCGCGGATGATCGGCTTGCACGACCACGTCCTGATGGTGCTTGAGGCCGAGCGCCTCCAGCGTGCGCTGCATCCGATCGCCGGATGGCCGATGCCGGAGCGCACCTGCTTGATCCGCAGCTTGCCCTTGCCGGCGGGCGGCAACGTCGCGGTCGCGGCCCGATTTGCGCTTGCGGTATTTCCGCGTCGGGGGCAGTCCTACCCATGCGTCAGCCGCTCCTGGCGCGGCTCGGTATGGAATCGCTTCGAGCCTCGACGCCGCGCTCGCGCGGCGACGCGGCGCGCCGTCGTCAGCTGCTTGAGCCCGTCCATCGTCGCCCGCACCATGTTGTGCGGGTTGGTCGAGCCGAGGCTCTTGGTGAGGATGTCGCGGACGCCGGCGCACTCGAGCACCGCGCGCACCGGGCCGCCGGCGATGACGCCGGTTCCGGTCGCGGCGGGCTTGAGCAGCACGCGACCCGCGCCGTGCTTGCCGATGATCTCGTGCGGGATCGTGCCGCCGGTCGAGCGGCACCTCGACCATGTTGCGGCGCGCGGCCTCGACGGCCTTGCGCACCGCCTCGCTCACCTCGTTCGCCTTGCCGGTCGCGATGCCGACCTGGCCCTTGCCGTCGCCCACCGCGACGAGCGCGTTGAAGCGAGAACCGGCGGCCGCCCTTCACGACCTTGGCGACGCGGTTGATGGCGATCGACGTTCTCGACCAGTCCGTCGCCTTCGCGCTGCCGCTCGCGCCGCCGCGCTCGCCGTCACGCCGCTCGCCGCCACGCCCACGACCGCCGCCACCGCCGCCCGCCACCCTGCCGCCGCGGCCACCCGGGCCACGGACGGGCCGCTGCGGGCTGCTGCTGCGCGGCTGCTCGACCGCTGCCGGCACGTCGGCCGCCGGGACGGCGCTGGCGACCGGTGCCGTCTGTCGACGGAGCCTGATTCGTCTTTGATCAGCCATTAGAACTCCAATCCGCCTTTGCGCGCGCCGTCGGCGACGGCCTTCACGCGCCCGTGATACTGATAGCCGCCGCGGTCGAACACGACCTTCGTAATGCCTTTGTCCTCGGCCTTCGCGGCGATGAGCTGGCCCGAGCGCGAAGCTCCGCGCGACCTTGCCCTTGCCCTCGACCTGCACGCCCTCGGACGTGTCCGCTCGCGCCGAGCGAGCGTGACGCCGCGCGTCGTCGTCCACGAGCTGCGCGTAGATGTGCTTCGACGACCGGAACACCACGAGCCGCGGCCGCTCGGCCGTGCCCTTCGACCTTCTTGCGGACGCGCAGGTGGCGGCGGTAGCCGGCTGTCGCTGCGCGCTTCTGACGCTTCGAATCGATCGCATGGCTTATTTCGCCGCCTGGGCGGTCTTGCCCGCCTTGCGGCGGACCTGCTCGCCCTGCGTAGCGGATGCCCTTGCCCTTGTAGGGCTCGGGCGGCCGCACGTTGCGCAGCTCCGCGGCCACCTGGCCCACCAGTTCCTTGTCGATGCCCTCGATCTTCACGCTCGACGTTGTTCGTCGACCGTGATCTTGATCCCCTTGGGCGCGTGGTACGGCACCGGATGCGAGAATCCCGACCACGAGCTGCACGCCGAACGGCTTCGGCTCCGCCTTGTAGCCGACGCCCTGAATCTCGAGCGACTTCGGCGAAGCCCTTCGGTCACGCCCTCGACCATGTTGGCGACGAGCGTGCGCGTGAGGCCGTGCAGCGCCTTGTGCTGCGGCCTCGTCGGAGGGCCGCTGTCACGACGACGTTGCCGTCTTCGACGGCCAGCATCATCTCGGCGTGCAGCGTGCGGCTGAGCTCGCCCTTCGGTCCCTTGACCGTGATCTGGTTGACCGTCGAGCTGCGCGGTGACGCCCTTCGGCAGGGTCACGGGCCGTTCTGCCGATGCGTGACATCGTCGCCCTCCTACCAGACCACCGCGAGCAGCTTCGCCGCCCACGCGGGCGGTGCGGGCTTCGCGGTCGGTCATCAGGCCCTGCGGCGTGGACTGAGGATCGCCATGCCGAGGCCGTTCTTGACGCGCGGGATCTCGCGCGCCTTGACGTAGCGCCGCAGGCCCGGCGACGACACCCGCTGCAGCTCGCGGATGACCGGGCGCGTCGTTGTGGTACTTCAGGTAGAGCCGCAGCAGTCCGTGCTGCGCCATCGTCCAGCACCTTGTAGTCCTGGATGTAGTGGTTGTCGCGGAGAATCGCGCGCGATCTCGACCTTCAGCTTCGACACCGGCATGTCCGACCCGCCGGTGGCCCGCCATGCAGGCGTTGCGCACCCGGGTCAGCATATCGGCGACGGGATCAGTCAGGCTCATCTCGTCGTCCGTCCTTTACCAGCTGGCCTTGCGCACGCCGGGGATTTCCCGCGCAGCGCGAGCTCGCGGAAACAGATGCGGCACAGCCCGAACTTGCGGAGCGTGCCGCGGCTCCGGCCGCAACGCTGGCAGCGGTAGTAGCCGCGCACCTTGAACTTCGGCTTCCGCTTGACCTTCTCGATCCAGCACTTCTTCGCCATCCGAGAATCTCCTAGTAGGCGACCGGAACCGGAGTTTCGCCCCGGAACGGCATGCCCAGCTCCCGCAGCAGCGCCATGCGCAGCGTCGTCGCGGCCGGCGGTCGTCACGATCGTGATATCCATCCCGTGGATCTGCTCGACCTTGTCGTAGTCGATCTCGGGGAAAATCATCTGCTCCTTGATGCCGACGGTGTAATTGCCCCGTCCGTCGAAGCTGTTGGTCGGCAGGCCGCGGAAGTCGCGCATGCGCGGCACCGCGATCGTGATGAACCGGTCCAGGAACTCGTACATCCGGGCCGCCGCGCAGCGTCACCGCGCAGCCGATCGGCATGCCCTCGCGCAGGTTGAAGTTCGCGATCGCCTTCTTGGCCCGCGTGACCACCGGCTGTCTGCCCGGTGATCGCGCCGAGCTCCGCGACGGCCGCGTCGAGCGCCTTCGGGTTCTTCTGGCGCGTCGCCCATCCCGACGTTGAGCACGACCTTCACGAGCCGCGGAATCTGGTGCGGGTTCGTGAAGCCGAACTGCTGCGTGCAGCTTGGCGCGCACCTTCTGCTCGTAGTGCTCCAGCAGGCGCGGCCGCGGCGCCGGCTCGGGCGGCGGACCTTCGGGCTCCGCCGGGGCCGGTGCCTCGGCCGTCTGGGCTCTTCTTCGCTTCTTCGCCTTGGCGTCCTTGCCCTTCTGTCCTTCGCGCCCTGGCTCGCCGCCGCCCTTCTTCGGCTGCTTCTCCTGCTTCTCTTCTCTTCGTATCCGCCATTGCTTCGCCCTCACCCGCGGAATCGGCTGACCGGACTTCGACCGCGATCCGCTCGAACGTCCCGTCCTTGTCGCGACGCCGGCGCACCCGCGTCGGCTCGCCGGACTTGGGGTCGAGCAGCATCACGTTGGACGCCGCGATCGGCGCCGGCGATCTCGATGATGCCGCCTCGCCCTGGGCGGTCGTCGCGCGCTTGTGCTTCTTGACGAGGTTGACGCCCTCGACCATGATCCGGAACTTCTTGGGGTAGACCTGGAGGATCTTGCCCCTCGCTTGCCCCGGTGCTCGCCGCGGATGACGCGCACGGTGTCGCCCTTGGCGACGTGCAGCTTGTGGCGCTCGGGCTCCGTGCCGCGCACGCTGCGGCTCTTCTTGTAGACGAGCGGCTTCATGTCAGATGCACCTCCGGCGCGAGCGACACGATCTTCATGAACTTCTTCTCGCGCAGCTCGCGGCCCACCGGGCCGAAGATGCGCGTCGCGCGCGGCTCGCCCGTCGTCGGTGATCAGCACCGCCGCGTTCTCGTCGAACCGGATGTAGGAGCCGTCCTTGCGCCGGGTCTCCTTGGCGGTCCGCACGATCACCGCCTTCGCCACCTCGCCCTTCTTCACCTGGCCGGTCGGGATGGCGTCCTTGATCGTGACGACGACGACGTCGCCCAGCCCCGCGTAGCGGCGCTTGGACCCGCCGAGCACGCGGATCACCAGCGCGCGCCGCGCGCCCGAGTTGTCCGCGATCTTGAGAATCGTTTCCTGCTGTACCACGGCTCCGTCCCCTTCTTCAGCGGCCTGCTCGACGATTTCGACGACCCGCCACCGCTTGCGTCTTCGACAGCGGCCGTGTCTCCATGATCCGCACCGTGTCGCCCGCCTTCGCGCCCTGCTCGTCGTGCGCGTGCGACCGTGCTTGGTGCGGTCGACCTGCTTGCCGTACAGCCGCGTGCGCGAAGCGGCGCGTGCAGCGAGACCGTGACGGTCTTCTGCATCTTGTCGCTCACCACGACGCCGGTGCGGACCTTGCGCCGGTCCCGCGCGGGTCTCACTCTGCTCGGGTGCTCATGCCGATGCCCTCTCGCTGCAGAATCGTCTTGATCCGCGCGATGTCGCGGCGGATCGTCCGGAACTGCAGCGGATTCGTCGATCGCCTCCGTCGCCCGGCGGAACGCGCAGCCGGAACCGCTCCTCCGTGAGCACCGCGAGCTTCTGCGTCGAGCTCGTCGGTCTTGCAGCTCCCGCAGCCCGTCGGGCCGTTCATCGCCTTGGCCATCTCAGCGCTCCTCCCGCTTCACGAACTTCGACTTGACGGGCAGCTTGGCCGACGCGAGCGCCAGCGCCTGCGCGCGCCAGCGTCTCGTCGATGCCCTCGAGCTCGAACATGATCCGGCCCGGCTTCACCACCGCCACCCAGCCCTCGGGATTGCCCTTGCCCTTCCCCATCCGGGTCTCGGCCGGCTTCTTGGTGATCGGCTTGTCCGGGAAAGATCCGGATCCACACCTTGCCGCCGCGCTTCATCTCGCGCGTGATCGCGACGCGCGCCGCCTCGATCTGCCGGTTGGTGATCCAGCCCGGATCGAGCGACATGAGGCCGTAATGGCCGAACGCGACCGTGTTGCCGCGCGTCGCCATGCCGTTGGTGCGGCCCTTGAACCGCTTGCGGAACTTGACTCGCTTCGGTGCCAGCATGCGTTAGGCTCCCGTCGAGTAGGTGCGGCCCGTGCAGGTCCTCGGTCACTCTCACCCTTGAAGATCCAGACCTTGACGCCGATGGTGCCGTAGGTCGTCTTCGCGGTCGACGTCGCGTAGTCGATGTCGGCGCGCAGCGTGTGCAGCGGCACGCGGCCCTCGTGATAGCCCTCGGTGCGCGCGATTTCGGCGCCGCCCAGGCGGCCCGCCGTCTTGATCTTGATCCCCTGCGCGCCCATCCGCATCGCGCTCTGCACCGCGCGCTTCATCGCGCGGCGGAACGAGATGCGCTGCGTCGAGCTGATGCGCGACGCTGTCGCCGACGAGCTGCGCGTCGAGCTCGGGCCGCTTGATCTCCTCGACGTTGATGCCGACTTCCTTGCCGGTCAGCTGCGCCAGCTCATCGCGCAGCTTGTCGACTTCCGCGCCCGCGCTTGCCGATCACCACGCCCGGCCGGCCGGTGTGCACCGTGACGGTGACCTTGCCCGGCTTGCGCTCGATGTGGACGTCGGCGATCGCCGCGTGGCAGAGCCGCGTCTTCAGGTACTTCCGGATCAGCTCGTCTTCCTTGAGCAGCTCCGGGAAGTTCCGTGCGCGCGTAGTAGCGGGAGCGCCACGGCTTGACGATGCCCGAGCCGGAAGCCGTACGGATGTGTTTTCTGGCCCACGTTACTTCTTTCCTTTCTTGCGCTGGCCGGCGCCTTCGCGCTTGGCCTTCGGCGCCGCTGGCTGCTTCGTCGCGCTTGCCGCCGCTTTCGCTGCGGGCGGCGCGCCGGAGCCTTGGCGCGGGCGCCGATCGGGCGCCACGCGAATCTCGACGTGACTGGTGCGCTTCATGATCGGCGTCGCGCGGCCCATCGCCGCCGAGCTGAACCGCTTCAGCGTCGGCCTTCGTTCACGATCGCGTAGCGCACCCGCAGCCGGTCGACGTCGAACGGCTCGTTGCTCCGCTGCGCCGCCTGCTCGCGTTGGCCACCGCCGACTTCAGCACCTTGTGGATCTGCTTCGCCGCGCGCTTCTTGGAGAACCGCAGGATCGCGTACGCCTCCGGCACGGCGCGCGCCGCGGATCAGGTCGATCACGAGGCGCATCTTGCGCGCCGACTGGCGCACGCGTCCGCTGAATCGCTCGCGCTTCCATCGACTTCACTGCCGGCGTTGCGCGGCGCGCTTCGGCCTCACGCTCCGCCGCCGAGCCCTTGGCGCTGTGGCCGCGGAACAGCCGCGTCGCGGCGAACTCGCCGAGCTTGTGGCCGACCATGTTCTCGGTGATGTACACCGGGATGAACTTGTTCCCGTTGTGCACCGCGAGCGTGTGGCCGACGAAGTCGGGCGTGATGGTGCTGCGCCGCGACCACGTCTTGAACGACCTTCTTCTCGTTCTGCGCTCGTTCGAGGACCCGGATCTTCGACCAGCAGCGACTCCTCGACGTACGGGCCCTTCTTGACCGCTGCGTCCCATTACTGCGTCGCCTTCCCGCGCTTACGGCCGCGCACGATGAGTTTCGTCGACGCCTTCTTCTTGTGCCGGGTCTTCTCGCCTTCGGCCTTGCCCCACGGCGACGCCGGCGGACGGCCGCCGGAGCTCTTGCCTTCGCCGCCGCCCAGCGGATGATCGACCGGGTTCATCGCGACGCCGCGCACCCGCGGCCTGCGCCCGAGCCAGCGCGTCTTGCCCGCCTTGCCGATCGGACAGCAGCTCGTGCTCGGCGTTGCCCGACTTCGCCGATCGTGGCGAGGCACTCGCCCGCGCACCATGCGCATCTCGGTCGAGCGGCAGGCGCAGCGTGACGTAGTTGCCTTCCTTCGCCACCACCTGCACGCTCGGTGCCCGCGCCGAGCGGCACAGCTGGCCGCCCTTGCCGATCTTGAGCTCGATGTTGTGCACCGCGGTGCCGAGCGGGATCTCGAACAGCGGCATCGCGTTGCCGATGCGGATGTCCGAGCCCGGGCCCGAGACGACGGTGTCGCCCACGTTCAGGCCCTTGGGCGCGAGGATGTAGCGCTTCTCGCCGTCCGCGTAGTGCAGCAGCGCGATGCGCGCGGTGCGGTTCGGGTCGTACTCGATCGCCGCGACGCTGCGCCGGAATCGCCGAACTTGTCGCGCTTGAAGTCGATGCGCCGGTACTGCCGCTTGTGCCCGCCGCCCATGTACCGCGCTCGTGATGTGGCCCTTGTTGTTGCGCCCGCCGGTCCGCTCGCAGCGGCTCGAGCAGCGACTTCTCCGGCTCGGTCTTGGTGATCTCGGAGAAGTCGGAGACCGAGCGGAACCGCGTCGCCGGCGTCATCGGCCGAAACTGTCGAATGCCCATTTAGCCCTCGAACACCTCGATCGCGTCGCCCTCTTTGAGCGTCACGATCGCCTTCTTCCAGGACGGCCGGCGGCCCGACGTACCGGCCGTATCGTGCGCCGCTTGGCGCGCATCACCATGGTGCGGACGTCGGTGACCGTCACCTTGAACAGCGTCTCGATCGCCGCCTTGATCTGCGGCTTCGTCGGCGTCGGGCTGCACGCGGAACGCGTACTCCTTGCGCGCGCCGATACGCCGCGGACGACTTCTCCGTCACGACCGGGCGCGACGATGGTCTCGATGCAGGTCAGGCATCGTCGGCCTCCTCCGGTTCCTGCCGGCCGTCCCGCGCCCGAAGCGCGCGCGATCTCCACGACCACCGTCTCCGGCCCACAGGATCTCGTACGCCGACGCGTCCGCGAAGCGCATCACGCGCACGTCGGGGATGTTGCGGCCCGACAGGTAGACGTTGTGCGCGTCGTCGCCGCCGTGAGCACGCAGCACCTTCTTGTCCGCCAGCACCCGAGCTTCGTGAGCAGCGCCGGCGAGCTGCTTCGTCTTCGGCTTCTCGTACTCCAGCGCGTCGACCACCACGAGCGCGCCCTCACGCGCCGCGCGCGTTGAGCGCCGACTTCTTGGCGAGCTGGCGCATCTTCTTCGGGATCCCGAGGCGGTAGTCTGCGCGGGTGCGGACCGAACACGATGCCGCCGTGCCGCCAGTGCGGCGCCCGGGTCGAGCCCTGGCGCGCGCGGCCGGTGCCCTTCTGCCGCCACGGCTTCTGGTTGCCGCCCGAGACCAAGCTGCGGGTCTTCGTGTCTGGTGCGTGCCCTGGCGCTGGTTCGGCAGGAACGTCGACCACGGCGCGGTGCAGCACGTCCTCGTTCACGGTGCCGTCGAACAGCGCCTCGGGCAGGCTGCACCGCCTTCTTGCTTGGCGCCGGCGGCGGAGTAGTGCGGAGCCTCAATCATGGCGGCTCGCGCCTCCCTGCTTGCGCACGGTGAGCGAGGCCGTTCATCGGCCCCGGCACGGCGCCGCGCACGAACAGGAGGTTGCGCTCGGCGTCGATCCTGACGACCGTGCAGGCCGAGCTCGGTGAAGTTGCGGCGCGCCCATGTGCCCGGGCATCCGCTTGCCCTTGATGATGCGCGACGGATCGGTGCCCGGCGCGATCGATCCCGGCTTGCGGTGCCGCGTGTTGCCGTGGGTCGCGGGACCGCCGTGGAAGTGATGGCGGTGCACGACGCCCTGGAAGCCGCGGCCCTTGGAGATCGCCGGTCACCTTGACGCGGTCGCCCGCGGCGAAGATCGCGACGGTGATCGCGCTCGCCCGGTTCGGGCGCGCTCGCCCGTGATCGCGAAGCTCCGCAGCATGCGGTGGCGCGGTGTCGAGCCCGGCGCTGCTTCGCGTGGCCCAGCGATCGCCTTCGGCGTCGCGCTTCGGCTTTCTCGCGCCGAAGCCGAGCTGCACGCGCGGCCGTCGCGCACCTGCACTGACGGAGCACGGCCCCGCCCCGATCACCGTGACGGGCACGTGCGCGCCGTCCTCGGCGAAGACGCGAGTCATCCCCAGTTTTCTGCCGATCAGTCGCGTCCATGCCTCCCGCCCCTACTGACTTTGATTTCGACGTCCACGCCCGCCGGCAGATCGAGCTTGGTCAGCGCGTCTACCGTCTGCGAACGGGAGTCGAGAATGTCGATCAGCCGCTTGTGCGTCTTCAGCTCGAACTGCTCGCGGCTCTTCTTGTCGATGTGCGGGCTGCGCAGCACCGTCCACAGCTGCCGCTTGGTCGGCAGCGGAATCGGCCCCGACACCTGCGCGCCGGTCTTCTCGGCCGGTGCGCACGATGTCGGCCGCGGCCTGATCGATCAGCGCGTGGTCGAAAGCCTTCAAGCGGATCCGGATTCTACCAGCCATTGGTCCTCGCGATGCGGAGTGCGGATTGGGCAGTGCGGGCCATTCGTGCCGCATCCGAATCGGCATCAGCATTATTTCATGATCTTCGTGACGACGCCGGCACCCACCGTGCGGCCGCCCTCTCGGATCGCAAACCGCAGCTGCTCCTCCATCGCGATCGGCGTGATCAGCTCGATCGCCATCTTCGATGTTGTCCCCCGGCATCACCATCTCCGACGCCCGCCGGCAGCTCCACCGACCCCGTCACGTCCGTCGTCCGGAAGTAGAACTGCGGCCGGTAGCCCTTGAAGAACGGCGTGTGCCGCCCGCCCTCTTCCTTCGTCAGCACGTACACCTCGCGCCTTGAACTTCGTGTGCGGCGTGATCGACCCCGGCTTCGCCAGCACCATGCCCGCGCTCCACGTCGTCCTTCTCCGTCCCGCGCAGCAGCAGCCCGACGTTGTCGCCCGCCTGCCCCTCGTCCAGCAGCTTGCGGAACATCTCCACGCCCGTCACCACCGTCTTCGTCGTCGGCCGAAGCCCACGATCTCGACTTCGTCGCCCACCTTCACCATCCCGCGCTCGATCCGCCCCGTCGCCACCGTCCCGCGGCCCGTGATCGAGAACACGTCCTCGACCGGCATCAGGAACGGCTTGTCCATCTCGCGCTTCGGCTCCGGGATGTACGTGTCCAGCGCCGTCCATCAGCTCGTCGATGCACTTGTCCGCCCACGTCGCTCCGTCGCCCTCCAGCGCCTTCAGCGCCGAGCCCCGGATCGACCGGCATGTCGTCGCCCGGGAACTCGTACTTGCGTCAGCAGCTCCCGCACCTCCAGCTCCACCAGCTCCAGCAGCTCCGGGTCGTCCACCATGTCGCACCTTGTTCAGGAACACCACGATGTACGGCACGTTCACCTGCCGCGCCAGCAGGATGTGCTCGCGCGTCTGCGGCATCGGGCCGTCCGCCGCGCGACACCACCAGGATCGCCCCGTCCATCTGCGCCGCGCCCGTGATCATGTTCTTCACGTAGTCGGCGTGGCCCGGGCAGTCCACGTGCGCGTAGTGGCGCTTCGTCGTCTCGTACTCCACGTGCGCCGTCGCGATCGTGATCCCGCGCGCCTGCTCCTCCGGCGCCTTGTCGATCTGGTCGAACGCCACGCACGTCGCGCCAGCCCCTTCGTCGCCGGCACCGTCGTGATCGCCGCCGTCAGCGTCGTCTTGCCGTGGTCCACGTGACCGATCGTCCCCACGTTCACGTGCGGCTTCGTGCGCTCGAACTTTGCCTTTGCCATGTCGCTTATCCTTCTCGACTCCTCGAACTACTGTGGATTTCGCTAGCTGATCGCCTCGGCGACGCTCTTCGGCACTTCGGCATAGTGCGTGAACTCCATCGAGTAGGTCGCGCGCCCCTGGCGTCATGCGAGCGCAGCGTGGTCGAGTAGCCGAACATCTCCGACGAGCGGCACACTCGCGCGCGACCACCTTGCGCGTCGGCCGCGCTGCGTCCATGCCGCTGATCTTGCCGCGCCGCGCTCGAGAGGTCGCCGATCACGTCGCCCATGAAGTCCGACGGCGTCACGACCTCGACCGTCCATGATCGGCTCGAGCAGCACCGGCTGCGCCTGGCGCGCGCCGTCCTTGACACGCCATCGAGCCGGCGATCTTGAACGCCATTCTCGCTCGAGTCGACGTCGTGGTATGAGCCGTCGAGCAGCGTCGACCTTGACGTCCACCACCGGGATAGCCCGGCGAGCACGCCGTTCTGCAGCGCCTCGTCGACGCCCTGCTCGACCGGCCGGATGTATTCGCGCGGGATCGCGCCGCCCTTGATCGTCGTCCTCGAACACGAAGCCCTGTGCCCGGCTTGGCCCGGCTCGAGGTCGAGTCACCACGTGGCCGTACTGGCCGCGGCCGCCCGACTGGCTGGATGAACTTGCCCTCGACGTGCTCGACCTGCTTGCGTGATCGTCTCGCGGTAGGCCACCTGCGGCGTGCCGACGTTGGCTTCGACGCTCGAACTCGCGCTGCATGCGGTCGACGATGATCTCGAGGTGCAGCTCGCCCATGCCGCGAGATGATGGTCTGGCCGGTCTCGTCGTCGGTGTGCACGCGGAACGACGGATCTTCCTGCGCGAGGCTTGGCCAGCGCGATGCCCAGCTTGTCCTGGTCGGCCTTGGTCTTCGGCTCGACCGCGACTCGAGATCACGGGCTCGGGGAACTCCATCGTCTCGAGGATGATCGGCTTGTGCGGCGTCGCACAGCGTCTCGCCGGTGCGCGTGTCCTTCAGGCCGACCGCCGCGGCGATGTCGCCGGCGCGCACTTCCTCGATCTCCTCGCGCTGGTTGGCGTGCATCTGCAGCAGGCGCCCGATGCGCTCCTTGCGTGCCCTCGCACCGGTTGTAGACGTGTCGCCCGGACTTCAGCGACGCCCGGAGTACACACGGAAGAACGTGAGCTGACCGACGTACGGGTCGGTCATGATCTTGAACGCGAGCGCCGGAGAACGGCTCGTCGTCGGCGCGGCCGCGCGCGCGTGCGGTCTCGCCGTGCGTCGGCAGCTCGCCCTTGACCGGCGGGATGTCCACCGGCGACGGCAGGTAGTCGATGACGGCATCGAGCATCGCCTGGACGCCCTTGTTCTTGAACGCCGCGCCGCACAGCATCGGCACGATCTGTGCTGCGCGATGCGTGCGCATGCGGAGGCCGCGTCTTGATCTCCTCGGTCGAGAGGTCGTCGGCCTTCGAGGTACTTGTGCATCAGCTCTCGTCGTCGCGCTCGGCGGCGGCCTCGACCATCTTCGTCGCGCCATTCGTTCGCCTGCTCGGCGAGCGCCTCGGGGACGTCGCGCATCTCGATACTTCATGCCCTGGGTCGTCGTCGTCCCAGTAGATCGCCTTCATGCGCACGCAGGTCGATCACGCCCTGTGAACTTGCTCCTCCGCGCCGATCGGCAGCTGGATCGGCACCGGCGTTCGCGCCTGAGCCGCGTCGCGGATCATGCGTCGATACGACTTGAAGAAGTCGGCGCCGACGCGGTCCATCTTGTTGACGAACGCGATGCGCGGCACGCTGTACTTGTTCGGCCTGGCGCCACACCGTCTCGGACTGCGGCTGCACGCCGCCGACCGCGTCGTAGCACCATGCACCGCGCCGTCGAGCACGCGCAGCGAGCGCTCGACCTCGATCGTGAAGTCCACGTGGCCCGGGCGTGTCGATGATGTTGATGCGGTGCTCGGGAAGTTGCCGTCCATGCCCTTCCAGAAGCAGGTCGTCGCGGCCGAGGTGATGGTGATGCCGCGCTCGCTGCTCCTGCTCCATCCAGTCCATCGACGGTCGCGCCGTCGTGCACCTCGCCCATCTTGTGCGATGACGCCCGGTGTAGAACAGGATGCGCTCGGTGGTCGTGGTCTTGCCGGCATCGATGTGCGCGCATGATGCCGATGTTGCGGTAACGCGTCGATGGGGTGTCTTGCGTGCCAGCGCATGCGTTGCTCGAACGCGCCTGCGCTGGAGTCTACTCAGAACCGGTAGTGCGAGAAGGCCTTGTTGGCTTCGGCCATGCGGTGCACTTCTTCGCGCTTCTTCATCGCGCCGCCGCGGCCTTCTGCGGCTTCCATGCAGCTCGCCGGCGAGGCGCGCGGCCATCGACTTCTCGCCGCGCTTGCGCGCGGCCTCGCGCAGCCAGCGCATCGCCAGCGCCGACGCGGCGCACCGGGCGCACTTCGACCGGCACCTGATAGTTCGCGCCGCCGACGCGGCGGCTCTTCACCTCGACCATCGGCTTGCACGTTCTGCAGCGCCTGCGTGAACACCTCCAGCGGGTCCTTGCCGGTCTTCGTCTCGATCGCGTCGAACGCGCCGTAGACGATGCGCTCGGCGACGCGACTTCTTGCCGCGCGTCATCAGCACGTTGACGAACTTCGCGACGTCTGACGTTGCTGAACTTCGGATCCGGGAGGATCTCGCGCTTCGGGACCTCTCTGCGTCGGGGCATGTCGTCCTCGAGTCGCTCATGGCTCGATCAGGCGGCCTTGGGCCGCTTGCGCGCCGTACTTCGAGCGCGCCTGCTTGCGATCCTTCACGCCCTGCGTGTCCAGCGCTGCCGCGCACGATGTGATAGCGCACGCCGGGCAGGTCCTTGACGCGGCCGCCGCGGATCAGCACGACCGAGTGCTCCTGCAGGTTGTGGCCTTCGCCGCCGGATGTAGCCGATCACCTCGAAGCCGTTGGTCAGCCGCACGCGCGCGACCTTGCGCAGCGCCGAGTTCGGCTTCTTCGGCGTGGTGGCGTACACGCGCGTGCATACACCGCGCTTCTGGGGGCAGTTCTCGAGCGCCGGAACCTTGCTCTTCTGACGCCTTGCGGCGCGGGGCTTGCGCACCAGCTGATTGACTGTCGGCATGAGCGCCCTCAACTCTGTTTGTGCTGAGTGCGTGACTTGTGGGCGCTGGGCGTCCTGCGCGTCCCGTTCCCAGCGCGCCCACCGGATCGTGCCGGGGCCACCTCGCGACCGGGCTGGGCAGCCGGCACCAAAATCCACACTCCCGGCGTCAAACACAGGACGGCCACGAGGCCGTCCCGATCGACCCGCCTCGCCACCCAGGCGCCGGGAATAATCGCCGGAACTCGGGTAAAAGACGCAGATTTTAGGGCCCTAGCAAGGGGTGTCACGGCAGCTGTCCCGGTCCGAAGCTACGCGACTCGCTCGCGCTGATAACCTCGACACGTGCACGCCGTCGCTCAGGCGACCTGCCGTCCGGCGCCGAAACCCGGCGTCGAGCCCCGAGGTCGGATCCGGGCTCGATACCTCTCCACCGGCCTGCTCGTTTGCGGCGGTCGTTGTGGTAGGCCAGACCCGGTACCGGCGGAATCAGCCGCCCGACGATGACGTTCTCCTTGAGGCCGCGCAGATCGTCCTGTTTGCCCATGATCGCCGCCTCGGTCAGCACGCGCGTCGTCTCCTGGAACGAGGCCGCGGAGATGAACGAGTCGGTCGACAGCGACGCCTTGGTGATGCCGAGCAGCATGTAGCTGTAGGTCGCCGGCTTCTTGCCCTCGCTCTGCGACCTTCTCGTTCTCCTCGAGCACGTCGGCGCGCTCGACCTGCTCGCCCGGGATGAAGCGCGTGTCGCCCGGATCCGTCGACCTGCACGCGGCGCAGCATCTGCCGCACGATCACCTCGATGTGCTTGTCGTTGATCTTCACGCCCTGCAGGCGGTAGACGTCCTGCACCTCGTCGGTGATGTAGCGCGCGAGCGCCTCGACGCCGAGCAGGCGCAGGATGTCGTGCGGATCGGCCGGGCCGTCGACGATCGATCTCGCCCTTGTTGACCACCTGACCGTCGTGCGCCATCACGTGCTTGTCCTTCGGGATCAGGTACTCGTGCGCGACGCCGTCGAGATCGGTGATGACCAGGCGCTGCTTGCCCTTGGTGTCCTTGCCGAACGACACCGTGCCGGTGATCTCCGCCAGCATGCCCGCGTCCTTCGGCGAGCGCGCCTCGAACAGCTCCGCCACGCGCGGCAGGCCGCCCGTGATGTCGCGGGTCTTCGACGTCTCCTGCGGGATGCGCGCGAGCACCTCGCCCACCGCACCTGCTGGCCGTCCTTCACCGTGATGATCGAGCCGACCTGGAAGGTGATGTTGACCGGCGTGGTCGGTGCCGGCGATCTTGATCTCCTCGCCCGCCTCGTTCGAGCAGCTTCACCTGCGGGCGCAGGCCCTTGGCCGGCGCGCCGCGCGGCGCTTCGGATCGATGACCACCAGCGTCGACAGGCCCGTCACGTCGTCGATCTGCTTGGCGACGGTGACGCCCTCCTCGACGTGCTCGAAGCTGCACGCGGCCCGCCGTACTCGGTGATGATCGGGCGCGTGATGCGGGTCCCAGGTGGCGAGCGTCTTGCCCGCCTTGACGGCCTCGCCGTCGCTGCACCGAGCAGCGTCGCGCCGTACGGCACCTTGTGGCGCTCGCGCTCGCGGCCGTTGTCGTCGGTGACGATGCACCTCGCCGGTGCGCGAGATCACGACCTGCTCGCCCTTGGCGTTGGTGACGTAGCGCATCGTGCGGCGTGAAGCGCACCGTGCCGTTCGACTTCGCCTCGACCTGGCTCGCCACCGCGGTGCGCGACGCCGCGCCGCCGATGTGGAAGGTCCGCATCGTGAGCTGCGTGCCCGGCTCGCCGATCGACTGCGCGGCGATCACGCCGATCGCCTCGCCGACGTTGACCGAGCGAGCCGCGCGCCGAGGTCGCGGCCGTAGCACGCTGGCGCACAGGCCGCAGCGCGTATCGCAGGTGAGCGGCGTGCGCACCTTCACTTCGTCGATGCCGAGCGCCTCGATCGCGCTCGACCTCGTCCTCGTTCGAGCAGCGTGCCGGCGCCGTAGAGCACGTCCTGCGTTTCCGGATGCAGCACGTCGGACGCCGCGACGCGGCCGAGAATGCGCTCGCGCAGCGCCTCGACCACCTCGCCGCCTTCGACCAGCGCCTTCATCGCGACGCCGTTGGTGGTCTCGCAATCGTCTTCGGTGACCACCAGGTCCTGCGTCACGTCGACCAGGCGGCGCGTCAGGTAGCCCGAGTTGGCCGTCTTCAGCGCCGTGTCGGCGAGACCCTTGCGCGCGCCGTGCGTCGAGATGAAGTACTGCAGCACGTTCAGGCCTTCGCGGAAGTTCGCCGTGATCGGCGTCTCGATGATCGAGCCGTCGGGCTTGGCCATCAGGCCGCGCATGCCGGCGAGCTGGCGGATCTGCGCGGCGGAACCGCGCGCGCCCGGAGTCGGCCATCATGTAGATGGAGTTGAACGACTCCTGCTTGACCTTCTTGCCGTTGCGGTCGGTCGACGTCCTCGGTGCCGAGCTGGTCCATCATCGCCTTGCCGACCTGGTCGCCGGCGCGGCCCCAGATGTCGACCACCTTGTTGTAGCGCTCGCCGACCGGTGACCAGGCCCGAGGTGTACTGGGACTCGATCTCCTTCACTTCGTTCTCGGCCGCGCCGATGATGCTCGCTGCTTCTGCGCCGGGATCGAGCATGTCGTCGACGCAGATCGAGATGCCGCGCGCGCGTGGCGAAGGTGAAGCCGGCCTGCATCAGCTTGTCGGCGAAGATCACCGTCTCGCGCAGCCCGCAGCGGCGGAAAGCCGCGTTGATGAGCTGCGAGATCTCCTTCTTCTTGAGCGCCTTGTTGATGCAGCTCGAACGGCAGGCCCGACCGGCAGGATCTCCGACAGCAGCGCGCGGCCGACCGTGGTCTCGTAGCGCATGATCTTCTCGATCTTCTCGCCGTTCGGCGCCGTATTCGGCTTCCCGTGATGCGCACCGTGATCGCGCGCGTGCAGCTCGACCTGGCCGCGACTCGTAGGCGCGCGCCGACTTCGGCGACGTCGGCGAAGACCATGCGCCTCGCCCGGCGCGTTGATGCGCTCGCGCGTGGCGTAGTACAGGCCGAGCACGATGTCCTGCGACGGCACGATGATCGGCTCGCCGTTCGCCGGCGAGCAGCACGTTGTTCGACGCCAGCATCAGCGTGCGCGCTTCCATCTGCGCTTCGAGCGACAGCGGCACGTGCACCGCCATCTGGTCGCCGTCGAAGTCGGCGTTGAACGCCGCGCAGACCAGCGGATGCAGCTGGATCGCCTTGCCCTCGATCAGCACCGGCTCGAACGCCTGGATGCCGAGGCGGTGCAGCGTCGGCGCGCGGTTCAGCATCACCGGGTGCTCGCGGATCACGTCTTCCAGGATGTCCCACACCACCGGCGCTTCGGCTCTCGACCATGCGCTTCGCGGCCTTGATGGTCGTGGCGAGGCCCATGCATCTCGAGCTTGTTGAAGATGAACGGCTTGAACAGCTCGAGCGCCATCTGCTTCGGCAGGCCGCACTGGTGCAGCTTGAGCTGCGGGCCGACGACGATGACCGAGCGGCCCGAGTAGTCGACGCGCTTGCCGAGCAGGTTCTGGCGGAAGCGGCCGCCCTTGCCCTTGATCATGTCGGCGAGCGACTTCAGCGGGCGCTTGTTGGCGCCGGTCATCGCCTTGCCGCGGCGGCCGTTGTCGAGCAGCGAGTCGACCGCTTCCTGCAGCATGCGCTTCTCGTTGCGCACGATGATCTCCGGCGCCTTGAGCTCGAGCAGGCGCTTCAGGCGGTTGTTGCGGTTGATCACGCGGCGATACAGGTCGTTCAGGTCGGAGGTCGCGAAGCGGCCGCCGTCCAGCGGCACCAGCGGGCGCAGCTCCGGCGGCAGCACCGGCAGCACTTCCATGATCATCCAGTCGGGCTTGATGCCGGACTTCTGGAACGCCTCGAGCACCTTCAGGCGCTTGGCGATCTTCTTGATCTTGGTGTCCGAGCCGGTGGCTTCGAGCTCCTTGCGCAGCGTGTCGATCTCGCTCGTTGAGGTCGAGCGCGCGCAGCAGCTCGCGGATGCCCTCCGCGCCCATGCGTCGCCGAGAAATCGTCGCCGTACTCCTCGACCTTCGCGAGGTAGTCGTCCTCGGTCAGCAGCTGGCGCGCGCTTGAGCGGCGTCATGCCCGGGTCGGTGACGACGTAGGCCTCGAAGTAGAGCACGCGCTCGATGTCGCGCAGCGTCATGTCGAGCACCATGCCCAGGCGCGACGGCAGGCGACTTCAGGAACCAGATGTGCGCGACCGGGCTCGCGAGCTCGATGTGGCCCATGCGCTCGCGGCGCACCTTGGCCAGCGTCACTTCGACGCCGCACTTCTCGCAGATCACGCCGCGGTGCTTCAGGCGCTTGTACTTGCCGCACAGGCACTCGTAGTCCTTGATCGGCCCGAAGATCTTGGCGCAGAAGAGGCCGTCGCGCTCCGGCTTGAAGGTGCGGTAGTTGATGGTCTCCGGCTTCTTCACCTCGCCGTAGGACCACGAGCGGATCTTCTCGGGCGATGCGAGCCCGATCTTGATCGCGTCGAACTCTTCTTCCTGCGTGACCTGCTTGAACAGATCGAGCAGTGCTTTCATGTCGTTACTCCTGTTCAGATTCTGGTCGAGCGCGTTTGCAGAACGTCGATGCCGCACTGCATCAGTAACGCTCCAGGTCGATGTCGATCGCCGAGCGAGCGGATTTCCTTCACCAGCACGTTGAACGACTCCGGCATGCCGGCCTCGATCTTGTGCTCGCCCTTGACGATGTTCTCGTAGACCTTGGTGCGGCCGTTGATGTCGTCGGACTTGACCGTGAGCATCTCCTGCAGCGTGTACGCCGCGCCGTAGGCTTCGAGCGCCCAGACTTCCATCTCGCCGAAGCGCTGGCCGCCGAACTGCGCCTTGCCGCCCAGCGGCTGCTGCGTGACGAGCGAGTACGGTCCGGTCGAGCGCGCGTGCATCTTGTCGTCGACCAGGTGGTGCAGCTTCAGCATGTGCATGTAGCCCACGGTCACCGGGCGGTCGAAGGCGTCGCCGGTGCGCCCGTCGAACAGCGTCACCTGCCCGCTGCGCGGCAGGCCCGCCAGCTCGAGCATGTCCTTGATCTCGCTCTCGGTCGCGCCGTCGAACACCGGCGTCGCGAACGGCACGCCCTCCCTGCAGGTTGCCGGCGAGCGTCCATCACGTCGTCGTCGGAGAGCGCCGCTGAGGTCCTCGGGCTTGCCGCCCTGGTTGTAGATCCGGTCGAGGAACTTGCGCATCTCCGGCCGCCTTGGCCTGCGCCTTGCAGCATCTCGCCGATCTTCAGCCCGAGGCCCTTCGCCGCCCAGCCGAGGTGGGTCTCGAGGATCTGGCCCACGTTCATCGCGCGAAGGCACGCCCAGCGGGTTGAGCACGATGTCGACCGGCGTGCCGTCGGCCATGCACGGCATGTCCTCGACCGGCACGATCTTGGAGATCACGCCCTTGTTGCCGTGGCGGCCGGCCATCTTGTCGCCCGGCTGCAGGCGGCGCTTCACCGCGACGTAGACCTTCACCATCTTCTGCACGCCCGGCGGCAGCTCGTCGCCCTGCGTGAGCTTCTTCTTCTTCGCCTCGAACGCCGACGTCGAACTTCACGCGCGTCTGCGCGAGGCTCTCCTTCAGCTGCTTCGAGCTGCTGCGGCGGACTCCTCGTTCGCCAGGCGGATGTCGAACCAGTCGTGGCGCTCGACCGTCGTCCAGGTAGGCCTTGGTGATCTTGGTGCCCTTGGCCAGCTTCTTCGGCCCGCCGTTCGCGGTCTTGCCGATGAGCAGGCGTCTCGATGCGCTCGAACGCGTCGTCCTCGACGATGCGCAGCTGGTCGTGCGAGGTCCTTGCTGGTAGCGCTTGAGCTCGCTCGTCGATGATCTGCTGCGGCGCGCTTGTCGCGCTCGATGCCTTCGCGCGTGAAGACCTGCACGTCGATCACCGTGCCGGAGATGCCCGAGGGCACGCGCAGCGACGTGTCCTTCACGTCGGAGGCCTTCTCGCCGAAGATCGCGCGCAGCAGCTTCTCTTCCGGCGTGAGCTGGGTCTCGCCCTTCGGCGTGACCTTGCCCACCAGCACGTCGCCCGCCTCGACTTCGGCGCCGATGTAGACGATGCCCGACTCGTCGAGGCGCGCGAGCTGCGCTTCGGACAGGTTCGAGATGTCGCGCGTGATCTCCTCGGGCCCGAGCTTGGTGTCGCGCGCGACCACCGTCAGCTCCTCGATGTGGATCGAGGTGTAGCGGTCGTCGGCGACCACGCGCTCGGAGATGAGGATCGAGTCCTCGAAGTTGTAGCCGTTCCAGGGCATGAACGCGACCAGCATGTTCTGGCCGAGCGCGAGCTCGCCCATGTCGGTCGAGGCGCCGTCGGCCACCACGTCGCCCTTGGCGATGCGCTCGCCCGACCTTCACCAGCGGACGCTGGTTGATGTTGGTGTTCTGGTTGGAGCGCGTGTACTTCGCCAGGTTGTAGATGTCCACGCCGACGTCGCCGGGCACGGTCTCGTCGTCGTTCACGCGCACCACGATGCGGCTCGCGTCGACGTAGTCGACCACGCCGCCGCGCAGCGCCTGCACCGCGGTGCCGGAGTCGACCGCCACGGTGCGCTCGATGCCGGTGCCGACCAGCGGCTTCTCCGGCGCGCAGGCAGGGCACCGCCTGGCGCTGCATGTTCGAGCCCATCAGCGCGCGGTTGGCGTCGTCGTGCTCGAGGAACGGGATCAGCGAGGCCGCCACCGAGACGATCTGCGACGGGCGCCACGTCCATGTACTGGACGCGTGTCCGGCGGTCGACAGCGTGAACTCGTTCTTGGTAGCGGCACGAGACCAGCTCGTCGACGAGCTTGCCGTTCTTGTCGATCTGCGCGTTCGCCTGCGCGATCACGTACTTGCCTTCCTCGATCGCCGACAGGTAGTCGATGTCGTTGGTCACCTTGCCGTCGTTCACCTTGCGGTACGGCGTCTCGAGGAAGCCGTACTCGTTGGTGCGCGCGTACAGGGCGAGCGAGTTGATCAGGCCGATGTTCGGGCCTTCCGGCGTCTCGATCGGGCACACGCGGCCGTAGTGCGTCGGGTGCACGTCGCGCACCTCGAAGCCCGCGCGCTCGCGCGTCAGGCCGCCCGGGCCCAGCGCCGAGACGCGGCGCTTGTGCGTGATCTCGGACAGCGGGTTGGTCTGGTCCATGAACTGCGACAGCTGCGACGAGCCGAAGAACTCCTTGATCGCGGCCGAGATCGGCTTGGCGTTGATCAGGTCGTGCGGCATCAGGTTCTCGGCTCTCGGCCTGCGACAGGCGCTCGCTGCACGGCGCGCTCGACGCGCACCAGGCCCGCGCGGAACTGGTTCTCGGCGAGCTCGCCCACCGAGCGCACGCGGCGGTTGCCGAGGTGGTCGATGTCGTCGATCTCGCCGCGGCCGTTGCGCAGCTCGACCAGGATCTTGATCACCGCGACGATGTCGTCGTTGGACAGCGTCGCCGGCGCCGCGTGAGCTCGGTGCGCGGCCCGACGCGGCGGTTGAACTTCATGCGGCCGACGGTCGGACAGGTCGTAGCGGTCTTCGCTGAAGAACAGCCCGTTGAACAGCGTCTCGACCGCGTCTTCGGTCGGCGGCTCGCCGGGGCGCATCATGCGGTAGATCGCGACCTGCGCGCTGCAGTCTGGTCGGCGGTCTCGTCGATGCGCAGCGTCTGCGAGATGTACGGGCCCTGGTCGAGGTCGTTGGTGTAGATGGTCTTGATCTCCTCGACGCCGGCCTCGAGCGAGCTTCTGCGAGCAGCGTCCTCGGTGATCTCGTCGTTGGCGTTGGCGAGGATCTCGCCGGTCTCCTTGTTGACGACGTTCGTGCGCGAGCGCGCGGCCGAGCGAGGAACTCGTCGGTCGACGGCGATGCTGCTTCATGCCGGCGGCTTCCAGCTCGCGGATGTGCTTCACCGTGATGCGCTTGTCCTTCTGGACGATCGACCTTGCCGGCCTTCGTCGACGATGTCGAAGCGCGCGATCTCGCCGCGCAGGCGCTCGGGCACGAGCTCGAACTCGATGCCGCTTCTTGGCGAGGTGGAACGTGTCGAAGTCGAAGAACTGCCTCGAGGATCTGCTCGGGCGTCGTAGCCGAGCGCCTTCAGCAGGATCGTCACCGGCATCTTGCGGCGGCGGTCGACGCGGAAGTACAGGTAGTCCTTCGGGTCGAACTCGAAGTCGAGCCACGAGCCGCGGTACGGGATCACGCGCGCCGAGAACAGCAGCTTGCCCGAGGAGTGCGTCTTGCCGCGGTCGTGCTCGAAGAACACGCCCGGCGAGCGGTGCAGCTGGCGAGACGATGACGCGCTCGGTGCCGTTGATGATGAACGAGCCGGTGCGTGGTCATGAGCGGGATCTCGCCCATGTAGACCTCCTGCTCCTTCACCTCCTTGATCGTGGGCTTGGGCGCCTCGCTTGTCCATGATGGTGAGGCGCACCTTGGCGCGCAGCGGCGAGCGAAGGTGAGGCCGCGCTGCTGGCACTCCATCACGTCGAACGGCGGCTCGCCGAGCTGAGTAGCTGACGAACTCGAGCCGGGCACGCCGGAGTGGCTGGCGATCGGGAAATCGAATGTGAACGCCGGCCTGCAGGCCGACTGCGGTCTTGCGGCTCGCCGGCAGCACTTCCGGGGCTCGGAGGAACGCCGTGCGTACGAGTCCCCCGGATCTGGGTCGCCGTGCAGGTAGGGCACTTGCGGTGACACGCCTCGCTCGCTGGCTGTAGCTCTTGCAGGATGCGCTTGCGTTCGCGGAAGGAGTGCTCATGAGTCACCTCGACGAGTGAAGAACGAAGCGGGCACCGACTCGCAGCTAGATCAGCAGACGCGGAACGCTCGGCGCGGCGGCTGCCCGCCAGCGCGCGAATGCGGTGAGCGACGCGCAGCTTCTGGTCTGCGGCCTGCTTCAAATCCGCCGGGCCGGCTGCCGGGGTCGCCCGCCGGCCCGGAAACTGCGGTCCAACGCAAGCTTGGCTACTACTTGATCTCAGCCTTGCCGCCGGCGTCGGTGGGGTGCCGCTTGAGGATGATCGTCGGCATCCTTCTTTCGTGATGCCCGCCTTGACAGCGCCTGGGCGCGCCGTCGACCAGGTCCTGCGCTTCCTTCAGGCCCAGCCCGGTGACCGCACGCACCACCTCAGATGACGCTGACCTTGTTGTCGCCCGCCGCGGCCGAGCAGGACGGTGAACCCGGTCTGCTCTCCGGCGGCCGGGGCCGCCGCGGCGGCGCGCCGGAAGCGACGCAAGCCACCGGTAACGCGTCGCGGCGGCGGCGGAAACGCCAAACTTCTCTTCCATATCCTGATCAGCGAGCTCCAGCACCAGCAAACGAAATCGCGTCAAGAACTTCAGCTTTGCAACTGCCATTTGATGCTTCTCCTGATCAGTCCTTGAATCGGTTGATCGCCGCGCTCGCGCGCCGCCGTTAAGTTACGCAGCCTGCTTTTCCTTCTGGTCCCGCACCGCCGCCAGCGTGCTGCGCACGAACTTGCTCGGAATTTCATTGAGCGTTTGTGCGAACTTCGCAACCGGCGCCTGCATCGCCCATCAATCTTGTGAGCAACTCGGGGCGGCTCGGCAAACTGGCCAGGCTGGCGACTTGTTAGCAATACGTAACTGAACGAAGTAATAA
>ERZ1370068.8546-contig-739_pt1 | contig 33411 bp, 53 predicted proteins | sample MGYA00561227_ERZ1370068 | MGnify/ENA primary metagenome ERZ1370068 (study PRJEB38410, sample SAMEA6850437) | metagenome | study: Metagenomic assessment of the ecological functions of the soil: analysis of the soil microbiota associated with the...
CGTTACGTATTGCCTGCAAATCTGGCGGTCTACTGGAAATTTCGACCATCATTATGTCGCTTCCCACCGAACTCCGCGCGGACGTAAATCAAAATCGTGGGTTCAATGGCGTCCTCCCCGGCGACCGCTACCTGTTCGGGTTCGCCCCGGAAAGGGGCACCCTCCAGAGCTGAGCGAGTCCCTGGTGTGAGGAGTCGAGTACGATCTCTTTGCCGTCGGGGAGCCAAGCGAAGTCAATGAGCGCGCTATGGCCTGTTAGCGACGCAGGAGTCTCTAGCGCCGCGAAAGCCAGAAGGGTAAAGTGCTCGGCACTTAGAGATTCTCGGCTCTACTACCCACAATAGCGATTGGCTGCACTATGGCCGCGTTTGCGCAACAAGCACTGAAGGGAGATGCCGCTTTTGGTCAGACTCCTCCCAGCCCGTCTATCCACCGCTAGCCCGCCAAGCAAACATCCATGGGGACGTAGTCGTCGCTGTGACAGTTCATCCCGACGGGAAAACCGAAGTGGCTTTCGAGAGTGGACACCCAATGCTTAAGCAGGCCGCTCTAGAACGGTGCGCAGCAATCAAGATTCGAGTGTCGCGAGTGTAGCTGCGATCAGGCTTCTTATCAGCTTGTGTATTCATTCCGGTTAACCAAAGGGAACGACTGCTGTAGTGCGATGGCGTCGATGCCGCCACAAGCGACCCTCGAAACCATCTTTTGAGCGGTCAGAATGGGGATCGACGAGCGCTCATCACCATAACTGCCGAAGGGATGTGCTCTGCAGACCACGCAGCCAGCTGACAAAGAAAAAGTCGCTCGCTGAAATGCCTGTACTTCTTGTGGAAGTGCTCCCTGAACGCTATGGCAGTTGGCGTAACCCACCCCATTTCATCAACAATCACGGCCCAAGCCGGGGGTTCTGAGCGTAATGACCTGATCGGCAGATTCTGGCGAGGTAACGCTCGCCCCTGCCTCGGCTCGTTGGCCGCTGCCGTATTCGAGTGGCTGAGCTTAGGGCGAGCCGCACGGCGGCAATCCTCGCGGTCCGAAGAGCTCCATATCTTCGATTCGGAAACAGAGGGTAGGAAAATCGATGTGGCGAGGACGGTATAAGTAAACAGGACGTGTTGCGGGAAGTCTTTGGGCGGCAAGGCTTTTGAAGAATCCGCCAACACCGAGATCGATTAAGGGCTGCCCGCGTTCTTCGCCTGCCGTGATCGTATCTGATCATTACGGCGTTTTCGCCGCTGCTCCGGGATTGGAGCCGCGCCGCGTCCTGTCGAGGGCAGACGTAAGCAGCTCGGCCAAGCCGCTCACTGTAACAGGCTTGTCAGGTGGCCCCCTCACCTGTCACAACGTTCACCCGCAGGGTGCCGGTCTCGTCGCCGGGCGGGCATGAACGTCCCACCTCCCACATCCTCGTACTCTTCGACCCAATCGTTCGGGATTCGGAAAAGCGGATGATGCCGCCGCGCTAATTGTTGATCTTAAGCAACATCGAAGCCGATTTCCTTGGACGCAGGGAGCAGATTGTACCTTGGATTTTCCACTTGCGGACTGGAAAGCGCCAAACGGATTGCATGACGTCAAATCCCGATTACGTCAACCTCCTCACCTCACCCTGGCGGGGCGAACGGACGAGAGTCGCCTTTAATTGTAGGGATCACCGCGTTTTATTTCATCCTGTCCGGGTGGCGGCATGGTGATGTGCTCTTCGCCGTTTTTGCTTAAAATCCAGCCTGTGCCTTCAGAATCAGCAGCCTTGAAACCAAGTCTTCGCTCGCTCCCTGGATTTCCGTTCCCGTCGGCGCCATTGATTTCTGCCAAATCCGCTTTTGATGCAACGGAGGTGTATCACCATGGCGATACGACCCAGCGGCGGATGTTTTGCCGTGCGCTCCCTTCTGTAAACGGCGCAGGAGTTCTGGCTTCAGCCAGGAATCTCCGAGATCGCGCCAGCCCTATTCCCGGACCGATCGGCGGAGGAATGATCTCGATTGATCCTCACTGTTCCGAATCCCGATCAAATGTTCGCCCGCGCTCTGAAAGCCGGTGCAAAAACAAGTCTATCCCGTCAGACGAAGGACACGGCTGGCGCATCGGACGCGTAGAAGATCCCTTCGGCCTTCACTGGGAAATCGGCCACCCACTCGTAGCCCGGGATTGAACAAGTTGGTGCTGAAACCCAGAGATTAAGCATGGCTACCATCGCGAGCAGTGGCGCTGAGAAACTTGTGGTCACCGAGACTTGTGGTTGAAGTTTTCTTTGCCTTCCTGCGACAGGGCGTATCCCACACAGATCATATGCAATGGAGATTTATTCTCCCGTGCAAGAGCCTCGTTAAACGCCTCTGCACGGTCTCCCTGGCAAAGAACGTCTCCCAGGCGATAGCCTCTTGAAATACCCTCCGGTGTCAGATGCACTCACGAACTCGGCAAGCAGTTCCGCGCCTACATTTTTCACATCTCCGCCATCGAGTCTGTTGATGATCCCGGTGACGAACTCCCTTTCTTCCTTGCTCAATTTCGCAACGTCTATCATCCCGCCTCGGGGCGGTCGTCTCCACGCCCCAACTTCACTGTGCGCTACGAGCAACGGGCCCAAGCGGCGGAAGCCGCAGAAGGATTAGATCCGGAAGGTCTTCACTCACGGCACAAGCCGCCTCCGTTAAATGCGAACCGGACCGCCTTGAAGATGGCCGGGTCCGGTTACGCCAATGAAGAGATCGGAGATTCTTGTTCCCCAGGATGCCACTACCCTGCCGGTTTACTGATCCGTCCTCGAAAGCAACAGGAAGAGTAACTTTTTTGGCGTCGACTTCGAGGGTGACGACGATGGGGGCAAACGTCCGAAGCCTTCACGGCCGCAAAATCCTCCTAATCTTCATCTCTTAACTGAAAGACTTGCCACGGCCGACTCATTGGATCTCTTGCCGCCGGACATTGAGGGCCAGCGTTTCGTAATGCCCGGTAGACATACGGCACCGGATTAGAAATGGTCTCTTTCTCGTTCATGAGCTTGAGGAAGACGGTGTGCAGAGCGTCTTGAGCAGATGCCCGAGCGCCAAGGAGAGCACAGGCATAGCCCAGAGAAAGCTGGACCCCTGTTCTTCGTAAAGGCGGCGCACCTCTTCGTGGTTCATTTTCCGTCTACAAGAAACTGCTTTGTCCGCCCATATGACACGGCAGGAGGCAAAATTTGTCTAAGCTCGATGATTTTTTTCCCTTGCACTGGGAGCCGTCGGAGGCTTCCCCCGATAACCTATCAAGCCAGGCTCCGCCCTCCAGCAGCCGTCGCAAGCCATCGCGCGGAAAATGGGATGATTGTTCGCAATCACGATGCGGATGGACTGGTCTCCTATTGTCCATTTGCGCTTCAATACCCTGGTCTTAATTCCCTTCCCCGTCAAGATGGACAGCCGTGGTAGGGATCATTTGCCCTTTCGCTGCAAGCGGTTGACGACGCGAGTTGAGTCTGACGGGAGGCTTGACCGTCGCTCGAGTGTCTTACCTCTGCTGGGAAGTCTTTCTAAGCTCTTTCTGATTCTTCAAGGACACTTCCGCCTCCTCTAGGTTGGTCCCTATTCCAAAACAAAAGTCTGCTCCGTTCACCGTGACAAGACGACCTTCTAGGGACGACACAACGAACGGTTGATCCCTCAGGACGCGCTGCTTGATCAACATTGCCAACAATAGATCGACGCAAGACTTTTCCTGATAAGGACAGAGCGGTATGTCGCGAACGGTGGATATCGGCATCGTGACTGGTCATCGTCGGACAAAATTCAAGGATTGGAAACCCGTCAGAAATTGAAGCGGGAACTGGCCGCCAGCCGGGGTTTGTTTACAAGTATTGGCCTTCGGAGTTCGATGCTCAGGAAAGCACTCCACCACTGGAGCTCGCCCATGCTTTTGACTGTCCAGCAAAACTCAGGGCAGCGAATTCGGCACCACTTTTCTCAAGCTGTGCCGAACCCGTGCAGAGCATTAACGCGTGAGATGTTATACACGGCATTGACTCGCCACCACAAAAAGAAAGTCGTTATTTTACATCAAGGCGATTTCAAGCGATCGGCAACATTACAGCTACGAGCAATCCTCAGAAATTGCTAGACGCGCCGACCAACCTGTTCAGGCCTTCGCGCCCGGTGGAAGTGCGCATTAAGAACCAGTCAGTATTTCTCGATAGCAACCTGATCTCATCGGACTGAGCGAGGTGACCCGGGTGCGTTCAAAGTCGGAGTGGATTATTGCAGATAAGCTCCATGCGGCTGGCGCGTCGACTATCAGTACGAACGGCCCAAACTGCTTGATGGATGTTGTAAGCGCCATCCCGATTTCACTATAGTTGATGATGACGGGGCAACGACATGGCGGCACGCGCCAGGTAACAGCAATGGCTTAAAAGCGTCAGCAATTTTGACGAATATAGGCAGCGGTGGGGAACGTAAACTGGCAGCCACCACCGGCGGCTGGGTATCCTGCCGTTGGCGGAGGGCGGCGGAACAAGCTGGAACTTTACTGATAACGGAAGAGAAGGAAGGCTCCCGGGCTGGCAGCCGATGAAATCAGAGAGAAACATTGATGCAATTATCGGTAGATAAAACGTATGGGAGGAGGCAGAAGCTCTAGTGACCTGGGTTGAGGTAGCCGAATGACTGGCGGGGTAGCTCCGGCCTGCAGCGGTAGCCAGCGGCCAAGAAAAGTACAGCTGCTGCGGCGTGTTGAAGGTGTGAAGCCCCGGCGAAGCTGGCCGTTGTTTCCGAGAGTCTGGAAACTATTACGATGTTCAGCTCGAGATTCAAGTCAATCTCCCATTTGCACTTGTTGCGTGACCGTGAGATGCGCCTGAGTAGCGGATGGACAGTGAAGATCGGAAGGGGATTTGATGCCGACCAAAGGGATAAACGCCAGCCGAAAGAGCAACTCCCACCAACACCAGCACAGTCTTCAGCGCTCGTTCCCGACGCATGGCAGCCTCCTCTGGTTTTGTTACCGACAACATGATAGCCCGAATGGTTATTACGGCTTTCGCGTTGTGCCTCGCCAGCCACAATCCAAGTCTCACCCAGAAAAGGATAGGTTCGCAAATCGCTTGTGGCCCGAATGGATGCTAACTTGGCGGTGAGGGCATTGCGCCATTGTTGGGGGTGACTCCGGCGCAAGCTCGCCACTTTCAAGATCGGAGAGCCGCGGAGATCGTTTTTCGAAGATATTGTCTTACGCGGCCTGATCGTAGCGGTGGTGCAGGCCCCCGAGCCGCGCGCGAGAAACAACGCGACCCCGAGCTGCTGAACGAACTCTGCCGCCGGGTGTTTGCTTTGCAAGCTCATGTGAGTGCGGTCTTCGTGGTAGTAACGAACGTAGTCAGCAAGAAGTCGCTTCAGATGGCGGTCGTTGAGAGCGATGACGTGGTCGAGCAGATCTCGGCGGCAGCTGCCCACCCAGCGCTCAGCGACTCCGTTCTGCCAGGGACTTCGAATGGAGGTCCGCACACAGGCGATCGTCATCGAGCGGATCGCAGCGGGGACTTCCAATCCGTACATTGGTTGAAGGTGACGGTGGGGACCGTAAAGAAGTCCATGGCGGCCAGGGCTTCGCGGTGATTGTGAAGAAACGAAAGCCAACGCTTAGCAGACGCAGGATTTCTGGGTGCACGGCGCATCCAGCGGGGAGATCGTGCGCTCCGATACGTCGAAGCCGAGCATGAGGAGTTCGCCGTGGATGCGAGGCGCACCCCAGAGTGGGATTTTCAACGACCATTTGGAAGATCAGGTCACGGATTTGTTTGGAAATTCTTTTCCCGCCGACTTGCCTTCGCACTTTGCAGAGACATGGCCCAATACAATCGGAATCCGGCCCGATGCCAGCGGACGACGGTTTCTGGTGAGACCAAAAGAAGCGCGTCTTTCCATTTAGGCCAGAATCGGCGTGCCACCACCCAAAACAGCTTATCGAATGGACCGAGTCGCGGTTTAAGGTGCCTGCGTTTCAACACGGTCAGCTGCTGTCGGAGAGCAAGATTCTCCAGCATCAGGCTTCGGCGGGTGCGAAAGATGCGAAGAAGGACTCCAAACCAGAGCCGAAGGAACTCGAAACATGGTGCTCAGAGTTATAGCAGATCGGATCTTTGACCGCATTCCGATGCTGTTCATTTCAAAGCCGGATAGAATTGTGGCGAGGCACAACAAAGGAATTCTTTTTCAGGGTTTTTCTTGTTCGCATTTGATTCATGCCGCGCTTGTGAGAGCCAACTCTCCATGGTATTCGAGTCAACCAGGCCTGCCTGCTGGAACTGAAGCCGGCCTCGCGAGAAGACCGCGAAATTCGGGATGCTGCGGACGTTGTACTGGGATGCAAGCGCCGGGAAACGTTCCGTGTCCACCTTCACCACGACTGCACGTCCGGGCGAGGTCCCTCGCAACTTGCGCCACATGAGGAGCCGCCGTCCGGCATGGTCCGCACCAGGCAGCCCAGGAAGTCGGTCAGAACCGGAACCCTGCTCTCGCGAATAATCTCGTTGAATTCCTCTTCGTTGACTTCAAGGGGCTCGCCAATTGCGGGTAGCTCCGCCTTGCAGGCACCACATTTTCCGACATCGGCAAGGTGCCTGGCGGGAATGCGATTGACCTACCGCACGAGGGGCAGTTTCGAATCATGCGCCATAGCGCAATTCTAGGCCAGACGGTGCGTCTGGGCATCCGGTAGAACAACCGGCGCATATGGTTTAGGCTACGCCATGGCCAGGAAGTCATTAACTGCCTCCATCACACTCTGGCAGCAGCAGCGAAATGGTGCGACCCGGTATCCTCGGGAAAGATGCTCGACGGCGAAGCAAATCTGGCCTCGCGTTCTCGATACTGATCCCTCTCGTCGCCGCAATTCTTCTTTTCATTGTGATTCACGCCAAACTGCGCGGCGAGCAACTTCCCGATTTCGTAATCTTCATCGAAACCGTGGGCTTCGTTGCTGTCATTTTTAGCCGGCACCTGGTTCTTGCTTCGGGCATTGCGCGAGCACCGCGAGAGTGAAGATCGCTACCGCCAAATGGCTAACAATATCCAGGAAATCTTCTGGATGATTGATGCCGAGTCCAAGAAAGTCCGCGCGCGTGCGGCCTTGCGACTGACGGGGCGCATCTGCTAACCATGTCCGGTGTATGGACAAACTCACCGAAGAGGCAGTCCGAGAGGTTGAGCAGATCCATTCAAGCTGGATCGAGTTCGAAGTCGCTGGAGAAGATCACAGCTTGATGGCATTGTGCGCTGATGACATCGAATTGTGGCCGCCTGACGCGCAGCCTGTGCTTGGACGGGTGGCGGTTTCAGGCGCAGTTGGCGCTCGGGACAACGAGAATTCGCGGCATTGAGATTACCGATCGGCGTATTCGAGGTTCAAACGAGATTGCTTACTTGACCGCAACCTACAAAACTACGTTTTTTTCGGCAGAAGACTCCACCCCTAGACAAGCCCTCGGAAGCCATCTGTGGATACTGGAAAAGCGGGTCGGTAGGTGGGTTGTTACTCTCGTGAGCTGGTCAGTGTGGGGATGTGCCGCCGTTCCCGGGATTCGTCAGCCGCCTCCGTTCCCAGCGCCGGGTCCGCATACTGAAGACAGGCAGACCGTAAAATTGACACTCCGCGGCTCCTCAACTTCGTAGTTGCCACCAATCCAACCAGCATCCTCGGATTTGCCAGAACCTCCCTTTGTGGGACTTCATGTTGGTATTCCTGAGGACTAAACCACATCCATGACGACAAGGGTATCCCTTGTCTGTGAACAGCAGATTCGATCGGCCGTCAATGATCGGCATTTGCATCGAGCCGAACCTCTGAGTTCGTTACGGCGGGATTACCTGCACAAACTGGTAGTAGCGGTCACGGCATGCATTGGATGTGAACGAGTTTCCGAGAGGCTGAATCTGATCGAAATTCGCCAGGTAGAGGCCGAATGGCGGTGTGGTGTCAGCGATCAGGCCGCTGTCGGAAACACCTTCTCCACCGAGGCAGATGGAAATAGAAGTCATCATCCTCGGCCAGAACCGGGCTCAAGTTGGATTCCTTCTATGTTCAAGCGGCCATTCGGCGCGAGTCAAAGTAGAAGGTAAGATATTGTCGTAACTGTGCGTCGGTCAACACACTTGCGCCGGGAATGTGAGCCTTCAGATAGCTGTGACATATTCGAATTGTCTGCCGGGCCACCGCCAGCACGAGGATTGTCTCCGCCCATCGCATTGAGTGCATCACCGAAGTGCTTTCGAATGTCAGCGAACGTCTCCGTCCCCATCGGCACTGCCGGATTCGTAACATCAATTGCCTTCTGGAAGAAAGCCGGCCACGCTTGTAATCGTCTCGTAGTCGCTGGGCTTGAGGACGGCCATCAGTGAAACATCGCCAGATAGCGGTTCGCCGTTAGCCAGAACCAACCGCACGTCTTTCTCAGTCGCGTCGATCAAGTTGCGATAAGGCGAATCAGGAAGTCCTTGCGCATCTGCACGATTGGGTTTTAGCGTTGGTGGCGCCACGGCCTACCATCGCAAGCGGCGAAATCGGAGGTGCCGCCGTCCGCGCTCGTGTCATAGACCCGTCGAGAGCGCCCACATGCGCGGACGGGACGCCAAGCTACACCATCCGGACCTCGGACGATTGGATCGCCCGCGTTTCGACGCCTGGGCCATGGCTTGTTTGGAGCAAAGTCGCAACTGGCGGGATTCAGTCTCATCGCGGGCATCTTGGAGCCTTCAAAATGCAAATACTGATAGTGGGCATCGGCGCGTTGGGCGGAACAATTGCGGCGCGTGCCATCCGCACAGGACTGCCCGTCCGGCTTGCGGCTCGCAATACCGATTCCGCGAAGGCATTGCGCAGATCGGGCCTGCGAGTGTCCGGCATCGGAGGAGAGGTGAGGGCAGACGCTATCGACGTTGCCGCAGTTGAGGACTACGGAAAGGGAGACCAATTTGACCTGATCCTGCTGGCCACCAAAGCGCAGGACGCGCTGGAAGTCGCGCCCCACGTGGTGGGCCTACTTGCCCCCGAAGGAGTTATATTGCCTATACAGAATGGCGGCGTTGCACGGGTGCTTGCGGATCGTCTAGGCGAAGATAAGATCCTTGGTGGATTCTCAAATCTTGGTGCCACGATGGTAGAACCCGGCGTCTACGAGCAGAAGAATGCAGGGCATCTAGCTGATAGAGCGAACTTGCTGGTGGTGTCAGTGAGCGCGTCGAGCGGGTTGCGCGCGCCTTAGGTCGAGCGATTGAGGTCAAGGTATCTTCAAACCTGACTGGTGCCATCTGGTCGAAACTCCTGATCAATTGCTCGGTTACAACCCTCGGCGCGCTCTGTTCGCAAACCATGCGTCAGTACATGGAAACGGAGGCAGGCAAGAAGGTCTTCCGACGGACGTACGAGGAAGCGTTGTCCGTGGCACTTGCGATTGGCACTCGGCTGGAGCGTCTGGCCGTGGACCCGATTCCGCCCGGATGGCCGAGCAATTTTGCCGCAGAGGAACACTATGAGTCGTGGGTCGAGGCTGTGATTGCTTTCTATGGGGACGTCAAACCCTCGATGCTCCAGGACCTCGAGCGCGGCCGTAAGACTGAGATCGACTTTCATCAACGGCTATGTGGTGACGTTAGGCCACGCCTCCGGAGTGCCGGTACATATGAATGCCACAATTACAGGCCTTGTACACCAGATCGAACGTGGAGTTCTCCAGCCGACACGAGAACGGATGAACGAGCCAGCTGCTCAAACCTGTGAACGGACCCGTGGCAACAGTATTTGACGGCCAACTCTGACCGCTTGTCTCACTTCGGACGCCGCATGTCACTTTTCCTGCAAACGACTGGTTCTTCTCGGCATATTGTCCGGTGAGCAGGAGCATCGCCTAGAGGAGTTCCACATGAAGAAGATTCTGACTCAGTACGGAGTGTGCGCGCTTGCGGTCGCTCTGATGGTGCCGTTGGCGCAGGCGCAGCCGGCAGGAATGCAGGCCGCCTTCGGAAAAGATGCCGGAACGCTTTCCGACAAATTCACCGGACTCGCGCGCGTTATGTCGGGCAAGTACGACTGGAAGCCCGGCCAGGGCGTTCGCTCCGTCGGCGACGTGTTCAACCTGATCGTTACGGAGAACGGCATGCTCGTCGGCGTGCTTTCGGGCACACCGAATACAGGGGCAAAGCCCGCGCCCATCACCGATCCGGAGAAATTGCAGGAAGCTCTGAAGGCTTCTTACGTCAATCTGCAAAAAGCGATTACGGGACTTTCCGACAACGACCTGCAGGCGCCGGTGAAACTGTTCGGAAGAGACATGACGAAGCAGGGCGCGCTGATGCTGATTCTCGAAGATCAACACGAGCATCTGGGGCAGTCGATCGCGTACGCGCGCAGCAACGGCGTGGTTCCGCCCTGGTCTAAGTAGGACAACAATGGAAAACGAGGTGAAGAGAAAATGATCAAAGCCGCTATCTTATCCATGTGTCTCGCAGTTTCCTCACTTTCGCTTAATGCACGTGCCCAGGATGTGCGCGGGTATAGCTACGGTCCGGTCACTGAGGTGGACTACGTACACGTTGAGTACGGGCACTTTGATGAATACATGGCATGGGTGACTTCGACATGGGTGCCGACCATGGAAGCCGCGAAGAAAGCCGGGCTGATCATCGGTTACAAGGTCTTCCAGGCCTCTACCAAAATCACCGGATCAGCCCAATGTGTATCTCGAGATTACTTATAAAAACATGGCGGCTTATGCCGGGGACATCGGCGATCAAGCGGACGCGTTTGAAGCAGTGACCGAAAAAGTAATCTGTAACAGCGCGTGTCAGAACCAGGCCAGAGTGCACCGGAATGAGATCAGAAAAGTTCTGGGCACTGAAGTGACTCGTGAAATTATTTTTAACGTGAGATTGTTATACATGGCGAAGAGGTTTTGCCACCGCAGGTCTGTCCGTTGAGCAAATACTTTTGCTCGCACCGACTCGTGAAATGTAAGACCGGAACGCCATCGACATCTGCCTGCAAGGAGTGACTTCTCCATATGACAACTCAGGTTGTAACCAACTGGAAGAAGGAATGGTTCGAAATTGAAGACGCAACCTACCTGAACACGGCAGCACATACGGTGATGCCGCGCGTATCTATCCGCGCGGTCGAGCATGCGCTCGAAGCGAAGAAGTTTCCACATCGGGTGGACGAATCCGTGTGGTTTGAGGCACCAGTGCGAATCTGAAAGTCTCTTTCGAAAATGATTGGAGCTAAACCCAGGAAATCGCGGTCACCACGGGAGCCAGCGCCGGCGCTGCGGTCGTGGCGTACGGCCTCGAGTGGAAGCGAGGAGACGAGATCATCACCGTGCAGCGAGTTCCCGCTACAGTATGCCACCTGGAAGCCCATGGAAGAACGGGAGGGCGTGAGGCTCAGAGTCATTGGGCCGCGCGACCGGTTTATCACTGCGGGATGACCTCATTGATGCGCTAGCGCCTAAAACCAGAATCGTCTCCGTGAGCCTGGTGCGCTATGACGACGGCTCTCTGCTGGACGCTGCCCGATTGGCTGCCGCGTGTCATGCGCAGGGGGCGTTGCTTCTGCTGGATGTCAGTCAAGCCTGCGGCGCCGTGCCAATGAACGTCAACGATCTCGGCGCCGATTTTATGGTGTGCTGCCTACAAATGGCTGCTGAGCTGTTACGGTACGGGGTTTTTCTGGGTCAAGAGCGAGCACCTCGACAGGCTCCGGCCTATGCCTTTCTACTGGACAGGCCAGAACACGGACAATTTTTCGGAGTTGAATTTTGTCGACCCCAAACCGTGCCGCGACGCCAAACGCTGGGACGCCGCAGAATGGGCCACTTACTACAACTTCAATCTTTCCGCGATGGCTGAATCGGTAGATTTCGTGTTGCGCGCCGGCCCGGAAGTAGTCACCGAGCACAACCGGCACTTGATTGAATTTATGTTTTCTCGCCTTCCTGAAGACCGGTGCGTTCCCGCAAGTCCGCTGGATCCGGATAGGCGGGGGCCGTTTGGATGTTTTACGGCGCGCCAGCCGGAAGACCGTCAGAGCTTTACCAGAAGCTGCGGCGGGAAAACATCATAGTGAGCCTGCGGGACGGCAAGATTCGGGTCTCACCTTATCTATTCAACTCGGAGCAGGACATAGATCGCCTTGTCAGTGTGGTGTGCGACTGGCGCAACTGATGCAGGAGAAAAGTTATGACAAGTATCTATGAGCGGCTACAGGCTCTGCAAATCAATTTGCCTGAAGTTCCCCGCCGGTGGTCGATGGCTACGTCCCGTCGTTTGTGCCCTTTGTGCGGACCGGCAATCTCGTTTATTTGTCGGGACGACTGGCGAAGAAGGACGGCAAGCCATTCTCCGGCAAAGTGGGGCAAGAAATCACAACGGCGGAGGGCAGGCAGGCAGCGCGTGATGTCGCCATCGAACTCCTCGCGACGTTGCACGGTGCCCTGCACGACCTGAATAGGGTGAAACGTATCGTCAGGCTGCTGGTACTGGTGAACAGCGCTCCCGGCTTTACCGAACCGCACGAGGTCGCCAATGGCGCCTCCGAACTTTTTCTGGAAGTCTTTGGCGAGCGCGGCGCGCATGCCCGCAGCGCGTTTGGCGCGGCGCAGATCCCATTCGGCTCCTGTGTGGAGATCGAGATAATTGTCCGAGGTTTCTGATTCCGACAGCGAATGCCAGGTTATGAAGCACACAGGTCGAATGCGAGGCAGAGCCCGCGCCCATCACCGATCCGGAAAAGTTGCAGGAAGCTCATGAAGGCTTCTTACGTCAATCTGCAAAAAGCGATTGCGGCACTTTCCGACAACGACCTGCAGGCGCCGGTGAAACTGTTCGGAAGAGACATGACGAAGCAGAGCGCGCTGATGCTGATTCTCGAAGATCAACACGAGCATCTGGGGCAGTCGATCGCGTACGCGCGCAGCAACGGCGTGGTTCCGCCCTGGTCCCACTAGCGGCTGCTGCTGTAGGCGCTCAAACAAGTGTCCGGCGGGTGCGAAACGGAAGTTGCCGACTTGCATCAAAGATGCGAAAAGGTGGCTGTTTTTGAGGGATATATGAGAATGAGCATACGGAAGTTGAGTTTGGTCGCTGGTTGTATGGCCGCCCTGATACTGGCCACGATACCTTTGTGCGCTGCACAGTGCCCGCAGACCGATCTGGTGGAGTTCGAGAAGATGACCTGGGTGGAAGTGAAGTGCGAGATCGCGGCGGGCAAGACGACGGCGCTCATCTACACCGGCGGTGTCGAGGAACGAGGCCCCCAGAACGCGAACGGCGGCCATAACCTCATAGCGCATGCGACGGTCGAAGCGATCGCGAGAGAACTCGGCAATGCTATCTTCCTGCCCGTGTTGCCCTACACTCCGAACGATGCAGAATCGATTCCCGGTACCATCGGGATCACGAACGAGCTGCTCGCTGCCATGCTCGAGCGCATCACGGAGCAAGCGTTCCTCAACGGTTTCCGCAACGTGATTCTGATGGGCGATCACGCTGGCGGCCAGCCGGAGGTCTACGAGGAGGTCGCCAACAAGCTCAACGGCAACGCTAGCGGAGCTCTCCGTGTGTTCTACTGTGACCAGGTCTATAGGCCCGCCAATGATGCATTCGATCAGTACCTGACGCAGCACGGCTATCCACCCGGCCTCCACGGTTACCTTTTTGACACCTCGGAAATGATGTATCTCGACAAGGACAACACATGGGTGCGCAGAGATCTGGTCTCCTCTGCAGTGGGAGATCCCGTCGTCGCCGGGGATGGCAAGGTGCAGATCGGGCCGCAGAGTCCGCATAACGGAATCCAGGGTGACGCGCGCCGCTCAACGGCGGAGCTGGGGAAGCGCGCATTCGACATGAAGGTCGATTACGCGGTGAGGCAGATTCGCAGCCTCCTACCGACCAAATGATTCAACTCCCATCAGCACGGGCATCCCCGAGCCCCCATAAGCGCAATGACGCAGGCCTGGGCTGGGGCTCGATTATCTGTCGCGAATCGTCCTTACTACATAACCAGAAGTATTCACAGGAGTTTGCCATGAGCAAGATCGCAATTACCTCGCCCGAACTCACGCCGCCGGTCGGCCCGTTTTCCCAGGCGGTCGAAGTCGGTGGTTTCATCTATTTCAGCGGTCAGGTCGGCCAAGACCCGGCGACTGGCAAGGTGGTCGAGAGGTATTGCGGCCGAGACGGAGCGCGTCTTCCAGAATCTCTCGGCGGTTCTCAAGGCGGCCGGCAAGGGTTTCGATGATGTCGTGCGCGCTGGTGTGTATCTCACGAGCATGAGTGATTACGTGGCGCTGAATGGCATTTACGCCAAGCATTTCAGTCAACCCTTTCCCGCCCGTACGGCGATCGCGGTGGCCGCGCTGCCGCTTGGGGCCTGCGTTGAGATCGACCTCGTCGTCAAGGCTTGAGGCTACGCACGGAGGCTGATCTCATGAAGTACACATTTCACATCGTCGATGTTTTCAGTTCGACACCGTTCGGCGGTAAACATGGACGAAGCTCGGCGCTGATGCTGATTCTCGAAGATCAACACGAGCATCTGGGGCGGTCGATCGCCCACGCGCGCAGCAACGGCGTGGTTCCGCCCTGGTCTAAGTAGGAGCGCCGATCGCCTCCGCAGAGTCTTGCCGTGCACGGAATCGGCAGTCCTTAACGAGCCAACCTCCAGAGTCGAAGTTCTGAAAGGAGAACGCCATATGAACAAAAAAGAACAGGCGCAGTATTGGTTGCACTCCTTATGTGCAAGCTTGGCCTTTCAATCGTCGGCGCAGGACGCGGAACCCAAATTCAACTCCAACGCCGATGACCTCACGAAGATTCGCGGCCTATTGGACGAGTTCCGTCAGGATATTACTTCGCAAGGACGGCTACTGTCCGTCCGCAGAAAGCTGATCCGATCTCACGCTGCAATTTCTTCGAGCCAATATTCATGGTGCAACCCGCCGAGAACATCTCGCGCTCTTATCCGGCAATCGCCTGGCAACTCATGGCGATGGATACTTGGGCACGGCCGCGGCCTGCTGTCGGAATCCGGAATGCCTGGTCCCAAGCTCGCATGGGGTCGTCCCTGATTGTAGTGGGTAACCCACTCCCGCAAGATCGTCCGAAGATGCTTCTCGCTCAACGGGATCACGTAATCCAGACATTCACGGCGGATCGTTCCCATCAGCCGTTCACAGTAAGCATTGGCCTTCGGCGCCTGCACGGGTGTTCGTAGAACTTTCAGCCCGAATGCCCCCAACCCATCGTCAACTTCTGCCGAAAAGATCGAATCCCGATCATGAATCAGGAATCGGTAGGTGTGATCGCTCGGGATGGCTTCTCGAAACTGCTGCAAGGTCCAGGCGGCAGTCGGATGGGCCGTAACATTGCATTGCAAGAATGCGGCGACTTCCCACTTCCATCACCACGAACACGTACAGCACTCGGAAGCCGGCCGTGACTGCCGCAACAAATCACTCGCCACGATGACCTTGGCGTGATTGCGGACAAACGTCCGCCAGTGCTGCGAGGATGTTCTCCTACCGCCTCGCGGATCACTATCTTGCGGCCAGTACGCCCGCACCGTTCGCGGCGAAACCAAGATCCCGAACTTCACCGACAGTTCTGCTGCGATGCGCTCCTCGCCCCAGGTCGGGTTCTCCTGCACCATGCGCACAATCAGCTGGCGAAGCTTCCGGAATCCGCGGTCTTTCCAGCCGCGACTTCCACCGCCGAAACTGCTTCAGAACCTGTGGCCATCGCCGAAATTCAAAATGCACCTCGAAGGTGGCCCTGAACAGAGTGTCACGATCGAGATGGGTTGAGTCGGTGGGCACGGATGCTGAGTAGGAGCCAGCTGCTCCTTGATTAATGACCGAAGATCCGACACTCGTTCCACGAGGTGTACGCCAGTGGATATCCGCGGATCTCAGGCCGCGCGGTCGTAGCGATGGTGCAAACCGCCTAATCGTGCATGGCAGATCACTGGACCGGTGGCCCCAGAACGGATTCTGCGGCCAGGAGTTTCTTTGCGGAGGCCAAGATGCGTGCGGTCGTCATGATAATAAGACGCGTACGTGGAAAGAAGCCGCTTCGAGATGGCGCTCGTTCAGGGCGATGATGTGGTCGAGCAGATCGCGGCGGCAGCTGCCCACCCAACGCTCGGCCACTCCATTTTGCCACGGACTCCGAATCGAGGTTTGCACGCCCGTGATTTGCAGGGAGCGAAGCGCAGCGGGTACTTCCAGGCCGTATTTCTGGTCGTGATCGAAGAGCAGGAATTTTGGGGCCGATTCGTAAGGAAAGGCTTCTCTTAGCTGTTGGACGATCCAACTGCTGGTGGGATGCTGAGTGACGTTGAAATGAACAATCTGTCGCCGGTCATGGCTAATAATAAAGAAGCAGTACAGCAGGCTGGAAGGTGACCGTCGGGACAGTGAAGAAATCCATGGCGGTGATCACTTCGCGATGATTGCGAAGAAAGGCCTGCCAGCGCCGGGCACAGTCCTGGATCCCGGGGCGCTCGCTTCATCCAGCGGGAGATGCTTCGCTCGGATACATCGAAGCCCAGCATGGAGGAGCTCGCCGTGAATCCGAGGAGCTCCCCAGGTCGAATTGTCTGTCACCATTTGGAAGATGAGATCCCGGATCTCCTGGGATAGCTTCTTCCTTCCGACTCGCTCTTTCACCCTGGAGATCAGACTCCAATACCTGCGGAAGCCGGCACGGTGCCAGCGGACCACGGTCTCCGGGTGACGATGATGAGAGAACTCTTCCAAGCGGACCAGAACCGGTGCGCGAGCACCCAGAACAGTTTGTCCAGGGGCTGAGCTTGGGCTTGCGGATGCCTGCGTTTCAGCACGGTGAGTTGCTGGCGGAGCGCCAAGTTCTCCAAGAGCAGTGTGCGATGCGAACGAAAGCAACGAGCCAGTAGTCCGAACCACAGCCGGAAGAAGCGGAACATGGAGAACAGTCATAGCAGATCGGCGGGTTGAGGAAAGTGTGCAAGCTGTTGATTTCACGGCTGGCCAGAATTTTGGCGAATGACAAGCAACCCAACCAGCAAGATGGCCGACAGGTAAGGTGCAAAATTCTGTCTGCTTGGCGTCACGTGCATAGCGCAGGACTCCTCAGAGCGGCCCCCAGCGTTCGCTCGCTCTCGAAAGCAGGGCATAACGACCAGCGAGACACCCGCCAGAACAGTGCCCGGCACGCCGTGTTCGGGCGCACGTCTTGACCAAAGACCCAAGGCAGATTCATAAGCGATATAGGCCGCGAAGGACAAAAACACATGCCAACCACCCTTAACGCACGAGTCTCATCAATTCGCGATGCTCGACGTCTGCGTCGACTGACATCTTCCACAGTAGGACCGACCCCGATGTGACTTCGATGAAGCTATCGATTCCAAAGCCCGCGAGCGAAATACTCACAGCAATAACCCCTGTCGCAACAGCCACCAAGCTTTCGATGCTATTCCATGCGATCGCGAAATACTCGAGCCTTCACCGGCGATTCACAACACCGGTACGACCCACGATGGTGGCGGTGCTTGCGTCCCTCCACTTCTCCGTGTCCGCCTCGAACTCAGACGCTCAATCGGTAAAATGCTCCCGAGTTCACGTGGACAATGCAAACTCCATACTCGGCCTCTTTTTTCTATTTAAGAACTAAAGCTGGGCCGCAAATAGGGAGTCCTCGTTCGCGTCTACGTCTACGATTGCGGCCACGCTCCGGAAACTGTGAATGCCTGCTTTGGATGTCACCTGGATTGGTGGACGTCGGGAAGCACCGACAAACATCTCGGCCATGAAGGCCAATTAGCTTGGCAGTCCGATGCGCTAAGTAATTCCTGAAACCGAGGATCTGAGCGCAACGAGGATCTAGCCGCGGCTCCCATTTGCTGTAAACGAGGAATGTGGAGCGTTCAGCCACACGGCCTTATCCAACAGGGCAAATGCCTTGTCCCTCTCGCCCGAGAGCGCGCGTAGATCAGCGCGACATCAAACGGCGAGACATAGGACTTTCTTCGCGCGATCTGGAGAGTGTCTGAAGGATCTTTTCCGCTTCACAGCGCCGATTGCCAGCGACGGCATATGCGGTGCCCCAACGCAGCGACAAAGAAAGGGTCGCCAAAGAAAGGGTCGCCTTTCGTAATCTCGACTGCCCTTGAATTCCGCGACGGCCTGCTCGGGCATTCGCTTTTGCTCGTAGGTCCATCCGAGAATGGTCCGCTCCCATGGATCGTCAGGTTGCGATTTGAGGAACTTCGCCGCCAGGCGGACTGCCTCATCGTAATCCCGTGCCGCGAAGCTGTGCCAGCAGAGGCAGGAGTTTAGTCCGTCTCCAACCGGATCCAGTTCCACTGCGCGCCTGCTCTCCGCCTCCGATTCGGCAAGCCGGCCCATGGCCATGAGGTAGTGCGCATGTTCGTGGCGGACATCGGCGTCGCTAGGGTTCAGCTCCAACGCGCTGAATTCCTGCTCCGCTCCCGCAAAGATCCCAGTCGTAGTGCAGCTTGACCAGCGCCACTGCGCCATGGCCCTCCGGCAAGCGCTCGTCTTTCTGTACTGCAAGGCTCGCCGCTTCTTCGCCTTGCCCCAGCCCTCGCGGGCGATACCATGCCGAAGAAGGCCAGCAAAGCGTAAGCCTCGGCCATATGGGCATAGGCAGGCGCGTAGTTCGGGTCGAGCTTGATAGCCTGATGGTAGTATTCAATGCTTTTCGCAGGTCGAGACTATCGAAGTAGTCGTTTGCCCGCAGGTAGTTCTCGTACGCCTCGGGGTTCACTGCCTGTATCTTTGGCGGTGGGGCTGGCTTCGGACCGCCCAATCTGCTTTCGATCTGCTTCGCGATGTCCGACGCTACCTCATCCTCTAGGGCGAGGACGTCACGAAAATCTCTTTCATAGGTATCGGCCCAGAGATGCCGGTCGTCAGATGCGCGAACCAGCTGCGCAGTGACGCGTATATGACTGCCGGAGACGTTGCACGGAGCCTTCTACCACGGCGTCCGCATGGAGCTCGCGCGCATCGCCGGCAGAGACTTCTTGGCTGCTTTGTACTGGATCGCCGAGGTGCGAGAAATCACTTGCAGACTCTCTATTCGCGCCAGATCGGTAGTCAGTGCCTCGGTCATGCCATCAGCGAAATAGTCTTGCGCGGTATCGCCAGAGAGATTCTGCAAGGGCAACATTCCACGATTGTGCGCACCGGCCGGGCACAGACCGCCAAACAAGCGTGCTCGCCATTTGCCCGGGAAGAGCCATAGCACCAAAGCCAGGGCAGTCGCAGCCAGGACGCGCCAACTAGGCAACACGCCACCGCGTCGTGGGCGTCACAGTTTTCGCTTCCTCGCCTACGCGCGCGAAGGTATTTCAGCAGGCGCTTGCTCGACGCTCTCTGCCGCCAGCTTTTGCACCGGCGCCACGAAGCGATAGCCGCGCTTGGGCACCGTTTCGATGTATTTCTGTCCTACTTCGCCGTCGCCAAGGGCTTGCCGAAGCGTGAAGATGTACTTCGACAGATTGGCGTCTTCGACAAAGCTGTTCGGCCAGAGCTTCTGCATCAATACTTCTTTTTCGATCAGATGACCGCTGCTTTCGAGGAGAAGGAGCAGCGCCTCAAAGGCCTTAATGGCGCGAGGGGAATGGGCTGGCCATCGCGCAGGAGCAGACCTTCGGAAGGGTCCATGCGGAAGGGGCCGAACTCGTATAAGTGCTTCGCCGCCTGGGACATACAGCCTTCCAGAAAGATTCGAAGAATTCTCGAACTTTCCTCAAAGACTCCCGGCTAGACTCCGCCTATCGTGCGGGGCGTTGCGAGGGGCTGCGTCACGCATCGGAAACCCTAATCTTAGGCGCGATTGTAGCGAAATTACACTGCCGCAGCAACAACGCGAGGAGAAGGATATGAGAAACCTCAGAATAGCCGTGCCTACGATTACGGCAATGCTGTTGGTAGTGGGCCTGACCGTACCATTTGGGAAGGCCTTCGCCGAATCTAAGCCCCATCTGAACCTTCAAGTCGATCAACGTGGATTTGACCGGCGTAACCTTAACGCAAGCTTTAGGCATCAATGCTGAGAAGGCGATATCGTTGGCCGTTACCAGGTAGGAAGCGTGGTCCACGGTTTCCTTTTGAGCGAAGGCACACTTACAACGATTGACTACCCAGGCGGCATCAGCGGTACCTACCTCAGGCTCATGGAATTAGCCCGGAGGGTGTCGTCGTCGGGACTTTATACGGATCACGGCACAATCGCCGGCGGCGACGCCTTGCGAACCCGCGCCTATCTCCGGGATGCATCCGGCAACTTTACCGCGATCGACTTCCCTAGCGCAGAGAACACGTTCGCCATCAAAATCACACCGACGGGTCAGGTCGTGGGGCTGCTACCACCACCAGAACAGCGATTTTGCGGCTTCCGGGGGCGGTACGATGCACGGGTATCGTGTATCAGAACGGTACATACGAATCCTTCTCCGTGCCTGGCACCATGCACAATGGAATCGCACGACACGGCCGGATTATCGTTGGCGTGTGGTTTCCCACCCCAACTGAATTCCACGCGTATAAGGTGGAGGAGGGAGACTATCAACTTCTCGACATACCGAATTCTATATCCTCCGATGCCCGCGACGTTAACCGCTCCGGCGACGACTGTCGGATTTTTTATCGACCTCTGCGAATAAGACCCATGGTTTCCTGCTCAGCAAGGGCGAGTTCACCACCATCGACTATCCGGGGCATGACGTGGTTTCGACACAAGCACGCGGTATCAACCCTCAGGGTGACATCGTTGGGTTCTATGTATCTAAAGACGGCGCGGGGGTATCGCACACTCACGGATTCGTCGCAACCAAAGAACAAGGACGAAGACGAAGGCAACTGACAGAACCAGGCAACTCGCGTATTCAGTCCATAACGTCATGGTCGATGCCTGCACTCCGATGCAGAGACGGGGGCGTGTTGGAGTTATCCGGGACGTGGGAGACGGAAGGTGGGCTATCAATAACGTCTCTCGGTAATAAAGGTCGCATGCCCACACGAGCGTTTCACGTCGGACGGCGCGAACCAACCCAGCAATTTCTACTGTGGCGCACATTCGCTGTGGCCGGTGAACAAAGGCCCGAAACACATTGCCTCTCAACCGCCACAAGAAGTTCTGCATTGCAATCATGGCGGTACGTATCAGCGATCGCGGGGTACCTGAATGCGAGCAGTTGCGCGTCCGCGCTGCTGCTGCCTGCTCATGCAGCTCCCGCCGTAGTAGGGATCGCTGCCATTGAGAAATATTGGTTTACACCCGGCGGACCACCCACCACCAATTACAGAACTGAACATCACCGTCGATCAGGCTACGGCGCAATGGGGGCGCTGGCGTACGCCCGTGGGTTGGACAGCGTTGCCTGGACAGTTACTGTGGCGGTACTCATGCGCCGCCATTCCATCGCGGAACCTACCTGAACGGATGAAGAGAGTGCAAGGCGGTTCCTGGCGGATCCAGGTACATGTTGGGACGACGGTCCCGAGCGCGTGGAATGAGTGCGAACCTGGAGACAACTCCGCTGGGTGAGACTTCGGGGCAACCTCGCACGGGCCAGACAACCTTCGGAAGAAACAGCGCCAGAACTCTACCGCGTAAAGACCAAGGTCAGCCAGGTACCTTTGCTTGTAGAGGCTTGAGATTGCGACCGTAAGGGCTTGACACGATTGCCGCAATTGGTCGCGCCCAGAATCATCTCCAGTATCCTGACACCAGGTGATCGGACCAGGAATGGACCACGAAACCCGGTAGCGCCCTGCCTTCAGGAGGATTCGTAAGCGAATCCGTGTAACCGTCGCCCCACCTCGTCGTAAGCGTGTATAGGAAGGGAGAGAGGATGCCAGTGCTGGTGTCAGCGCCCTCGGACCTGTTGCGGCAGTTCCGTCACGGCGACCTCGACGCCTTCAGAGACGCTATTCCGTCCGGCACCAAACGGGAGTCTACGGCTGGATCGCTCTGAATTGTACGCGATCCAGCCACGAGCCGAAGACCTCACCATCGAAACACTTTTGGCGCATCTATCGCGCGCACGCCCGCTTCGACGCCGTACGAAGCTTCGGAGCGTGGGCGCGACGCATCGCCACGCAATGCTGCGCTCGATCACCTAAAGACAGAGCGGCGCGACAAGTGCCTGTCCGACGAATTGGCGTCGCCACCGTTGCCAGATCCCGGAATCGCCGAGGAGCTCCGCCGGGAAACGGCGCGGGTATTCCTGCCGGCTTCCGCCGAAGCTGCAAGTTGCGGCCACGCTCGGCTCTGATCAGAAGAGCAACCATACAAAGAAATCGCCGGAGGCGCTGGGCATTTCCACGGGAGCCGTTGGCTGCGCGTCCTCCGAGCCCTCCGCTTGCTCAGAAAGAATTGCAGCGACGAGGAATCAAGCCATGAATCAACACGACCAGGAACGAATCGAAGCAATTGCTCAGGAAGTCGTTGCCACCGATGAGCGCCAGAGTTGGCGCGGAACTGCCGCGCGACCTCTGGTCCGCGATGCTGAAGCGCCTCGAAGTGCGTCCCGCTGCGGGTTCCGTGGTTTTGACTCGGCCCTGCTCGCGGCGTTGCCTGTGTGGCTTGTGTCATGTTCCCGGGAGCGATTCCGGTGCTGCTTTATCACCTGTAGTTGGAGGACTGTATGAACACTCACCCTTATCTTCGCGCCTACATGGCAGGCATTGTCTTGCCCAGCCTGGGTCTGCTGGTCGCACTGACAGCATTCATCCTGACGCGGCTCGTGTTCCACGTCCCCATGCCACGATTGAGCGCGTCATCGTTTTCCCAATGGCACTCGTACCCAATGCATTCGGCGCCTGGAACATTCTCTATCTTTGGTCTCGGCCGCACCGCCATTGGCCCATCGGTCTCCACGGCGCGCTGTTGCCGCTGGTGATGGTGGCGATTGGAGCAGTCTTTGCTGCCTTGGGTGGATTCCTGACGGTCGGCACACACGGCATCACTTGGTTCCAGGCCATCCAGCGTCCCGTATGCGCTGATCGATTGCCCTGGTTCATCTCCGCCGTCGTGGTCTATTACCTTGTGTGGAAGTACGTTGTGGGATTCTTCAACCGACTGTTAGGGATCGCATGAACACAACTCTCAGATGGCTGTCGGGTTCGGATTGCGCCGGATGCGAACCATGCCCCTCGCGGAATCCAGCTTATCTACGCGCGCGCCTTGTAGTAGGCGATGCGACCAAGGAGCATCGCTCGCCTGCCGACCTTCTTTGGGTCTGGCGAAACCAGCTCTGACTCATGAAGGCAAGGACTCGGCTCAGGAGTTGTCTTTCAGCCGGTGACCTGAGTGAAGCAACCGAGCCAGGAAGCTGTGCTCACTGTCCTCAGGCCCTTCGAAGTCGAGCATGTGAAATTCACCGTCCGGCTTGAGAACGCGCTGATCGCTGCAAGAGTTCTGGCCCTTCCTCGTCATGTGGAAGATGGTGAAACATGAACGAGGAGAACACACCTGGTCGAAACTAGCCTCTGGATATGGAAGGTCATCTCCAAATCCCTGGTCGAACGGATGGGGACGCCGGCGCAGTGCTGCTTTACGTCTCGCCCGTGCAAGAGCCGCGGATCCGGATCGAATCCCAACTACCGTTATATCCGGATGGAGACGCTTGATGAGACGTGGCCAGCGTGCCGGTGCCGCAGCCGACGTCGAGCACTTGCTGGCCTGGCCGAAGAGCCTGCTTGATCAAGAAGCGCCTTCCGCTGCATCACCGCCGAGCAGCTTCACGATCGGTCATAGAGCGGCAAACGACCAATCATGTCCCGCCGCGGGAAGACAGGTTCTTGAAGATGCGGGCATCGTTCTCACTCTCTATTAGTGAAATAGCTCGAGTTCTATACTGAATAGATGTTCACTCGAACATTGTATTCACTTGATCACAGAACAGGCACGCGGCTTTTGTCTGTTATTGAACGAACGGACGCTGCATGCTTCAGAAACTGAGGATCTCATGGCGGTTAGAAAGGATGACCGTCGAGTGCAGCGGACACGTGAGCTTCTCCGCACAGCCCTACTCGTCGGTGATAGAGGAGAAGGGATTCGAAGGTGCCTCAGTACAGAACATCATCGATCGCGCCGAACGTGGGCCGGGCGACGTTCTATGCGCACTTCGACAACAAGGAAGACCTCCTGGTGAGCGGCCTGATGGATTGCGCGAGGCGCTCAAAGAGCACCAAGCCAAAGCGCACTCACGCCGGAGTGCTTCCGACGAACGGTTATTCGCTTACAGCCATGAGATGTTCGCGCATATCGCCGAATACCGAACTGCTTTTCGGGCAATGGTGGGCAAGCAGAGTGGCGCCCTGATCCAGCAACTTCTCCATAAGATCATCGTGGATCTCGTTCGAGACGATAAGAGCCATGGTGGGACGGCGGGTATGACGACTCGGCTCCCACCGAGGCGGTCGTCCACCTGTCGCGGGCGGCCTCTTCGGGCTAGCAATGTTGTGGGCGGGTGGGAAACTGGCGGCTATCTGTGGAGGAGGTAAACGTACTTCTTTTCGGCGGCTCGCGATGCCAGCAGTCAAGGCAGCGCTGAGCTGGAAGAGAATGCGGCCGCCTCAGAAAACGTTGTTGCTCGCGAGGCTCTGCAGCGTTTCGAGTCGACTTGTCGGCAGCCCTCTTCGGTCCAGCAAACGCACCGAAAAGGCTCTGTAATTCTAAGTTCCGACTCAACCGCCTTGACTCAGGGGCTTGGCCGCTGAACGTTTGGCACGAAACGTTCGGGTGCCAGTTCACAAACGCTCCGTTGGGATTCTCCTTCCACGCCCAGACATGCAGCGTGTAGAACGCCGGGAGCCCAAAGCGATTCGGTGCTTCGAACAAGTGAAAAAGCTGCCCCATGAGCTGCGGCGGGGCCGCGGATGTTTCGTGTCCCACGCGTCTGCAAGAACCAGGTAGTCGGCGCCGATCAGCCGCAGGTCGTCCGCTTGGCGTCGGATCGTAGATCACGATCTGGGACGCGTGGCGTCAATTACACCACCGTTCACCAGGTCTCCGTTCACAAAGTGGAGTCCCATAGCCCCGTTGTCGGATCCACTTACGCAGCCGAATTGAAGGGCATACCCTCCGCCTGAGCTACTGAGCACATCCTTGAAGCGTTCGGTCGACTCCGGACGATTTTGATAAGGGCGCTAGCCTTGTTCTGTTGGTCCGGCGTCAGTTCGGTGATGTTGCGGTGCCAGCGCGTGCGAATGGCCATCTTGCGCCAGTGCGCTGCGAGAGGTAGACGCCTCACGAGAGCGAGAGTCGATGATGGAATACTGGAATTGGATCGCGAATCTTCCGACTTTCATTGTAAGAGCCTCCTAGAAACTTGAATTGTCGCTGGAACCGGCGTATCGGATCCGCCATTTGAAGCCCAGGAATACAGTGACATTTCTCCGGGATTCCAGTGCCGCCCATGTGGAACGGTGTGCACTAAGCGGGATGCACGCTTCTGTTGCTCAGGAACCGTGTCCGTTTCTGGTCCGCCTACGCTTCCATCTCCGACGCAGGCCTTCCGGGCACTTCAGCACTCTCTTGTGGTAGGGAGGAACCGGTGGGCAGGATCATCGGCACCCGGCGGCGATACTCGGCGTACTCTGCATGAGCTCAGAACCAGGTCTCGTTCCTCGAATTGAATCGCTATGAGAATGTATGCGGTAGTAGCGATGGCGAAGACCAGATGCGCAGCCGTCATCACAGGGGCTGACCAGAACACCCATCAGCCAGCCGACATAAAGAGGATGCCGCACAAGCCGGTACAGGCCCGGCGTACGGAACTTGAGCGACGTGTAAGGACGCCTGAGCAAATGCAGCCATACCTGGCGCAATCCGAATAGATCGAAATGGTTGATGAGGAACGTCGCAACCAGCACCGTTAACCAGCCGGCGGCAAACAGCGCAATCAGGGCCAGCCGTCCGGCGGTGTTCCTCCACACTCCAGACCACACCACCCATCGGTTCCCATTTCCAGAACAACAGGAGGCAGAGCGAGGCTGGAGAACAGCACATATGTACTGCGCTCGACTGGGGCAGGCACGATCCGGGTCCACGCGGCCTTGAACCATTGCCGCGCCATAATGCTGTGCTGAATGGCGAACAATCCCAGCAACGCGGCATTGATTGCCAACGCCTTTATGAATGGTGACTGGGGACCGGAATCGATGGACTTCGGGACGGCGAAATTCCCGAGGAAACCGATCGCGTACAAGAACGTTGCGAAAAACACCAGATAGCAACACGACACCATACAAGAACGCTGTAATTCGGTTGAACATGTCGATTCCTTCTCCTTCGGATGGCCTGTGGGCTGCGGTATTGCCCAAGTCAGAGCGACTCTCCACGCTGCCTATTAACTCTCCGAAAGGCCGTCTGCGTCCTTGAGGAAACTTATTTTTTCTGTTATTTTTCTGACGTGATCTCAGAGCGTATCCAACTGTCGCCATGAATTCGGCCTTCCGATTGCAGTCAGAACGTCTCGTCTTTCCTCTGAAGATGAAAGACGCCAGATTGACATGGGTATGACACGATCGCACTAGAGTGTAGATTTGGCGCTGGTGCGGGAGAGGCGTTGCATCAGGGCTTGGAAGCGGGATGGTCACGCAGTGAAGCGAAATCCGGATCGTTTTCGAGCCACTCCCTTGTGGCCATATCCGTTGCGGCACCGCCTTTTCCAGCAGGTTGAGTGCCTGGTCCTTTTCTCCCATAAGGGAGTAGGTACAAGCCGCATTGTAGAGGATCGTGGTCTCCTCGGGATCGATCGCCAACGCGCGACCTAACCATTCCACGCAGCGATTTCGATCGCCGTGCAGTAGCCAGGCGGTAGCCCCTAGATAGAGAGCGCGTGCATCCTCGGGATAGAGCTCCGTGTGGCGTTCCATGACACGCAAGGAGTCCTGGTTTGGCCTTGCGCGCCTCTTCCGTGACGATCCAGATGGCGAAGGCACATTGCAAAATGCGAAAGCGCCTGATAATCGGCGGGATTCAATCCGCTCGCCTTCTTAAACCAATCGGAGCCTCCTCCATTTTCCCCTGCGCAAAAACAGGACCGTGCATAAAAGTAGCAGAGGGTCGAAGAGCTTCGGATTGAGCTGCATCGCGGTCTTCAATTCTTTTTCAGCGTCGTGATAATTCTTGTTTAGAGATTCCGCCAGTCCCCGCGATGCATGCGCTTCAGCCGATTCCGGATCCAACTCGATCGCGCTGCCGGCTGGCTGTCGCAGCCTCTCTCAAATTGTCTTTGCTCGCTTCAAAATACATATATAGGAACGAGGAAACATCAGCGACCCCGGCAAAGGCAGCGGCATAACTCGGATCGATAACAATGGCGCGGGCAAACATCTGCCGTGCAAATTCCAATCCTTGCGTCGAAACTGATAAACAACCTGGCGGCCAGCGAAGATAGTAATCGTATGCCGCTGCACGTCGCGAGTGGGGATCTTTCAATGGCCCGCTTTCCTGGTCGCTGAGCATCACGCGCAGGGCACGCGCGATGTTCTGCGCGATTTCGTCCTGGATAGCAAAGACGTCCTCGAGTTGCCGGTCGCATCGCTCCGCCCACACTGAGTGACCGGTTTGGGTTTCGGCGAGCCGGGCGGTGATGCGGAGACGGTTGCCCGCTCGACGGACGCTCCCTTCAAGCACGAACGCGGCACGTAACTGCTGGCCAACCTCTATTACCGACAGCGGTTTGTCCCGGAAGGCCAACACGGCCGAGCGCGGAAAAGGCGGAGATCCCTGATCTTGGCGAGTTCCGTGATGACGTCTTCTGTCATACCGTCGCGAAAATACTCGTCACTCTTGTCCCCGCTCAGGTTCTCGAAGTAGAGCACCGCTACAGATTTTTCTGGCTCAGGCTCCGGAGCTACGCCGCCGCTCGTAGTCTGCACAGATTGTGGTAAGGCTACCTGTCTGACCTTTGCGACAAAACGGTATCCCACGCGCGGCACAGTTTCGATGTAGGACTGGCCATTTGCATCCTCCCCGAGTGCCTTGCGCAGAATGGAGACATTGGCATTGATGTTGTTTTCTTCGACCACCGCATCGGACCACACCTGCTTTAGCAGCGTCTCTTTAGTCACCAGGCGCCCGGCGTTCTCCACCAGCACACGAAGTGGTTTCGAACGCCTTAAGACGCAAGGGCACTCTGCGCACCATCCCGGAGCAGCCTGCGCTCGGGAACATCCAACTGGAAGGGTCCGAACTAGATAGACGCCGGTGCGGCTGGGCGCATACCGAGTCGTCTCGGGGTTCATTGCCAACCTCCAGCCCACTGGTTCTGCCGCGTACAATCGCAATGTGTTTGGAACTCACAACACCACCCTCGACTGACCTCTATTTGTTCGAGCGCGCTCGTGGTCGGAATTCCACTCGCCCGTCGTTAAAATCGGGACGTTCCCCAGCTCCTGACACCGGACGGCTGATGAGCGTCTCGCGCATTCTGATTGCCACGATGCAGGCCGGAAACCAGAGTTAAGCGCCGCTACAACTTGAATGGCGGCCCGCATTCCTAGCAGGTCGGCGATAATGCCCGAAATGAGAGCGCCGGATGGCGTAGCCCAAGTCCGCGCCAGAAACGATAAACGCCCATGGTAGTCGCCCGCCATTCAGGATGGGCAACATCAGCTAATCGCCGCAAGCAGCGTGGGGTAGACCATCGCCGTACCGACTCCTGCAACAGAGCTGCTACGATCCAAGCCGGGTACTTCGGAACTGCGACCGTAAGCCAGATCGCACCGGCTTGCACGAGTCATCCCGCCCGCGATCAGCCACTTCCGTCCCCACCGGTCGCTCAGCGGCCCGGTGAAGACTTGCAGAGCGCCCCAGGCCGCCGGATACAAAGCTTTGATAGTCCCGATTGCCGCTACTCCCGAGACCAGAAGCTCAGAGAAGAACAGATGGATAAATGCCCCAGGACATTCCATCGTTGAGGTTGTTCACCAATCCGGCCTGGCTACACGAAAACAGATTCCGGTCTTTCCAAGATGCCTGGGCAAAGATCTCGCGCATGGACGGGTGTGAAGTTGACGGGCCGTTCTCGCCTACCGAGACCGCCGCAGCAGATGGGTGGTGCAGCTTCCTTCCAGCATCGGCGTATTGCCGCGTTTCCTTCGCAAATAACAACGACAGAGCAGTAAGCCTGCAAAACGCTACGCCTGATACCGAGATAGAACGGTTGCGGCCGAAAGAGCGTAGCACTGACGCGATGCAACCGGTAATCCAGGCAGGTAACATCCGACGGCAAGGTAGCCAGCGAACTCGTTCAGGTCCCAGCGCCAACCCACGCCGCTTTCGGGCCAACCAAATCCACTTTCAATAATCACCGTCATCAGACCGTGCTACAGTGCCTGATTGACGCCAAGCAGCACGTTCGCCACATCGAACCAGAACCAACGATTGGCAAAAATAATGATGAACGGGACAGGAAGCCCAACCAGCCAGCCGACTACCAACAGCTTCTTGCGGCCGACGGTTTCCGAGACCCAGAGCGGCAAAGCAGGTTGCAGATGGCTTTCGTAACACCGGAAGCTGACAATGAAGGAAGACGATGGCGGTTTTGGAGACGAGCCCGAACCCTTCTCGCCGATCAGCGGGACACGACGGTTCTTTCCAGCCCGACCATCATCTCCCACGAACACATTGATCAGAACAAGGAGCGTTATGAAGTGCAGCTGCAACGTTCTCCCGCAGATCTAACGTTCACCTACCTTGTACCTCATCCATGGCTGGCTCTTCCTGGCAAGTCGGTACTCCTGCCTCAGTGAAAGGTTCAGAGGGGTTTCACCTTTTCCTCGATGCAGCAGCGCCCAGATTAGCGGCTCGTATCTTGCAGCTTCGAGGTGGCGTTGGTATGTTTTGCATCATGTGGTGCACGAATCCGTCTTTGTCGTCGATCTGGAAGGCCTTGTTGAACCTGCGCTCGAAGCCAATCGTGACATCGCTTCACCGCTCTGGCGATCGCCCGCAACCGAGCCCGAATAGGCTCCCGGTAAGACCTCCAGATAGTCAGGCAGGATTTCACCCTGGACCGTTTCAAACAAAGCGATCGTGTCCCTCGCTCTGCACGCACGAGGCCAGTTCGGTTCGCCCCAAATCGCCAACCGATCGGTGAGTGTGCCCGCCGGAGTCAAAGGAACCAAGGCCGTCGGCCCAGCAGTGTCGTGCTCGGTAATCCAAAGAGAAATGGGGTACGGGAGTGTGGCCCCGCGCGTGCGCAATATGCGGACCTGCGGTTACGGTTTCCAGATCCAAATCGCCGCCGTCCATCACCGGAAAGGTTAGAACTCTGTGGCCCGTGGCCCCGCAGCTGGCGTGAAGCAGCCGCACTGCGGGCTAGGTCATTCTGGGGCTGGGGCCTGGCGACCTCCGGAAATATGGTCGGCGTGCGGACATGCGCATCCCCACCGCGCGACGTAGCGGATTTTTCATCCCGGATTCCTCTGGCAGTCCGCGCAAGATAGAGAGCTCAGGCTCCGTCAATCGTCGCACACGGGCGACGCCATGGCCAAGCCTTGCGCCCCTCAACCGAAAACATAAGCAGGCTGTCGCGATTGGGTCGGGGTGGTGAAGCAAGCAGTTGATCGCAGAATCATCGGGCCCTCTGCAAAGCTCCTTGATTGAGCCTGTTGCCATGCCCAGCTGGCTGCCTGGAAGTCCACGGCCTCGCCTAAGTCTCGGTTGGAACGCTGGCTTTACCGAGCTGCGCCAACGCAGCTCCCGCGCGTATATGCAGAGTAAAGCCGGGTCCAGCGTCACTCCGCCAGCACGCAGTACGTGCGTCCGCGAGCAGTAAGCGACAATCTCTTTGTTGCGGAGGCAGTGCCCGGAGCCAAGCGCCGCCGGCCAGTTCCTGCAACGGCGGCCACAGGCTCCCGGAATAGGTGCGCCGTGTTGTATTCCCCTCGCATAGGGACGTAACATCAAATCGCGCAAAGTACGACTCCCCACCCCTTTTGAACTCTGATCGACCAGGCTTCCTGCCATCCGGGTTCGAGGTCCGCGCCCGCTTCGACGGAAACCTGGCGTCGAGTTGTTCCGCAACCAGCCAGATGATCTTCACGGGCACATCGAACGCCTGGAAAAGTCGCCGACCAAGGCGCGTCCGCCAGCGGAATAATTTTACGAACCGGCCTCCCGTGTTCGCCTGTACCGTCCAGGCCGCCGCTTCCAGCACTGGGCTGGTGCCGGAGGTGTTCGCGGTGACGGTCATTCCCGGTTTCGCAAACAGAGTCTCAACTGCCCCGTCCAGTTTGGCAAAGAAATCCAGCAAACTCCAGCCGTTTTTGACAGATAGTGCTTCGGTCATCAGATGGTGGCGAGCTGCGCCTGTAGGCCGAGTCCGTAATCCGCGTTTATCGATCTCAGGATTTTATCATGAAGTCTCAAATCATTCGCTTCGATATTTTGATAGTTCGTAATCTTGAAAGGGCTGAGCGCTCGCAGAGCCATGCCGTGCCCAAGAGGTGCAGTGACAGGCATGAGTCGAAGAGCTCATGAATCGCACTGAGCAGCAGGCTGTGGCCTTAGGAGGCACTCTATGGAAGCCGCAGGAGCTCAACGCAGGTGAGTTTAGATTCTCCACCAAAGACTTCTCCTGCAACTCCATGACGTGCGGATGCTGGCTGGGGCAGGCCCTGGGGCTGAACCATTCTGCAACCTTCCAGCGCGAACACCTGGCTTGGGGAGTCAAAAACGTTTCGATCAAAGTAATTTCCAGGCTGTCGACTCGTCGTACGTGGTAATCCGGAAACGACTTTCAGTTCTCAACGCCAGTGGGGAAGCTGACCAACAATCATGCGCTTCATATGCCAGCAGGTGCCAAAGCCGCCTCATTACGAACGCGGGGCGCGGAATATCCCCGGTCATCAACTCGTGCCGGTTCTTTGAGTGCTCGCTTTCAAGACAGCCAGGTATTGCCGGTGGATGGATACGCGGCCGCGCCGATCCTGATTTGACGCGGTGCGCGATTCCGGAATCATCAACAGGATCGTGATGCACGCCACCGGGAATGAGGTCGGATCATCCCAACTGATCCTGAGATTGCCCGTATTTCCGCGCGAGCAACGAGGTTCCTCCATACGGACGGCAGCGCAGTCACGTTCGCAAGGTCGCTGTTCGCACCGAGGAGCTGAGTCGACCCTTATCTCGTGGTACAGGTCATAAAGCCTTTCCAGTTTGATCCAAAGGTGAGTTTCGGGGCCTCAAAAGGAGAATGTCCAGATTGGGAAACCCGTTGATCCATTTATGTGGTAGTGGTTGTATTAGTCTGGCCGCCGCTTGGAACTGTAGTGTACGTGCTCTGCTCGACGGCATGGTCAGAGCTTAAGTGCCGCCTGCGCGACATCCCGTCGTGGTTGTGTGCATGGGAGCCTGGTGTTTCAACCACATGATCTCTGAACTTGCTGCAAGCAAGCCTTCGTAATCGTCAGCGGCTCTAATGGAGATCCCACTACCGAGCGACATCAAATACATTGAAATAAATGGCTTCGTCGGAGAGCCGGATCGAGATCGTTCCCGGCTCATATGGGAAACAGCCAGCTGCCTCCGATTGATCCCGCCATATCTGTGGTCGCGGTTAACGCGAAGGAAAAGGAGCAAGTCCACCGTGAATTGAGTTTCTGGAAAGATCCTTCTGATCTCAGCTCTGGAATAAACTGACATATGTTGGGGAAATAGAGAATCCATCCTACCTGTCAAAGTGACGCTTCACACAGTTGAAAATCATGCCTGACTGAGATCATCATTGCAGTGGTGGTACCTTAGTCGTGGGTCTGGCATGTCAGTGTGGACCCTGAGAAGCAAAGCCACCGCTGTGGATAAACTGAATTCATGGTAGTGTAGGTGGCAAGATATTCCGCGTAACCCAGTGCAAACGCCATCCCATGTCTGGTGAATCAAACCAGATCACGAGTATGCACTTTTCCGGTGTATCGTCCCGTTGGCGGGTAAGGGGAAAGTTCTGATCTGGTGGGCCCCAGTCAACCCACCTACAGTATCCTCGCGGTAAAAGCGAATGGTCTTCGGGTGCGCTCGAAACCGAACTGGGGAAGTGCTTCTGGGCGCGGAGGCATAAAACAGCAAATCTTGAGGTAAAGACCTGATTTATCCGCTGCCGAGAATCTGAGATCCCGGTGTGGCAAAGCTGTCATGATAGTTAGTGGTTTGACCTTTCTGATGTTATGTAATATATTTCTGCGTGGTCGAGGAAGAGCCCGGGCTAAAATGCCGGGAGTCCTGAACCGAAGGGTGCTGATATTCTCGAAGGTTTGCCCCAGCCGCCCCGATCCTTCTGGCAAGCAGCTATAAAGGTGACGGAACCGCCTTTCAAGGCTTGGTGCCCAGCCAGAGTAATGGCGTAATTCGAGTATAC